>JACCDL010435148.1_pt1 | contig 14197 bp, 11 predicted proteins | sample 7441931 | NCBI WGS metagenome assembly JACCDL01 (sample SAMN15323437, study PRJNA562643) | freshwater metagenome | isolation source: river surface water | place: USA:Blue River Watershed | collected 2017-08-16 | reverse complement strand
ATATATTCGTCCAAGTCTAAGAAAAATAAATTTTGATAAATCTTTTTTTGATGAAATAGTTTCTCCATAAGCATTAAAAATCACAAATCCAGAAAGAACAAAAAATAAATCTACCATTAACCATGAGTTATTAAAAACTGTAGAATTCAAAAAATTATTCCACTTTGGAAGGTGACCAATTACAATTAGAAGTGCTGCTAAACCTCTGATACTCTCCAGCTCTGGAAATTGTATTGTTTTTTTATGCATAGAATTTTACGCGCCCATCGTTGTTATGTTTTAAATATAAGCTTAATTTTTTTTAATACTATAAATAAATAGTTTTTACTTTATTTATATTTTTTTGACACATTGGAGTGTATCGTATGTTCATTTATATTTATTACTTAATGAGTTCTAAATTTGAAAACTGTAATCTTTATTAATGCTCTCCCAGTAGACTTTCTGCATCATATGTCTCCATTTATAAGGGCTCTGAAAGAGCGTGGTGATAATGTTATCCTAGTTTCTTCTGGTGATGCAGGGTGTCTAAATAATTTGATTGATATAAATAAGTACTATTATGATTGTGGCATTGTTAGACGGCCAAGTTTTCTTGCAGATTTTAAGTCTTTGCTTAAATTAATTATCTTTATCGGCCGTGTACGACCTCATGTTATTCACACCATACATCCAAAGGCTGGACTTTTAGGGGCTATTGCAGGGTTCTGTTGCCTAGTTCCAATAAGAATTCACACGTTCACAGGTCAAATATGGGCAAATGAGAGGGGGGTTCTAAGATTTCTTTTGAAATCTTTTGACATTGTCATTTCTTTGTTGTGCACTCATTTACTTGCTGATAGTCCTTCTCAAAAAAAATTTCTTATTGATAATGGTGTGTTAAAAGCTAACAAGATTAGTGTTTTGGCTAATGGATCTATTTGCGGGATAAATCAAGAGCGCTTTAAAAGAAATAATAAGGCTCGAATGAATTTGCGTGAAAAATTTACGATAGGTGAATCGGATGTAGTCTTTTTATTCATGGGAAGGCTAAATAGAGATAAGGGTGTCTATGATCTGATCGAGGCATTTCGGAGGTTAAATAACCATGGCAGCAAGGTATGGCTATTGTTGGTTGGTGCGTGCGAAGATGAGCAACTCACAGAAATTCTTTCAAATAGTAGCGATCGAATTATTTATCAAAAATACAGTTCAACACCCGAAAATTTTTATTGGATGTCAGACGTTTTATGCCTTCCTAGCTACAGAGAGGGGTTTGGCAATGTAATTATTGAAGCAGCTGCCGCATCATTGCCTTGTATGGCATCCAGGATTTATGGCATAACAGATGCGGTCGAAGATGGGTATTCTGGCATGCTACATGAAGTAGGGAATGTGAAAGAAATAAAAGCATGCTTTGAATATTGGATAGAAAATACTCAAAGTATTACAGATATGGGAAACAATGCGCGTCAGCGCGCGGTAGAAAAATTTAACACTAAAAATCTTGTTAAGGAATTTTTAAATATGTATAAAAAACTTGACGCGAATACATAGCGCAAATGGATTGTTTATGCGAAAACCAATAGTACTATATTCCTATTTAGTAGATTTAATAGGAAGTTTATTTGCAGTTTTAGTGGTATGGATGCTTTGCTTTGAGTTTTTAGTGCCGATTGACTTTGCTTTTTATGTGCAATCTTCTATTTTAATTGCAATACTAATTTTTGGTATTGGATACCGCTTCGGACTATTATATCCTGGATCAGGAAGCTATATGGGAATGGATTCCCTATATAAATTTAATTTGTTGGCAGGATTTTTTGCGGCCACTCATTTTCTAATTCTTCATCTTTTTTTTAAAATATCTACATTTAGCTCAATGCGAGGAGCTTTCATTGAAGGAGTAATTATCGGATTGGTTTTGATATTGGTGAGGGTTGCAGGGAAAAACTTAATCAGAAAAAAGCGTGACTATACTTCTGACTTACCAGCAATAGTAATTTATGGTGCTGGACAAGCTGGGGAGCAATTGTTGCGAGCATTAATGTACGATCCACATGTTGAGGTGAAGTGCTTTGTTGATGACTGCCCCAAACTGCATGGTAGACGTATTGGCGGAAAAAAAATTTATTCCCCGGAGAATATTCAGGAGTTGATTAATCATTACAAGCTAACTAATGTAATTGTAGCAATACCATCATTATCTAATGAACGCGTCAAAAATATCTGTGACAAGCTGTCTCACTTCCCATTAAAAATTTCAACATTGCCGCATCTTTCACAAATAGCAATGGGCTTGGTAAATGTATCTGATATAAAAGATATTAATTTGGAAAATCTTTTAGGGAGGGATGAGCTGTCTAGTAATTCTCATGCAGTGATTGATGAAATTAAAGATTCTATTGTGTTGGTAACCGGTGCCGGTGGAAGTATTGGGTCCGAATTGTGTCGACAATTAATGTATCTCAGACCCCAAAAAATAATTCTTTTAGAAATATCTGAGTTTGCTCTTTTCTCAATTTACTCTGAAATTAAAGAGATTGGCAATCTGCATAATGGTACCGAAATAATTTCTTTGTTGTGTGATGTAACTGACCAGATATTAGTTAATCAAATATTTGATGCTTGGAGGCCAGATATTGTGTTTCATGCAGCGGCCTATAAGCACGTACCTATTGTTGAGGAGAACGTTTGTGTCGGATTGAAAGTCAATATTTTAGGAACTTTGAGCGTCATTATTTCGGCACTTCGCAATCGAGTAAAAAAAGTGGTTCTTGTTAGTACAGATAAAGCAGTTAAGCCAACAAATATTATGGGGGCATCAAAACGGGTAGCCGAATTAATTGTTCAGGCTGCATCCGAAAACCCAAGACTATTTTTAGAATCATTTAATCCAGGCAATCAATTTTTGAATGAGGATAACTTGAAAAGAATCAAAGATACTGAACCAAAAATTACTGCAAGTTACCCTGTTTTTTCTATGGTTCGCTTTGGTAATGTTTTGGGGTCTAGTGGCTCGGTTGTGCCAATATTTCTGAGGCAAATTGCTAATGGAGGTCCTGTAAAGGTAACTCATCCAAACGTTGTTCGGTATTTTATGACAATACCGGAGGCGGCAAAACTTGTCATTCATGCAAATTCGATGGCTGTTGGCGGTGAGGTATTTATATTAGATATGGGAAATCCTATAAAGATTTTAGATTTAGCAAGAAAATTAATTCATTTATCGGGTAAAAAAATTTCTGGCGAGGATGGAAGTGGGGAGGCTGTAGAAATTGAATTTACTGGGCTTCGTCCAGGAGAAAAGTTATATGAAGAATTATTGCTAACTGACAATATTGAGTTAACAGATCACCGCCGCATATTTAGCGCAAAAGAAAATTTCCTTTCATCTCATGAATTACTTCCTTATATTCAAGATCTCAAAAGAAGTATCGCAATTTTTGATGTGCCAAAAATTTATGATTGTCTTGAAGGATTGGTCGAGAGATTTTCTCCAATTGACGCGCCTGTGGATCTTTCTTGGCGCAAGTTAAATGCATCTGAAAATATCCGCTCTTCCTAAGCAATTGCCTATGAACATATACTTCCATATGTAAAAATAGCTGTCGCTGAATAGTAAGACAATCAGAATTAAAAACTTACGTTAATCTAAATTTTTTTAGATTAAATGGCAGTATCTTGTTGAAGGGATGAAATGACAGAAATTAGCGTAATCGGTGGGAGTGGCTTTATTGGAACAAGATTATGTGAAATTATTAAGACCAATGAAGTAGATTTTAAAATCTTAGATATTAAAAGAAGTCGCTCATTTCCTAGCCAATGTGAGATGGTGGATATCACTAATTTATCGGATCTTATTCGACTTACCCCGCGGTGTTCAACAATTATTAACTTAGCTGCTGAGCATCGGGATAATAGTTCTAAGTGTCAATATGAAAAAGTCAATATTAAAGGTGCGCGCAATATCTGTGAGGTCGCCACAGAAAAAAATATTCAAAGAATAGTGTTTACAAGCTCTGTGGCCATATATGGATTTACAGAAATTGAGAAATACGAGGATGCTGAACCTAATCCTTTCAATCATTATGGGCATTCAAAATGGGAGGCAGAGCAGGTTTACAAAAATTGGCAAATGGAAGATCCTGATAATAGAAGTCTTGTAATCATTAGGCCAACTGTAGTTTTTGGGGAGCGCAATAGAGGAAATGTATTCAATCTATTTAGGCAAATAGCCTCAGGTAAGTTTTTGATGGTTGGTGATGGTGAAAATAAAAAGTCGATGGCTTATGTAGAGAATGTTGCTGCATTTTTAAGTCATGTCTCAAATTTTAAGGCTGGCATTCATATCTACAATTACGTTGATAAGCCTGATTTCACAATGAATGAATTGGTTCAACATGTTAATGTTCTACTGGGTGGTAATATGAGGTGCAGGTATAAAGTCCCTATTAAAGCTGGTATTTTGATTGGGAAATTATTTGATTTACTCTCTTTTGTTACAAAAAGAAACTTTCTTATAAGTGCGATTCGCGTTAAAAAATTTTGTTCAAATTCTGTTTATGGAACTTCTGTGGCGTCTACTGAATTTATTCCTCCCGTGTCTATTGATTCTGCTATTGAAAAAACTATTCGCTATGAGTTTTTGGGTGGGGATAAATCTGAAGAAGAGGTTTTTTATTCAGAATAAGAACTTAATTTTTCGATTTTATCTGGCTGCTTATGATTCCTAAGGGTGTTTTTGGTAAAAGTTGGGGGCCTAATTTTTATTTAATTTAGTTGTCAGTTAATCATTCCAAGACGTCTCTTCATATAAAAGATATAAATGAGTAAAAATACAAACTATTCAAGCCTTAATTACGTGCCGCATGATTTAATTATACGCCCTGTTATTCTTTGCGGTGGATCTGGAACTCGTTTGTGGCCATTATCCCGTGAATCTTTCCCCAAGCAATTTATGCCGCTTATTGAAGGTAAAAGTCTTTTGGATTTGACTTTGAGTCGCGTTAAATCGTTAGCCTCTCCAGTATTTATTACTAATGAAGAACATCGTTTCTTTGTGCGAGATTTATTAAACTATGATTCTCAATCAGCAAAAAATGTTACATCAATTTTTTTAGAGCCTGCAGGTCGAAACACTGCGGCAGCTATGGCGAGCGCTGCATTGATGCCTGGGATATCTCAATCTGATCTTTTGCTTTTTTTGCCATCGGATCATTTCGTGCCAGATATTGCTGCATTTATATCAACTGTGGAGGCGGGTGTCAAAGCAGCAAATACAGGATTTATTGTGACCTTTGGAGTCCAACCAATCTATCCTAGCACTGCTTATGGATATATTCGGAAGGGTAATTCTCTTGGTTTGGTATCTAGTGATAGTAATACATATACTGTAGAGCGTTTTGTTGAAAAGCCTCATCTTGCTGAGGCCCAAGAAATGCTGCTGTCAGGTAATTATTTATGGAATGCAGGCATCTTTCTGTGCCAAGCATCTGTGCTTATTGATGCTTTATCAAAGCATGCCCCAGATATTTTAAAGTCATGTCAAGAAGCCATGAAGGCTTCTGTGGCAGATGGTGATTTTATCCGCCCTGATATAGAATCCTTTTTAGCTTGTCGTGCAGAGTCTATTGACTATGCTGTGATGGAGCACTTTGAAAAAGTAGCAGTTGTCCCATTTAAGGGTGTTTGGAGTGATGTTGGTAGCTGGAATGCCGTTGCGGCATTGACCCCTGCGGATGCGAGCGGCAATCGCATGAGTGGTCAAGGTGTGGTTTCTCATGCCCGCAATACTTACATCAATGCACCATATCGACCCGTGGTTGCTTTAGGTACTTCTGATCTTGTGATTGTTGACACTCCTGATGCTGTTTTGGTGGCTTCCTCAGAGACGGTTGAGCAAGTAAAAGATGTTGTTGCAAAACTTAAAAAGGACGGTGCAACTCAAGCTGTGATGCACCGTCGTGTTGCAAGGCCCTGGGGATGGTATGACTCCATAGATATGGGTGAACGTTTTCAAGTAAAACGAATTACCGTAAAACCTCAAGCTAGCTTGAGTTTGCAAATGCATCATCATCGTGCTGAACATTGGATTGTTGTAAAGGGTACAGCGAAAGTAACTAATGGCGACTCTATTTTTTTATTAGAAGAAAATCAGTCAACCTATATTCCGATTGGTGCTAAGCATCGTTTGGAAAATCCAGGAGAAACTGATTTAGAGATGATTGAAGTTCAATCAGGTAGCTACCTAGGTGAAGATGACATCGTGCGATTTGAGGATAGCTACGGCCGTAGTTAAGAATTTGATTAAGGAAAATATAGGTATGGAAAAAAAATGATCCTACTCACAGGTGGCGCAGGTTTTATTGGCGGCAACTTTGTTTTGGATTGGTTAGCTGATCCAAAGGCTGAAGGTATAGTTAATTTGGATAAATTAACCTATGCTGGAAATTTGGTAACGCTTAAATCTCTTTCTTCAGATTATCGCCATGTGTTTGTTCAGGGCGATATTAGTGATTACGAATTAGTATTTTCACTACTTAAAAAACATTCAATTCGTTCGGTCGTGAACTTTGCTGCAGAATCGCATGTAGATCGTTCAATTCATGGCCCTAGCGATTTTATTCAGATAAATATAGTTGGCACTTTTAATTTATTAGAAGCAGTGCGAGCCTATTGGTCAGAGTTATCTGATTCAGAAAAAGCTTCTTTTAGATTCTTACACGTATCAACTGATGAAGTGTATGGGTCTTTGTCTCCAACTGATGCGGCATTCTCTGAAACCAATGCTTATAAACCAAACAGTCCTTACTCTGCCTCTAAGGCAGCATCTGATCATTTGGTGCGCGCGTGGCACCATACCTATGGTCTACCGGTTCTGACAACCAATTCCTCTAATAATTACGGTCCGTACCAATTCCCTGAGAAGTTGATACCTCTGGTAATTTTGAATGCATTAGCCGGTAAAGAATTGCCAATCTATGGAGATGGTCAGCAGATTCGTGATTGGTTATATGTCAAAGATCACTGCTCAGCAATACGTTATGTATTAAAGTCTGGTAAATTGGGTGAGGCCTACAACATCGGTAGTTCGAATGAAAAATCTAATTTCGATGTGGTGTATACAATTTGTTCGCTTTTGGATAGTTTTCGTCCAAAGCCTGATGGTTCTTCTTATACTTCTCAAATCACCTATGTTAAAGATCGACCAGGCCATGATCGTCGTTATGCCATTGATGCCTCTAAGTTGGAAAGAGATTTGGGTTGGAAACCCGTTGAAACTTTTGAGACGGGCATTCAAAAAACAGTGCGGTGGTACATGGACAATCAAAAGTGGACTGATAGAGCTCTCAGCGGCTCTTATCGTGATTGGGTGCAAAAGCAATATGGCAATAAAGCCAATAAATGATGATTGATTGCTAATTTGAATATGTCTTCATTCGTTAAACTTTTAGATAACAGTCGACCTATTTTAGTATTTGGTTGTAATGGGCAAGTGGGAAGAGCTTTACAAGCTTATTTAAAAGATTTCAAAGTTCCTGCTTTTTTCTTGGGTCGTGCTGATTGTGATTTATCTAATGAGGCGGCAATTAAAGGTGTTCTTAATCATTACAAACCTAAAGTGATCATCAATGCGGCTGCCTATACAGCAGTTGATAAAGCAGAAAGCGAGCGAGAACTAGCTTTTTCTATTAATGCTAAAGCGCCTGCTGTGATGGCTCATTATGTGTTTGGCCTGGATCATGGTATTTTTCTTCATTACTCAACAGACTATGTGTTTTCTGATAGCAAACAGAGTGCATATTCAGAAATCGATGAAGTTGGCCCTATTGAAAAATTAAGTATTTATGGTCAAAGTAAACTGGCAGGTGAGCAGGCGATTCAAGAAATATTTAATCAACCGCGTAACTCTGAGAATATCTCTAGTTATAAATCCTTTCAAGATAACCCATCAAGGTATTTTATTTTGCGTACCTCTTGGATTTACGGTGAAGGGGATAATTTTATTCGTACCATCTTGTGCCTTGCTGGTGAACGAGATCAATTAAAAGTGGTCGCAGATCAAGTGGGGGTCCCAAGTTCAGCTGAGTGGTTGGCTAAGGTTGGTGTTCAAATGACAGAGTCTGAAGTTCAGTCAGGCATTTATCATGCAGTGCCTGACGGCGAAACTTCTCGGTATGGTTTGGCGATGTTTGCAATTGAAGCAGCTATCAGTTGTGGTGAAGACATTGAGTTCAAGTTGGAAAATATCCTACCGATACCTGCCTCAGCCTATCCTTTAGAAGCACCCAGGCCTTATAACTCAAGATTAAATAACTCTAAGTTAAAAAATGCTCTTTCTGAGATGGCTTTTACAGAACAATACCCTCAATGGCAGAAACAAGTAGATACTTATGTTAAAAACCATGTCAAATCTTTGCTGAAGAACTAAGATTGACAACTCCTATCAATATCAACGCAATTAATCGTAAAGGCTTCATTCTTTCTGGTACACGTTTATATTCAGTAGCTCAAGTAATCTTAAGCGGTTGATGCCGGTGTATGACAAGTCAATGGTGTATTAGGTTATGACGTTTGAATTAAAGTAAAATAAAGATTAACAAATGCCTATAACTGCAACCCCCACTTTGATACCTGATGTATTAGTGATTGAGCCAAAAGTTTTTGGCGATGATCGCGGTTGGTTTTTTGAATCCTTTAATGAAAAAGACTTTTCTGATGTGGTGGGTGAAAAAGCTACCTTTGTTCAAGACAATCATTCATTCTCTAAAAAGGGTGTGTTACGTGGTCTTCATTACCAAACACAGAAAACTCAAGCTAAATTAGTGCGGGTGTGTCATGGTGCTGTTTTTGATGTTGCTGTTGATCTGAGAAAAGCATCTTCAACATTTGGTTATTGGGCAGGGGTTGAGCTATCCGCAGAGAATAAAAAGCAATTGTGGGTGCCTGCAGGGTTTGCCCACGGATTTTTCGTACTTTCTGAGACTGCCGAGTTTTTATACAAAACTACTGATTACTGGCATGCAGCTAGTGAAAAGTGCATTGTTTGGAATGATCCAACTTTGAACATCCAGTGGCCTGATATTGGCATGCAGCCTGCGTTAAATTCTAAAGATGCTGCTGGCTTGAGTTGGTCAGAAGCGCCTAAATTCTAATGAGAATTTTGCGTGGTCTAACAAGATAAATTATCAATCATTAGTTGCGTAAGTCCTGAATCTTCAGGACTTTTTTACTTGAGTTCTGTGGTTCCAGATCTTGGGTTACCAGACGTTTTGGAGTGCTAATCTTATTTTCATGATTTGCGGATCGGAGTGGGTTGACTAAGCATGGTTTCGTAAGGATATTAATTGACAGTTTTTTATCAACAATTAAAGATGATTTAGTGCTAGTTTCTGACTATGTCTCGCAATAGATTCATAAATTGCTGAGCTATTTTTTGCGAGGAGAAATTCTGGGAAAATACCTTAGATTCTTCAGCATAATTTTTTCTGAGCGTATGATTATTGCTCATATCAAACATGGCTAAACCAAGTTCATTAGGGTTATCTTCAGAGAAAGAAATCAGTCTCCCTAATTTACCATTTTGCAGGATATCTGTTGGGCCTGTTGGGCAGGCAAGAGAAATGATTGGACATCCCAAGGCCATACCCTCCAATAAACTTACTGGAAAACCTTCTTCACGAGAGCTCATTACAAAAGCTCCTGCTTTTGCTAAATAAGGATAAGGATTGTTTTGGTACCCTAAAAAGTGTACATCATTATCTAGGCCAAGTTCTTTCCTTAGCGCAAGTAAATCAACTTTATCTTCGCCGTCTCCGATAATGGCTAGAGGCCACCTGCAACCAAGTTCCTGAGCTTGGGCATATGACCTCAGCAATAAGTGAATATTTTTTTGATGGTTGAGCCTTGCAACTGATACAAAATATTCGTCATAATTAAGATTTACCGGAAAATGAATTAAACACTCCGATTTTTTGAGAATTGAATTTAAGTCAACTGGATTTGGAAGTACAAGAAGTTTATCTTTGAGGTGTGGCCAAACATAACAAGCTTCTTGATACATTTCATCGCAAAGTACTAACAGTTTTTGATAATGCTTAAGACGTTCTCCAATTCGACGAAGCTTGTTCTGACCACCATTCCTAAAGCGTTTAGGCCTAAAGTGGAAAAACCCAATTTTTGGTGCGTTGATTAAATGGGCAGATCTCAATAGAGATAAATCATAGTCAACCACAATATCTGCCTGATGCAAATTAATGTTTTTTGCAATCAACTTATGAATTTCAAACAATCCAATGGCATCGAGTAGCTTGTGGATAATGCTCTTTTTTCGATTCATGTGCAGATTTCCCCAAAAGCTCTTTCGAGGCAGCGCACAATCATAACTAACAACATCACAAATTTCCGTCAAAAATGGACTTTTATGCTCCAACTCATAAATATTATGCAGAATGTATGTATTATCGGATTGTGGTAGCTCTAAAAGAATGTTTGTCAAGGCACGCTCAATGCCATGTTTTCCAAAGACTCCGGTATTAAAAAGTAATTTCATTTTTCAGATGCCAACATGGCCCCAAGCCAAAACCAAATAAAGTGACCTTCGTGAAAGGTTGAAAAGTGAGAGTTTGCAAGACTGGTGGCGCACCATCCAATAAGTACGGTTAAGCCGATCATGCGATAAGGTTGACTGACATTTTTTGAGAGAAAGGCTGAAAAGATAACTGCCAAAAGTGCTGAAAATCCAATCAAACCTTGTTCAACCAATATTTTTAAAAATTGATTGTGTGGATCATTGGTTCTTGTTGCTGCGGGGCCGGTTAGATCTTTGATTTGATTATCTAGTCCAACAGCAAAAGCGCCAGTACCAATGCCTAAAACGGGATTTTTTTGAATCATTTCAATGCTGTGTTGCCACCAATAGGTTCTGACGCCCATGGAACCTGGATCCCCAGCGGTTTTGGGTTGAGTCATCTCTTGAATACCCTCAAGGATTCTATTTCTTGATTTTTCAGCAGTAGCAAAAAGGCTGGCTGCCATCAAAATGCTAGCCATCAAAACCAAGCTTCTTTTCTTGAGTGATAAATTCCTGGTTTGATAAATCAAAAAAGAAATCAAGCAAATGAATGTGATGACATAACCACTTCTTCCGTGGGTGATCGTTAAAATATTTATGAAAAAAATTAAACCGGTTAAATGCAAGATAATCGATTTAATGTGAAAGATTGGCAACTTAGATGCCTTAGTGAGGCAAATAAGAATGGCTATACCAAAAAACATGCCTTGCGTCGCATGATTTTTAACAATGATTCCTGCAGAGGTTGTATAAAAAAAGGTATTTGGAAAGTTGTGGCTTAAAAACGACCAAACTAAGCAAGCAATAGAAGTTGTTAAAAAAGTTTTAAGTAGTAAATCTTTGGATGGTGTTTTAAAAAGAGCTACATAAGCAAATGGCAATATGATAATTTTTCTCCAGCCATTCACCATGCCCCATGCTTCATTGGGGGGGGCAATGCTGTAGATTGCTGCAATAAGAATGACCCCATAAAAAAGTAGCGCTGCCATACAAAGGGGCGAGTAAAGCGCATTAATTAGTCGTTTTCTTAATATCTTGGAGCTAATCACACATAGAATTAGCAGTCCCTCAAGTATGTTAACTGCAGGCGCAGAAAAAAACAAAGCAATCGTTAGGCCAACCGCAATCCATTGAGTGATTTTTATTTGTATATCTTCAAATGAATTAATGGATAAAGTGTTCATATTTTCTTAAAAAAATTGATTATGTCGTAATAAGCTTGGGGGCAAGTTCTGCGCTTAAATTTTTTCCATTCAAACAGTAATCTGTTTACTGCTGGACTTTTGCGGCTACGGTTTTTGTCTAAGGTGGTGGGGAATAAGCCAAAGACACTACCTTGGGTAACTAAAGATTTCTTTGGCAAATACTGTGTAATATTACGATCACGATCAATTTTTACAGTGGCATGATCGGCGGGTAATGAGATTTTATGCCTTTCCAGCCACTCAAGCCTTAAATTGATGGCCGTTAAGTCAGTGATGTATGCTTCAGCAGTTGGCATACTCAACTCATAGAAATCCGCCTGGTTTTTAAAAAAGTCTTTGGGTACTTTGGTATCTGCCCCACCTAAAAATATTAGATAGCCGGGGCTGATGTTATTTGCATCCTCCAATACCACTTGTAGCTTTGTTAAAAAGTTATCATCAAGAACGACATCATCCTCAAAAACTAAAATTTGTTGATGCTTTTTGTGCAGGGCTTTTTTCCATGCACAAATATGTTTGAGCGTGATTGACTTCGCAGCTGGTGATAGTGTTGAGGGTTGTAAAAAATACTGCTGATCAATTATGTCGTCAAGGGCATATATATCGTAATCAAAAATAAACTCGAACTCCAATTGATGCTTCGCCATCTCTTGACGAATATGGTTGATTCTGTCGGTAAATGTCTTGACAGATAAAACATAGATGGGGGGCAGTGAAATTGACACGTTTTAGGTTTTTGTTTGATATTACCGGTATTATAAGTGATGAAAATGATTGTTTTAAGCGGTTTTTCAGGCGCGATGACTTAAAAATGCTTCATCCCGATTTATAAATTTTGAGATATTTGTCATGATTTTGCTAACAGGTGCTACAGGTTATATTGGATCTCATACATGGGTTGAGTTGCTGAATGCTGGGCATGAAGTTATTGGGATTGATAATCTTTGTAATTCTAGTGAGAGGGTGTTAGCTAGAGTTGAATCAATCACTAATATAAAACCAAAATTTATCAGAGGTGATGTTCGCAATGGTGATGTGCTTAGAGAAATATTTCGGTCGCAAGCCATTGATTGTGTGGTTCATTTCGCAGCACTAAAAGCTGTTGGGGAGTCAGTAGGTGAGCCCCTTAAATATTACGATAACAATATCAATGGTTTGCTACAGATTTTGCGGGTATGTAATGAGTTCTCTTGTGAAAAGTTTGTTTTTAGTTCATCGGCGACGGTCTATCACACTGAAAATCATCCACCATATTTTGAGAATATGTCATTAGGACCTGTCAATCCTTATGGTTGGACGAAGATGATGAGTGAGCAAATCTTGCGGGATTATGAGGTTTCATCCTCTTCGAAAAGAGTTGCTTATTTGCGTTATTTCAATCCTGTTGGTGCTCATGCCAGTGGCTTAATTGGTGAAAATCCTTTGGGTATACCCAACAATTTAATGCCTTACATAGCTCAGGTGGCGATTGGTAGAAGAGGGTTTCTATCTATCTATGGCGGTGATTGGCCGACGGTTGATGGTACAGGAGTGCGTGACTATATTCATGTGGTTGATTTAGCCCAAGGGCATGTTGCTGCTATTGATTATTTGACCCAGAAAAAAAAGTCTTTAACTATCAATCTTGGGACTGGAGTAGGAACCAGCGTATTAGAGTTGGTGCATGCCTTTGAGATTGCTTGTAAGAAAAAAATACCTTATCAGATTGTTAGTAGACGTGAGGGTGATATTGCTGCTTCGTATGCAAATGCTGATTTAGCTAATCAATTAATGGGGTGGTCAGCTCACTTGGATATTAATCAAATGTGTCGAGATGTTTGGCATTGGCAATCTAATAATCCCTCAGGTTATTGATCTAACCTGCTGGATGCCGATAAGCCTATGAAAAAAAACTGGTTGATTATTTCTCATGCTTTCAATATGGATGGAAGAGCTGCTAGTCAAACTATTACCGATAAGATTCCTGATTTATTGCGCTCAGGAATTAATATTGAAGTTCTGAGCGCCAAGACAGGGGCTAAAGATTTAACTCTTAAACATATTCAACTTTTTCCGTGGGGCCCCTCAGCGCTGCGTTTTGACTTTAGGCACTTCATAAGTTTGCGATTTGGGAAAGGTCTCTTTTATCGAGTATCAACCGGATTAGTTGGGGCATTACTTGCACCGTTTGTTTTTCTCGAAAAATCTCTAATTGGACTTTCTAGTCAGTGGTCTTGGTTTATGCCAGCTACTTTAGTGGGCATCTTCAAGGTTATCTTTGGTCATGTTGACCTTGTTTACACGACTGGTGGTTCATGGTCGGCGCATTTGGCAGGTTGGCTTATAAAATCTTTAACCAACGTCACTTGGATTGTTGAGATTCATGACCCATTAGTATTTGCATCAGATCAGCATAGGAAAAATATCGGTAGCTATCGTGATTTGGCGGCACAAAAGT
>JACCDL011329097.1_pt1 | contig 14217 bp, 10 predicted proteins | sample 7441931 | NCBI WGS metagenome assembly JACCDL01 (sample SAMN15323437, study PRJNA562643) | freshwater metagenome | isolation source: river surface water | place: USA:Blue River Watershed | collected 2017-08-16 | reverse complement strand
GGATATTTTCTTTTAATCTTTCATCTGATGAATAGTATGCTGTAATATCACCGGTTGCTCTAATCTCACCACTTACTCCACTTGCCGTAGTTCCAATTCCTAATGAACCAAATTGAACATCTGATGTAGTTGCTACCGCCTGTCCAATAGAAATTGTATGTGCTATACCTTCTCCGGTTGATGCACCTGTTGTTGATACGCCTGTTCCTGCTGTAATCGTTGCTACATAGTTTCCAGATGTTCTACTTCCTAAAGCGATATCACCTGTTGTAGATGCTACATCGATTTGAGATGAACCCGATACAACTCCTAATGAATTGTTATATGCTAAAACATTTGCATCAAAATTGGTGATTGAATCTGCATTTACTTGCGATGAACCACTAAATAGTGTATGAGTTGAACTTGCCTTTTCTTCAAAAACAGAAGATATTTGTGATGAACCACTTATAATTCCACTTCCATTTGTAATTGTAGATAAACTTATAGCACTACCCAATGATACATTAGTACCAGCTATTGTAATAGAGCTATTTTGTAATTGTACATTTGTTATAGATGCATTTGGTATTTGTGCCGAACCGGAGAATACCCCATCACCATTTGTATTTAAATATCTACTATCAAAATCAGATGTAAGTTGTGATGAACCACTAATAACTCCATCTGCGTTTAATTTATCTTTTACATTTGAGTCAAAATTGGTGATTGAATCAGCATTAACTTGTGATGAACCACTTATCAACGTATGGGTTGCACTTGCTTTTTCTTCAAAAATAGCAGATATTTGAGCCGAACCTGAAATTACTCCGTTTGTAGCCGCAATAGAACCAATTATTGTTGTACCAATTATGTTAGCCGCTTTGAAATCTGCTAATGCAAATGAAGCATGTGCAGTATCAATTGTACCTTCTGGTTCAGGAGTATATCCTTTAAATACTTTCCATACACCACTATCACTTGCATCTCTGAAAATACCACTATGTGCATAAGTACCATCATTATAGTTACCAACTATACCCAAATCAGGGTTAGTTATAGTAGAACCTTCATTTAAATAAATAAGGTTATCGTTTACTGCTAAATTTTCAGAATTAATTATAGATTGTGTACCATATACTACTATATCACCTAAAAACGAAACAGTTGAACCCGTCAATTGTATTGCGTTATTTAGTGATGATGTATATGTATTTAGTTCTTCTATTGATATATCTACCGATGCTGATTTAGATTCTAAATTATCTAATCTAATATCGGCACTTGCTGTAAATAATTCTAAATTTGTTAATCTTGCAGAATCTCCGCTATTTCCAGATTCTAAATTTGTTAATCTATCATTAGCAGATTGTGTATAAGAATTAAATGATGCGGTATTCGTAAAAGATGCGGTTGTTACTAATACAGGTTGATTAGTTGCATCACCTACCCATAATTTACCTGTTTGTAAATTTGGTAAGTTAGCAGGACCTGGGTTTAATACCATTCCTTTTCCACCACTACCTTCTTTAGTTACAATACCTAATAATTGTACAATAGAATTTGAACCAGATGGACGAGACGTAGACCATCCACCACCTTCGGCAACATATACTTCAGTACCAGCTGCTAATCCGGTCAAATTCATTCCTTCTATTAATCCCAAAACAATTCCTCTACTTCCAACGCCAGCTCCAATTGTTTCATATGCAATATATGTAACTGGCATTTTTGATGGGTCTGCCGCATCTGCTTTATATACTATCGGATTTGCACCATTAGAACCATTTATATATAATGGGTCTCCCTTTGTAATTGCTTCTCCCGTATATATACCTTCCAACATTACATCCAAATCGGAGAAAGATAAATTTCCTACTCCATCGGTTGTTAGGAATTGGTCGACTAATCCATCCGATGTTGGCCATTCATGTATTGATGAACTCAATATACCACTACCAACTAACTCAAAAGATGATGTTACCGATTCAATACTATCCAATCTTTGGTCTGCTGATTCGGTAAATAAATTTAATTGATAAATAGAAATATCTACCGATGCTGATTTAGACTCTAAATTATCTAATCTAATATCTGCTGATTCGGTAAATGTATTATATTGAGAATTTATATTTAATTGTGAAGATGTAAACGAATTTAAACTTCCGGTTGCTATTTTAATACCATTAACAGTTATACCCAATGCGGCAACATCTGATGTTAAAATTAAACCATCCACATCTTCTCTCAATTGAGCAATAGATGCAGTCATTAATGAAGATGATATCAATAAACTAGCAGTAGTACTAATTAACGAACCCGTAACTTGTGCTAATGTTGTAAATCTATCATCAACAGATGCAGTGAATAATTCTAAATTATCTAATCTAATATCTGCTGATTCGGTAAATGAATTATAATAATCGTTTATATCAAATTGTGATGATGTAAAATTATTTATATTTTCTATTGAAATATCAACCGATTCGGATTTTGATTCTAAATTGGTTAATCTAATATCGGCGCTTTCAGTAAATGAATTTATTTCAAATAAAGAAATATCAACACTAGCGGATTTAGATTCTAAATTATCTAATCTAATATTTGTTGATTGTGTAAATTCATATAAAGATTCTGTTACGCTTTGTATTACATCAAACTTATCATCTACTGAAGATGTGTAAGTTCCTAATGTTGTAAATCTATTTTCAACAGAAGTAGTGAATTCATTTAAAGCGCCACTATGTATCTCTAATTCATCTAATCTACCATCTGCCGATTGGGTAAATGAGTTTAAAGATGAAGTAGCTTGTTGTATAGCACTAAATAAAGAATCATAATCAGAAGCACCTTGTATAGAAATTTGCGATGAACCGCTAACTACACCCATACCATCTGTCAGTATTTTTGCTTCGTTTCCTTTAGGACCCGCTACCCAATAATCGTATCCATTATTTGAATTCCAAAGTAAAGAACCACTTGTTGGATTTGTACCAGTACCATCTTTTACATAGATACCACCTTCTGTAGCATTTCCTCCATAATTTAATTCTAAAATATTTTCTCCAATGTTAACTTGAGTGGAATCAATTGTAGTCGTTGTTCCTTCTACTATTAAATCCCCATAAACAGTTATATTTTGACCATCTAAACCTATTGCCGTTTTTAAAGATGATGTATATGAATGTATTTCATCCAATGATACATCAACAGAAGCTGATTTTGATTCTAAATTATCTAATCTATCTGTTTGATTGGTTAAATTTAAATTATTAGATGCAGTATATTCATTTATATTAAAGATAGATACATCTACTGATGCCGATTTTGATTCTAAATTATCTAATCTAATATCTGCTGATTGAGTAAATGTTTCTAAATTATCTAATCTAACATCCGATGATTCGGTATATAAATTTAATGATGAAGTTACTATTTCTAAAACACTAAATCTTTCTTCTACCGATTCAGTATATTGTTGTAAAGAATCAAATTTATCATCTATTGAACCAGTATAATCTCCTAAAGTTATAAATCTATTTTCTACTGATTCAGTATAACTTTGTAGTGTATTGAATTTAGTATCTACTGCACTTTCATGCGTTTGTAAATTTATTATTTGAGTATGTACAGATTGTGAAAAATTAGTAATATCTATACCATCAATGTTACCAATTAAATTTGAAGCGGATATAGTATTTGAATAAATATTATTCCATTCAGTACCAACTGCACCTATATTATATTGATTTTGAGAACCCGGAGTTAAATTAGATGTAAATACACCTAACGCATTAATATTATCAGTAGCGTTGTTACCCAAAAATAAATTTCCGGATATAGCAACATCTCCACTAAAATATGCATTTGATGCGGTTACATCACCACTTAATACCAATGAGCCAGAATTGATTTGGTCTAATCTAGCCAAAGTTATTGGTGTTTCTCCTAACGAAACCTGTAAAGAGCCGGATGATTTATGTAAGTATAATTCACCATCGGTTAAATTTACTGAACCTGACCCCCTTCTTACTTGAAATATAGCTGCCATTTATTTATTTTATAATTTTCTTTCTTATAAATATGTTTAAATATTAAAATCTAAATCCCCAGCATCCGATATATATTTTGCTAAATGCATATAATTTGCTGTAATACTGCCACTTGTTATCCACATAGCAGAAGAACTTATAGATAGATATTGTATTCCTTCAATTTCAACATCAAATGAACCCGTTCTTGCTACCGCTTGTGTATTTGCCGTAGAATCTTCTATGAAGTTTACAGTTCCTGCTGCTTCCGGGTCTAAATTAAAATCAAATGTATTTGGTCCAGCTGCTACACCAACTTCACTACCATTAACTAATAATGAACCTGTAATTAAAACTGAACCTGTAAATGAGTGTGTATCATCAGAACTATTACCAAAATTTGAAGAACCACTTTCATAAATAGTAGATGATGAAATTATACTGATGTTAAATTGTCTTGCATTAACTGTTCCCAATACAGTCAAATTACCATCAATTCCCAAAGAACCCGTTAATTCTGCACTTGCCGATAAAGCAAATGTATTATGGCTTACATTAAGAGTATCATTTATTTGTAATCCACTACCACTAATATCACCACCCGCATCAATATCTCTATTAGTAATAATATCTCTAACTACAAAAAGGTCTCTTTGAATATTTGCATCTTGTGAAACAATTAATTCAGCAATTGAACCCGTTTGAGTAAGTGTAATTGAACCAGTTGTGATAGAATTTGTTGTAACGATTGTTTGAATAGACTCGGTTGAACCCGAAGATTTGAAATATATCTTACCATCATAGGTATTTACACCTAATTCTCCTAAATTAAGTGAAGATGTATCCGGTACTTTACCAGGAAGCGATGAACGCTTTAGTACAATTGTTTGAGACATATTTAGTCTATTCTTTTAAATTCGTTATAACAAAAAAAGGTAGTATATACTACCTCTATAAATATATAAAATATTTTATTATCGTAATTAAAATTCTCCACCATCGGAGCCTGCTTCTAAAGCTGCCAATCTACTTGCAACCGAACCACTAAACGCAAGTATATCTCCTATTCCATATAAAGATGTACTGCCAGTTTCAAATGATGCAAATGCTATATCATTATATCTAAATTCAACTGCTTGCGGAGTTGTTGCAACTTTATAAAGAGAGCCGGATGCTTGAATATATCCAATTGAACCAGCGAATGGGTCTGAATTAAAGTCAAAATCATCAGGTCTCATTGATGCGGTGATTCCTGTCAATCCACTACCATTACCAATGAATAGAGATGCGGATACTACAGATGCAGATACTGCTCCTAAAATATCTAAATTAGCATTTGAAATTAAATCACCACTAATATATAAATCGTTACCAACATTTATATCGTTAGCAATCGTTACTTCCCCAAACGAACCGGTGCCAGTTAAAGTAATTGAACCCGTTGTAGTTGAGTTGGTAGTAACTAAAGTTTCAATCGATTGTTGAGAGCCAGATTTATGTAAATAAACCTTACCATCGTAAACGTTTATACCCAACTCACCTACCAACAATGAGCCGGTATCAGGAACTTTTCCTGCTATAAGCGACCTTCTATGTAATATATTTTGAGACATTGTGTAAGTTATTTTTTAGGTGATATTTTAAAAAAATGCCCCCAGTTAAGGGGGCTAATTATTTAGAATGAACCACCATCAATTACATTGCTCATTACAAAATCATTACCATCCCATTGTACTATATCTCCAGCTGTTGATGGAGCCGTTACAAAATCAATAGTACCAACTGCGTTTCTAAATGCTAATCTCTTTGATGAACCTGCTCCAGGTATATTAATTGAACCCGTTACATTTGCTGCAACTGCTACCGAAGAACTAAATTCGTTTGTTGTACCATTATATGTAAACTTAGCCGATGTACCAGCCACTTCAAATCCTGCGCCATCTGCAGTTCCGTTTGAAGTAGAGCCACTTGCTAATGTTATTAATTTATCTTCAACAACTAATTGAGATGTATTTAAGGTTACAGTGTTACCTTGTACTACTAAATCACCACCTACCACTACATCTCCAGATGTTGTTACTTTTGCGAATGTTACTTCATTGGAAGTACCTACACCTTGTATTGTGCCAGTTCCTTCTAATGTATCCAATCTACCATCAGCGGAAGAAGTGAATGAGTTTATATTTGAAATTGAAACATTTACACTTGCTGAAGTTGATTCTAAACTTGTCAATCTAGCATCTTGTGCGTCATTTTTAGTTTTTGCAGCGGATGCTGATACTATCAATGAACCACTAACAACACCAATTTCAGTTAATCTCGTTTCAACTGAAGCGGTATATGATGCTAATGTTGAGTTTTGAGTTAATTGAGAAGCAGAGAATGAGTTTAAGTTGCTTACAGATGTATTTAAACTTGCAGTAGTTGATTCTAAATTAAATAATTTAACTAATGTAGATGAACTAAATGAGTTTAAGTTAGAAACTGAAGTATTTAAACTTGCAGTTGTTGCGTTAATATTTGTAATACTTACATCTTGTGCATCATTTGTAGTTTTAGCTGCAGATGCTGAAGCGATTAGTGAACCACTAACAACACCAATTTCAGTAAATCTAGTTTCAGAAGATGCAGTATATGCATTTAATGCGTTTGTAGATGTATTTGAAGAAGTGTAAGCGTTTAATGCTGCTATTGAAATATTTACACTTGCAGATGTACTATTTAAATTAGTTATTGAAACATCCTGCGAATCATTAGTTGATTTTGCAGCTGATGCTGAAGCGATTAACGAACCTGTTATAGTTGATAATGCCGAATCAAATGATGAGAATCCTGTTGTGGATTGTAAAGTGATTTGAGATGAACCAGAAACTACAGAATCACCATCTGCTAAAAGAACTTTAATTTCAGAACCCTTAACACCAGCTTTCCAATAGTCATTTGTTGAATCCCATACGATTGAACCTGTATTTGTGTTAGGTGCGGTTACATCCTTAACATACATACCACCATTTGCTGCACCACTACCATTTAATTCGATAATATTATCACCAATTTGAACAGTTGTAGAATCAACAATGGTTTGTGTACCACTAACAATGAAGTTACCATTAATTGTTACATTTGAACCACTTACAGTTACTGCTGTTTCAATATCTGATTGGAAAGTTTCTAAATCAGAAATTCTAGTCTCGTGGTCTGAACCTGTTGCATTTAATGCAGTTAGGTTTGTTTTTGCCGATGCTGACCAGCTATTCAATTCTGCAACTGAAGTATTTAAACTTGCAGTTGTTGAGTTAATATTTGAAATTGAAACATTTACACTTGCTGAAGTTGATTCTAAATTAGATAATTCAACTTTTGCTGATGCTGACCAAGAGTTTAATTCAGAAATACTTACATCTTGTGAGTCGTTTTTAGTTTTTGCAGCAGATGCCGAAGCAATTAAGCTTCCACTTACTACACCAATTTCAGTTAATCTACTTTCTACAGAAGAACTAAATGAGTTTAAATTATCTAAACTAACTAAAGTACTTGCACTAAATGAATTTAATAAACTTACAGATGTACCAATAGTTCCACTACCAATAGATGAAGATAATGCGTTTATTGATGTTGCTATCGAAGAACTGAATGGTTGAATGTTACCTACTAAATTGATAGCAGTATTACCATCACTTCCAAGTAAATATAATGTAGCACTCCCACTATCGTAGAAAGGAACACCATTTACCATTCCGTTATAAGTACCAGCTGCAAATGTTGCAGGTGCGGAACTACCAATTAAGAATCTGTTTGTAGCTTGTACTTGACCACTTTCAGGTACTGCAAATACTAATGAAGTGCCATTGGTTGTACTTAAATTGGATGAACCCGATGCTATAATTAACTCACCTTTTTGTAAGGATGATGTTACCGCTGATAGGGATTCTAAACTACCACGTCTGTGTTTAATGATTTGTGCCATATTATTTGGTTATTTCTGATTTGCTTTTTGTATCGTTAATAAATATAAATTTTTTATAGGAATCGTTTTTTTTTTAAATTATATTTTACCACTCTCCCATATCCACATTTAAATTAGATTGAGAAATAGCAAGTTCCGCATCGGTAGCGTATGTATTATCCAATGATGCAGTAAATTGATTTAATGGTTCTAATATTGAAATTACTTGCGATGAGCCAGATACTAATGTAGGCAATCCTACAATATCTTCGTAATTTACAGAAGTTGCTGCAATATCTCCAATAACTCTTGAACCAGATAATTGACCTGTTGTATCTCCTAAAACAATTTGAGCCGATGATGATATAACTCCTTCTGGCAAAACTGCTCCAACATTATTTGTAATAATTTGAACTATTGATGCCGAAAAAGTTGTTTCTATTGATTGTGATACAATTTCATTTACTGAAGCACTAAAATCTGCTCCAACACTTGCTGCCGTATTTAATTGCGAACCACTTTCTATTTGTTTTAATCTAATTAAGTTTGCCATATTTTATAAATATCTTTTTATCTAACATTTAGATACTTATCAATTTTCCAAAAACATAAATATCATTTATAGTAATATTATCGAAATCAATATAAGAATTTCCTAATGTTATAACAACATTATTATCAACATCTTTTATTGTAAAATCGCCAGGAATATGTAAACCAAAAACTACTATTTCAAAATTATCAGGAGAAGCTCCTTCTGTACCATAGTCGGTTTTAGTATTATATATTGTTAGCGTATTTGCTACATTATCAAAGGTATCTATACCCATTCTAATATATCTTACACTATGAATCAAAATTTCATTATGAAAATCGGATATAGTATTTTTATTATTTACTAATTTTGTTTGATTTGGATTCGATTTTGTACCGGATTGATAAGATGATGTTGTAGGTAATTCTATATTCAATAAACTGCCTGTGATGTATAAATCATCATTTAAATTATTAGGATTTATTTTTGGAATAATCCTATTTAATTTTCTAGCATTTGAATTAAATTGTTTAAGCATATTGTTCTATATCTCCCTTTACTTCTATATAATCATCATTATCTAATTCGTATTCAAAATTAAATTTTATAAATTTAAATAAAATACCACTATCGGTTTGTTCAACAACAAAATCTCTATTTGTTATAGACATTGTGTTTATATAAACCGAAACTCTATCTTGTGTACTTCTATATTCTATTTCTCTTAATAAATCTACAAATCTCCAACCATTAGCTTCATAAATCCAATAAGTTGAATCCGTTAAATTTTTTGGAGTTAATACAACTTTACCTGGCTTTCTACTTATCTTTTGTGTTATATCTAATATTGTTCTTTTCATTATAAATCAATAAATTTACCAGTTATAATGACTTCATCAGTAGAAGTTACATTAAATCCTAAATTAGCTGAATTAAAGTTTAAAGTTAATGAATTTGATGTTATGGATACATTAAAGTGTGTTGTAACGTAATATCTTACACCATTAATATAAAGTTTTATATCATAAGAATTATCACCAACTATAAATCCGGCAGTAACATAAGATGCTAGTGTTGCTGGCGTTTTTATCAATTTAATATTAGAAAAAGTTATTGTATTATCGATTGTTGGATTTTCTACTTTACTATTATTTAAAGATAGAAAATCTATAAGGTCTTTATTATCATAATATGGAGATGGGGTTGTCAATAATCCTTCCAATCTACCATTTGATGTTAAATCCGTTTCGGTAGCTACTACAACTCTCTTTACACTTATAGATTTTTTAGTAGTTGATTCGCCATCAAATTTTTCAGGTAATAAATAAGCCTTAACATTTAATGTAAATTCAACTCTATTAATTCTTTCAGTTCCCTCTCCAACTTCATTTATCACATTAAATTCATTAACAGATGTTCTGAATTTAAATTTATCTTTATCTCCCCAATATGTTGATGTAAAATTAAGGTGTTCAATTACTTCATTTAATTGTTCGGTAAATGATGTCCAACACATACATTCATAATTTATTTCAACATAATCAGGCATTGTTATTTTATACATTTCCTTTTTAGGCTTTACCGCACTTCCCAATGCAGTAAATCTATCGTATCTATTATCTTTTGACCATTTTGTAATAGTTGGATATGAAACGTGTCTATTAGGCATAGCCATTGATTCATCCTTTGTAATGGATGTTCTACGAATCATTAAAATTGGTAATTGAATTTTACCTTTAGAATCTCTAAATACACCCTGCTGTCTTGCTCCCACCCATCTTTCTGAATTACCATAGATTACGGGTATTTTTATAGATGCTCCTTTTGCATCTTTTAAAGTTGGAAGAGCAGTATCTTCCAAATAAGACATCATAGCATAATCTATATCAAAAAGAGTTACACTTTTTTTGAAATCTTTATTTGTAGATTTTATTTCGTTGGCTCTATTGGATTCGCCTCTTAACGGATTTACTGACATTTCCTATTTTTTATTTTATTCGTTCTTCTATATTAAGACTCGATTTAGATACCATAAATGTAGAACATATAACACTCCAGTTTCTAACATTATGGTCTGATGGATTAATTGCATCAGCTTCCGCTCCCTCATAATCTCCAGTCAATCCACCTGCGAATTGAATTTCATTTGTATTATCTATTTCATAATAAGAATTATCAAAATAAATAACATCTCCAATTTCAGGGTATATATTTCTTTCTTTAATATGTTCTCTATCAAATCGGAATTCAACATTTTGAGTTACATTTGCACCAAATCCTTCATAAGTAGCAGTTTCTGGCTCTTTGTTTATTAAACAAAATAATTCAACACCTATGTGCCAAGTTTTATTCAAAGATTCACCATATAGGTTTACTTTGGTTTCGTTTAAATTTATTTTATATAAAACGCACGATTGTTGAGTTACTGTTTCAACAATCTCTCTTGCTACATTTCTTAAAAATGCGATATCTCTACCTACTAAAAATTTTGGCATATTATCCTACATATATTTTTAAAGGAACTTTTCTTAGCATTTCTTGCTGATGCGTTGATTCATGTGCTTTATTTTCCATCACATTTTTTCTACTCATCTCATCTAAATTTTCTCTTAATTGAGTAATTAGTGCATCTTTTTCTATTTGAGCTTCTGCTCTCAATGCTGCACCATCCAATGTCAATTCACCATCTGGAATAGGAACTGAACTATATTTTTCTCTAATTGCGCCTAATAACTCTTTTGCTAATGCTAATGTATATTTTCTAATCCATTGTTTACCAACTTCATTTATATTACCATATTGAATAAAATTATATGGAATATCCGAATAATCTGAAAGAGAATCCGATTGAATTGTTTGTGAATTATGCTCAAATGAATCTCTACTTATGTATTCAAAGTATATTCTTTCAGCCGTTCTATCAGTTGGTATTGGAAATATTTCTAATTTATTATTTACAATATTAAAACTATATTGGGATTTACGAATATTATCATTCAATTCAATTTCTTGCATTCTTAAAACATCTTCATAAATTGGCATCAATAAAAATTGTGCCGCTGGTGAATAAGACCCAAATCCCATTTCATCCATTAAATTCAACGTACCCTGTCCACCAACGGAATATGGGTCAAAGAATCTCTGAATAGCTGGAGTTGCTTCGTAATAAACTCTCGTAACATCTATTGTAGATGAACCGCTAAATATATTTGTAAATGATGAAGATGATTCGTTATCAATTGCTTCTGTCATTAAATCATATTTCTGTCTACCTATCTCCGTTTCAATATATGCTTTTTTGATATCTACATTTCCACCAACCCCAGCTTGCGTTCCATATTGTTGAGACATACGAATCAAAGTTGGTAAAAAAGAACCATCAACAAGAGTTTGAGAATAGTTTCCTCTACCACCAGCCGATTCTTTTGGCTGTCCTCTTAAAATATCTATATTATTTCTAATATTAAATTGATTAACCTGTGCAGAGTATTCCGATGTTGATTCTTCAAAACAAGCCCATATTTGCTCATTTGTTAATTCTATATTTACAATAGGATAACCCAAACGAGTAGCAACCCAAGTTGATGTTTTTGGTGCATCTGCTACAAATTGACTATCTGCATCATATATTCCAAAAGGAGTAGATGAGCCCGAAGTAAATGTTGTTATTCCCGACCAATACTGATTTATTGACATAGTTGTATTTTATAAGTTTATTTACTATAAATATAAAAATAAAAAAAGAGTGGATATTTCTATCCACTCTTTTATTTTTTTACAAAGGTTTATCCCTTTTTACTCTACTCAAAGATTAAAGAGTCTCTAAACCATCAACGATAATCTTACCGTAGAACTCTGGTCTTACGATTTTCTTAGCGTATCTAGTCATAACACCTCTTCTTGGAGTGAAGTTAGTTGGGTCATAAACCAATGGAGTCATAATTAATGGTACATATGGTGCGTAAACTGCTCCTGTTTCGAAGAAGTTAGAACCTTTGAAACCTAATAAGATTACGTTTTCAGTCATATAAGGGTTCTTATATACATCGTATCTATTAGAGATTGAACCAATGTTAGTTACACCTGCTGCGAAAGTCAACGCATCTTTACCTGGGTTAGCAGAGAATCCGTTCATAGATTCCAAAATAGTTGCTACGTTTGGAGATACAACGATGAAGTTTGCACCACCTCTCATAGTTAATTGGTGAATCTTGTTAGAAATCTTTTGCAATTTGATACCCAAAGTTTGATACCAAGTTGATTTAGTATAAGCACCTGCTGCTACTGCATCAGAATCAACTGCGAAGCTTGCGCCATTCCAATCGTATCCAACTTTTGCAGACCAATATTCAGTTGAGAATGCGTTTTGCTGTAACATCTCTAAAATTTCTAAATCAATCTCTAAAGAGATGTATTCGGATAACATTTGAGTTAATTCAGCTTCTGCATCAACAGAGTGGTATGCATTTAAATCTTGCGCCAATTCAGGAGTCCAGATAGCTTTTAACTTTCTAGTCTTAGCCACGATAGGCTCAGATTTTAATTCTAATTCGATTTCTGGAATCGGTAAATCAGAACCTCTATCTTCGAAGTCACCTCTTGAGATATCGGTTGGTTGTTTGTGGTATGCTAATGTAGAACCTACAGTTCCGTAGATTGTGTTAGCTGCTGCTACTGCTGCAACGAATACTACGTTAGTATCAGAAATTTTTGTAAATTCAGGATATAAAGTAAAGCCTGAACCTGATTGAGCTAAATCAAAAGCTCTTACACCATTGAAATCAGCATCATCTGGTAATGCTACAGTTAAAGTTTTTACTTTATCAGCTGCAAAAGATGCAGAGAAAGTAGAATCAACTAAATTGAAGTTGATATCGGATAAAGATGCAGTTGCAACTGCTGCTGCTTTAGCTACAGTTGTATCGTTGATTGTGTATCCAAATCTACCTGCACCATAAAGACCACCTTCAGCCGCTTGAGTAGAACCCAATTTACCACCAGCTGGAGATAAAGAATCTTTACCGAAAGAACCGGTTGCACCAAACATAGAAGAACCAACAGCTGGTCTACCAGTATCAGTATCAGTACCATATTTGAAGTCCATATAGAAAATAAGACCTGATGGTAAGTTCATTGGTTGTACAGAAACGAATTCTTTAGAAGCGATGCTTCCGAATACTCTTCTTACCAATGGTAACGCAACACCAGCCCATTCTTCAGAACCTGCTGAAGTACCTGTTCTTGTAGCCTCATCAAGCAATTGTTTTGCTTGGTTTTCTAACATTACAGCCATACCGTGTTTAGAAGTTTCAGTACCTGCGCCTTCTAATAAACCGGTCTTTTCCCACTTTGCTTTCAAACCTCTAGTTTGCTCAAGCATAATGCTTTGTGGGTTTTTGCCTGACATAATTTGTTTTAAGTCCATTTTTAAAATTTTTATTTTTTGTTATTTAATAATACCTGCCAACTTTTTGAATCTATCAGAGAAATTAGTTGATTCAGCAATTACTGCTTTAGCTTTTGGAGCAGTTGATTTAACTACTTTAGAAGCGATTCCTTCTGAAATTGATTTTTTAGATGGTTTGTTAGTAGAAGATTGATATTTGAAATTCTCTGCTAATGTAGAGAATACCAATTTAACCTCTCTAACTGATTTTGTTCTATCCAAAGTTTCAATCACTTTAACTTTTTGTTCGTTAGTCATGTTGTGTGCTCTGAATAATTTG
>JACCDL010358653.1_pt1 | contig 14232 bp, 10 predicted proteins | sample 7441931 | NCBI WGS metagenome assembly JACCDL01 (sample SAMN15323437, study PRJNA562643) | freshwater metagenome | isolation source: river surface water | place: USA:Blue River Watershed | collected 2017-08-16 | reverse complement strand
GGCGCGCATCCTGTCAGTGCGAGCGCAAAAAGAGCTGCCGCTGCAGCGCCCAGTCGCGAAATCTTTGTGGTCGTCATTTTTCCCCCTGCTTTCTAAATGCTACTCAGGAATGTAGTCATCCCAGCGAACGCGTGACATTCCGTCGCTGTCTAGCAATTCGTAGATAGTTACAGATCCCTTGTCTCCAGTTGAGAGTTCGACTAGAACTCTGCATTCGATTACAACGGAGACTTCGCCTTCGTCAGGCGCAACTACTGAGGATCGATTGTCTGCAAGTAGGTCAAACTCGAGTACCTTGGCGATGTAGGGTGCATCGGTATCTTCGGCTGATATCTTTGAGTACTCGATAGCCATGTCACCAACTCGCATACACAAATCCTTTGCGAGATTGGCATTGCTCGATCCCGAGCCCGAGCCTGCCCCATCGCCCGATGATTGAGACGCAGAAGGCGAGGGTGAATCGGTGATCTCGGCCATCTCATCGGTGCTATCTGTGTATGTGTCTGACCCAGGATCAATTACCATCGGCACGGTACCTTGAGGACGAGGGAGCGCATCTTGGGCTGCAGGCGTGCATCCTTGAAAAAGCGCGGTGGACAAAAACAGTGCCAAGACAGCTGTGACTTTTTTAGACATCATCTTGGTTCTCTGAGTCCCAGTCATTTCGACGCAGCCAAGAAACGACGTTGACAACAATCAACCCCATGAGGAGCGCAATCGAAGGGAACGTCAAATATCGGTCAACCGAAACTCCTAGTGAAGGAGCGCCGGGAAATTCGCCACGAACCTGGATAAGGGCAAATAGATAGGTGGCGAGCCAAGCCAACACCGACAGAGATGGTGGACGACGACGACGAACCACTGCCAAGGTAGTGATGAGCGAAGAGATTGCACCCATCGCCATGATGAAAATCAAAATAGCCAGTTGCATTTGGTGCGCGCTAGAACGCTGGATCGTAAAGCTGAAGCCGGCGATACCCGATTCATAGATTGAGACATTTTCGTTTCCAACAGTCATCTCGGGGGCCAGAATGCTGGGTTTGATGTCATAGCCAGACAACCTCTTGTTGCTGAACGCCATAGAAACCGGAACAACATCACCAGAAACAGCTTCGCTCATGATGATGTTGAATGTGCCCTTGTAAGAATCAAACGGGTAGCCCGACTCAGAAGTAACTGATGTGAGCGGGAGTTCGATTGACTTGCCACCAACCCATTCGCGTGATGGGACATCCCAGTTGCCATTACCGATTGCGCTGAAGCCAACTTCAAGCGTGTTGTTGAAATAGCCTCCATTGAACAATGCAATGCCCTGCTCACCCTGAGGATAGAGACGCAGCCAAAGTCTCACTGTGCGCTTGGAGATATCGATGTTTTCAAACGCCACGAAAGCGGTGACGGTGTTGGGGCAACCATCCTCAGCAATCAGATTCTCAGGTATCCCCTTGGTGTCTTCTGCGCTGCAGTATGTGACAAAGAGCTGATTAGATTTTGCGACCTCTGTGGTGCCTCGCGATACGAAGAAACTCAGTGCAACGTATACGGCCAGTAGCAATCCCGCAACCGCGAATGTTATCCAGGGTAACCGGTACTGCCTACTGTTATCCGTGTCGAGCGCAGTGCTTTTACTTCTGCTCATGGGTGCCCTCAGGGAACTTACCTCGAACGGCGAAAATCGGGTTTTCCATGTCCCAGTCTTCTCGAGCTACCCAAGATGACACGTTTACTGCAATGAGCAGAACCAGAACCAAAACCGTTGGGTAAAACACAATCACGTCAAAAAGCACACCGTTGGGTGGGGAGCCAGGCAGGTTTGCTCGCACCGAGAAAAGGGCAAACAAGAAAGCCGCCAGCCAACCCAGAGAGTTGATTGAAGGCGGACGCTTTCCCCTGAGAATCGCAACCGTGATGAATACCGAAACGACCGCGCCTGTGAGAATCAAGGCCGCAAGCAGCACAACAATCAGAATCACACCAGAGCTTCGTGTGATGTTCCACTTTAGGTTTGCAACACCGGTTGCCCTGTCGTTCTCGATTGTGGCGTCATTTGTCTCTGCCGCAAGAAATGCCTCCTGGGTGCTACTGATTGAGAGGCCGGGGATTTCTTCTTGAAGGTCATGAACAAATAACGGAAGGGCCTGTGATTGATCGCTCTCTCGGGCTTGGATGCTAGCAAACAGCTGTGCCTCGTAAGAGTCAAACGGATAGGTGTCGACTTCGCCCAGCAATCTCAGCTTCATCGGCATGGCAGCCTGTATTTCGCCAGGGTTCGGAGACCAGCGAGTTTGCTCTGAGTAAGCATCGAAGATGAACGATATCGGCTGCTCGACGTAGCTGCCAGTCTCGAGCCCCTGACCAAGGTCTCCAAAGAGTCTCGGAACAGCCAGTAACTCAAGGGTGCTGTCATTAGGATCCACCGAAACTAGATCCATATTGAGAGTCGCAGATGACTGTTCCGACTGCCAGGGTTTATCCAAATATTTATCTGCAGTGTAGTTGGCGCTTGAACCATAAATCGCGAGAGAAAGAAGGTAGGCCAACAGCACTAGGGCTGATAAAAGTACCGGGATGTCTTTTTTGCGTGGCTTGCGCATCAAACTAGATCTTGGACTTCAAGACTGAATATACCGAGTACTTGCTGTCTGATTTGTGAACAATGCAGATGCCTTGCTTCTTGTACTTTTTGGTTTCAGCACCTGGGTCTGGGAAGAACCAACGCAGGTAACGGGAACCGGGTTTGATTTCCACTACCGGCTCTGATTTGTAGATCGACCTGTAAGCCTTGGAACAGTAAGCACTCATGTCTTCTTGAGTTATAGATGTGCCTGCAGTCGGCACTTGACCAACCTTGATCACCTGAAAGTGGTGTGGCTTCGTGCACGACACTGGGTACATGTTTTTTACTGCGGTGTCTACTGGGACAGCTTTTGTGCCTGTCTTCGTGTACGAGTAGCAGGTGTTGGCTTTTAGGTTTAAATAGAAGGTGGTCTCGGCTGCATTTGCTGGTGTCAAAGTCATCGAACTCATGATGACAACTGCAACTGTCGCGAAAAGTTTTCTTAGCATTTGCTACCCCTTAAGTGCTTATGTAGTCGATAGCATAGCGGCAAAGGGATGCCATCAAATCAGCAAAAAGCAAAGGGGAAAAAATGTCACTACACATTGAGTTGTTCGTCGGAGCGCCAGACAAGCCTTACCGCAGCCTAGGAATGATCGAAGCCAGAGCCAAGCAGGTCACAAATTTCTCAGCAGCGCCCACCATTGAAGACGTGAACCTCGCATTGCAAGAATCCGCCGCGCAACTTGGCGCAAACGGAGTCATCAACATCACCTATGACCGTGGCATTAGCTGGACATCGTGGAATGTTCTCACCGGAAAAGGTGAAGCCGTCGTCTTTGAAGCGGATGACCGTGCATGCCCAATCTGTGCAGAAACGATTAAGCGCGCGGCGCTAAAGTGCCGCTTCTGCGGTTCTGACGTAGCGTAAAGCTTTACTGCTCCAATAGACCTAGGCAGTTTCTTGACTCGGCTGCGCCTTTGTCGCTGGATGAAATGTCAAGATTCTTAGCCTCACCCCAGTCTGAGAACTCTAGGGCGAAACCATCAACTGGAATAATTAGGCCGTTAATCACGTCATCAGACAAGTTGTCGTCATTGGTTGCGAACAAGGCAGTTTGAGAGTCGCTTTCCCCATTAGGGATGAACTCAAGTGTTATAAATCGCACATCGGCGAAGTCAGGAGCGTCGAAACCCGCAGCCTTACCGGTGAGCGTTGAACCATCAAAACCTTGGCCAATGCCGTCTAGCAGCGTGGTTGAAACCTCGAGACATCCCAATGATTCAAAGGTGATGTCTGCGGTGGCGCTAGTAGATGGCGCGGGTCCCGTTTCCGAGCTGCCAAACCCGAGTAGCCGTGGCAACACAAGAAGCACGAAGACTATGGATGCCGCGATAAACCAGCCGCGGCGATAAAACGGCTTCGGTGCTACTGCTTCTTCTGACACCAAAACTCCTAACGCTGTGCGTTCTTGAGGCTTCGAGAAATCGTCGCCTCGTTTTCGGCTGTAATCATGCAGGTGATTTCTTTATCGCCACCGGCCCATGATTCTTCGGTCGGATAAATGTAGGTGAAATCAAGCTTGGATGACTCATAGTCAAGCCCAACGAAGCTCGAGAACTTGCCGTAGCAATACTCATCAGCCTGTGCTTCGATGTCTGTTGGCAACGTCTCTGAATTATCTGACAAGAAAGTTTCAGAGTAGACCTCGAATTCATGTGGGTCCGTGCAGGGAACTCCGGTTGCCGACTCAACTTCGCCTGCAGCGCCAAGACCGGTGATGCAGTCGCCGACGACAAAGCTAAAAACACCCAATTCGCCTGACTCGACAATCGCGCCTTGGTCGTTTCTGGTTGTCTCGTCGAGAGCCCAGGCCCCCGCAGACACAATGCCAACACCTACAACTCCGGTGATTACGTTTCTGATAATGCTCATTGTTTCCCCCTTTTTAGAATCTATCTTTCACAAACGGCGCCATCGCCATCACGATCGTTGTACCAAGCATACTCAGGGTCTACACCGTTGTAGTAGGGGCCGTAACCGGCAGCGATTGCGTGGGTGCAATACCTAAACCTTGGGTCCAAGCCAGCCACTTCGTCTTTATCGTCACCTGGCGTAACGGGCACGACTAGCATGTCGTCATCGTCTTCTGAGTCGCCCACTCCTCCACCGACAGAGCTCGAACCTTTTGTTGGTGCTTCAGAAGGCAACGAGCTTGCCCCTTCCGACGGGCTTACGATTGGAGTCGGGGTCTCTGTTGGCTGCACGGATTGCGTCGGTTCAGTCACACGCTTGAAACTTCTTTCAATATCCGAGAAGAGCGTTGGAAACAACGCAAGGAGAACGAGCAGAAGTGCAACAAGCACGGAGATCCAAAACCAAACTCGTTTCTTCAAGTCCTTTGAGGGCGACTGATTCGTGCCTGCGAAACTTGGCGGGTAGCTTGCAGTCACAGGGGCGAATACCGGGGGTGCGCTCGGTGAAAAGGTACTTGACGGCGGAGGCGGAGGTAGGAGTGCAGTGGTGCTTCTAGAAGCGTTAGGACCCTTGCGCTGAACTACCGCGTCAGATGGAAGCGCGGCGATGATGAGAAGAGTCGCTACCAGAGCAGGCATAAAGTTGAGCGCTAAAGCGGCTGCAACCAAAGCGAGCACAACCACGACAACCACTTGAATTACCCGTTGGCTTATGCGGCTGTTTGATGAAAAGTTGTTAATCCAGGCATCAAAGCGCCTAACTGGTTGAGTGTCATTTGCGCGACGGAACCAAGCGCTGATTAGTGGCACCAAAGTTAGCACTAGGGGTGCTGCCAACACCCAAAACACGACACCTAGAATCTCTCCGCTAAGCACTTGAACGAGCACAAGGGAATCGATAGCGAGCAAGAAAAATACATAAGCTGCGAAAATGCCAGCTAACGACCAAAAACCGGATGGTCGCGACCGTCCGCGTAGATCCGAATAGCGAAGAAATTCTGATTGCACTAACCCGTAAAAAACATCGAGTTTAGTTTGTTTCCTCATTTTGTCTAGCCAACGACGCCACGGCGGATACCGCGCTGCGGTGATGAATTTGCTGCTGGCTCGTTCTCCACGAGCTTCTCTTCGGATGCCCAGAGTCGAGCGATGTCGTAACTTATCGGCCCAGCTAAGTCCACACGAATAACAGAATCGAGAGGTCTGGCTACCTTGTCTGAATATGACTTGGTGTTCAAGCTCTTGGTTGCCGATGCACTCAGCTCTTTTGAAACACGCTCCGGCAGGATCACGTAAGAAGTAACCTCTTCATGAACGCCAAGCTGAATCTCGTCGTGATTAATACTCATGACAGACATTGGGGTGACTGGGTCTGGCTTGCCATCTCCTAATGTCAGTGCGTGAGCAAGGAACGTTGTCCAAGGCACCTCGCGGGTAACCGCTTCGATGCCCTCAAGATCTGACCGCAGCAACTCAAGAGGATCATCTTCAACCTGGAGAACACTTGGTCTTGCTTCGGTCATCGCCTCTCCTTGAAGCTCTTCAATCATCGGCTTTAGGAAAGAAACGGCAACTCTCTCTTGCACGACAGTGTCAAGTAGGTGTTGGTTCAAGGTTTTTCTGGCGTTATTGCTCGAATGCGGCAAGTCCCGGTCGAGCAACTCTATAGACAAGCCCCTCGTTGTGCCTGAAACGCGTGAAACCTGCTCGACTAGACGCTCGAAAGCTTTGTATCGCCAACCCTTTTGAGCCATCTTTGTAAGTGCAGACTTGCGCAACTTTTCAAGAGCTACGGCGTCGCCTTCATCAGCCTGGGCAATTCTCATTGCGAAAGGCAAGGTTTCAAGATCAAGTTGCTTTAGGCCGGATTCCAGCCATTTAGGTCGAACCATCCATGGATTTGCAAGTGATTTAGCCAAAAGCTCGAGCCATTCTAAAGTCTGCTTGTATAGGAACTGCAATCGCTGCTGTTCCCTACGACAGATTCGATTACCTTCTGAGATGTGCGCGAGGCTCGAAATCACAGAATCAACCTCACGCTCAAACGACGACCATCCCCTGTGGTAAGCCGCCAAGAATGTCAGCAAGAGAAAAACGGCGAGTGACCCTGAGTAAGTGAGTATGTCTGCGGTGGAAAGCACCGGTTCCCCTGGGTTTTCTGCCCTGTAATAGTCGAGGTAAGCGATGATTCCATAGGTAAGTGGCGCGAGAATGGCCAACGTAATCAAAACGCGTTTGTGGAACTTCTTGCGAATCTTTAACAATGTGCCCGATTCCGGCAAGTCCAATTCGTTAAGTTTCTTTGCGTAGTTAGCTACATCACTATCTACCGTCGCCATACGTGTTGCCATAGCACCATTCATCGACCAAAGGAATGAGCGCTCATTAGCTCGCTTCCATACTTCGAACGACTCCATGATTGCAGAACGCTCAGGCATTGTCTGTTCCAAAGACTCCAAGAGAGCTTTTTGGCTTTCAATGTCTTTTCTAATTACCTTCAATGCAGCCAAGCGCTTCTTGTAGTCGCGCAATAGGTTTGGCAAGTCTAAGGGCTCGGGCTCGGGAGCTACATCCTGCACTTCGACGGCTTGCTCCAAGGGTTCGTCGGTTTGCTCGTCATCGCTGACAGGCCCTGCGTCTGCAGATTTCTTCTTCGCAACCAGTGCCTTAGATGCTGAGGCTGCCTGTGCAAGTGTGCCGACTTGCTCTTTGCCATCCTCATCTTCGGTTATCAAACCGTTTTCGATTAGCGTTTCACGCAGATTTGAAATGTCGGCTTCTTGGACGGCTAGTGAGTTCTGAAGCGCAACTAATTCACCGCTAAGTGCCTCGAGCTCGCTAACGCCAGCGTTAGACCATGATCTGATTACATTTTCAGCCTCAGTGACTTTAATAAGATCGTTCCAACCAACAGCCGCCGGGATGTTTTCTGGGCGGTTTTCTGAAGGAAACACCCAAGCATCCTCTGGGTTTTGAAAAAGGTTTGAGACCTTTCTAAAAATCGGAGTTTTGTTTTCGATAGGTGCAAAGCCTCGGTCGGACAAATCGAAACCACCATCAAGTGCGCCAAAGACTAGCTCTCGCAACCCCTGCCACAGAGACGGTGTCGATCTCAAGTCCCCCAAGTGAACAGGTGATTGAAGTGATTTTTGAGCCTTCTCTTCAGCCTCTCGAACCGATGCGTAGCGAGACATTACAAGTTTGTCGTGAATGTCGACAGGTTCTTCTAGCCCTACACCAACTTCATATTTGCCGTCTGTGCCCTGGAGGTTGCGCTCGACGCTCTTTGCAAAAAGCCTTTTGATCCACATCCAAGACCAATAAGGCATGCGCCCGAGCTTCTGGCCAGAGAATTTCAGGAAAGAAACAAATTGCTTAACGATGGCAAGTTTTGGTTTGGCCTGTTCAACGAGATCTGCAGGTCGTTTGTATTCCAAAATCTGTGAGTCGAGATTGAATGAGACTTGGACCATGTTGTTGATGTAAAGGTCCAAATTGTCATCTTCGATAAACGAGGTCCCGATCGGAGGCAGCGGCGGCTCGAAATCGCTATCGGCTGATTCTCCCAAAACGCTCGCTGCAACGCGTCGAGCTAAACCGTCTGTTAAGACTCCGGCTACAAACGTTCTTGAGATCCAGATACCCTCTCGGGTTGATTTCTCTTTCTGAAACAAGTCAAGGGTGCCTATTGGAAGACCATTCCAAATGCCTGCTGCAGTGGCTAAATGCATCATTGTGAAGCCAGGAAATTTTTTGTTTTCTCGAACGAATGCATCCGTTGCCCAAGGGTTTGAGCGATCCTCTGGCGCGGCGAGAAGTGTCACGCCTCTGCCAGGTGTCATCCATTTCAATCGCTTCTGCACCTTGAATTCAGTAGGGGCACAAATAAGGTTGATAACCTCAAAAACCTGACGTTCGTCTCTGTCGCTCAACCGCTTGTCTGGCGATGGCAGCGCCCATCCCAAGTAGTCCTCAATGGTAGAAACTACTTGGTCTTGGTGCTCATCAAACTCACGAACCAAGCTCGTGGAGCGCACCTTCACGAACCGAATCACAGAAAGAGCTTCTCGAGCAAGCTGTTCGAAAAGATCGACCTTTACACTAGTCAGCTCTCGTTCTGGGCCAACACCGATGACCTCGGCTTCAATGCGCGGGGGTTGGCCATCAACTAGCTCTACAGCCTCCGGGCGAATCCACAAAGCAGGCCCAATTAGGCCAACCTCAGCCCAATTGCATGCCAGCTCAAACAGGTCTGATCCCTGCTTGCCGCTTGGCAGCAGGATGATCGAGGCTTTGGAATCAAGCCAGAACGATTTGCTCATCGGTTACAGAACACCTCTAGAGCCAAGAGATGCGCCTTGTGAACGAGGCTTGAATTCGCCAACCTGGTCAATTAGTTCCCGCAGTGCTCGTTCTACATCGTCCTTGATCTCCCATGAGACTGGGTACGAGTAAACAGAACTTGAAGACGAACTTGAATCTGCTGAAGCCTTAAAGTTCTTCATCTCCTCAGAAAGGAATGCTTGAACCTTTGCGATTCTAGAGTTGACCTCTTCAGGCGCACTTGTAGCAAAAGCAGAAGGCTCTTGGCCCGGGGCAAGAGCTTCGCCCGTCGACAGCCAGTGAGAAAGCTCTGGTGCTAAGTCCTTGCCCTCACCAGCCAAACCAATAAGTCGCTTGTAAGGTTCTAGCGGCTTCAGGTTTCCCTGTGACGTACATAGTGCCTGGGCGATCGACACAGACTCCAGCACGGCCGCAAGATAGTCGTTCTCATACAGGCGTCCTGCATAGAGGAGTGGATGCGGGAAGGTTAGGTAGTCGTTCGTTGTCTTCTCGCGAATCGAGATCTTTGGTCCTAGACCTTCGTTCGGCTCCTCCGCCAATAGATTTAGCGCCGATGCGACGTACCAACCCTTGATGGCCATATCGAAAGCCATGGTGTCCATAGGTACAGACTCCCTCAAGAGTCGCCCTCGGCTCCATCGCATGAAGGCAGAACGGCTCTGGGCGTTGCTGTTCTTCTGGTTCCAGGCTGTGGCAACCGGCTCCATGATTGACTGCATCACAATCGGCTGAACCGGAAAACCTAGCATCGTGAAAAACTCGATGCTGTGCGCGTTCTGGTCTCTGAACCACTTAGCCACAACATCTTTAGCTGCGACACCTGGAGCAAGTTTGAACCTGCTCATCTCAGCAATCAAGACTTGCAAAGTAGGTTCATACATGTCTGATTGGGTGTTGAAGGGGATTGAGCTGACAACAATGCTGTCGCCCTCACCGATTGACTTACCATGAACTTCGTTGAGTAGGCCTGGGTGCAGCTTGACCAATGGGCTTGCGGCATTGAACGCTGCTTTCAAGTGACCTAAGAATCGGTCCTTTCGTTCGTTGAATTCAGCAGGTCCGATGTCCTTCTTCGACAGATAGTCGGTAAGTGTTTGGTTGAAGAACGCCTTGAAAGGCTTGCCTGGTCTGTTCATCCACAGTTCTGCTCGAGCCAGGTAATCTTCTGGATATGGGTAAGAGTTGAAATCTGGTGACTGAGGAGCAGACGCCAATGTGTTTGGGTCAGCTTGAGTGCTCGGCTTCCAGGTTCGAACTATCGAAATCAGTGGCAAATCTTCCAACTCCGAGCTCATCTCTCGAACTGCTGTGAGCGCGGCATCCATGTCGTTCACCTGATCAATGTAGGTTTCACGAATCAACTGGTTGAACTTCTCAGCAAATTCAGTTGGCTCGAGAAGCATCTTTTCATTTGAAGACGGGAAGTACTTGCGTGCGACCTCTTTGCTGTCAATCTTTGGCCAAAATGGGTAGTCGTTCTTGCGGCCGTCCTGGGTTTCGTCTGCCTGAACGCGAATCTCAAGCGCTTTACGCAATGACTCGAGATGCGCCTTGAGCGGGCCAACAAGATCTCGGTTCACTTCATCGAGAAGCTTAGATGCGCAGTTTCTTAGTTCTTTCTCTGACTCCCAGATCAGAGATTCTGCAACGTGCTCCGCTGCCTGACGTACAGCATCATTGTCAGCGTTGATTGAGGTCGCGGCACCAGCAGCTTGGATGTCCTGGTAAACGTAACTCGCAATGTTTGACGCGTAAGCTTCGAAACTCAGAGCCTCAGCCTTGAGCTGAATCGACGCACGCGCAATTGATTGCTGTAGGTGCCCAAGCAACGTAGCTGTCACAGGTAGGCCATGTGTCACGGCGTAAGACGAGACTAATTTCAAGAGATGCTGAGGGGCTGAAACAACCCATTTTTCGAGTGCATCCTGGCGGTTCTTGCGATCGCGCTCCAGGTAACCCTTAATACTGTCAGCTCTCAAACCAATAAGCCTGGACGACCAAGTATCTGGTGTCAGACCGCCATTCTTGTCTAGAGTTGCAGGGTCACCGGCCTTGTTCATGACCATCGACTTGAATTCAAGCTTGAGTGCTTGTATTTCCGTGGTAGTTCGTAGTGCATCAATTACTTGGTTGTGCTCTTCAGTATCTTCATTTAAACCCGAGTTTTCAATGAAAGGCACGAGCGCTTTTTGAGCATTCTCACGTACCCAAAGATCTTCATCGCCACCCTCGTCAAGCTTTCTACCCTCCTTGTGAGCGTTAAGAAGTCTTTCAATTACTGATCTAGCAAACCGCTCAGAAGAGTACGATATGAACTTCTCTTTTCCGAGCGTCACACGACCAAAACCAATGGCAGACAATGGCGGAGCCTTCATCTCATCTTGAATGAGCCCTGAGTTTTCTGGCAGAGCGGCACGGCTGACATTCTGCGTCCAGTTGCCCTTGGAATACGTCGCGATGTTGTCTTGGAACAAATCGTCCGTCATCCATGCGGTGATGGTGGTGCTAATCGCTTTGTACACGTCAGTCTGCCCAGCAAATGAAGTCGTTGCTCCTTGGCGACCGACGACAAACGGGTAACGAACACCGATTCGGTCGTTCGCGTCACCTGACAGCAAAGTTAGACCTTTTGCCCTGAAGAGCTCAGTAGTTGAGGCGTTTGGGGTTCTGTTCCAGTGGCCGTTCACCGTTTCGTTAACGGTTGACAAGGCATTGCTTGCGATTCCTGAGCCACCCGAAATGCCATCGAAAACGTCTGGTGCGTAAAGAATTCCATAAGATTCTCTAGCCCAGGCAGTCGCTGAAAACTTCGACTTTACGGCTTCGACCACATCGAGGTACTGACCAGCGCCCGAGCCACCGGAAATCGAAGAAACGAAAACTACGACCGGAATGTCAGTTGTGCCTGACATGCTGTCTGCCCCAAGTTTCACGCCTAACCTGGTCAGAATCTGCAGAGAATCTGGTCGGCGCATTTTTGACAATGCTTGTTCGGCAGAATTTGCAATTTCATCAAGCTTAGAAAGTGCGATCGTACGACCCACTGCTCGGTACTGACCCGCGCCATCAACAATGGTCACAGTAACTTCAGAAGCATCGGGAAGCTGTCGCTCGACTTCTAGCCCTAAATCTTTGTTTACTCGAGATTTAATCGACGACACCACGTTCTTGTAGTTTGCCGAGGACGCGACTAGGCCTTTGTAAGACTCGTGTGGCAAGAACTTTGCAGGGAAATCTGCGCCATCTTGCTTCACTGGGGTGTCGAAGTGCAAGAACTGCCAGGCATCCGGAATGCCCTCATCCCAACCTGCTGCTTTCAGGCTTAGCTCGAGTGACTCTCGAACTGCACGTAAAGTCTTACCGCCCGAGCCGCCGACACCGACTAGCAGGAATGGTCTTAGCATTTGGATCTCCTTATGTGTTTACAGGTTTAGAAGCTTGATGGAGGGGGTGGAGGAAGTGCCGGCCCCCCAGGCATGCCTGGGGTTTTGGGTGGTGGCAAGGTTGGGTTGGCACCCGTCGAGCCTGGGTTAGGAAGAGGTGGTGGCATTACGGGCGAACCAGTAATAGGTGGCAGACCAGTTGTAGGTGGCCCCCCGGCAGCGCCGAAGCTGGGGGTTCCTGAAGATGGAGGGGGTGTCGGCAGGCTCGGCGCAGCAGGGGTCTTCATTGCGCCTGAATCAGAGCCGCCCTTGCCCTTCTTTTGTGGTTGCTTTGACTCTTCTGTCAAGGCCTTCTGGGCACTCTTGAGTGCGTTTGAGTTCTCAAGCTGGGCGGCAGCGTTTGCCATCAACTCAGGGAAGTTCGGCAACGCCCCCTTATTGGTCTTTCCATAAACAACTAATCTGCCGGTAACTTTTGGATTCTCGGAAGTGACCGCCATGAGAGAAGATTGTGGCAATACCAAGGCCCAGAGCTTACCTAGGTGCCCGTCAAACAAAGCCTTACGCCCATTCGCAAATCTAGCTTCCTTAGCTCGCGTAGCGCGTCGGCCGGTCACGACAACGCTTCCTTCACGCGCAACAACTTCATACCAAGGCGAAATGAGAGGGAACAAAGGCACAACGGCTTTCAATGTTCCAAGCTCTGGATCATCAAATGCCAGAGCTGCATCTTTTGGAGGGCGGTACTGGAATTCGTCCATGCCAACTTGAGGGCTGTTCAACGCCTTGCCTGAAGTAGCAACCATTGTGCGCTGCTCAATGTCGACTTCAACAGGGAATGAGGCTCGCAGGATTTCGTTTCCGTGCTGAATTTTCGCTGCGGAACGATTCAGGAAGTACAGACCTATTAGCGGGATGCCCACCGACAGCAGGTACGCGAGGATGAAAATACCGATTGCTTTCGAAAGGTCAATCTGCTTGCCGGTCTCGAACTCGAATTGCCTCGAATCAAGTAGAGCAGTTGTCGAGTCGACAGAGCTGGTGAGTGAGAATTCAGAAACACCAGTCACGTGTGAATTTTTCGGGACCTCGTTGGATATCTGAAGCTGAACTTCTTTTGCTTCACCAGCAAGCACTGTGAGACATCCCTCACTTAGTCCGGCAAACTTCGTTGACCAGGTCAACTCTCGTGATTCGTAAGCCCCGACCTCATTTTGGTCATCCGCCACAATTCTTGTACCGATATCTGGACCGTCAAAGCAGACCGTGCCAGATTTTGCTTGCCCCTTGGCAGGGCCAGTTACGAGAACACTGGCGGAAATAACATCTTTGCCACTACTGAGTGGCTTCGTGAACTTGATGTTAGAGACGCTCGGATAGATCGAAGGGTTTTGCGCTCTTTCTGAAAGGCTAAACGTGAGCGGCCCTACCTTGGGGTAATGCTCTGTACCCAAAGTTAAGTCAAATCTATAGGCGATGTCTCCAGTGGGCACCGACGCAACATCAAAGGAGAACACGCCGGTGTTTTTGCTGAACTTTGTACTCTGAGGGTCGCCAGAGATCTTGGCGGTGAGTGATGCACTCAGGAACTCACTCATTTGAGCATTGGAAGATGAGCCGTTCTCGATGAAGTGGCCAGAAATTGCCGCCGGCTGGCCCTCAAAAACTGTCTTTTTGTCTAGAACCGGCGACAGGTCTGTGTATAGAACTAGTTTGCCTTGGGCAGAGAAGTTCCACTTCTCAGGCTCCTCAACCGCCACAGGGATTCGGTCAGTTGAGGCGGAGGAATGTGGCTCCTTTGAAGTCTTGACAGTCTTTCCAGTCGAGTCCTTGATTACCCATTTCTCGTCAAGCGTCAAAATCTCGATGGATCTGAAGCCCCTGTGGGCATACATCGCCCTGGGCTTTGTCACCGCGTTCGCCTTCGTCTTTCCACTGTTTCTCGGCATGCGCGAACTGCGTTTGCGACGC
>JACCDL011385898.1_pt1 | contig 14240 bp, 12 predicted proteins | sample 7441931 | NCBI WGS metagenome assembly JACCDL01 (sample SAMN15323437, study PRJNA562643) | freshwater metagenome | isolation source: river surface water | place: USA:Blue River Watershed | collected 2017-08-16 | reverse complement strand
GTGGCCCACCAGCTTGATCCGCGCAAAGCCGCTCTCCCTGCGAACCCGGTCAACCAACTGGTCGATGTCAGCATCGGCATTGGCAAAACTGTCGATGACGGCACGGGTGCCTCCCGACTTGCCGTGGCCACGGTGATCAAGCGCGTGAACCGCATAACCCGCGTCGGTGAAGACCTTCGCGACCGCCCGATAGCGCCCCAGATGCTCGGCATAGCCATGCGCCAGCACCAGATGGTCGCGCGGCGCGCCCTTTGGCAGCCAGGATGTGGCAAAGATCGGCACACCGCCAGCGCCAGTGAAAGTAAACTCAGTCGTCCGCATCGGGCCAATCCTTCAAGGTATCGATAAACATCTGCCGCACTGCCTCGGCTTTTTGACCCGTGTTCTTCTCAGTCCAGTCCACGGTGTGAACCGGCGGCAGGACCGCAATATCGACTGTGCCCGAACGCAGCATCACCGCATCGCGCCCGGCTACGTCCAGCGCGTTGCGGATTACGATCGGGATCACCGGCACGCCCAGGCTCCGCGCCATATGGAAGGCGCCCTTCTTAAACGGCCCCAGGTCAACCGTCATGTCCCGCACCCGTGTCCCTTCGGGCGCAATCATGATCGAGCAACCCTCACGCACCATCTTCGCCACAGGTTCCAGCGCCTTGGCCGCTTCTTCCGGCGTACCACCGCTGCGTTCGACAAAGGCCACCGGGACCAGACGGCTCAGCATAGCGCTGATCGGATTCTTCTTGAGCTCTGCCTTGCCGACCCAGGCCAGGTCGGTTCGGACGAGCGCCCCGACGAAAAAGGCATCGAAGTTGTTGCGGTGATTGAAAACGAACACCGCCGGCCGGTGCGAAGTCAAATGCTGGCGTCCCGAAACCCGCAGCTTCACCCCCGATGCCAGCATCACGCTGTCCGCCCACAGCGGCAGGGTCAGGTTTGCGGCGTTGCGCTTGTTCCGGGTCAGCAGGCCAAACCCGATCCCGGTATAGAGCAGCGGGAACAAGCTCATCAGCCCGGTTGCCGTGCGGGTGAGCAGCTCGGGCGTGGTCGAACCGCGACTGGAATGGCGCAATATGTCCCACCCCTCTGCTCGCGCGGTTGCTGCCAGTTCCTTGCCCGGATTGGTCGGCACCGGATGACCGACCGCCTGCATCAGGCCGATTTCCTCATCCCCATCGGCATAGAACCAGGTGTCGGCGAGCTTGGCCTTGTGCGACTTGACGAAGGCTTTGACCGCATCGGCCTTGCCCTTGCCCCACATCTGCGGCTCCAGCATCTTGCCGGTCAGCACCCCGCGCTTGACCTCGACGGTCGAGGTCATGACGTGTTCGATCCCCAGGAACCGCGCGGTCGGCTCAACCTGGAACCGAGTGGCAGAGCTAGCAATGGCGATGGTATGCCCGGCGCGGCGGTGGGCCAGCAATAGCGTGACCATCTCCGGATAGACCTTGTCTGACAGGGTCTTGTCGAAGATCTTCTCCCCCAGCGCGATCAGTTCGGCTTCCTTCTTGCCCTTCCACTTGGCGATGGCCTTGTTGAGCAGGTCCTGCATCTCGATCGCCTTGGCGACCGATTGCCAGATCGCCACCCCGGCCTCGGCCAGGTCAAAGGCGTTGTATTCGCCTTTGCGCAGGTGGGCCTGGAAGAAGGCGCTGGCCGAATAGCCCGCAATCAGCGTGCCGTCGAAATCGAAGATCACGATGTTCTTGGGGCCTTGTGGCCCCGCCTCGATCCGCTTGACCAGATCGGCCACCGACACTGGACCGCGCCTGCTTCCCGAACGCACTGTGCCGGCCATGCTGCCTCCCCTGCCCGGCACGACGCGCGACCGGCTCACCCGGAAGGTAAGCCGAGCGGCGCAGACAATTCAAGCAGGTAGCGTCAGATCTTTTGGGTCGACCCGCGATGGATCTGGTCGATCGCCTCACCAAGCGAGGCGTCGAACTCGGTCTGGCTCATCTGATGGCGCAGATCTTCCAGCAAGGCCCGGCTAAAGCTGGCGATGATCCCGCGGTTCTTGCTCAGTTCGACACAGGCTTCGGGGCGCTTGTAGCCGCCCGACAGGGCAACAACGCGCAAGACCTTCGGGTGATCAACCAGCGCATCGAACTTGCCCGGCTGCACCGGCAGCGACAGCTTGAGCATGACCTGCTCGTCGAGCCGTTCCAGGTTCTTGAGCATTTCCTCAAGCAGGATCGCGTCGCAATCGGCCCGGGTCTCGCTCTTGATGTTCACCTCGGGTTCAAGGATCGGCATCATGCCGTGGGCCAGGACCTGCCGACCAACTTCAAACTGCTGGGCCACAGCGGCGGCGATCCCGGCGGCATTGGCCGAATTGATCACCGAACGCTCCTTGGTGCCATAGACCCCCATCGCCTTTGACCGGCTCAGCAGCGCATCCAGTTCCGGCATCGGCTTCATCAGCTGGACGCCGTTTTCCTCAGCCTCCAGCCCCTTGTCGATCTTGATGAAGGGCACCACGCCCTTCTCGATCAGCGCGGCGGGCACCGGCTTGCCACCAGCGGTACCATCCATCGTTCGCTCGAACAGGATCGCACCGATGACCTTGTCACCCGTGAAGGCCGGTGAGGTGATGATCCGTTCACGCATCGCATGGATCAGATCGAACATTTCGGCTTCCGAAGACCAGGCATCCTCGCTCACGCCATAGCCGGCCAGCGCCTTTGGCGTTGAACCACCCGACTGATCAAGCGCGGCGATAAAGCCGTTACCAGCGGCCATCTTGGCGGTCATTTCGGCGAAGTTCATGCGTTCGGTCCCTGTCCTGTCGCTAATCTCTGCATACGTATGCTGAGCTGGCCCTTAGCGAGGCTGCGGAGCCCCCGCAAGCGCGCTGGCCAAGTTGTTGTCAGTCTATTTCGAGAGCTTTGACGCCCGGCAGTTCCTTGCCTTCCATCCATTCCAGGAAGGCCCCGCCCGCGGTCGAAATGTAGGTAAAGTCAGCCGCCACCCCGGCATGGTTGAGGGCTGCGACCGTATCACCACCCCCGGCGACCGAGGTCAGCACGCCCTCCTTGCTCAAGGCAGCCGCACTACGGGCAAGCGCAACAGTCGCGGCATCAAAGGGCGCCATCTCGAATGCGCCCATCGGCCCGTTCCAAACCAGCGTCCGGCAGGTCTTGAGAACATCGGCCAGCGCCTCGACGGCTTGAGGACCGACATCAAGGATCATCTCGTCCGCCGCAACCTCATGGACATTGCAGGTCCGCAAGCTGGCCGGATTGAGCGCGAACTCCTTTGACACCACGGCGTCATAAGGAAGGTGAACCGTGCAACCGGCCTTGTCCGCAGCTTCCAGGATCCCTTCGGCCGTGGCCGCCAAATCGTGCTCGCACAGTGACTTGCCAACATTGACGCCCCGCGCAGCGAGGAACGTGTTGGCCATACCGCCACCAATGATCAGGTGATCGACCTGGGTTACCAGGTGCGTCAGCACATCGAGCTTGGACGAAACCTTGGCCCCGCCGACCACCGCGGCAACTGGCCGTACTGGCGTACCCAGTGCCGCATCCAGCGCCTTCAGTTCGGCTTCCATCGAACGACCGGCATAGGCTGGCAGCAGGTGCGCCAAGCCTTCGGTGCTGGCGTGGGCGCGGTGCGAGGCCGAAAAGGCATCGTTGACGTAGATGTCACCATTGGCGGCAATCGCCTTGGCCAGTTCGGCGTCGTTCTTTTCCTCGCCCTTCCAGAACCGGGTGTTCTCAAGCATGGCGATGTCGCCAGGGCGCAGGATACCGATTGCCTGCTTGACCACGTCCCCCGCGACTTCGGGAACGAACATCACTTCCTTGCCCAACACGGCCTGCACAGCATCGAGCGTCATCGAAACCGACATGGTCGAAACCCGCTCACCCTTCGGGCGCCCGAAATGGGCCAGCAGCAAGACCTTGGCACCCTTGCCAGCCAGTTCCAGGATGGTTGGCGCAGAAGCCCGCACGCGCGTATCATCGGTGACCGCTCCGTCCTGCATCGGCAGGTTCAGGTCAACGCGCACCAGCGCAACCTTGCCGGTCAGGTCACCCAGATCATCAAGCGTCTTGAACTTACCCATTGCTAAACCAAGCTCCGTTCGCATCGAGCGAAGTCGAGATGCCTCGCACCCGTGTCTCGACTTCGCTCGACACGAACGGGTGTTGGGATTGGATCAGAGCAAACGACCCATTGCGCCGGCCGTATCGACCATGCGATTGGAAAAGCCCCATTCGTTGTCGTACCAGCTCAGCACGCGCACCAGCTTCCCATCGATCACCGCCGTTTCCAGGCTGTCGATGGTGCTGCTGTTCGGGCAGTGGTTGTAATCGATCGAAACCAGCGGCTCGTCCGAATAGCCCAGTACACCCTTGAGCGGGCCTTCCGCCGCCGCCTTGAGCAGGGCGTTGACCTCTTCCTTGGTGGTATCACGCTTCGGCTGGAAGGTCAGGTCGACCACCGAAACGTTCGGGGTCGGCACGCGGATTGCCGAACCATCCAGCTTGCCCTTCAGTTCAGGCAGTACTTCGCCCACAGCGCGGGCGGCACCGGTGGTGGTCGGGATCATCGACATCGCCGCAGCGCGGGCGCGGCGGGGATCTTCATGGATCTGGTCAAGGATCTTCTGGTCGTTGGTATAGGCGTGGACGGTGGTCATCAGGCCGCGTTCGATCCCGATCGCATCGTTCAGCACCTTGGCGAACGGTGCCAGGCAGTTGGTGGTGCACGAAGCGTTGGACACGATGGTGTGACCGGCTTCCAGCTTCTCATGGTTGACGCCGAAAACGACGGTCAGATCAACGTTCTTGCCAGGGGCAGAGATCAGCACCTTCTTGGCGCCAGCGGCCAGATGCTTTTCGCAAGAGGCGCGATCGGTGAAAAAGCCGGTGCACTCCAGCGCGATGTCAACGCCGTTGGCGGCATGGGGCAGGTTCGCAGGGTCACGCTCAGCGGTTACATGAATACGCTTGCCGTTGATAATCAGGTCATTGCCATCAACTTCAACCGTTCCGGCGAAAGGACCATGGACCGAATCCCGCTTGAACAACGCCGCATTGGCTGAAGCCGAGGCGAGATCGTTGATCGAAACCAGTTCCAGATCATGGTCGGTCCGCTCAATGATCGCACGGGCTACATTGCGCCCGATCCGTCCGAAACCGTTGATCGCTACCTTGATCGCCATTGTTAGGAACTCCTCTTAAGCAGCCAGTCTGGCTTCGATTTTCGGGACAATGGCTTCAACCGAGAAGCCAAAATGCGGGAACAGGACCTCGGCCGGGGCCGAAGCGCCAAAGCTGTCGATCCCGATGGTCAAGCCATCGCGAACATACTTCTGCCAACCCCAGGTCACGCCAGCCTCGATTGAAACCAGCAGGGCATCGGCCGGGAGAATGTCAGCCTGATAGGCCGCGTCTTGGGCGTCAAACAGCTCCATGCACGGCATCGAGACCACGTCAGCCCCAATGCCCTTGGCTTCAAGCGCCTCGCGGACGTTACACGCCAGCTCGACTTCCGAACCGGTTGCCACCAGCACGACCTTGCGGGCGGCACCCGCAGCGCGCAGGCGATAGGCGCCCTTCGCGCTCAGCATCTCACCTTCCGAGCGCAGTTGCGGCAGGTTCTGGCGGGTCAACGCCAGGACCGACGGTGTCGCTTCGCTCTGCAGCGCGATGTTCCAGCACTCGGCCGTTTCAATGATATCGGCAGGGCGGAACACGTTGAGGTTGGGAATGAGACGCATGCTCATCACATGCTCAACCGGCTGGTGAGTCGGACCATCCTCACCCAGCCCGATGCTGTCATGGGTCAGGACATAGATTACCCGCTGTTGCTGCAGGGCCGAAAGCCGGATCGCGTTGCGGCAATAGTCAGAGAAGACCAGGAAGGTGCCGCCATACGGGATCACGCCGCCATGCAGCGCCATGCCATTCATCGCGGTCGCCATGCCGAATTCGCGGATGCCGTAGTAGACATAGCGGCCAGCATAATCATCGGCCGACAGAGGGCCGGTCGACTTGGTCTTGGTGTTGTTCGAGCCGGTAAGGTCTGCCGAACCGCCGACCATTTCCGGCACGGCCACCGTCAGCACTTCCAGCGCCAGCTCCGAAGCCTTGCGGGTCGCAACTTTTTGCGATTGGCCCAGCCAGGCGCTGAACGCGGCATTGGCCTCGTCCATTTCGGGCAGCTTGCCAGCCATGCGGCGCGCGAATTCCTTGCCCTGCGGATCGGTGGCAATGCGCTTTTCCCAATCGGTACGGGCGGCGGCACCCTTGGCAGCGAGCGCCCGCCAGTCCGCCAGGATTTCCGCCGGGATTTCAAACGGCGCTGAGGTCCAGCCCAGGGCGGTCCGGGTTGCGGCAACTTCATCAGCGCCAAGCGGGCTGCCGTGGACGTTGTGTGTGCCCTGCTTATTGGGCGCACCCTTGCCGATCACCGTGCGGCAGGCAACGAGCGAGGGGCGCGGATCGGCGGCAGCTTCGGCCAGGGCGCGGGCGATGTCCGCATGGTCGTGCCCATCGCACGTGGTGACGTGCCAGCCGGTCGCGGCGTAGCGGGCAGCAATATCTTCGCTGGTCGAAAGGTCGGTATCGCCGTCAATCGTGATGCGGTTATCGTCCCACAGCACGTTCAGTCGGCCCAGCTTGAGATGCCCGGCCAGGCCGATCGCTTCGTGATTGACGCCTTCCATCAGGCAACCGTCACCCGCGATTACCCAGGTGCGGTGATCAACCAGCGCGTCACCGAAAGTCGCATTCAGGTGGCGCTCGGCCAGGGCCATGCCAACCGCCATCGCCAGGCCCTGCCCCAGCGGACCGGTGGTGCACTCCACCCCTTCCAGCTCGATATTCTCGGGGTGGCCAGCGCAAGGGCTATGCAACTGCCGGAAGTTGCGGATGTCGGCCATGGTTGGCGCGGCGTAGCCGGTGAGGTGCAGTAGCGAATAGATCAGCATCGACCCGTGACCCGCCGAAAGCACAAAGCGATCGCGGTCCGGCCACTTCGGCGCGGCGGGGTCAAACTTGAGAAACTGGGCGTAGAGCACCGTCGCCACATCGGCCATGCCCATCGGCATGCCGGGGTGCCCCGAATTGGCAGCCTGGACAGCGTCCATCGAAAGCGCGCGGATGGCATTGGCCATAGGCGCGAGGCGGGACGGGTCGAGGGTCATGGTTGGTCGCTCCCGAAAAGGGCTGGTTTGCCACCGATTCGATGTCCGGTCTCCTTTGCGGAGGCACCCCGCCCCGTCAAGCGCGGCCCACCTCCTGATCATTGCAAATGGTGGGAAAGCCAGAGCGATGGTCTTTGCGCGCCAGCGGCTTTGCGCTAGCCCTTAACCATGAGCGGGGATCGCAGCAGCCGCGCGCTTGCGCGGATCGAGGCAGCGCTGGAGCGGATTGAAGCCGCAACGCGCAACAGGGCACATCACGCCGCCAGTTCGGATGAACTGGCCGACCTGCGGTCACGCCATGAGCGTCTGCGCGCTGCCGTGACGGATTCCCTTACTGAACTCGACCAGTTGATTGAGGGGGCCCAGGCATGAGCAACGTCACCCTCAGCATTGGTGGACGCAGTTATACCGTTGCTTGCGCTGCCGGCGAAGAGGAGCATGTCGCCGGGCTCGGTCGCGCCATCGACGCCAAGATCCAGTCAATGGGTGCTGCGGGGACCACCGAATCCCGGCAACTGCTCTTCGCCGCCCTGTTGCTGGCCGATGAAGTCCATGAGGCTAAGTCGGCCACCCGCTCCGCGCCATCAGGGCCGGTGGCGGACGATGGGCAGGCCGAACGCCTCGAATCCATTGCGGCAAAGCTCGAAGCCTGCGCACTGGCCCTTGAGGGTTGAGCAGACCTTCCCTATCTAGGGACATGACGGGTACTGCCCGGTGCGAGCCCTCGAAAATCCCTGAGGCTATAAGCAATCCATGGGGGCTGTCCCTGGTCGGACCCTGGTCTGGCACATATGGTCCCCACCTGACGTCGAGGCGTCAGAGGATTTCCCGGCAACGGCCCATGGTGGTCCCGTCACCCACTCCCCCGTCAACCAACCCATTGCGGAGCCCAGCGTGATCGACAAGCAGGTGCTGCGCACCGAACTGAGGCAGCGGCGCCGCGATCACGTTGCTGCTATCCCAGCGATGCAGCGCGGCCTGCTGTTCCGTCGCCCGCCAGAGGCCATTGCCCGCCTTATCCCGGACGGAGCAATCATCGGCGTCTACCACGAAATGCCCGACGAAGCCCCGGCCGGGCATTACGCGCGCTGGTTTTACGAGCGCGGCCACCGGATTGCCCTGCCCTGGTTCGCTGATCGTGCCGCGCCGATGCAATTTCGCGAATGGAGCAATCCTTTCGTCGATGATCTGCTCGAACCGGATCCGTTCAAGTCACGCCAGCCCCTGGGCGACAGCCCCGCGTTGACACCCACGGTGCTGTTCTGCCCGCTACTCGGGTTTACCGCCGGGGGTGACCGGCTTGGCCTGGGCGCTGGTCATTACGATCGCTGGCTGGCGGACAATCCTGCTGAGCTGGCCATCGGCCTTGCCTGGGATTGCCAATTGGTCGACGAATTGCCAATCGAAGCCCATGATTGTCCGCTTGATGCGATAATCACCCCGACCCGCCTTTACGGACCCTTTTGATGCGCACCCAACCCACCTGGCGAATTCCCATCGGTCTGCTTGGCCTGCTCGCTCTGCTTGGGCTCTACGGCCTGTTGATCGCACGCTATGTCGCGCCGGTGATCGGCCAGTGGCACGCGCTGTTCCAGACCCCGATCTACATCGTGCGCGGGGTCGTCTGGCTCCTCCCGCTCCGGCGTTTCCTGATCTGGATGGAAACCGGTCGCTGGGGCTGAACCACCGGAAAACAATCCACCGGCCCCTTGCCCCCGCCGCCACAGCGCGGCAGTCTCTCCCTGGGTCGACGGGAGAGAATGGCGTGAATACCAAGCGTAAGATCGGCTTGAGTCTAGTTGGCGTGCTTGTTGTGGGCGGGCTGACCCTGTTGGCAGCGCGTGACCAGTTGGCCCAGCGAGCCTTTGACCGGGCAATCGAGCAGAACGTCGGCGTTGATCGATCCGCCACCCTGCCCGACGGAATCAACGTTTATGTCTGCGGTTCTGGTTCTCCCATGCCCGATGCCGACCGCGCCGGCCCGTGCCTGGCCGTGCTGGCCGGGCGTGACGGGTTCATCTTCGATGCCGGGTCCGGTTCGATCCGCAAGCTGGGCCGGATGGGCTTTCCGATGGACCGGCTGCAAGGCGCCTATCTGACCCACCTCCATTCCGACCATATCGATGGCCTTGGCGAACTGTTGCTGCAGGCCTGGATCGCCGGATCGCGCAGCGCCCCGCTGCCGGTCAGCGGCCCCGCCGGGACCGATCAGGTCATCGCCGGTCTGCGGCAGGCCTATACGATCGACAGCGGCTATCGCATTGCCCACCATGGCCCCGCCGTCGCCCGACCAACCGGATTCGGCGGTACCGCGCAGATCATCACCCTGCCGGACGGACAGGCCAGTCAGGTCGTCTATGATCGCAACGGCGTTAGGATCACCGCGATCCGTGTGATCCATGATCCAATCAAGCCGGCCTTCGGCTATCGGCTGGACTACAAGGGGCGGTCCGTCGCGATCAGTGGCGATACCGTTTACGCGCCCGATTTCGTCGCGGCCGCGAAGGGGGCGGACGTGATGTTCCACGAAGCGCTCAACGCCAAGATGATCGGCGCGATGCAGGCGCAGCTGGCAAAGCACGGTCGCAAGGATCAGGCGAAGATCATGGCCGATATTCCTGGCTATCACGCCAGCCCGGAAGACGCCGCCCGCGCTGCCAAGGAAGCGGGAGCCAAGGCACTGGTCCTGTACCACATGGTGCCCGCCCCGCCGGTTGCACTGATCGAACGGCTGTTCGTTGGCGATGCGCCTAAGGTCTTCGGGGGCGATCTGAAGCTGGCCCGCGACGGCATGATGGTCAGCCTGCCAGCAGGCAGCCAGGCCGTTAACTATTCCAAGGCTTTTTAGGAAAAACGTCCCAAGTGGCGCGAGTGACGGGGCTCGAACCCGCGACCTCCGGCGTGACAGGCCGGCACTCTAACCAACTGAGCTACACCCGCGCAGCCACTTGGGAGCCGCGCCACTACGGTCTGATGCAGAGGCTGTCAACAGCCTTCGCGACGACCAGTGCAGAACCTTTAAGAACCGGTTTACCAGCCCCCGAAACAGGTCGTTAACCTTTCGTTTGCTCCTTGTTGCGAAAACCCCCTCAGCGACCCGCAAATCGCGGTCGCCTGAAGGGGGACTTTCTCGTGAACCGCACTGCAAAGCTGCTCGCAATCGCCGCTGCCCTGGCCAGTTTCGGCACCGCCGCACAGGCCGCGCCGGCCGTTTCGCTGGATAGCGCTGTCTTTGTTGAGCGCGCCGCCCCCGCCGGCCGGATGCTCCAGCCCGCCAACGATCTCAGCCGCGGTGACCGGGTGGTCTATGTGGTAAACTGGTACAAGCTGGGTGGCGATGGCGGCTTCGTCGTTACCAATCCCCTGCCGCGCACGGTCTATTACCAGGGCAGCGCCAACGGCGACGAGGAAGTTTCCATCGACGGCGGCCGCACTTGGGGCAAATTGGGCGCGATGCGGGTAGGCGGCCGACTGGCCACGCCCGAGGACGTGACCCACGTGCGCTGGCGCGTCGATCCCCGCACCGCTTCGCGCGGTCAGGGCCGAATCGCCTACAGCGCGATCGTTCGTTGACCCCTTAGTCGGCCAGCAACAGGACCGGGGTTTCGATCAGGCGCTTGACCGCCTGGACAAAGCTGGCCGCGTCCCAGCCATCGACCACACGATGATCGCAGCTGATGGAAAGGTTCATCAGCTTGCGCTTTTCAATGCGCTCACCGCCCATGCCATCGGGCACGAACATCGGCCGCTCGATAATCCGGTTCGGCCCGATGATCGCCACTTCAGGGCGATTGATCACGGGGGTATGCGCCACCCCACCCAGGGGCCCCAGCGAAGTCAGGGTGATGGTCGAGCCGGAGAGCTCCTCACTCTTGGCCGTGCCATTACGAGCCGCTTCCGCCAGGCGCGCAATCTCCGCCGCCAGCTGCCACAGGTTCTTGTCCTGCGCGTCGCGGATCACCGGCACCATAAGCCCGGCATCGGTCTGGGTCGCCATGCCAAGGTGGACGGCGCCAAACCGGGTCACGACCCCCGCTTCATCATCAAACCGGGCATTCAACATCGGGAAGTCCGGCAAGGCCCGGCACAACGCGGTGATCAGCAGCGGCAACAGGGTTAGCTTGGGTCGATTGCCGCGCGCCGCATTAAGCTGGGCCCGCATATCCTCCAGCGCGGTCGCATCGCATTCCTCAACGTAAGAGAAATGCGGAATGTTGCGCTTTGACGCCGCCATGTTTTCGGAGATGCGGCGGCGCAGACCAATTACTTTGACCTGCTGGTCAGCGCGCTTGCCGCCCGGTGCGCGGAACCCGCTGCCGGCATTGTAGGCGAGAAAGGCATCGAGGTCGGCGTGACGGACGCGGCCATCCTCTGCCGGTTTGACTTGGGCAAGATCAATCCCGAGTTCGGTTGCGCGAGCGCGGACGGCGGGAGAAGCCAGAACCTTGTCGCTCCCACCGTTCGTGTCGAGCGAAGTCGAGACACCTGCCACAACAGCAATAGGAGGTTCCTGAACCTTTGGCTCTGGCGCACGTTGCTGTGTCTCGACTTCGCTCGACACGAACGGGGCTTGTTGAGCGGGCTCTGACTTGGGAGAGGGCGCAGTCTCCTCAACCGCCCCTTCCCCGTCCGTCTCGATCACCACCAGCGGTGACCCGATGGCGATCATGTCGCCTTCGGCCCCGGCCACTTCGCGGACCACGCCTGAAACGGGGCTTTCCATTTCGACCGTGGCCTTGTCAGTCATGACATCGGCCAGCTTGTCGTCCTCCTCAACCCGGTCGCCAACCTTGACGTGCCAGGCAACGATTTCGGCCTCGGCGATGCCTTCGCCAATGTCGGGGAGTCTGAAGGTAAAGGTACCCATGGCGTTACGCTTTCATCAGCCGGTCCACCGCCTCGCCAATGCGGACGGGTCCGGGGAAATAGGCCCATTCAAGGCTGTGCGGATAAGGCGTGTCGAAACCCGTCACCCGCTCGATCGGGGCTTCAAGGTGGTAGAAACAGCGTTCCTGCACCAGCGCCGACAGTTCGCCACCGAACCCGCCGGTCCGGGTCGCCTCATGGATGATGAGGCATTTGCCGGTCTTCTGAACAGATTTTTCCACAGTGGCGATGTCGAGCGGGACCAGGGTGCGCAGATCGATGATTTCGGCATCGATGCCCTTTTCCCGGCAGACCGCCTCGGCCACGTGGATCATGGTGCCATAGGCCACCACGGTCATCGCCTCGCCCTCGCGCACGATACGCGCCTTGCCCAGCGGCACGGTGTAGTACCCTTCGGGCACTTCGCTGCCTTCATGCCTGGCCCAGGGTTCAACCGGCTTGTCGTAATAGCCGTTAAACGGCCCGTTATAGATGCGCTTGGGCTCAGAGAAGATCACAGGATCATCATCTTCGATCGCGCTGATCAACAGGCCCTTGGCGTCATAGGGTGTGCAGGGAATCACCGTTTTCAGGCCAGCGACATGGGTAAACAGCGCCTCGGGTGACTGGCTGTGGGTCTGCCCGCCAAAGATCCCGCCACCGAAGGGTGAGCGGACCGTGATCGGCGCGATGAACTCGCCGGCGGAACGATAGCGCAGGCGCGCCGCCTCAGAGATCAGTTGGTCGAGGCCCGGATAGATATAGTCGGCAAACTGGATTTCCGGCACCGGGCGCAGGCCATAGGCCCCCATGCCCACGGCAGCACCGATGATGCCGCATTCGTTGATCGGCGTATCGAACACGCGATGCTTGCCAAACGCCTTCTGCAAACCAGCGGTCGCGCGGAACACGCCGCCGAAATAGCCGACATCCTCGCCAAACACGACGACATTGCTGTCTCGCGCCATCATCACATGGAGCGCATCGTTGATCGCCTCGATCATGTTGAGGCGGCGGGTGGTTGCGATTGCCTCGGTCATTCCGGCTTCCATTCGGGCCACTTGATCTGCCGCTCGCGGATCGCTTGTTCAGCCTGTTCCTCAAGATGCCAGGGCAAGTCCTTGTAAACATCCTCGAACATGGTGTGAAACGGATGGTGGAGACCGTGGCCCAGGATGCCGTTCTTCTCGGCCTCCTTGGTCGCGGCCTTGACCTGTTCGACCAGTTCGGCGTCCATCGCCTCCTGCTGCTCCAGCGACCATTCGCCCAGCGCGATCAGATGGCGCTTCAGCCGGGTGATCGGATCGCCCAGCGGCCATTCCTCACGCTCTTGCGCCGAGCGATAGGCCGAAGGATCGTCCGATGTCGAATGGCCTTCGGCGCGATAGGTGAAATGCTCGATCAGCGTGGGCCCGCCGTTGGCGCGGGCGCGGTTGGCGGCCCAGCGGGTCGCGGCATAGACCGCCAGGGCATCGTTACCGTCCACGCGAATCCCGGCTATGCCATAACCCACCGCCCGGTTGGCAAAGGTGCTGCGCTCTGCCCCGGCAAAGCCCGAAAAACTGGAGATGGCCCATTGGTTGTTCACCACGTTGAGGACGACCGGCGCGTTGTAGACCGCGGCAAAGGTCAGCGCCGCGTGGAAATCGCCCTCGGCGCTGGAGCCTTCGCCAACCCAGGCCGTGGCAATCCGGCTGTCTCCTTTGATCGCGCTGGCCATCGCCCAGCCGACCGCCTGCGGATATTGCGTCGCCAGGTTGCCGCTGATCGTGAAGAAATTGTGCTCGCGGCAGGAGTACATGATCGGCAGCTGACGGCCCTTCAGCTTGTCCGCCTTGTTCGAGTAGATCTGGTTGATCATCTCCACCAGCGGATAGCCGCGCGCAATCAGCACGCCCTGCTGGCGGTAGGACGGGAACACCATATCATCCGCCGCCAGGGCGAAGGTCGAGGCGATAGAGGTTGCCTCCTCACCCGTGCACTTCATGTAAAAGCTGGTCTTACCCTGCCGCTGGCCGCGATACATCCGATCGTCAAAGGCGCGGGTCAGCGCCATGGCCCGCAGCATCCGCCGCAGTGTTTCAGGATCAAGCTTCGGGTCCCACGGCCCCACTGCCAGGTGATCATCACCCAGCACACGCACCATGCCAGAGCAGAGCGGCGCGGTTTCCGGCGCGGGACAGGTTTCGTCCGGACGGGGCAGCGCGCCGGCCGGCGG
>JACCDL011452734.1_pt1 | contig 14249 bp, 10 predicted proteins | sample 7441931 | NCBI WGS metagenome assembly JACCDL01 (sample SAMN15323437, study PRJNA562643) | freshwater metagenome | isolation source: river surface water | place: USA:Blue River Watershed | collected 2017-08-16 | reverse complement strand
GCAAGGGTCGCAAGCATTGCGGCTACGAGGTTTGCCATCTTGATTTCGCCCGAAGCCTTTAGGCCGAGAATCGTCCAGCCATATGTGAACGTGTTGCCATTTGCATCTGCGATTTCACCGGTCGGCTTGATGCTTGCCTTCAAAGATGAAAGCACGTTGGTTCGCAGAGCAGACTTTGGCAAACCATAGGCCTTGCTGGCAACCAAGAACATTGCTCCTCGGCCGCTCTGAAACTTTTGATCAACATAGTGCGCGCCAACTTTTGTCGAAGAGGTTCCGACTACAGAAGCGTTTTGCAAGTTGTATTCAACAGCCGGCTTAAAGCTGTTTGCGGTTTGACCTGCAGCTCGCAACTGCAATAGCGACTCGATGGTGAATCCGTAGTCTGCTTTGCCTGCGCTAAAGCCCTCGACATATTGTTTGGTCACAAACTTGCTCGCGATAAAGCGAACCGTGCTTGCATATTTCACTGCCGAATTGGCAGGGGGAGTTGCCGCAAAAACAAGAGCGGCGACTGTGATTAGTGTTGCGAATTTGCGCAACCCAGTTTTAGTTTCAAACATTTGAAACCTTTCGCATTAGCGAGACCTGAGTGCGAAGGCGAGCGGCTACAAATAGCCGTTCGACTCCACCCGTATTCCTCGACGGTTATTTGGAGTCTTCGTTTTCGCTCAGGCATTCCGACTTATCTATAAAGACTTACGGCTGCGGGTCAGCACCGGATTCACACCGGTTTCCCCTGAGGTCAAACTAGAACTACAGCAATTGCTGTTCGCCCAATCTAGCAGAAGCCGAGCCGTGGCTAGAAAAGCCCGCCGAAAATTGCCAACTGTTTCGCAATTAGCGCGTAGCCCACGAAGCTGACGGCATCCAAGATGAAGTGCGCGACGATCAGCGGCAAGACTCGACCCCAGCGGCGATAGGCGAAGCCGAAGACCAAGCCCATGACGAAGTTGCCCACGATGCCTGCGAAGCCTTGGTAGGCGTGATACAAACCACGCATGCCCGCGCTTATCAACTGCTGGCTTCTAAAGCTGAGCCCCAGCTGCTCGAACCTCTTATAGAGGTATGCCACCATGATGACTTCTTCTTGCAGCGCAGCTCGAAGTGCCGAGAGCAGCAGCATGCCGGCCATCCACCAGTAGCCATCGAGTTCGGCCGGCACGATCTTGGCCGACAGGTTGGTGAGGCGACCAGCCGCATAAAGAGCCAACCCAGGAATTCCAATCACTGCGGCCAGAGCTAGACCGCGCGAGAGATCAAATCTCCAGTTGATTGGCCAGATGCCAACCTCGCCAAATGCCTTCTCGTTTTCGCGTCGCAAGAGATATAGGGCGATGGCAGCTGGTGCGAGCGAATAGGCAATGCCAACTAGTTCAAAGCTGATCGTGAAAAACTCTGCTGATGCGAGTGACGGGTTCAGTTCAGTTTTTGAGCCACCGATTCCGTCTGGCGCGAGCATCAACTGGGCCAGGCGCAAAAGCGAATAAATTGCAGAGGTGCCAAGGCTTGCCGCCAGCACCAAAACTATTTCGACGCGAAGAAACTTTTTTGTCATTAGCTAATTGCCTTGACCGCTAGCGAAACGGCGAGGGCAATAATTAGCGCACCGCCGATTAATCCGAAGAAAACACGGATTTTGTTTTGCGCAAAACGTCGCAGGGTAGTGCCGGTTAGGGCGAGCGCCTGTTGCCAAATAACAGAACCCACAAAAACTCCGAGCGCAAAGACAAGTGCGCTGACAAAGAAGTTTTGATATTCAAATTGAGCAACGCTTGGAGCGATGCCAAGAAAGTAAAGAGCTGTTGGTGGGTTGAGAATTGTTGCACCCGCAAAAAGCAAAAATGTTTTGGCCGGAGTTGAACCCGACTTTGCAGAAGAAACTTCGGCAGCCGAGCTTTGAAGCAATTTGTAATTTCTATACAAAGTGTTCAAGCCGAGTGCAAGCAAGATCAATGCACCAAGCAAGCTGAGGGCTTGACCCCAGGTTGAGAAGAATGACGAAACAGCGTGGCCGAGAAGAAAGACAACCAGCGCATAAGAAAAGTCGATGCTGGCCATTGCGCTCGCCCCGGCAACTCCGTGTCGCCAACCTTTTTCTAGAGTCGTATTGATCAACATGATCGCCATTGGGCCAACCGGAATCGCGAGAGCTAGTCCGGCGAAGAATCCAATTGAAAAAAGTTCGTTCATCAGAAACGACCACGATTCTTGGCCACCCAGAAATAAACCTTTTTAGCGAAGTATGAAATCGGCCAGATCGACATGAGCAACCCAGCGATCCTCCACAGAACGTTTGGCTGCAGCTTCAAGATGAAAGCAGCTGCTCGCGCCGCGCCAAGTGGTTCTCCTGCGCCGACAATCCAGATCGACTCTTCGAGTTGCTGCTGGCTCAAACCCTGGGCTTTCGCCTCGGCCGAAGAAGACGGAATTGCCCTCGGAAAAGCCGTGAGGTTGCGCTGCCCCCAACTCAGGCAGCGACCGCAGAACCCGCAGTCGCCGTCATAGATAAGTGTCACGGCGGCATTCGGCATGATTTCAGGCTAGCAGCAGGTTATCCGTGCGATTCGGCCCTTTGTAACGGAAATGTAAACACATGTAAAAAATGGACTTTTGGGTTTTTTGTGCAAGCGTTTTCGCCTAATGTTGTGAATACCCAAGGCGCTGCTGCCACGCACTCCTTGTTAAGGGTTCTAGAGCCCTGGGTAAACGGGCAGCAGTTCCGACTCAACAAGGAGAAACACACTATGAAAGCAACACGTATCGTTCGTGCTGTTGCTGGTGTTGCTACCGCTGCACTGACCTTCACCGGTCTAGCAGCTGTTGCTACTGCACCTGCATCTGCAGCAACGAAGACCACCGTTGTTATCGTGGGCAGCAACGCGCTGACCTCGCTTAACTCGGGAACTCCAGACACCAACCTAGTTAGCAACAGCGATGTCGCTTACCTAACTGGCAGCGGTTTCAACTACTACGACAACAAGCGCAACCTTGTTAAGAACACCACTTTTGGTACCTACCAGATCACCAAGAACACCCCAACTGACTTCCGCGTGCAGTACACCGTGAAGCCAGGACGTGTTTGGTCAGACGGTACTCCAATCACCGGTGTTGACCTACTTCTAAGCCACGTGCTTTCAAGCAGCAAGTACTCAATCGCTGCAGGCCTTGGCGACCCAGCTGCAGAAACTCTTCCTGCGTTCTACTCAGGTGGTTACGGTGGCGTTTACGACAGCAAGGTAGTTGGCACCCCAACCCTTAGCGCAGACAAGATGTCTGTAACCATCCGTTACAGCTCTTTCCAGCCTGACTGGGAGATCATGGGCCCTGGCCCTGCAGCAGTTCACACTCTTGAACTGATGGCAGATGGCAAGAAGGCTCTTGGCTCAGCATCAGCAAACCTTGCTGCAAAGGCACAGTTCTTGAAGGACTTCACTTCAAAGAACACCACCCGCCTAAAGGCAATGGGAAAGATCTGGTCATACGACTACAACATCAAGACCATCAACAGCTCAACCAACCCATTGCTACTAGTTGGCAACGGTGGATTTGTTCCTAAGTCAGCAGTTGCTGACCAGAGCATCACCTTGGTTGCAAACCCTAAGTACAACTCGGGTCCAAAGATGAACGGCATCAAGACCGTTGTTTACAAGTTCATGGCAGAAGCTGCGGCTACTCAGGCACTTGCAAACCACGAGATCGACATCTACCAGGGTCAGCCAACTGCTGACTCAGTAGCAGCCCTAAAGGCAATGTCTGGTGTCTCAGTAATCGGTGGAGTAAACGCTTGCTACGAGCACATTGACTTGCGTCTAGGTGCTGGTGTTGGCGAGACCACTGACTACACCGGTCCGTTTGCTACTAGCAACAACTCAACCAAGAACAACAAGGCTCGCGATCTTCGCACCGCGTTCTTGCTTGCTTACCCACGTCAAGAAATCGTTGACAAGTTGATCAAGCCAATTAACTCGAATGCAGTTGTTGTAAACACCTCATTCAAGATGCCTGGCGAGACTGGCTACAACGACATCATCAAGAACTCAGGCGTAAGCAAGTTCACCGCTGGAACTCAGGAGAGCCGCACCGCGGCAGCTCTTGCTCTAGTCAAGAAGCACTACCCAGATGCAGCAGCAGGCAGCAAGTCTGTTCCTGTGAAGATTCTTTGGGGAGCACTAAGCAACACCCGTCGTGCATCAGAGTTCGCTCTTGCAAAGGCAGAGGTTGCTAAGGCTGGCTTCGACCTAACCAACCCAAGCTACAGCGGCGGTTGGAGCGGACACCTAGACTCGAACGTCTACGACGCTCAGTTCTACGCATGGTGCCCATCATCAGTCAGCCAGACTGGAACCAACGCTAACTTCCAGAGCGACGGTTCAAACAACAGCCTTGGCTTTGCAAACGCTCAGCTTGACAGCATCTTGCACTCACTAGAGACCAAGTTGACTCCAAGCCAGATCACTGCAAAGTACACCGCTGCTGACAAGATCATCGTTGCAGAAGCAGTTTCGTTGCCGATTTTCCAGCACCCAGCTGCGACCGCTTACACGACCGGTCTAAAGAACGTAAAGCCAGCTCCTCTAACTCCAAACCTCGTTTGGAACTACTGGGAGTGGAAGTGGTAAGGATTCGTCCTTACCAGGGCTAACGCTCTAAAAACTGTGGCATCCGAGAAATCGGGTGCCACAGTTTTTTAACGCTTAGAATTATGTCTTAGTGGCTGAAGCCCGACTGACTAATCAAGACCCACGCAGCTGTGGGGAAAGGCAAGAATTTGTTCGCCTATATCGCTCGCCGTTTATCTGCGGTGCTAATCATCTTGCTCGGCTCGAGCTTCTTCGTTTATAACCTTGAGGCATATGCTGGTGACCCGCTCGAAGAGCTTCGTCTAAGCAACGACCCTAAAAAAGAGCAGATGATTCTGAACCTGACTCGTCAGCTAGATCTCAACACTCCGCCACCATTGCGCTACTTTAAGTGGCTGGGTGGCCTTCTCGGTGGATTCACCGGAAACTTTGACCTTGGAAAAACTAGAACCGGAGAAAGCGTTGCCGAGCAAATTGGAACAGCGATTCCGACAACCTTGCGTCTAGTTGTTGCTGCAACCTTCATTGCGATTTTCTTGGGCATCGCGATCGGCATGATTACTGCTCTTCGTCAGTACAGCCGTTTCGACTACTCGATCACTTTCGTATCGTTCTTGTTCTTCTCGCTACCGATTTTCTGGGTAGCGGTTTTGCTCAAGCAATTCTTGGCAATCGAATTCAACAACTGGTTGGCTGCCGCCGAACTTTCGTGGCAATGGGTGGTTGGTATAGCCCTGGCCTCGGCAACGTTATGGGCAGGTGTTCTAGCCTCGACAAGAAAGAAGACAGCGATCGTTTTCGTGTCTGCCTTTGCAGTCACCGCTTCTTTGCTAACTTTCTTGGGCGCGATCAACTGGTTTAACAACCCGGGTCTTGGGCCGATCATGGTTGTCGGTTTGGGCGCTGGTGTTGCTGTTGGAGTCACAGTGCTTTCGACCGGGCTTGCAAACAAGTCGGCCCTATATGGCTCACTGGCTATGGCAGCTTTCGGTGGCATCATCTATTACCCAATTCAGCCTTTGCTAAACAAGGACTTCAGTTTCTTACTACTGCTTGCTCTTGCCGGTGCAACCGTCGGTGTAGGACTCATTGCAGGTTGGTTGGCAGCTAAAGAAGACCGATCAGCTGTGATGCGAACCACAACTCTTACGGCAGTAATCGTTGCGGCCTTTATTTTCGTAGACCGTCTGATGCAGACCTGGTTGCCATACACAAGCAACGACTACATCTCTTACCGACCAATTCCTACAGTTGGCCAGACCAATACCTTGTTGCAAGACGAGCTAATGGCGAACCCAGATTTCTGGATGTCAACTCTTGACGCGCTTCTTCACCTCGTGTTGCCTACAGTGGCGCTCTGCATCATCTCGTTTGCCGGTTACGTTCGTTACACCCGAGGCAGCTTGCTAGAGGTTTTGAACCAGGACTACATTCGCACCGCGCGCGCAAAGGGCCTAACCGAGCGCACCGTGATCATGAGCCACGCATTTAGAAACGCAATGATTCCTTTGACCACTTTGGTTGCCTGGGACATCGCCGGACTAATCGGTGGAGCAATCATTACCGAGCGCGTTTTTGGTTGGATCGGTATGGGAACTTTGTTCAACAAAGCAATCACTACCTTCGACTTGAACCTGCTCATGGGTGTTGCAATTTTGACCAGCTTTTTGGCAATCATGGCGAACCTCTTCGCTGACCTTGTCTATTCGGCCCTAGACCCAAGAATCCGTGTGAGGTAATTTCATGGCTAAGAAAAACAACATCGAATCAACTGATTCTTCAGCTCAGGGCAACGAAAACGCTATTGCCAACAAAGAGACAGAGGGTCTAAGCCAAGGCCAAATCGTACTTCGTCGCTTCGTTCGCCACCGTGCGGCAATGGCGGCTTTGTTCTCGCTTTTTGCGATTGTCTTGTTCGTCTTTACTGCTTCAGGTATTCACCTCGGCAGCGAAGAGAAGCCAATCTCGATTTCGGGTTGGTGGCACTACTCGATTACCGACCTGCCAGAACTTGAGTATGAGTCTTGCCCAGGCGGAACAGTAGGTTGCCCTACCTTGAACCTTGTTCCATTTACCGAGAACTTCGGTTTTGGTGACCACCCGTTTGGTCAAGACGACATCGGTCGTGACTACTTCGCTCTCGTAATGCGTGGAGCTCAGCAGTCAATCTTGATCATGCTCATCATCGGAACCCTCGGTGGCGTAATTGGAACCATCGTGGGCTCGATCGCGGGCTTTTACCGTGGCTGGGTCGACACGCTTTTGATGCGTTTTACTGACCTCATCATCACCATTCCGGCAATCATCATCGGTGCTGTTATTGGTTTCCGTGTTGGAAACCTCGGTGTTATGTTCTTGGGTCTCTACTTGGGTCTATTTGCCTGGACTGGTCTGTCGCGACTTGTGCGCGGAGAGTTCTTGAGCCTGCGTGAGCGTGAGTTCGTAGACGCTGCACGTGTTGCTGGTGCTTCGAACCGTCGCATCATTTTCAAGCACATTCTGCCAAACGCCGTTGGTGTCATCATCGTTTCGGTGACGCTCTCGATGTCTGGTGCAATCCTTACTGAAACCGCTTTGAGCTACCTAGGCTTCGGTGTGGTTGCTCCTGACGTATCACTCGGATCGCTAATTAGCCTCTACCAAGAAGCGTTCAGCACCCGTCCGTGGTTGTTCTGGTACCCAGGTTTCTTCATTATCTCGATCGCGCTCTGCATTAACTTCATTGGTGATGGTCTTCGCGACGCGTTCGACCCACGCCAGAAGCGTCGCATCACTGCCAAAGAGAAGGCAGCTGCGCGCGAGATTAAGAAGGCTGCGGTCTAAAGGTGCAAGACACTAAGAATCAAGAACAGCGCGATGCTGGCAACCAAGGTGCCAGCTGCTGCGTAGTTGAATCGAGCGCTGGCGCGCAAGTCGCCAACCTCGGTGCCAACGCTCTTGATGCGCAGCTTGATGATTTGTGCTGCCTGACCCGAGTGGCTTCTGGGCGAATCGCCGGGGCTAATGACGTCGCCAGCGTTGAGCTCGAGACCTTTGAGCTCACCGGCTCGAACCGATCTGGCGTGCCAGCGGCCGGGTGCGGGTGCAACGAAGACACAGATTTTCTTGCCTCGAGTGAAAACGGTCAGAGCGAAGCGAGTGTCGACCATGTCAATCTCGCGCAGCGGAACGACGGCGGTAATCAAGGGGTTAACAATCTTGATTCCCTCGTCAAAAACCTCGAGTTTTGGGCGAACCAGCAGCAGCCAAACGGTTGTTGCCAGCAAGATTCCAAAAGCGATGCTCGAGAACTCGATGCGATCGCTAAAGAAAATGACCTGAATCAAAAAGAGCAAAATCATGGCGCCAGCAGCTGCTGCCAAAATGAGAGCGCTTCGGGGTCTGAAAACAATCAAGTTCGTCATTCACTAAGTTTCGCAGGTTTGTCGTTAACTGCCGTTGAAGAAAGAAAGTAATTACAGTGACTACACCAATTCTCAAGGTCGAAAACTACAACGTCGAATTCTGGGTTGACGGCAGCTGGTATCCGGCAGCCATCGACATGAACTACGAGGTTCAGGCCGGAAAAGTGCTTGCCATCGTTGGTGAGTCAGGTTCGGGCAAGAGCTCGAGCTCGATGGGTCTCATGGGTCTTCTTGCATCAAACGCGCGTCTAAGCGGCAGCGTGAAGGTCAAGGGTCAAGAGATGCTGGGTCTTAACAACTCGCAGATTCGCAAGTTCCGCGGCAAAGAAGTGGCCTACATCTTTCAGGAGCCGATGACAGCTCTGAACCCGGTTTACACAATCGGTTTTCAGATTGTCGAAACTCTTCGCACTCACTTTGTGATGGGCCCAGCCGCTGCAAAAGAGCGCGCTATCGAACTATTGACCTTGGTTGACATTCCGAGCCCAGCAACTTCGTTCGACAAGTACCCTCACCAGCTATCGGGTGGTCAGAAACAGCGTGCAATGATCGCAGTTGCTTTGGCATGTGACCCTGCCCTTCTTATCGCTGACGAGCCAACCACTGCTCTCGATGTGACCGTTCAGGCTGAAATTCTTGACCTGATGCGCGACCTTCGTCACAAGCTCAACTCTGGCATCTTGCTGATCACCCACGACATGGGCGTGGTTGCCGACATGGCAGACGAGATCTTGGTTATGAAAGACGGCTTCACCGTCGAGCACGACACAGCTGACAACATCTTCAACCGCCCGAAGCACCCTTACACCCAGCAGTTGCTTTCGGCTGTGCCAAAGCTTGGCACCGTTGCGGTTCGTGAACTAAAGCACGAGGGAACCGCAAAGCCTGCACCAGTGTTGAAGATCGAGAACGTCGACATTGAATACCCGAAGCGTGGTCGAATTCCTGCCTTCAAGGCCGTCTCAGACTTCAGCCTTGAGATTTATCCGGGTGAAATCGTCGGACTCGTTGGTGAATCAGGTTCAGGCAAGACCACAATCGGTCGCGCTGCTATCGGACTTATTCCAATCAAGTCGGGAACCATCAGTGTTTCTGGCCACGACATTCTGCACGGCAACACCAAGGCACTTTCTCAGGTGCGCCGCAAGACCGGAATCGTCTTTCAAGATCCTGCTTCATCTTTGAACCCACGCTTGCCAATCGGTGAAAGCATCGGCGAGCCGATTCTCTTGGCTGGTCTCGCAAAGGGCGACGAGTTGAACCACAAGGTCGAAGACCTGCTCGACTCTGTTGAGTTGCCACGCAGCTACCGCAACCGCTACCCGCACGAACTCTCGGGTGGTCAGCGTCAGCGTGTGGGCATTGCGCGTGCGCTCGCTTTGACTCCAGACCTATTGATCGCAGATGAGCCAACATCGGCTCTTGACGTTTCTGTTCAGGCGAGATTCCTCGATCTGCTTCAGGGTCTTCAAGAAGAGCTCAAGTTCGCTTGTTTGTTCATCACTCACGACCTCGGTGTTGTCGACATTTTGTCGCACCGCATTGCTGTTATGCAGAACGGCCGCTTGGTCGAAGAAGGTCTTCGCGACCAGATTCTAAAGAACCCTCGCGACCCATACACCCAGCGTTTGATTTCGGCAGTGCCGGTTCCTGACCCTGCCGAGCAGAAGAAGCGCCGCGAAGCGCGTTTGGCTGCCAAGTAAGTTCACAGACTTAGCGGGTGTTTAGAGGGTAACCTTTAGGCACCCGCTTAGTTTTTCGGAGTATTTCTTGAAGAAGTTTTTTGTTGCACTGCTTTCATCGCTGCTGATCGCATCGTCTCTAACCGCTTGCGCACCAACCGGATTGCAGTCGGGAACTGAAATATCAATCGCGCTCACAAACGACTTCAACTCGACAAACGCAGACAACGTCACCAATGACGCAGCTCTTGCCGTCAATCGCGAAGTGTCGGCACTGCTAAATCCGAGTTTCTTTCACTTCGATGAGGCAGGCGTTCTCGTGCCAAACGACGAGTTCGGTTCTGTCACGATTCTCGGCAAGAACCCGTTGCGGGTTGAATATGCTCTAACCGGCAAGGCCAAGTGGAGCGACGGGGTTCCTGTATCAGCCGATGACCTGCTGTTGTCATGGCTAGCCGCCCGAAACCCGCTAGAGGCCGGTTTTGAGAGCGTTCGCGCAGGTTCGGGATTGAAGTGGACTACCAGCGTTCCTAAGGTCTCTAGTGACAAGAAGTCACTGACCGTCACCTACGACAGGGCAGTAGCCGACTGGCAAGACGACCTCACGATTAATGCCGCCGCCCACCTGGTTGCCATGAAGGCATTCGCCTTGGCCGACGCCTCAGCTGCGCTAACTCGATTCGAGCAAGCCGTTCAAACTGCAAACCTCGAAGATCAAGAACTAATCGCCGAGCAATATTCGGGGCTTTATCTTGCAAGAGGCACAAATCAAGTTCAGCAAGTCAGCTCGGGGCCATATTTTGTTGCAGCCCACGAGCCAGGCCAGTCACTCACGCTGAAGGCAAATCGTGACTTCAGTTGGGGACCGCTGCCAACCATTGAGACTGTGCAAATTAAGTTCTACCCTGACGCCACAGCCATGCTTGCCGCAATGCAAGCCGGCGAAGTAGATATCTGTGCTCCTGCAGAATCTGGCATTGCCACCAACGGCGATCTGATCAGCCTGGCAAAATCTGCAGGTGCCAAGTATGAGTTTTCAGCGAGCAACAATATCGAGGCAGTGCTCTTGAACTTCTCTGAACAGAGCGTCTTTCAATCGGCATCAACTGAACCAGAGAAGCAACAAGCGCTGCGAGAGGCCTTCATAAAGCTGATTCCTCGAGCAAAGATCTTGAACGCTCTAAGCACTGACAACCCAGTCATCGAAGCGAAGTCGTGGTTCTATTCGAACGGTTCAAACTATTACGCACCGTTTGTTCAATCGAATGGTTCGAGTGATTTCTTGACTCAAAATGCAGAGGCGGCAGCCGAGCTTCTTGAGTCGGCAAACATATCGCGACCAGTCGACATCCGTGTCTTGTTCGACAGCAACAACCCAAGAGCGAAGCAAGAGTTTGCGTTGCTAAGTCAGTATGCGAATTCGGTCGGTTTCAACCTTGTCGACGTATCGACCAAAGACCCGAGAACCGTTTCTTCAACCGGCGAATTCGACGTCTTGATTACGACAGTCGCATTAGCAGGAGAGACTGCTGGCGACCCATACTGGTTCACCGGTGGTTCGGCCACGGCTTTCGAAGATGCCGAACTAGACCAGTTGCTAATCGATTATTCGAGCAAATCAGAGTCTCTTGATCAAATTGCGGTGCTTAAGACGATTGATGCTCGTCTCTATGCAACGCAGTTCGGCCTGCCGCTCTATCAAGTGCCAGCACTGCTGGTTTATGGCAAGCGCATCAAGACTGTGGTTTCTGCGCCATATGGGGGCACGGCCACCTATGGCTATTGGAATTGGGCCCTCAACGGCTAGACTTGAGGCATCGAGGGCGTTCGCCCAACATCACAAATCTGGCACTCATCTTGCTGTGCCACGAGTTGTCTAAATAACAAGGACTTAATCATGGCTTTGGCCTCTAGAGATGACCTGCGCAACGTAGCAATCGTTGCCCACGTAGACCACGGAAAGACCACCCTGGTCGATGCAATGCTTCGCCAGACCGGATCATTCAGCGACCACTCAAACGTCGGCGAGAGAGTCATGGACTCGGGCGACCTTGAGCGCGAAAAGGGAATCACCATTCTCGCGAAGAACACCGCTATCGCTTACAAGGGCAAGCACTCTGGTGGCAAAGAAATCACCATCAACGTGATCGACACCCCGGGCCACGCTGACTTCGGTGGCGAGGTTGAGCGCGGTTTGTCAATGGTTGACGGTGTTGTGCTTTTGGTTGATGCATCAGAGGGCCCACTGCCGCAGACACGGTTCGTTTTGCGCAAGGCTCTTGAGTCGAACCTTCCGGTCATCTTGCTCGTTAACAAGACCGACGGTCCAGATGCTCGCATCGACCAGGTTGTCGAAGAGACTCACGACTTGCTTTTGGGTCTAGCTAGCGACATTCACGAGGATGTTCCTGAACTCGATGTAGACGCAATTCTTGACCTGCCAGTTATCTATGCATCTGGTCGCGCGGGCAAGGCCTCGATGAACAAGCCTGCTGATGGCACCTTGCCAGACAACGAAGACCTAGAGCCTTTGTTCGAAGCAATCATGAAGTACATTCCTGCGCCAAAGTATGATGACGCACACCCGCTTCAGGCTCACGTAACAAACCTCGACGCGTCTCCATTCTTGGGGCGTCTTGCTTTGCTTCGTATCTTCAACGGCACTCTAAAGAAGGGTCAGCAGGTCGCTTGGGTTCGCCACGACGGAACCACTCAGACCGTGAAGATCACCGAGCTGCTAAAGACCAAAGCTCTTGACCGTTTTCCGACTGACGAAGCAAACCCTGGCGACATCGTCGCGGTTGCCGGAATCGAAGACATCACAATTGGTGAAACGCTTGCAGACCCGAACGATGTTCGCCCACTGCCGCTAATCAAGGTCGATGACCCAGCGATTTCGATGACTATCGGAATCAACACCTCACCAATGGCGGGTCGCGTCAAGGGCGCAAAGGTCACGGCTCGTTTGGTAAAAGACCGCCTAGACAAAGAGCTAATCGGTAACGTATCGCTAAAGGTTTTGCCTACCGAGCGCCCAGACGCCTGGGAAGTACAGGGTCGTGGAGAGCTTGCTCTTGCGATTCTCGTTGAGCAGATGCGCCGTGAAGGATACGAGCTCACCGTTGGCAAGCCGCAGGTGGTCACCAAGAAGGTTGACGGCAAGTTGCACGAGCCGGTTGAAGACCTAACCATCGACGTTCCAGAAGAATTCTTGGGTTCAATCACCCAGCTAATGGCGTCTCGCAAGGGTCGCATGACCAACATGGTGAACCACAGCACTGGCTGGGTTCGCATGGAATTCAAGGTGCCTAGCCGTGGCCTGATCGGTTTCAGGACCGAGTTCTTGACCACTACCAAGGGCACCGGAATCGCGAACGCACTTGCAGCAGGCTATGAGCCTTGGGCCGGTGAAATCGTCACCCGTCAGAACGGTTCGATGGTTGCCGACCGTGCTGGTGTGGCAACTCCGTTCGCGATGATTGCTCTTCAGGAGCGCGGTTCATTCTTCGTTGAGCCAACCTCTGAGGTTTATGCCGGAATGGTTGTTGGCGAGAACTCTCGTGCCGACGACATGGAAGTTAACATCACTAAAGAGAAGAAGCTCACCAACATGCGTGCAGCTTCAAGCGATGAATTCCAGGCACTAACCCCGCCAAAGAAGCTTTCGCTAGAAGAGTGCCTCGAGTTCGCTCGCGAAGACGAGTGTGTTGAGGTTACTCCTGAGGCGACTCGCATTCGCAAGCTTGAGCTAGACCCGAACCTTCGTGCTCGTGCAGCTTCAGCTCGAAAGCGCGCAAGCGAATAATTCGAAATGAAAAATGCCCCCACATGACTGTGGGGGCATTTTTATTGCTTAGGCCTTGACCTTAGTCTTCTTTGCGAAGAGGTAAGTCACCGGAATCATGTATGCGAGCCACACTAGAGTCTGCAGATAAGTCGGCTTTGCGTTGAAGCCGATCATGCCGTGCAAGACCGATTCAATCGGAGACTTCTTCGGCAGTATGTTCGAAACGTCATAGGTGAGTTGCTGAAGTGGCAGAGTGAGAACTTCTTCAAACTCCTTCACCGCGTAAGCAAGAATTCCGGCAGATACAACAATCAAGAACGCACCCGTGTAGTTGAAGAACTTAGAGATATTGATCTTGAGTGCACCCTTGAACAACAGGTAACCTGCCACGGTTGCAACGCCTAGACCTAGAACCGCGCCGAGCACCGGGTTGTCTCCGGCGTTGGTTGCCTGACTTGCACTCCAAAGAACTACTGCGGTTTCTACTCCCTCACGAATCACAGCAGTGAAAGCAATTGCGAAGAGGGCGAGGCTCGACTTGCTCAGTGCGCTATCGACTTGGCCGCGAAGAGATGCACCCAAGGCTTTGCTCTGTGACTTCATCCAGAAGATCATCCAGGTTACAAAAACAACAGCAAGAGCAGAGCTGGTGCCCGCGATGATCTCGCTTGTGCCTTCTGGAACGGTTTCGACCGCGTAGTTGAGGGCGAGTGCAACAGCAATCGAGGATACGACCGCGGCTGCCACGCCAGCGAGGATGGTCTTTGTGCGCTGAGGCTGACCAATTTTGATT
>JACCDL010096838.1_pt1 | contig 14249 bp, 10 predicted proteins | sample 7441931 | NCBI WGS metagenome assembly JACCDL01 (sample SAMN15323437, study PRJNA562643) | freshwater metagenome | isolation source: river surface water | place: USA:Blue River Watershed | collected 2017-08-16 | reverse complement strand
GGTCCGACTTCTTCATCAAATCCACGACTTGTTTAATCTTAATTAGGTCCAAGGTAATGTCCTCCGTGAGGGGGTGCCCCTCTCTGATACAGGGTATCAGGGGGGCAAATCAACCCTCATTCCAGAACGCCGGCTGGAATCTTACCTAAGTCATTATCTTTGTTGGGTTTAACTATATCTCCAAGGGTCGGAATCGCGCGGGTTTCGGGCTTCGCCAAGGGGCCCTGTAACTTGATCCTGGTGAGGCGGACCAAGGCCCGGTTCAGATTAATGATGTCGACCGGGTTAAATCCCTGTTTTCGGGGGAGGGAAAAGTCCCCGGCGAAGTTCAGGGTCAAGCCTTTGAGGTCGATTTCCCCGGCCAGGTCCAGCCTGGCCTGCGGTCCGGTGATGGCCATGTCCGGGAAATAGGCCCGCCCCCCGGTACATCCGAATGACCCCGCCGCCCGGTCCAGTTCGTAGGTGGTGGCTCCCACCCCGAAGGCCTCGAGCACGTTGGAGATGCCCCCCAGCAGCCGGACTTTCTTCAGCTCGGGGTCGTTCAAGGCATAGGTGCCTAGGCCGCGCAGCTCGTGCGGGACCGCGAGGTCGATTCGGCCTTTGAAGTCCAGGTCCAGCCGGCCCCGGCCGGAGGTTTTCGTCGCCGGCGCCGCCGAGGGTTCGCCGAGGTCGTTCATGATGCGCGCGATCTGGGCCGGATCGCAGTCTTTCAACGTCAGCGCGAAATCAGTCTGGCGCAAGGGGTCGCCGTCCAGGCGGAGAGCCGCTTCGCCGTCGGCCAGGCCGAGCCGCGCGTCGACCAGCATGCCGCCGGACTTGGATTGCGTGCCGACTTTCAGTCCGCGTCCGGCGATGCCCCAGGCGGTGAACGCGCCGCCGGTCTCGATCGTCGTCCGGACATCGAGTCCTTTCTCGAGCGGGGCGAGCGTGAGCGTGAAGCGACGGTCGCGAGGCAGCGCGAGACCTCGGAGCGCGTCGCCGAAACCCTTGCCGGCGCAGCGTGCGGCGATCCAAGGCTGCAGGTCGCCCGTGGCATTCAGCACCGGACCGGCGAGTACGCCCGGCTTCGACCAATCCCAGGTCACGGTGCCATCGACTGCGCCGTCGTCGGCGGAGGCGCCGCCTTGCAACCCATGCAGGCCGATGAGCGTCCGTCGTTCGTCCGCGTCGACGCTCACCTCCACGCGGCGGAACGGAGCGCCCATGAAATCGAATCGCCGCATCAGCACGCGTCCGCGCGTGCGGCTCGACAGCGCGCCCCAGCGGCCTTCGACCTCGATGAAGGCGTGAGGATTCTCCCGCACGAGGAAGGTGCGCCAGAGGTCGATCCACCAGTTGCCGAGCACGCGGTCGAGGCTCGCCGGCGCGAGGTCTCCGTGGAGGCTCAGGCGGAAGGGGCCGCCCGCCGTGACCGCGCAGTCCGCCTCGCCGACGACCGAGGCGAGGCGCAGTTCGCGCAGTCGCAACGGCTGTTCGCCGCGGCCGGGCGCGAAGTCGAAGCGGGTGCGTAGCGGCAGGTCGCGGTCGGGGCTGATCGCCTCGGCGGACAGCCCGAGGCCGCGGAAGCCGGACAGCCCGGCTTCTCCGCGCACGCCCAGGAGGCGTCCGTCCGCCGCCAGGTCGACCTCCCCGTCGCGGAGGAGCAGGTCGCCACGGAGGTCGATGCCGGCCGCGAGCAGCACCGGCGATGCCGCCGGGTACGCCGCGATCTCGGCCCCCGCGATCAGGGCGTGGCCGAGCCGGATGCGGCGTGAGCCGTCGGGCAAGGTGTGCGCCGTGCCGGCCGCGGTCGAGGCCGGCGTGTGGGCGCGGAAGCCGAGGGCCCAAGGGTCGTTCGCCGTGGCGCGCGAAACGTTCAGGCCGATCTGCCGGAAGAAGATCTCGCCGAAGCTTACGTCCGTCAGTTCGGCGTCCGCCGAGACCGCACCGACGAGCCCGGCGCCGCGGGCGCGCAGGCTCATGCGTCGCGCCGTCAGCGTCGCGCCGCCGCGCCAGGCGGTCGTCTCCGCGGTGCCGTCCAGGCGCCAATCTTCCGGCGTGCCGTCCGCGGCCAGCCGCGCCTCGGCGCGCAGGCGCAGGCCGCGCAGGCTGATCCGGCCGAGCTGCTCGCTGAATTCCTGTCCCAGCAGCGCCTGCGCCGAAAGCTCGGCCTTGCCGTCGCTGCGGCCGGAACAACGGACCGTGACCGCCGCGCCGCCGGAGCCTTCGGCCGCCGTGAGCGCGTCGTCGAGCGCGCCGAGGAAGCCGGCGAGCCGGCGAGGCAGGGACGTCGGTTCCGCCGGTTCCGCGCCGGCTCGGAGGAGTCCGGCGGGAAGCTCGCCGCTGACGTGGCAGGTGATCCGGCCGGCGCGCACCTGCGCGATGCGGAGGCTGATCCAGCGGCCCTCCTTGGCGATGTCGAGCGTGAGGTCGTCGATGAGGCTGCGGCGCCGGCCGTCGTGCGCGACGGAGGCGGGGCACCAAAGCCGTCCGCCGTTCAGTCGCAGGCGGGTCGGCGCGATCTCCCCGGCCAGCAGACGGCCCGGCCGCAACGCGACCTCCGCGCGCGCGGCGGCGAAGACTTCTCCGCTGAGCCCGGCGAACGAGAGCGTGACGTCGTCGGCCGCCAGCGTGAGGTCCGGCAGGATCCACAGCCCGCGCGCGCGGAAATCGACGCCTTGGGCGGCTAGCCGTCCGGTGACGGCTTCCGTGACGAAGTCCGGCAACCGGACGGGGCCGTCATGGCCGGCGAGCCAGGCCAGCCCGAGCTGGGCCGGGAGGAGGAGCAGCAGGCAGGTGTTCGTCAGCCCGCGCAGGAAGCGACGCAACGGTGAGCTGCCGTGCTGCGCTTTCATTTCCCGGGCTCGGTCAGCAGGGGCGCGAGGATCGCGGCGAGCGCAGGCTCCAGGATGAAGTCGTCGTCGTCCGCCTCGTCCCGCAGGAGCAAGGAACGGTCGTGGAGAGGGGCGGAGCAAAGGTAGGTGCGGATCGTCTCGCTCGCGGCCCCCGCCCCGGTCGCGGCCTGGTCCGTCACCCGGAGTTCGTAGCGCCAGCCGCCGGCGCCGACGTCGCGGCCCGGGAAGGCGGTCGCGCGGACTTCCGCGAGCGCGAGGGCGAGCCGGCGCGCCTGGGTCGGGTCGAGCCTGCCCGAACCCGCCCAGTTGCCGTCGGGGCCGAGGCGGGCTTCGCCGACCACCTTGCCGTCGGCGCGCGCGGTCAGGCGCAGGCCGCTCACGCGCGCGCCCTGCGGGAGGGCGGCGACGGTGCGTCGGCGCCACGCGGACGGTTCCACGTTCTGCTGGCCGCCGTCGAGGAAGGAGACGTCGCAGACGGCCGCGAGCGGCGAGCCTTTGGCATGCACGAGACGGGTGCCGGCGCCGCTGTCGGGGTCGTCGGCGAAACCGATCACGATGCGCTCCGCGCCGAATTCAAGCTCGACGGTCTGCGCCGGCGCGCCGGCGAGAGGCTCGCGGACGGAAGGGAGGGTCAGCCCGCCGGCGACGGCGGGAGCGCGGCGGGTGGCCCGCAGCTGCGCGAGCCCGGCGAGGAACCGGCTGACGAGCCGGGCGTCCGCCTCGCGGCGTTTCGTGGCGGTGGAGCCCGGCGCGACCGGGATCTCCCAGCGGGCGTCCTCGCCGATCCCGTCGAGCCGATGCAGCGTGATGGAGCGTCCGCCGGCGGAGACCGTGAAGCCCGTCACGAGCGCGGGATCGAAGTCGGCCGGGCGCGTGTCGGCGAGCGCCGCGCGCGGGGTCTGCCATTCGCGGAGTTCGCCGGCTTCGACCAGGAAGACCGCGGCGTTGTCCTCCAGCTTGGCGCAGAGCAGCCCAGGCTGGCCCGGCGCGGGTCGGCCGACGAGCAGGAGCTGGCGACGGGCGTTGCCTTCGAGGGCCAGGCGGAGCGAAGGCGCGCCGAGTCCGGTCGTCTCTTCGGGCAGGTCGACGAACTTCACGGCGCGCAGGTTGGCGAGGGCCGCCACGGCGCGCACGGTGGCGTCCGGGTCGGCGGGGGCGTCGTAAGGCGTCTCGAAGCGCCATTCGGGCAGCTGGCCGCGGCGGCCGACGCGCGGACGGGCTTCGGCGGCGAGCGCGGTGACGACTTCGGCGTCCTTCTCGCGCTGACGCACCGAGACCGCGCGGGCTTCGAATTCCGCGATCTCGAAGATGCGGTCGACCCGATAGCTCTCGGCGGTCGCTGCCAGCGCGGCGGCCATCGCGTCGGGCAGCGGGACGATACGGCGGCCGTTCTCGGTCAGCAGGAAATGGCGGCGGGTCGAAGCCTGGACGCCGACCTTGACCTCGACCGCGACGCCCGCCTCGCCGGTCACCTTGACGGTCCAGCGAGCGGGCTCGAGGCCGTAGTCCTTGAGGCTCGCGCCGTTGGCCGTGACCTCGGCGACGTCGAAGCCGCTTTCGGGGCTGATGAAACGAAGTTCGTCGATCAGTCGCTGCACGGACCATACGTTGGCCGGCCAGTCGAAAGGTTCGAGCACGCGCCACCCCGCGGGGCGTTTCTCCAGGAGCATCCGCGTCGGTCCTTCGGCGACGGCGATGCGCCCCGGGTTCGGCGGGAAGAGCTGGGTCTGGCTGACCGCGACGGTCGCTTGTCCGGACATGGCGCGCCAGACGAGACCGAAGGCGATCAGGTTGGCGAGCAGGAGGACGACGGTGGTGCGGGAGATCCGCATGGGCACGTCAACTCCTGCGGCGCCACACGGAAACCGCAAGCCCGACTGCGAGCACGCCGAACGGAACGAGGGCGAAGCGGACCGCCAAGGCCCAGAAGTCGGCGGCGGTCGCGGTCAGCTGATATTCGCCCCCGGCGCGGGCGGGCAGGGAGACGGCCCGTTCGCGGTCGCTGAGCCAGGCGGCGGCCTGCGTCAGGAAGGCGCGGTTGCCGCCACGGTCGAGCCGGCTGTTCGCCGCGATCTCCGAGGTCCCGACGACGACGAGCCGCCCGCCGGCGCCGCCGACCCCTTGCCGGATGCCGGTCGCGCGTTCGGCCGCGGCGACGACGCAGACCGGCCCCTCGTGGTCGCGGTCGCGGTCGTACCGCGGCGGCCGGCGCACCGGGTCCGTCTCGCCCCAGGCGGCGTCGGACGAGAAGATGAGCGGGCTGACGTTGAGCGTGCTGTCCGGCGGGCTCCCTTCGTCGAAGCGGGCGGGCCGGAGGCGGGCGGCGATGAGCGGCAGGTTCTGTTCGCGGAGCGGCTTCGTGAGGGGGTGTTCCTTGTCCGTCAGGCGCAGCAGGCCGATGTCGCCGTCGGTGGTGCGGCGGGCGGGGTCCGGTTCCTGGACCTCGGCGTCGGGAGAGAAGACGGCCCACTCGGAAAGCACCGGATCGAGCCCATGGTCGCGCCCCGGGTCGAGCAAGGCGAGCACCCGTCCGTTGCGTTCCTGCAGGTATTTGCGGAGACGGTCGTTCTCGGCGGCGGAGAAGGGCGACAGCGGGCCCGCGACGAGCACCATCGAGGCGTCCCGCGGGATTTCGCCCACGGTGGCCAGGTCGAGCGGTCGGACCTCGAAGTTCCGGTTGCGGAGCTGACGCGAGAGGAGCGACATCCCCCGGACCGGCGAAGCGTCCTCCACGCCGAGTTCGCCGTGGCCCTTGGTCACGTAGCACACCGCGGGCTTGTCCTCGGTCACCTCGATGAGGCCGGAGGTCACGGCTTCCTCGCCGCGGAACGCGCCGTCCTTGTCCACGAGGTCGCGGTAATGGAGGTATTTCGCCCGGCCGCCGCAGCTCAGCACCAAGGCGACGGAGGCTTCCGGGGCGCCGTGGCGGCTGGCGAGTTCGGAGAGCAACGGCGCGTTGCGTCCGCCGCCGGCGAGTTCGACGGCCAGCCAGTTGCCGCCTTGGCGCCCGGTCTCGACGACGTAGGCGTCGAGCAGCTTGAGCAGCCGGGCGCGCAACCGCTGCGCTTCTTCGGCGCCTTCGTCCGTCAGCACGACGGCGCGGACCCAGCCGCGGGAGCGGCCGGCCCCCACGGGGCTGCGGCGCCCGGCGGCGCGCACGGTCTCGACGGATTCCGGAGCGAGGGAGTGGCGACGGTCGGCGGAGATGTCGCGGCGCATGCGGAACTCGGGCAGCGAGGCCAGCGTGTTCACGGCCACCGCGAGCGCGACGGCGAGCAACGCCTGCGTGAGCCGGTTGAGGCGCCGGATGGGCCGGACGGAGCCGAAGTCGTCGCGCGGGGGGCTCATGTCATTCCTGGCCCTCCACGGTGAGCACCGCCAGGCCGAGGCAGAGCAGCGTGCCGGTGCCGTACAGCACGAGCGGGCGGGCGTCGAGGACCCCGTCGGTGAAGTCCTGCAGATGCCCGAACGTCCGCAGGTGCGCGGCCGGTTCGCGCAGCCAGCCGAGCCATTCCCAGCTCTCGATCGGCAGCGTCTCGAGCGCGCCGCCCGCCGCCGTCAGCGCGAGCAGGCTGATGAAGGCGAGCAGCGCGGCCAGCGCCGCGGAACGCGTCACGCAGCTGCAGAGGACGCCGATCGCGACGTGGAGGAGCCCGCTCACCGCGATGAAGCAGAGTCCGCCCCAGAGCGAGGAGGCTTCGCCGAGCGCGCGGGCGTTCGCGCCGTCGAGCCGCTGGGCGGCGAGGAAGGGGAAGGCGACGAACGCCAGCCAGAACAGCGTCCAGACGATCCAGGCGGAGAGGAACTTCGCCCAGACGACGGCGGCCGCGCTCGCGGGCGTCGTGAGCAGCGCGGCGAGGGTGCCCGAGCGGCGTTCCTCCGCGAACGTGCGCATCGTCAGCAACGGCAGGACGCAGAGCAGGGGCAGCCAGAAGAACCAGAGCGTGGCCTCCACGGGCGAGCGCGCGGCCGGCGCGCGCGCGGCGTCGACGAGCGCGAAGAAATGGATGCCGCCCATCAGCGCGAGGAAGAGGGCCGCCGCCGCCCAGGTGTTCCATGACAGCGCGGCGCTGCGCAGCTCGTGCGCGAGGAGGGTGCGGAAGTGTCGCATCAGGGACGTCGGCCCTCCCCGGGGGCGCGCCGCGTGGCGGCGAGGAAGATGTCCTCGAGGCCGAAGCGTTCCTCGGCGATCTCCCGGAGCGCCAATCCCGCGCCGATGAGCGCGCCGGCGAGCGTCTCGCGCGCCGGCGAGCCGGCGGGCAAGGTGACGCGGAAGGTGTTCCAGCCGTCGGCGGAGGCTACGGCGACGACGCCGGCCGCGGGTTCGGCGTCCCGGCAGGCGGCGAGCAGCGCGGCCTCGTCGGCGCGGGTCACGACGCTGAAGGTCGCCTCCGGGAGCAGCTCGCGACGCAGGTCCTCGGTGCGTCCCTGCGCCACCAGCCGGCCGCGGTTGATGATCACGACCTTGTCGCAGACCTGTTCGACCTCGTGCAGGATGTGGCTCGAGATGAGCACCGCCATCTTCCCGCGCAGCGACCGGATGAGCTCGCGGATGCCCAGGATCTGGTGCGGGTCGAGGCCGATGGTGGGCTCGTCCAGGATGACGACCCGCGGCTCCGCGAGGAGCGCGTCCGCGATGCCGACGCGCTGCCGGAAGCCTTTCGAGAGCTGGCCGATGAGGCGGCCGGACGCGCGGCGCGTGAGGTCGCAGTCCTCCATCACGCGCCGGACGCGTTCGGCGACGCGGCCCGGGGCGACGTCCTTGAGGCGCGCGCGCAGGGTCAGGTATTCTTCCACGCGCAGGTCCTCGGGCAGAGGGTTGTTCTCCGGCATGTACGCGAGGTGGCGCTTCGCGCCGGCGGGATCCAGCGCGACCGAGACGCCCCAGATGGCCGCCCGTCCCGAGGTGCCGGACATCGTGCCGGCGAGGATGCGCATGGTGGTCGACTTGCCGGCGCCGTTCGGACCGAGGAAGCCGACGATCTCGCCCGGGGCCACGGTGAAGCTCAGGTCCTCGACCGCGGTCAGGGAGCCGTAGCGCTTGGTCAGCCTCTCCGCCACGACGGCGGCTTCCGGCAGAGGCGCGGCTTCGTTCATGGGTTGGTCTCCGGAGGGAAGGGTGACGGTCTTGTCGGCTCCGTGCCGACGGGTGTCCAGAAGACACGCCGAACACCCTTTATTGGCAAGGTTATTAGGGCGCCGGACGCCGGCCGGAGCCGGTCGAGTAGGCCGCTTACTTCCCGGCCGGGGCGGCGGGAGCGATCAGCGAAGGTTCGGAGCGGACGAGCCTGTCCTTCTCGGATTTCCAGACGTGGTTCGCGCGGAGCTTCTTGTCCATCGCGTTGAGCCACTTGCTGGCTTCGGCGGTGTCGCCTTTGGCGACGGCGAGGTTGGCCAGGGTGATCATGGCGAAGCCGCGGAGGGTCTCGGCGACGCCGGCGTCGTCGGCGACCTCGGCGAGCGCCTTGGGCGCGCCGGCGTCACCCGACTCCAGACGGCAGAGGGCGGCGTAGAGACGGGCGCGGTCGGCGAGGGCGGCGACCGCCGGAGCCTTGCCGGCGAGACCGGCGAGGCGCCGGGCCTCGTCGAAGGCCTTGGCGGCCTCGGCGAACTTGCCCGCGCGCTTGAGGTCGTCGGCGACGTCCGTCAGCGCGATCGCGGCCAGGGGTTCGCCGGGATGGCGGGCGGCGAAGGCGCGGCGGGCGGCTTCGTCCTGACAGGCGGTGAATTCTTCGCCGAGGGCTTCCCGTTCGGCTTCGTTCCAGAAGAAAAAGGCGAGATATCCGAGGATGCCGACCACGACGGCCACGGTGGCCTTGACGATGACGCCCTGGTTGCGCTCCCAGAAGAGCCAGAGTCGGTCCTCGGCGTCCGCGTTGACGAAATCCTCGTCGACGACCACAAGGTTACGGTCATCGCCGGCCGGGGGCTGCTTGCTGGAACGGTCTTCAGGCATGGGGGGTCAACCCTTAGGAAAGGACCGATGGTGTCAACCTTCCCCGCCTTGCCCGCCTACGGGCTTGTCCCCGCCCCCCGGAGAGCAAGTATGAGGCACACATGAGCGCCTCTGCCGCCGTCCTTTCGCTCCTCCAAGCCGCCCAGACCAAGGGACAGCTTTCCGCCGCCAGCCTGGCCAATGCCGGGGATTGGCTCCGCTCGGGGGCCCTGCCGGCCGAGGCGCTGGCCTCCCTCCGCGATCTCTGCGAGCGCGGGGCCTGGGCCGAGCTCGAGGACCGCTTCTACAAGGGGATCGCTTTCGGCACGGGCGGGATGCGCGGCCGGACGGTCGGTCGGGTCTCCGCCGCCAACGAGGTCGACGCGCAAGGGCTGCCGGTCCGCGCCGCCATCGGCTCGGCCTGCCTGAACGACATCAACGTCCTGCGGGCCGTCATCGGCCTCTGGAAGCACGTCTCATCCGCCCATCCCGGCGCCCGCCTGGTCGTCGCCCATGACGTCCGGCACTTCTCCCGTCATTTCGCCGAGCTGATCGCCGGCGCCTGGACGGAACTCGGCGGCGAGGCCTATCTCTTCGCCGGCGCCCGTTCCACCCCGCAGCTCAGCTTCACGGTCCGCCACCTCGGCGCCCACGCCGGGGTCGTCATCACGGCGAGCCACAATCCTTCGCACGACAACGGCTTCAAATGCTGCCTCGGCGACGGCGGCCAGGTCCTGCCCCCGCATGACGCCGCGATCGTCGCCGAAGTCGGCAAGCTCGGACCGGCCGACGTCGCCCCGTATCTCGGCAAAGACCTCTCGCGCGTGCTCGCCGTCCCCGCCGCGGCGGAGGACGCCTATCTGGCCCGTCTGGCCGGCATCGTGCTGGACCCGGAGATCATCGCGCGCCACGCCCCCAAGGTCGTGTTCACGAACGTCCACGGCACGGGCGACGTCATGGTCGTGCCGGCGCTGCGCCGCGTAGGCATCGACCCGCATCTCGTCGAGGAACAGCGCGAGCACGACGGCCGCTTCCCGACCGTCGCCTCCCCGAACCCGGAGAACGCCAGCACCTTCGCCCTCGCGCTGAAGCTCGCCAGCGAGATCGACGCCGACCTCGTGCTCGCGACCGACCCCGACTCGGACCGCGTCGGCGTGGCCTGCCCGCTCCCGGCCGGCGGGCACCGGCTCCTCAACGGCAACGAGGTGGCCGCGCTGCTCGCCGAGTTCCGCATCTCCTCCCTGAAGGACGCCGGCATCCTGCCCGAAGGCGGCTCGCCGAACGCGGCGGTCGTCAAGTCGCTCGTGACCACGCCGCTGGTCGCCGCCATCTGCGCCCGCCACGGCGTGCGCTGCGTCGAGACGCTCGTCGGCTTCAAGTGGATCGCCCGCAAGCTGGAGAACTGGACGCGCCGCCTCGTCGAAGGCGCCGGCGCCGACGCCCCCGCGCTCCCGTTGCGCCGCCGCGCCCCGCTCGCCCTGCGCCACTCGACCCTCTTCCTGCTCGGCGCCGAGGAGAGCTACGGCTACCTCGCCGACGACGCCGTCCGCGACAAGGACGCCAACGCGACGGTGGTCATGCTCTGCGAGTTCGCCGCGCTGCTGCGTTCCCGCGGTCGCACGCTGCTCGACGCGCTCGACGTCCTGCATCTCCGCCACGGCGCCCACCATGAGGACCTGCTGAACCTCTCGTTCGAAGGCGCCGAAGGCGCCGCGTGCATCCGCCGCATCGTGGCCTCCTGGCGCAAGTCGCCCCCCGCCGTCATCGACGGCTCCAAGGTCCTCCGCGTCACCGACTACGAACGCGACAAGGTGCCCGACGCCGAGGGCGAGCGCGTGCCGCCCGAGGAGTTCATCCTCGCCGAGCTGGCCGACGGCCGCCGCCTCGCCGTCCGCGCCTCCGGCACCGAGCCGAAGGCGAAATTCTATTCCTTCGCGAAGGCCGACGTCGCCGACGCCGACGACCTGGCCGCCGCCCGGGAGCGCGCCCGCGCCTCGGCGCTCGCCCTCCGCGCCTGGCTCGAAGCCGACGCCAAGGTCCGCGCGAAATGATCTCATGAAGACCCTGCTCCTCCCGTCCCTGCTCTTCCTCCTCGTCGGCTGCGCCGGCCCGGTCGGCGACCGTTCCTTCGTCGTCGAGAAGACGCCGGCCGCGGCCGCCTTGTCGGGCCAGCCGTCCGCCGAAGGCGCGCTGAAGGACCGCGTCCGCGAGGCCAACGAGAAGAACGACGACCGCCTGCTCAAGCGCGACTGGCGCGCGGCGAAGCCGGCCGTCGGTCCGCAGCCGTAAGCCTACTTCAGCTTCGTCCCGAAGTGCCGGGCGAAGTAGGCGTCGAGCGATTCCGCGATCGCCGCGGCCGTCGCGGCCCGACGGGCCGGCGTGTCCCGCATCGGGCCGGGCACCTCGAGCTGCGCGGCGTCGAGCTGCGATTTGTCGCGTGAGCCGTGGGCCTCGATGTCATACGCGCCGTTGAAGTAAGGGTCCTCCGGGAGCAGGACCTCGCGCGGCGAAGGCACCGCCGCGACGCCGCGCGCCGCGAAGAGCCCGCCGAGGCTCGTCTCGCCGCGGAGCAGTTCCGAGAACTTCGCCGGCGTCCGCTGGCTCAGCCAGCGGATCGACGACCGCGCGGCGACGGCCGGGTCCTTGTCGAGCCGTTCGTCGGGCAGGCGCACCTCGGAACCCTTCAGGAGGTAGCCGATCTCGATGCGCGGCTTCGGGTGCCCGTGCGAATGGAGGTCCAGGTACAGCCCGTGCTTCGAGCGGGCGAGGACCGCGGCTTCGGCTTCGTCGACGAAGGCATGGTATTCGCGCCAGACCTGTTCGGCCTTCGGCTGGCCGCCCGCGCCTTCGCCGATCTCCCGGTTGCAATCCACCTTCTTGCGCGAGAGTTCGCAGACCACCAGCTGCGGAGCCTGGCCGAAGCGGGCGCGCAGCGCGTCCCGGAGGGCATGGCCGAGCGCGGCCGCGTAGGAGTCGCGCACGGTCACGCCGCTCGTGCGGTCGGGGATGTCGGCCGGTTTCGCCGCGCCGTCATGCGGCACCGAGAGCACGATCGGGAGCTCGCCGGGCCAATGCCGGATGAAGCCCGACGCGCTGACGCGCGGGATCTCCGCGGCCGGCTCGGCCGCCGGCGCGACGGGCGCGACGAGGGCGAGGCAGAACGTGACCAGCGGGGCGAGCGGCCGGGGCATGCGCAAGGAAACCCCGGCCGCCGGGCCGGGTCAAGCGGGGCCGTCAGCGGACGGCGCCGCCGGCGAGCAAGGCGCGGACCGCGGCCTCCTCGGGCACGTCGTCCGCGGTGCTGGCCGCCCCGATCCCGTCCTGCAGGACGAAGCGCAGCTTGCCGCCGCGGACCTTCTTGTCGCGGCGCATCGCGGCGAGCATCGGGTCGAGCCTGAGCGGCGCGCGCAGGGCGGTCGGCAGGGCGTGGGACTTCAGCGCGGCCTCGACCTGTTCGGCCTGGGCGGCGGTGCAGTGCTTCAGCTCGGCGGAAAGACGGGCGGCCATCACGAGGCCGATCGCGACCGCTTCGCCGTGCAGGTAGGCGCCGTAGCCGGCGGTCGCTTCGATCGCATGGCCGAAGGTGTGGCCGAGATTCAGGAGCGCGCGGCCCCCGTGGGCGCTGGTCTCGCGTTCGTCGCCGGCGACGACGGCGGCCTTGATCTCGACGCAGCGGCGGATGACGCGCGGCAGCAGCGGATGGTCCCAGGCGAGCGGCGAATTCTGCTCGAGGAGGCCGAAGAGGTCGGCGTCGGCGATGATGCCGTGCTTGATCACCTCGGCCATGCCGGCGGCGAACTCGCGCGGCGGCAGGGTGGCCAGCAGGTCGGTGTCGGCGAAGACGGCCGCGGGCTGGTGGAAATTGCCGACCAGGTTCTTGCCCGCGGCGAGGTTGATGCCCGTCTTGCCGCCGACGGAGCTGTCGACCATCGCGAGCAACGTGGTCGGGAGCTGGTAGAAATCGACGCCGCGCTGATAGGAGGCGGCCGCGAAGCCGGCGAGGTCGCCGACGACGCCGCCGCCGAGCGCGAAGACCGCGCCGTCGCGGGCCACGCCGTGGGCGGCGAGGAAATCCCAGACGCGGGCCAGTTCGGCGGCCGACTTGGCCGTCTCGCCGTCCGCGGCGGTGGCGAGCACGGGCATCAGGCGCGCGAGCTCGGCGGCGAAGCCCGACTGGGCGGCGGCGACGCCGGGCGAGGTGATCGCGACGCACTTCTGGCCCGCGGCCAGACGACGTTCGGCGGCGGCCAAGGCTTCGCGGCGCATCCCGGCCCCGATGCGGACGGGGTAGGAGCGCGAGCCTAGCGCGACGGTGACGGTCTCGGCCGACATGAGGTCACGCTGGGGCGAGGGGCCCTCGCTGGCAAGACAACCTCACTCGGCCAGGCCGACGACCGAACGGGCGTAGGCCCGGGCGTCGAACGGCTGGAGATCGGCCGGCTGCTCGCCGACGCCGATGAAGCGGACCGGCACGCCGAGCTCGCGGACGACCGCGACGAGCGCGCCGCCGCGGGCGGTGCCGTCGAGCTTGGTCACGATCAGGCCGGTGAGCCCGACGGCTTCGTGGAAGATGCGGGCCTGTTCGATGGAGTTGGCGCCCAGCGAGCCGTCGAGGACGAGCCACTTCTCGTGCGGCGCGCCGTCATGGGCCTTGGTGGTGACGCGCACCACCTTACGCAGTTCCTCGAGCAGGTGCGCCTTGGTGTGCAGGCGGCCGGCGGTGTCGAGGATGACGAGGTCCGCGCCGCGCGCGACGCCCGCCTTGACGGCATCGAACGCCACCGCGGCAGGATCCGCGCCGGCGGCGCCGCCGACGACTTCGACGCCGAGCCGTCCGGCCCAGGCGGAAAGCTGTTCGCCGGCCGCGGCCCGGAAGGTGTCGCACGCGCCGAGCAGGCAGGTCCGGCCTTCCTCGCGCCACCGCCAGGCGAGCTTCGCGGCGGTGGTCGTCTTGCCGGCGCCGTTGACGCCGAGGAGCATGATCACGTGCGGTTTCGCGAGGGCGGGTGCGACGGCGGTCTCGCCGCCGAGCGCGCGCACGATGCTTTCGGCCGCGGCTTCGGCGGGCGAGGCCTTGCGGAGCGCGGCTTCGGTCTTCCAGGCGGCGCGGGCCGCTTCGACGACCTCGTCGGCGGTGGCGGGGCCGAAGTCGGCGGCGATCAGCCGCTCGCGCAGCTGCTCGGCCGAAGCGGCGTCCATCGGACGCGCCAGCAGGTTGGCGACGGCCTCGGCCGTGCGGCTCAGGCCGGACTTCAGTCGCTCGAAGAAGCTCGCCATCGGATCAGCCGCCCTCGGCTTTGCGCGGGTCGCGGCCCAGTTCTTCCTTATAACTGTCGAGGATGCCGTTCACGAAGCGCTTGGACTCCTCGGTCGAGAACTCCTTGGCGATGTCGACGGCCTCGTTGATGCTCACGACCGGCGGGATGTCCGTCCGGCGCATGAGCTCGAAGATGGCGACGCGCAGGATGGCGAGGTCGACG
>JACCDL010658568.1_pt1 | contig 14280 bp, 18 predicted proteins | sample 7441931 | NCBI WGS metagenome assembly JACCDL01 (sample SAMN15323437, study PRJNA562643) | freshwater metagenome | isolation source: river surface water | place: USA:Blue River Watershed | collected 2017-08-16 | reverse complement strand
GTTCTGGTTGGGTGCCTAATGGTGGTCGCCCTGAGTGTGGTGGTGAGGCTACTTGCCCGCATCTTTTTGATGAATGTGGAGGGGATAACAAGTGAGTTTGTTTGAGGATGTGTTGTTTCGGTATCAGCGTGAGGCTGCGAGCCGTATCGCTGGGCAACGGAGTTTGTTGCTCGCTGACCAGCCAGGGTTGGGTAAGACTTTGGAAGTGTTGGGTGGGTTGGAGGTTGCGGGGTTGTTTGACCGCCCTTCCTTTGTGCTTATCCTTACGCCGATTATCAATGCGAAATCTACTTGGGTTGATGCTGTTGAACGGTTTGTGAAGCCACGCTATTACGAGTGTGATGTGGTGGATGTTTCGTCGGGGTCTGCTAAGCAGAAGTCGGCACAGTTCAAACGGGTGTTCAGGGATGGTGTGGTGTTTGTGGTTGCTAACCATAACGCACTTGATTTGACTAAGCAGGGTGTTCGTGTGCCTGAGTTGGCTGAGATTGTGTGGGATGCGGTTGTTGTTGATGAGTCGCATTTGGTGTTGCCTATCCGCGACCACAGGAAACTAACGAATTTTTGGAAGGGTTTGTTGCGGGTTCGTATGGGTGATGGTTGTTTGCGTGTTGCGGTGTCGGGAACCCCTGACCGTGGCAAGTTGGAGAACCGTTACGGCACTTGGTTGTTTTTGAACCCGCGTAACACACCGTCTAATCGTTGGCAGTGGTTGGAGGAGAACTTTTGGGTTGTTGAGCAGAAAGTTTCTCGTAATCGTAGTGTGCGTGTTGTTCAGGCGTTGAAGAATGTTCAGTCTTGGTTGTCTGTTGATAGGGAGTGGATGGTTCGGCGCACTAAGGTTGAGGTGTTGCCTGAGTTGCCTCCTAAACGGTATGTTGATGTTGAGTTGGAGTTGGGGAAGGGGCAACGGGCGGCTTATTTGGGTCAGCAGGTTGTGTCTGAGCAGAAAATTTTGGATGCAAAAGTTGAGGAACGCGACTCTGGTGAGGCTATGGTGTTTGCTATTCGTGCGCGTCAGTTGGCTTGTTGTTCGTGGGAGGTGAGTGCTGATGGTGAGGTTGTGCCTGTTGTTGGTGGCGAGTCGGTGAAGTTTGATTGGTTGCGTGAGTGGTTGGATGAGCGTGGCTTCATTGAGGCTGATGAGTTCGCTGATAACACGGCGAAGGTTGTGATTGTGTCGCAGTTCTCTAAGGTTTTGCGGTGGTTGCAGGTTGAGTTGGGTTTGTTGGGTGTTCGCGCTGAGGTGTTGGATGGTTCAACTAAGAACACGGATAGGGTTTTGATTCAGCAGGAGTTTCAGGACGGCGACCTTCGGGTTGTGTTGTTGTCTGGCACTATGGGTGTTGGTATTACTTTGGATAGGGCTGATGATTTGGTGATGTTTGATTCGCCTTATGACCCTGACCGTGTTGAGCAGATTGAGGACCGTGTGCATCGTGCGTCTAACATGCACTCGGTTACTATTTGGAATTTGGTGGCTGTTGATACGATTGAACAGGCTGTTATGGAGCGTTTGCATAAACGGTATAAGACGACTCGTGAGTTGTTGGATGGTTCGCGTGGTGTTGATTTTGGTCGTCAAGTGATTAGTATGATTAGGAAAGGTGAATAAATGAGAAACATGCAGGAGCAGTTCAATAAGGAGTTCTGGGAGCGCCAAAGTCAGGTCGCTCGTGAGGATTTGGTGAATCAGCCGAAGCATTACACAAGCGACCCTAGCGGGGTTGAGTGTATTCAGATTACGAGGCACAGGAACTTCAACATTGGTAATGCTATAAAGTATTTGTGGCGTGCTGGTTTGAAGGATTCTTCGAAGCACATTCAGGATTTGGAGAAGGCTGTGTTTTACATTCAGGATGAGATTGAAAGGTTGAAGAATGTATCAGTATGATTTTGAGGATTTCCGCGCTGATGTGCGTTCCGCTGAGGAAGCGTATCGTATTGTTACTGGTGATTACAGTATCAGTATGGGTGTGAATGGTGGCATCATTGAGGATGCTGAGATTTGGTTGGACCATGACGCACATGAGGGCACTTTGTGGTTTGTGTCGTTGGATGAGGTTGATGAGTATGTTCGTGGCGCTTATCCTGATACGGAGTGGGATTAATAATGTCGGTGGGTAAGCCTATGATTGAGATGACTCGTGATTTGTTTGATGAAATGTTGGAGGCTACTCGTTTGAAGGAGCGTCAGCGTATCGTTGAGTTGTTGCGTGAGGCGGGCTGCTCGGAGGATGTTATTGGTCTTGTTGAGGGCATGAATGAATGATGACCGTTTGAACGAGATTATGGCACGCATGGTTGAGGCTTTGCGTCGGTCTCGTGAAATGAATCAGCATTTGTATGACAGGTTGGACATGGCAGCGGATGGTGCTGGTGAGCAACTTGTGTTTGAGATTGAAAAATTTTTGGAGGAGAGAAATGAAACTGGAACTAACGGGCAATCAGACGATTGATAACATTGCGTTAACTGATTTGATTATTGATGAGCATGGCGGTTATGTGCCGTGCCAGAACGCACCTGAATTGTATTTCCCTGAGAAGTCGACATCTGATTTGCGGGACAGTGGCAAGTATGATGATTTGACTCAGGCGCAGTTGGCTAAAAAGAATTGTGTGCAGGAGTGTCCTGTGATGTGGGAGTGTCGCGCTTATGCTTTGATGCATAAAGAAATTGATGGCATTTGGGGTGGGATGACTTCCTCTGAGCGCCGTCAATGGTGGGATGCTAACAAACGTAACGCGACACGCACACAATCGCGTAAAGGTATTCCTAATACTAAACATTAGTGTTAGAGTGTTGTTCTAATTGAAGGAGTTGGAAATGGCTGTAAACATTTTGGGTGTTGATGTGGCGGAACATAATGCCACGGACACGGTTGCTGTGATGACGGCGAACCAGTGGATGTCTCGTATCACTGAATTGTTTTTGACTGAGCGTTCGTTTCAGCAAAGCATCGGTATCAGTGAGGTTGGTTCTGATTGTCGTAAGTGTGTTGCCCGTAAACTGTCGGGTATGCCTAAGAAACCTGAGGGTTCTTGGTATCCGTTCATCGGCACCGCTGTGCACCAAGCCCTTGAGGATGGTTTTGGTTCCCGTGAGTGGTCTAAGGATTACATGTTGGAGGAGCGTTTGTTTGTTCACGAATACAAGTCGTTGAAACTTGGTGGTTCGTGCGACATGGCGGCTATCACTGTGAACGGTAGGGTTGTTGTGAACGATTGGAAGGTTGTTGGTGAGCGTGCGTTGCGTGAAGCGGCGAACGGTAAAATCAAGGACCAGTATCGTATTCAGGCTATGCTGTATGGTTATGGTTGGCGTCAGAAGGGGCATGATGTGAGCCATGTGGCTTTGACTTTCCTGCCTCGTGATAAGGATTTGACAGAGGCGCAGGTTGTTATGCTACGCTATGACGAACAGGTTGCTAAAGACGCTTTGACAGCGTTGGAGGTAATGATTGATGCAGCGGAGATTGTCGGTTGGGATGCTGTGATTGAGAAACAACCGAAGGCAGGTTTCTGTTTTGACTGTAAAAAGTTTGAACAGGATGAGATGGGCGATGTTGCATCGCTTATCTAAAGGTAAGAAAAGCAAGTAAAACTAACAAAGGATAAATATAAGATGGTTGACATCAATTCGGCACTACCAGACCCAAACGACCTTCTGTCGGGTAAGTCTGTTCCAAGTATCTCGTTCAAGGACGCGAAGGTTGGCGATTCATTCACTGGTGTAATCACTGAACTTGAGACCGCTCAGGTTCGTAATTACGAGACTGGTGACCCAGAGTTCTGGGAAGACGGCAACCCTAAGTTGCAAATTGTTGTAACCCTAGCCACCGAATACGGTGACGGCGCTGAGGACGACGGTGAACGTAAGGTTTACCTGTTCGGTCAGAAGTTACAGGCTGCTAAGGCTGCGATGAAGGAAGCGGGTGTGACGAAACTTGAGAAGGGTTTCCAGTTCACCATTGCTTTCGTTGGTGAGAAGCCGTCGTCGAACAAGAAATACAACAACGTTAAGTTGTATGGTATTACCATTGTCCCTTCGAAGTCGAACCCTGCAGTTGATGCAATTCTGGCTGTTGGTGGCAAACCTACCGCTGATGGTGATAAACTATCTGCAGAGCAAGTTGAGAAGGTGAAGAAGTTGGCTGAGGCTGGTTTCGATTCCCCCGACATTGCTGAGACGATGAAGGTTAACCTTTATGCGGTTGAAGCAATTCTTGATGGTGAACTCATCTAACCTGCTCCCCTGAACGTGTAGCCGTGGCGAGGTTTTTCCTCCATTTCCCCTCGCCACGGCTACACCCATCTTTGAAAGGATAAAATTATGGCAATGACCAAGCCATTCCAAGAACTACTTGAGCGTCTAGGACGCAACCCTGAGGATTCGTTGGCTGTGTGTTACCAGTCGGCGGCGCAAGGGTTCAAGGTTAAGAACACTAAAGTTGAGTTCGCTGACCTTGTTGTTGAAACTTTAACCGAACTGGATGCGAATGTTTGGTATGAAATTAACCCGTCGAATGTTTCTGGTCGTGCGAAGGCTGAAGACATTACTCGCCTTTCTGCTGTTTGGATTGACATTGACTATAAAGACACTGGCATCCAGTCTGAGGGTAACGCTCATCAACTGGTGGAACTCATTGAGAATCTTATTGGTGTGCCTCCTACTGCTGTTGTTCATTCTGGGCATGGGTTACAACCCTATTGGGCGATTGACCCCGAAGAAGAATATACCCAAGAGCAGGCTTCTGGTGTCCTATCTCGCTGGGGTTCGTTCGTCAGGTGGGTGGCTGCTTCTCAAGGCGGGCAACTTGACTCAGTGTTCGACCTACCCCGCATTTTCCGCGCACCTGGGTCTGTTAATTACAAAGACTTGGCTAATCCGATTCATGTACGTGTAGATTTCGCAGACAACTGGCGACCACTATCGCTTAACGAACTTGATGACTTGCTCATCACGCATGGTTTCGTTTCTGTGCAAACCTCCCCAGATTTCGAACTTGTTTCGGGTGCTGACGAGTGGCAGTATGCGATGCATGACTGCAAGTGGGTTGGTAACTTGTTTGCTTCTGTGAACCCTACTAATGGTGTGCCTAAGTCGCGTCATGGTTGGTTGTTGCAACAGTTGGTGAAGATTAACGCAGCGCACCGTAATGGTTGTTTGACTGAGGATTCTGCGAAGCGTCTCATTGTTTTGTTGGATGCGCAGTTCCGTGAGTTTTTGAAGTCTGCCCCTGCCCGTGAAATCAATCAGGGCGAGTTGCAGGGTGCTAACCGTTGGGCTGTTGCCCGTGTCGAATCGTTCGATGAGAAGAAACTCAGCGAGGAGTTGCGCGGTCACGAGCACCAAGATTTTACTGACGGCGCTACAACAACCTCGTCTGAGGTAGTGCCTTACAAGGACGACTACACTGACGGGGAACTGTTCGACATTTACTACAAGTCCTACATGAACTATGGAACAACTGATGCCGCTAACGCGGTCAGGTTCATTCATTACATGCGTGGCAAATACCGTTACGTTACCGATGTTGGTTGGTATTACTGGGATGGCACACGCTACATTTTGGATAAAGAGAAGTCCATTATGCAGGAGATGATTGACTCTGTTCAGTTCTTCCATGGCACGGACCTTGGACCTCAAATCACTAAATGGATTTTGGCTTCACAGAACAAAGATAGGATTCTTAATGCGATTACCATTGCTGGGACCGATAGCGAAGTCCTTATTCGCGCAATCGAACTGGATGCGGAGGCAAATAATTTGTGCACTCCTGATGGGATTATCAACCTACGGACGGGTGAGATACGCCCAGCACTTAAGGGTGTTGACTTTAATACTAGGCAGACCGCTGTCAGTCCTAGAACTATGGAAACTCCGTTATGGTCTAACTTCCTCAAGGAAGTCATTGAGGATGAGGAAAGAATACGCTACGTCCAAGAACTCTTTGGTGCTGCGCTATTCGGAGATTCCAGATTCCACGTATTACCAGTGTTTGTTGGCACTGGCGCGAACGGCAAATCCACAATCATCGACGTTATCTCAGGAATTCTAAATGACTATGCAGCAACAATGCCCGAAAACTTTCTACTTGACACTACAGGCAACGCACACCCAACTGACATTGCAAGACTTCGAGGAGTTCGTCTTGCCGTGGCTTCTGAAACACGGCCTGATGGTAAGTTCAATGAGAGCCGAGTAAAAATGCTAACTGGTGGAGACACCCTCTCCGCCCGTTTCATGGGTCAAAACTTCTTCGACTTCAAACCAACACACACCTTGTTTATGGCGGTAAACCACCTGCCAGAGGTGAAGTCTGGTGGTGACGGTTTCTGGCGTCGTCTACGCAAGATTGACTTCCGTAAAACTATTCCTGTTGAGAAGCGTAAAGAGAACCTTGCGCAACTTCTCATTGAGGAAGAAGGTGCGGGTATTCTGCAGTGGATGATTGATGGTGCGGTTCGTATCACTAACCAAGGCTTCTCGGAGCCTGAGTCGGTGAAGATGGCTACACAGTCTTACCGTCACGAAGAAGACCACATTGCGAAGTTCATTGATGAACGCACCATCCTCGCAGACACAGCCGCAGTCACCAAGACTGCCCTGTTTAACGCTTACCGTGATTGGTGTGCGGAGAACGGTGAGAAGCCTATCACTCAGAACAACTTGACTCGTGAGGTGAAGGCTCGCCTTGGTGTGACCGAATCGGATTCGGCTGGTTACAAAATGTTCGTTGGTGTTGACTTGATGAAGGTCACCGCAGATAACAACAAGTCGTCTGTGCGTGACATTCTTGGTGACTACCTTGAGGATAAAGATGATTACTGGAATAGATGACCCGTGCGTTTCCTGCAGGGCAGGGTTCCACAATGAGTGCGATTTCGTTTGGGACGACACCTTTGTAGAACCCTGCTGTTGCGGTGGCGAAGTGAAGTTTGATGCCGCAGGTAACGTGAAACTAACTGGTAAGGATGAAACCACTGCGTCTGGTAAAGATGTTGATAACGGTTACATTGAGGATGGGTATGAGTCTTCGAAGTCTTTGGCTGACTACAAGGACCCTATTTCTACGGGTCGTAAACGTGCCGCGGAAATGTATCCAATCACTCCTGGCATGGTTTGTGAATGGGCGGGGTTGGCTCGTGCGGGTGGCGGTGTTCATCCTATTGTTGGTTGCATTGGGCGTCCTGCGTCAGACCGACACCATGGACCTGACAAGAACACCATGAACAATGCGCCAACTAACTTGCACAGGATTTGCGACCACTGCCACAACACTTGGCACGCTGTGAATGACCCTGAGTATGGTCCACGCCCACCACACACCGAACCGTTCATCCCGAAGGGTGAGTGCGGTAAGGACTGGTGGTTGCACGATTCTGAGACGAAGGCTACACAAATGGAAGTGTTGGAGTCTGAGGCTCGCAGGTTAGCGGAAGCCCGCTAACCTTTTTCCCCGATGGTGTAATGGCAGCACCACGCCCTTTGGAGGCGTTTGTCTTAGTTCGAATCTAGGTCGGGGAGCAAAACAGAAACCCCCAACCATTTAGGCTGGGGGTTTCGTGCCTGCGTTGCAGGGGGGTATCTACATTGTAGACACAAACTTGTTTCCACGGAACCAAGCCACACCGTCATTAATCTGAACAAGTTCCGTATAAAACTGTTCATCCTCATCAATGGTGATTACGGCGATACCTTGTTGCCAGTTCTCGTAATACTTAGCCGCCGAACCATCAACCTTAGTTGAACCGTTTACCGATGGTACTGCACCGTCAACTCGGCAGAGGCACCCTGGGCTAATCGCTTGCGACTTAATTGGACCTTCCCTGTCGAATACGGTTCGTGACTGAACTTCTTGCCTGTGGATGTGTCCAAAAACGGTGGAGATGTGCGGGGTGTCGTTCGTGTAGGCTGCAGCCGTGGAACCGTTGCTTCGGACTTTCGTACCATGCATTGCACGCAAGGTTTTTGTAAGCCAGTAAGCCCCTGCAGGGTATGCGTCAATGTATTCAACACCAATCTCATCCAATCGTAGAAGATAAGGGACACTCATAACAGGAAGCGACTCCGTGTTGGCACGCTTCAAACCCCACGCAGACGCGGCGTTGATGCTGATGAACTTCTCCAAACGGCGGTCATGGTTACCTTCAATGAGGACAATCTCCGCCTGTGGACCTGCTGCGGCGCGTTGCTCTTGTAGGAACAGGTGTCCGCGGTCAAACGCTTTCTGAGTTGTGTTGGCGAACGCTGGCTCCTGCTCAAACCGACCAAACGTTGGCAGGTCAAGGTAGTCGCCCAAGTTGATTACACCATCCACACGGTCATTGTCAGCCAACCATGACGTAATCTGTAACGCAACGTTCATTGCGTGCTCGTCATGGAATGGGTCGAACTCGTCGTTGAGTAGGCGGTAACCGATTTGTGGGTCTGGGAGAATGACGTGAACCTTGTGTTTCGTTTTAGGTTTCTTGTATTCTTTAGGGGCTTTGATGCAAACAGGTTGCGCCTGTATTACAGGTTGCCATGAAAGTTTTGGGGTCAGGTTATCTAGCACAGGTGCACGTCCTCTTTCGGTGGTTTGCCACAGCACCCTTGTGGATTTTGAAGCCTCGTTCACGCAGAGCATCTGCGAGACCGTTGCTAGTCCACAAAGGTGATTCGATGGCTTCCATTAGGATGTCGTAGTCAGCCTTGTCTAGTTCGGCTGCACGCAACATCAGCACACACAGTGCGTCTTTCTTTTTGGGTGCTAGTCCTTCAAGCATTTCGTCTCCTTCATGTAGCACTTGAAGGTTAGTCTATCATTTATTGCTTTTTGTCAAGGATTTCTTGACCGCAACCGCCACAAACGCAGAACTCTGCAGGGTCTTCGACCTGTATGCCGACACCTTTGCCAACGCATCCTTCAGTTTGGCAGGTTAAAGTTACAATCATTATTTCTCCTATGGGACGATGGCTTGCCAGCGAACGTTAACGCTTGCTGTTGATGAGCCGTAATAGTTCAAACGAATCGTCACCGAAGTGGTGCTTGATGCGGTTGAGTGGGCGGTCATCGCACCTGTAAGGCTGGACGAAACACCGTAGAAAACGTATGGGGTTGATGCGAAACTGGTTGGGAATGTTACGGTGGCTGAACCAGTTGACCATGGCGAACCAGATGTTAGTGTGATGGCGGTAGACCCAGATTGCGCTTCGGTAAAAGTGTTGTCTGCGTCAACGCTTCCAGTGGCAATAAGGTTACCTGATGCGGAAACGTCACCTGTGGCGGCAATGCTTCCGCCAGAGTTAATGTTACCGCCAACACCTAGACCGCCAGTAACTTTCAAGGCGCCTGTTGTTGATGACGAGGACGCTGTTGAGTTGGTGATTGAGACTGCAGTGGCGGTGGTTGCTCCACGCCCAGTAACAGTTGAAAGGGTGTCTGCCTCGGCGGTCAGGTATGAACCTGCTGGCTGGTAAACGCCTGTGTGCAGGTGGTCGCCAAGTGCAACAGTGGTTGATGTTGTGCCTGTTGGGATGCGGGCAATGTCCAATGTGCCTGATGTGACGTCGCTCGCTGCGTGAGTGTGGCTTGCTGCCGCAGCACCAATACCCGCAACGGTTTGGTTAGTCCACATTGATGTTGCCGAGTCCCAAGCGAGAATGTTGTTGTCGCTAGGTGACCCAGCGTTCACATCATGCAACTCGTTCAGTTCGTAACCGTTTTGAATCTTTACAAGAATTTCACCGTTAGTTGCGTGCTTGCGCGAAACGACACCAAGGTAAACAGAGTGCGCTGGTTTCGCTGGGGGCGCACCGTAAACGCGTCCGCCCGCTGTGGATGATAACCAAACGCTGTCGCCAGCGTTCGTCGCGCCTGACGTGTCAATGCCAGACAGTAAACCGTTTGTGACGATGTAACCTAACCCGTTTACGGCTAGGTCTTGGTAAAGCAAACCAAGCGTTTTAGATGAGGTTGGTTCGGTGTCTGCATCCGCTAGGCTGACGAGGATGTTTGTGCCGTCAGCGCCCGAAACGTAAACTGCTTGACCCTTAGTTACTGAGCCGCCTGTGTCATTCTTAACGTAGTCAAGCATCGGGGTTTGCAACTGGGCGTTAGCAATAGCGTCAAACGAAAGTGTTGATGTTCCGCTGTTCCAAACAATCGGTGAGGTTGCGGTAATCGCAGGTGGGGGTGTGTCAACCCATTCGGTGTCGTAGTCTGTGGCAGAGTTTTTGGCTAGGATTTGCCCTGTTGTTCCGCCAGCCGCAACGCCTGGACCTGCTGGACCTGTTGCGCCTGTTGCACCAGTTGCGCCAGTCGGTCCAGTTGGTCCTGTCGGTCCTGCGGGTCCTGTATCTCCAGTGTCGCCTTTAGGACCTGTTGGACCTGTTGGACCTGTTGCGCCAGTTGCGCCTGTCGCGCCCGTAGGTCCTGTAAGTCCTGTTTCGCCTTGAATTCCTTGAGGTCCCTGTGGTCCAGTAGCACCAGTATCTCCTTTGTCACCCTTAGGACCTGTTGCGCCTGTTGCACCTGTCGGTCCAGTTGGTCCAGTGGCACCCGTTGCACCTGTTGGACCGACAAGAGAATCCAACCATTCAGCCTCAGTGCCAGTGAACCCGTTAGCCACCGCAACCTCGTAAGCGGATGCACCATCAGCGCCATCCGCACCCGCAGGTCCCGTAGCCCCTGTTGCGCCCGTTGGTCCAGTTGGTCCTGTTGCACCCGTAGGTCCCGCAGGTCCAGTGTCGCCAGTGTCACCCTTGTCGCCCTTTGGTCCTGTTGCACCCGTGGCACCTGTTGGACCAGTAGGACCCGTTGCACCTGTCGCGCCTGTTGCGCCAACAAGGGAATCTAACCATTCAGTTTCGGTGCCAGTGAACCCGTTAGCGACAGCCAAATCATACGCGGACTCACCCGCCGCACCCTGCGTAAAGTAAGGTAAGTCAATCCAGTTGTCGACACCGTTACCAACCTTGACCTTCAAGGTGTCGGTTTCTACACAAAACTCGCGTTCAGCAATGACAGGGTTGACGCTAGTCCAGTTAGCCTCAGTGTCGCCTCGTAGTTGAATACGTATAGCCATTAGATAGAACCGCCGTCGATGTTAGGTAAACCGCCAAAAAGTGTGTCAGCCCGTCCGCCGTCAATGTTCATCCAGCCACCATCAATGTCGTCAAACTTAATCCGAACAGAATCTTTACCGTTATGTGTGTGGTTACCCGCTGCTGCTTGTGTAGGTCCCACACCCAAAGTATGATGGAGTGCTGTTACGCTGGAATCCTTGTCCGAGTATAGGTGAAGTTGATTCACTTCTTCAGGGGACATGATTGCAGGCATGGTAGAATTATACCGCACCAAAACAAGGAGAGACATGAGCAAAGCAAAAGACATCGGCACACGCGCCGAAACAGCAGTCCGCAACCACCTGCTGAAAACAGGGTATAGCCCGTTAGAAGCACACCGCAACGTCCTAAAAGGTTCCGCCGACGAAGGCGACGTATGGCTACGCACATCAGGTGGTCTGATGGTGTTCGAAATTAAAGGCGGAAAAATGGCGAAAGAGGCATCGTATGGTCAAGTTCAAAAATGGTTCGAAGAAGCACAACTTGAGTGCAAGAACGCTCACGGCAAGTTTGGTTTCCTTGTTTGTCAGCGAGCAGGTGTTGGTTACCCTCGCGCTGGTGAATGGTGGGCTTACGCCAAACTCGGTGACCTTTTTTACCTTCGCAACCGTATTGAATCTGACAACAACACTCTGGTTCGCATACTCTTACAAGACCTCACGGAATTGATTCGTGGCTAAAGAAACCTACGACCTCAACGAAGTCCTCCTCCAACTAGGAGAAGGGCTGAACGAGTCTGCCCACACACCCAACCTATACAGTTACGTTCCATCGGAGAAACAAAAACTGTTTCATTCGATGAAAAACAAAGATAGGTTGTATATTGGTGGTAACCGTTCAGGAAAGTCGCTCGGTTCAACGATTGAAGCAATTTGGTGGCTCACCCATACGCATCCGTATCGGAAGACCCCAGAAGGACCCGTAAGAGGTCGTGTCGTAGCCGTCGACTTCCTGAACGGTGTAGACAAAATCATCCTCCCCCTCTACAAACAATGGCTTCCAAAGAAGTATTTGATTGACGGGTCATGGGAGGCGTCCTACTCTCGTGAACGCCACGTCCTCACCCTGAACAACGGGTCGTTCGTGGAGTTCATGTCCCAAGACCAAGACCTAGACAAGTTCGCTGGTTCATCCAGACACTTCATCCACTTCGACGAGGAGTGCCCTAAGTCTGTTTTCCTAGAATGTTTAGCCCGCCTCGTCGACACAAACGGCGACTGGTGGATGTCTCAAACACCTGTTGCTGGAATGGAATGGATTTTTGACGACATTTACATCCCCGCTAAAGAAGGAACAAAAGACATTGGCATCGTTGAAGCAAGCATGGAGGACAACCCTTCGCTTACTAAAGAAGCCATTGACCGTTACATGGGGCAACTCTCAGAAGAAGAACAACTCATCCGCAAACACGGACAATACGTCCATCTTGGCGGTGCAGTCTTTCCAGAATTCTCACCTGTTACACACTGTATACCTAGAGGGCAGTTCAAACCCACTAGCAGACATCGAATTATTCGAACAATGGATTCGGGATACACCAACCCCACAGTCTGGCTGTGGTTGGCAGTTGACGAAGACGGAACTATTGTCGTCTTCAAAGAACACTACCAAGCGAAACTAAACGTAGCCGAACACGCCGCCATCGTGAACAGGATGACCAACGAAATCCTCCGCGAAACAGGTGGCGAAGTGTTCCTCACCACAGGTGACCCCGCCATCAAACAAACCAAAGAGCACACAGGCACATCCATCCTGCACGAATACTCCAAGCACGGCATCTACATTGCTGTTGACGCCATCCCCAACGACAGGCGTGTTGGTTTGGAAAAGATTCAGCAATACATGAAGATGAACCCCAAAACAGGCAAACCTTACCTGATGTTCACGGACGACTGCCCGCACCTTATCGCAGAGTTGCCGAAACTGAAATGGAAGAAGCACGCCTCGGTGAAGTTGTCTGAACAGAAAAACAAACTGGAAGACATCCGCGACAAAGACAACCACTGCTACGACGCGCTCAAATACGCTATGACGTTTATGGACGACCTGACTCCTGATAAAACTTCTGCTAGAGTTGGTAATAAAGAATTTCATGATGAGTTCAAGGCGCATTTCACTGCGACTGAGAAGTTTAGAGACTATGATGATAGGGACGAGTGGGGCGCAACTTGGCGCAACGCAGGCTCAATCAGTGAACTAGAAGGATAACAATGAGACATTTCAATTTCTTTGAAAACGGTGGACCGTTCCCAAGCGCCTGCATTTCCTGCGGAAGCAACGTGAAACTATTCGACCTTGGACGCGAACTTCAAAACGGAGGCATGGCGCAACTATGCATCAAATGCGTATTTGAACTTGCCGCTTTCGTCGGTTACGCTGAAAAGAAACCACTCCTAGACCAAATCAATTCCCTGCAAGCGGACATCGTTTCACGTGAAACTGAACTAGCCAAAGTGCCATCAAAAGTAGAGGACCTAATCAATGGAATACGTGCTAACGTTACTGATTTTATCTTTGCCGTTTCTTACAGCGATGACAATAATCAGCGTGAAGATGTTCCGCAACCTGAGCCTGCAACAGATGCAGATAATCAGCAGCGAGAAACAACGCCAAGAAACAATAAAACATCTGGCAAACCTGCTCGCAAGTAAAGACCCGCTCGCTTTTCAGCAAGTTCAAGCAGTGACACCCACGGCTGTTACAGGGTATACTGGACCTATACTATCTGGCGACGAGATAGAATTAGGTTTATTGGAAGAAGACGCTGACGCAATCGACGCTGCGTTCAGACGCTTCGTAACAGATTCGGAATAACACATGGCTGACATGCAGAACAACCCAACCGCTGGGGCGGACATGGTTGACGACAGCATCCTTGCACAATTCAAGCGCAAAGACGACTCAAAGAAACTCGTCGCATGGGTGAAGCAAGAATACGAAAAAGCAAAACAGTCACGCAAGCAAGAAGAACTTGACTGGTATCTGCAACTCGCGTTCTACAACGGCTACCAATACCACACATGGGAAAAGGTTGGCAACGGTCAAGTTCTCTCTGAAGAGCCAAACCCACAGAAACTCCCACGCATCACCATCAACCGCATCGAACCAATCATTCGCACCGAGATTGCGAAAACCTCGTCAGGTCAACCATCCGCCACAGTAATCCC
>JACCDL010944912.1_pt1 | contig 14295 bp, 10 predicted proteins | sample 7441931 | NCBI WGS metagenome assembly JACCDL01 (sample SAMN15323437, study PRJNA562643) | freshwater metagenome | isolation source: river surface water | place: USA:Blue River Watershed | collected 2017-08-16 | reverse complement strand
GTTTCCGCATTTAGGCTGATGTTTTCACCAAAGCAAACATCTACATCAGGGTATGGATTGACGGCAGGAAGGCTATTGAAAACACTAACCGTTGTGGATTCAGCAGTAACACAGCCTTCAGCGGTTATGATGGTTACAGTGTAGGTTGTGGTGCTTATTGGTGAGGCAATGGGTTGGTCAATGTTATCGGCGGACAGCGAGCTTCCATTGTCCCAAAGGTAATTGACACCCCCAGTGGCGAAAAGACCAATGGACTGACCTGCGCAAATGCTCTGGTTGTCGGAGATGGAAGTGTTCACAGGAATCACATTGACATCAATGTTGGCGTTGGCCAATCCACATTGGTTTTGTGTGGAGGCGGTGTAGGTGATGCTTCCGGGGGGATTGGCCGTTGGGTTGTCTAAAGTATTGTCGTCTAAAAACATATTGGGTTGCCATGTCACGGGGCCATTGGCCGTTGCGTTGAGCTGAACCGATTCTCCTTGACAAATTCCATTGATGGGAGCAATGGTTACCGCAGGATCGTCAATTACTTCTATGTTCAATGTTACAGTATCACCCAAAAGACAGAGCACGGCATCAGAGGCAATGAGTTCTACTTCATAGTTGCCTGGAGCAGAGTAGGCATGTATGGGTTCAGCAAGAGTGGAAGTATTGCCATCTCCAAAGTCCCAAGTGTATAGGCTGGCTCCGGTGCTTTCATTGAGAAAGGTGACGGGTTGGTTCAAACAAACTTGAGGTGGAATATTGGAAGATGCGGCTGCGTATATCGGACTCAGTGAAAGTTTGAATACTCCTAGGTTGCAACCGCTACTGGGATTGATGGCGCTGTATGCACCAGGAGAGGTGGGAAAATCGTCATTGGCCTGACAGCCTGCACAAACTGCCTGATAGACATATCCATTTTTACTGAAACGCGATGTGCCTCCATCCACATGTTCCTCAGAAACATTTCCTCCGTAGTAGGATGCATATAACAAACCTGTTGCATTTGGGGACAACACGCACAAATAAAAGTCGGAACCGTCAGTTGTAGACTGTTGCGCATCGGTGGATAGGGGTAATCCATTAGTTGTGCTGAAAACCGCCATGCAAGAATAGGGTGAGCCACCACAATTCTGATTAACACCACCTCCCCAACCGCTGAAAAAAATCTGCTCGCAATCACTGACCAAAAAAGCGGTAGGAGAGATATCCACCTCACCACTTCCCGTTCCAATGGTGGTATTCCAGAGTTGAGCGGTGAGTTGTGGGTTGAATTTTTTGATGTAAATTCCGCTATTGGCTTGTCCGTAACATCCCCCAGTGATGGGCATTGAACCGGTGGTTTGTCCAAGAACATAGATGTTATGGTTGACATCGGTTTGGATAAAGAAAGTTTGGTCCACCCCGTCGGTTCCCACAAATGAACCGCTGACAATATTCCAAGTAAGAGGATTGACTTTTAATACAAAACCATCTACACCTCCATTGTGTGAGGGATCAAAACCATTGGCAGGAACGGGAAAATTATTGCTGTCAGTCCCGCCACTAATAAGGATGTCTCCATCACCCGTAAATTGTACCGCATAGAGGGCGTCATTTCCGCTCCCGCCAATGAATGACGAGAAGATAAGGTTGTCTAAATCGGGAGAGAGGACAACCAACATTCCATCACTGGTCCCCCCATTATAAGCGGATTGTATGGCGTTATTGGTTACTGGAAAATCTCCACGGACAGTAGTGGCCAAGACAACATTGCCGTTGGGGTGCAGATTGATTTCGCCTCTAAAAGCATCTCCATAATTGTAAAATAAACCAGGGGCAAAATTGAGGCCATCCAATTGGTCATTGCCCAAAAAAGTACACGCAATGAGTGCTCCGCTGCTTTCAATTTTGGAAACAAACAGATCAGTACCTTGTGGCAAAGTGCCATAAAAGAAGGTGTTCATCGCCTGCAATGTTCCTGGATTGAATTGCGTGTCGTAACCACCAGGTTGTGCAGGAAAATTGCTGCTTCCTGTGGCGCCCATCAGATAAATACTTCCATTGGTATCACAAATAATGCTGTGAGGGGTTTCTTGAGAACTACCACCAATGAATGTTGAGTAAAGTAGGGTGCTGCCATCTGCACTGAATTTGGAGATGACAATGTCATAAATGTTGCCTGCAGTTGTGTTAAAGTTCAACGAGAAAGCGTCAGGTGTTGTGGGGTAGTTTTGACCAAAAACAACAGCCCCACTGACCAAGTGTCCTTCGGGATCATCTGCAGCAGTAAATCCAAAATTAGCGGATACAGAGCCGATGTAGGAGGAGAACACAATTTCTGGGTCGATGACAAGGTCAAAGGAGGGATCATATTGACCCAATTCAAAATGAACGGTATTTTTTTTCAGAACAAAGGCACATGGGATGGAGACGATCCTCCCTTGTACAAACTGAAAGGCGTATGGTTTTTTTTCCTGTATTTCTCCCGTTTGAGTGGTGACAATCAAAGATCCATTTTGGATAATGCAATGCACAGAAGGGTCCCATTCCAATTCGATATTACCAGGGTTCCCAGAGGGATGAATCACCCAGTCATATTTCAGTCGATTTTTTTCACTGTTCCAATGAACGTCAATGTTTTTGTAAACCTCTACCATGGATCCGGTATGGTAGAGTAGTGTTTTTCCCTTTCTGTGACCCAAGTAATAATGATGGTATTGTGGTAGGTGTTTCTCTCCTTGCCACCTCATTTTTGGGTTGGCATTTTTCCAAATCAAATCAAAAACATGTCCCTGTGGATGGAGTTCGGCGGTGTGTTTATTGGGATGAAACTGTTGGAAAAAATCGTTGTTGTATAGTTCAAACCGGAGACCTTTTTGATTTTGCCAAACTCGTCCACCGGGCACTTCACTCATCCAATGGACATCTTTATCCCACTGCCCTTGATTGGGAATAATGTGGAGTTGTGCGCAAAGCCATGATGGAAATAAAGCTATGATAACCAATAAAAGTCGCATCCTATGCAGAAGACCAAAGCCTTTCCAATAGGTTGCGTCTTTTTTCATTCAGGAATTTTAGTTGAGCAAATCGGTCAATTTGCGCATCTCCATTGCGGGAGAGGCTTTTTCGTATAAAATGCGGTATACCGCTTCAGCGATGGGAATGTCAACATTGAATTTCTTGTTGATTTCGTGAATTCCTTTGGTGGCATAATAACCCTCAGCCACCATGTTCATTTCTATGGTCGCCCATTTAACGCTATATCCTTTTCCAATCATGGTTCCAAAGGTTCTATTTCTAGAATAGGGGGAGTAAGCGGTTACCATCAAGTCGCCCAAGTAAGCGGATGATTTAACATCGCGATGCACTTCATGGACAGAATCCAAGAATCTTTCTATTTCACGTATAGCATTAGAAACCAATACGGCTTGGAAGTTGTCTCCAAATCCAATACCATGACAAATACCCGAAGCCACCGCATAAACGTTTTTCAAAATGGCGGCTAGTTCAGCGCCAAATACGTCTTCTGTGGTGGTGGTTTTGATGAAACGGCAGGCCAGACGCTGGCTCATGATTTCAGCTTTGTTGATGTCCGCAGCACCAATGGTGAGGTAGGACAATTTTTCCATGGCTACTTCTTCCGCGTGACAAGGTCCACAGATGATTCCAATGTTTTCATAGGGAATGTTGAATTGCTTGTGGAAGTAACGGGCAGGGATGGCGTCAAATTCATTGACAATCCCTTTTACGGCGGAGAAGATGATTTTATTTTCAAGGCCAGTGGGTTTAAACTGGTCCATGGTTACGTGCAAAAAGGCAGAAGGAATGGCCACTACCAAATAGTCGCAGTAATCTACAACAGCTTGAAGGTCACTGGTGACTACCAGTTGATCTAGGTCAAATTCTATGCTTTGGATGTAGTTGGGGTTGTGTCCAAACTGTTGGATGTGGTCGATGGCATCTTGATTGCGCATCCACCAGTGTACTTTTGCCTCAGGGCTGCAAAGTAATTTTACGAGCGCTGTAGCCCAGCTTCCTCCACCTAAAACGCCAATTTTCATGTTGTTGCTCATGCTCCTCAATAAATGGATAAAAAGCGAAGATAAGCAATAAAAAAAAGTTGAGAAAACTGGGGGCTGGGCAGATATTTTAACAGCGGGAAAAAAGAGTGAACAATGGATGTTTTAGGAAAAATACCGCTTAATTTCGTTTTAATCAGAATCAGTCAATGAATCAAAAGCGGTCAATCATGCACATGGATATGGATACATTTTTTGTATCTGTTGAGCGATTGATGGACAGCCGTTTGAATGGCAGGCCTATTTTGGTTGGGGGAACAAGTGATCGAGGTGTTGTGGCGGCATGCAGTTATGAAGCACGAGCTTTTGGTGTTCATTCGGCGATGCCCATGAAGTTGGCCAAGCAATTGTGTCCAGAGGCGGTTGTCATTCGAGGCAACAGCCACAATTACATGAAGTATTCAGATATGGTGAGTGAGATTGTGCAGGGGAGTGTTCCTGTTTTTGAGAAGATGTCCATTGATGAGTTTTATTGTGACTTGTCTGGAATGGATAAGTTTTTTGGTTGTTATCGATTTGCCGCGGAGTTGCGACAGCGGGTCATCAAAGAGACGGGATTGCCGCTCTCTTTTGGATTATCGGTGAATAAGACCGTGTCAAAGGTGGCCACAGGAGAGGCCAAGCCCAACAATCAAATGTGGGTGGAGCAGGGCAATGAACGGCCATTCTTAGCTCCTTTGTCCATTCGTAAAATACCGATGGTGGGGGACAAAACCTATCAAACATTACGAAACCTGGGCATTCAGCGCATTGGAACCTTGCAAGAGATGCAGCCTGATCTGTTGCACGCCGCCTTGGGAGAGAATGGATTGGTGATTTGGAAAAAGGCCAATGGAGAAGACAATACTCCTGTGGTGGCTTATCAAGAGCGAAAGAGCATTTCAGCGGAACGAACCTTTGACAAGGACACCACAGATTTGGTGAAACTCAAAGGAATATTGATAGCAATGACTGAGAATCTGGCGTATCAATTGCGCAAAGGTGGCCGGCTCACATCTTGTCTTACTTTAAAATTGCGCTACTCAGATTTCCAGACACAAACCATGCAATGTAGGATTCCCTACACAGCGGCGGACCATATTTTGTTGCCTAAAATGCACGAGTTATTTGAAAAGCTCTTTGATAGAAGAATGTTGGTGCGGTTGGTGGGGGTAAAGATGAGTCATTTGGTCAGCGGTGGTCAGCAAATGAATTTGTTTGACGCCGCAGATGATCGTGTGGAGTTGTATAATGCTTTGGATGACATAAGAAACAAGTTTGGGGAGCGAGCGGTGATGAGCGCAGCGGGCCTGCACGCGAAGACCATCGGCAGAGGGGATAATCCCTTTTCGGGAGGCCCTCCTATGTTGTTGGCCAATAGAAAAATCTAATTTTTTCCCGCCCACATAAACATTCTTGGGTTGTTGATGTAAGGCTCGATATCTTTTTTAGCAATCAAAATTCCCAAATCCACTAACCAAAGCAATCCACCACCACCCATGGAAAGGGTGTAAAAAATGGGAACTTTAGGATCCGTGCCCAAGTACATTCGATGAACACCAAAATAACCCAAACTAACATTCAGTAAAATAGCAACCCGTCTAGCATTCTCAGGGTGTTTTAACCCAACTTTTAAGATATCTCCAATTAAAATTGGCTCTTTCTCTGCTTGAGCGGCGAAACTAAGCAGGGCAAAACAAATAATCAAGGAGCGTTTTAAACAATTAGTAAGGGCCATAATATTTTGGGAATCCAGGGATTTCTATTTGAGTATTGGCACCGGGGTCAATGACAAAAGCACAGTTTTTTTTCTCATGTATCATTTGAAAAAGACAAAGCTCTTCTTCATTCTTTAAAGTGAGTGTATCACTGTTGGATGAGGCAAAAACCATCGTTTCTTTTGCTATCTCATCAGATTGTTGGGGCTGAAACTTTTTGTAAGATCCATTCAATACAATTTGAATTTCTTTGGGATAAGGGCCTTTCCAGTTGCCATAGACATTTCCAAGGCCATTGATTACCAGAATAGATGAAACCAAAAGGGTTGTTTTGGTGATTTTATCTTTCAAAATTAGAACCCAACCCAAAATCCCAAAACCAAGATAAAACAAATTGTATTTTGGACCAAAGGGCAAAAAATGTTGACTTTTCACAACCAAGAGTAAAGTAATCAGACCTCCCAAGTTGTAAAATAAAACAAAGTGATTTTTTCTATTTTGGATTGAAAAAACAACCCAAATGGCTAAAAATAGGAAATTGAAAACCATTCCCATTCCAAGGAGATGGAAGGCATTGCCTCCGAAAAAATATTTACTAAAAAACCCCAAAGACTTGATGGAAAAGGATTCCCAAGTGAAGGGAATAGATCGGTTTTTGAGCGCGCTGATGGCGTTTTCATCACCAATTTCTCGGCTCATGTCAAGGAAGTGTGTAATCCATTCCCAATTCAAAAAGCAGATGACCATACAAATCACACCGGCCATGGTTACGCCTTGTAAGACGGATGATCTGAGTTTAGAGGGTGTGGTGATGATGAGGTAACTCCAAATTAAAACCAAAGTGAATACCGTGAGAAAATGGGAAAAGAAAACAGCAACGCACAACAATAGGGTAAGTAGAAAGGTCTTTAATCCATTTTCTGGTCGATGAACAAACAGGTAGTAAATCAACAATAGAACAAGAAATAAGGTAAAAGAATACGTTCTAATGATGACAGAGAATTGCGAGAAAGATGAATAAAAGCAGAGGATAAAAATACCCAGCCATTGCTGTAAGGCTGCCATATCAAACTTTTGGAAGATTTTGACAACGATGAAAAGGCTAAAACAATAAAAAAACAAACTCATCAAACGCATTTCTATTTCGGAAAATCCGAGTGCTCTTGTAAGAACGATGCCAATGAAATTATAAACCGTTGAGTTCCCTGAATCCCTTAGGGCGTGCTTGCCTGCAAATTGTAATTCTTCGAGTAAACCCATTTTGTCTTGCGAGGCTTGAATGTAGGCAGGATCAAAAAACCCTTTAAAAGTGGAGGCGGTATAATATTCATCATAATCTGAGTAGATGGAGAGATGATCCAAGACCCTGACTTTCACAAGAACAGAGAACGCAATGATGAGAATAGACAATAGTATAGAGTAATTCTTTGCAGGCTGTTTCATGTTCTTAGGAACTAAAGCTATCAAATATAACGCGAGAAATTAACTTAGGCATTAGATTTGTCAAGACCACGAAAAATTAAAAAATAATGAAAAGTACTTCTATGCAATGGACCTTGCGCATTATCGTGTTTGCGCTTTTTATCGTGTCTGCTTTGGCAAAAATGTTTCCCATTTGGGCGTTTGAAAAACAATTGGTTGATTTGGGTATTGCTTCTTGGTGCAGTGCTCCTTACTTTGCACGACTATTACTGGGCGTGGAATTGGCCATTGGAATCGCTATTCTTCAGCCGCATTATTTGAAGAGAATTGTTATTCCTTCTACCATTTTGCTTTTGGTGGTTTTTTGTATTCATCTATCCATTGAAATGGTGAAGCACGGAGCAATGAATGGCAATTGTGGATGTTTCGGACAATTGATACCCATGACCCCGTTGGAAGCGTTTTTGAAAAATGTTGCCACCATCGGTATTTTGATTTGGTTGTATAAAATAACAACAGAAAAAGAAATAAAGCATCGCTTTAGTCTGTTGTTGTTGATTTGGTCATTGTCTTCTTTGTTGGTTTTTTCATTCTTTCCTTTTTGCCCTTGCGCGGCAGAAGAAACCACGGAGGCTCCTATAATCGAGGAAACGTCCACTTCTCAAGAAAATACGCTTGTAGCGGCAATAGACACAACAACAAAAAAAGGAATGGGTGCGGAGCAGGCAGAAACGGTGCCAGTAGATCCGGGACCTGCTGCTGTTGCTTCCTCATTTTCTAAGTTGGCCATTTTCAATGGAAAGAAAGCCAATATCGATCAAGGAAAAGCCATTGTTTGTTTCTTTGCTCCGGGTTGTGACCATTGTCAGGAAACAGCAAAGGAATTGGCCAAGATGTCCAAGGAAAAAGATTTCCCACCGATCTATATTTTCTTCATGGATGAGGAGCCTGAGAAGATTCCTGATTTTATCAAGCAAGCCGGAAGAAACTTCCCCTACCGCATTTTGGATATTCCAACATTTTGGACCACCATGGGACCAGAAGGTGAAACGCCGGGCGTGTATTATTTGTGGAATGGAAATGTGCGCAAGACTTTTTTGGGCATCAATGAAAAGGCATTCAATGCTAAAGAGTTGAAGGCTGCAATTGCTAAACCTGGAAAATAATATGCCATTGATTTTGCCTGTTCTTGACAAATCACCGCAATGGGGTGATGATGTTTTTATTGCGGAAAATGCCACCATTGTGGGCGATGTAGTGATGGGAAATCAATGTAGTGTTTGGTTTCAAGCTGTCATTCGAGGAGATGTGAATAGCATTGTTTTGGGAAACAAAGTCAATGTTCAAGATGGAGCCATCATCCATTGCACGTATCAAAAGGCAGCAACCATCATAGGTAACAATGTGAGTATCGGACATCGCGCAATGGTGCATGGATGTTCCATCAAGGACAATGTATTGATAGGAATGGGAGCCATTGTCATGGACCATTGTGTCATTGAAGAAAACTGTATTATTGCAGCCGGAGCGGTTTTGCTGGAGGGGACACATGTTTTATCAGGATCGGTCTATGCAGGAATACCGGCCAAAAAAGTCAAGGATTTATCTCCTGAACTATTTGAAGGAGAGGTTCAACGGATTGCAAACAACTACGTGATGTATTCCAGTTGGTTCAAATAAAAAAAGGGGCATTAGCCCCTATCTTTTGGAAGATATACTCACTTAATGAGCAGGCTCATTGGGGGTGTTTTGAAACTCCATAGTATTTTCTTGATGTGCTCGATTTGCCCTATCACCAATAGGATTACCGGGAAAAAAGACCATCAATAGAAGTAACAAGTAGAAAATACCTGCAACCAAGTTGCGTGATAGTCGGTATTCTGTATTGCTAAAGAAGAAAAAAATAATGGCTGCAGGGATGGAAATATTCATAGCAATGCTCACCATAAAGTTTGCTCCTGGCCAGTGGAAGATTTTAAATACGGCAGCCACTGAACAAGCTACAATCATAATGGTAACCATTATTTGTAAACCTCTGATTTTAGAATCTTTTTCAAGCTGAGTACACTCCATCAATGTGGAAGCGATGATGAGAATGGCGCTGACCAATAGTAAAACATTGGCCCCAGGCCAGTGCTCCATTTTAAAAAATGTACCTAAGGCAAAGACACAAAAGGCAATGGTAGGAAATTTTGTTTTCATGGTTTTTTATTTTAAACCTAGCGAATAATTCTAATGTTTTGTTTATTGTTCATAATGGCCTTACCGAAATACTCCTTTTGGAGTAGAAAAGAATTGAGAAAAAAATGGGTTTAGGGTTATTCACACCCAACAGAATGAAAAAAAAGTAGATTTTTCGTTCGCGATAATGGTTATTGACCAAATTAGCCTTCATGGAATTGCCCGTATTGTCTGTAAATCAACTGCGCATTGAGGTGGCTGGAAAAACCTTGGTGGAGAGCATCTCTTTTGATTTGTATCCGGGCAAGTGTTTGGCCATTGTGGGTGAATCGGGCAGTGGGAAAACACTGTCATGTTTAACTTTATTACAACTCAATCCAAAAAGTTTCAATTATTCTTCAGGACAAATTATCGATCACCGCAACCACAAACAATTAAGCCCAACAGATACTGCTTTGATGACATGGCGTGGAAAGCGCGTAGCCATGATTTTTCAGGAACCCATGAGTGCGCTTAACCCTTCCATGCGTGTTGGAGAGCAGGTAGCCGAAGCGATTATTTTTCATTTGAGGAAAACAAAGCAGGAAGCCCACCAGGACGTGATTGCATTGTTCAAAGAGGTACGATTACCAGATCCAGAGGTTACGTTCAATAAGTATCCGCATCAGCTTTCCGGAGGCCAACGTCAACGGGTGATGATTGCCATGGCCTTGTCGTGTGACCCAGAGATTTTATTGGCTGATGAACCAACAACCGCTCTTGATCCTTCCGTTCAGCAGACGGTTTTGGATTTACTGCGCAGTATCCAACTGGAACGCAAAATGGCGATGATTTTCGTGTCACATGACTTGAAGGTGGTTCAGTCCGTGGCGGATGATATCATTGTGATGCAGAAAGGAGTTGTGATGGAGCAGGGACAAGCCAATGTGGTCATCAATCATCCTGAACATCATTACACTCAAGCTTTGTTGGCTTGTAAGCCAGAGGGAAAGAATAGATTGTATTATTTACCAACATTGGACAATCTGGATAATTTGGATAAAATTCCAGATGCATCCATTGGTGAGGTATTGTTGGAAGTGAAGAATTTGACCAAACGATATGGAAATTTCACGGCTGTTGATCAAGCGTCGTTTATAATTCGTAAAGGAGAAACGTTGGGTTTGGTGGGGGAGAGCGGTTGCGGAAAATCCACCTTGAGCAGGATGATCATGGGATTATTGCCCATTACTCTAGGCAGTATCGAATGGAAAGGTCAAACGTGGTTATCTGGTCAGCAGAAGATGAAACGATCAGATAGAAGAAGGGTGCAGATGGTTTTTCAGGATCCTTTTTCATCGTTGAATCCCAAAATTAAAATAGGAGATCAGCTCATGGCTCCGATGGAAATTCATGGGATTGGAAAAAACCATCAAGAACGAAGAGCAAAAGCGTTGAATTGGTTAATGAAGGTAGGAATGCCGGAACCTGAGGAAGCTCTGGAGAAATATCCGCATGCTTTTTCAGGTGGGCAACGGCAGCGAATAGTCATTGCGCGGGCATTGGCAGCAGAGCCTGAATTGATCATTTGTGATGAGAGCGTTGCTGCTTTGGATGTTTCTGTTCAAGCTCAAGTATTGAATTTGCTCAATGCGCTAAAGCACGAGTTGGGACTGACCTACCTTTTTATTTCTCATGATATGCACGTGGTGAAATACATGTGCAATCGGGTGATGGCGATGCAAAAGGGGTCCTTGACAGAAGGTGTGTAATCAACATTTTTAGTCTCCATTCCTATTATCTTAGCGACATGAACGAGCAGGTAAAAAGGTTACAAGATCTTCAAGCGAAAGCACAGTTGGGTGGCGGAGAAAAACGCATTGCATCGCAACATCAAAAAGGCAAATTAACGGCGCGTGAGCGCATCAGTGTTTTGTTGGATGAAGGTTCTTTTGAAGAGATTGGCATGTTGGTGACACACCGCAGCACCAACTTTGGATTGGATCAAGAAAAATATTTGGGAGATGGAGTGATCACTGGATATGGAAAAATTCATGGTCGCTTGGTGTATGTTTTCTCTCAAGATTTTACTGTGATGGGAGGATCATTGGCTGAGGCCCATGCTCAGAAGATTTGTAAAATCATGGATTTGGCCATGAAAAATGGAGCCCCGTTGATTGGGTTGAACGATAGTGGTGGAGCCAGAATTCAGGAAGGAGTAGTCTCCTTGGGTGGATATGCGGATATTTTTTATCGCAATGTTCAAGCCAGTGGGGTTATTCCACAAATTAGTGCCATTATGGGTCCTTGCGCTGGAGGAGCAGTATACAGTCCTGCCTTGACCGATTTTATTATGATGGTAGAAAACAGCTCGTACATGTTTGTTACGGGTCCTAACGTTGTAAAAACAGTGACGCACGAGGAGGTTACAAGTGAGGCATTGGGCGGTGCAAGTACACACAGTACCAAGAGCGGTGTTACTCATTTTACCGCAGAAAACGACGTTATCTGTTTGCAAAACATTAGACATTTGTTGTCTTATATGCCCTCTAACTGTGACGAGGATGCACCCCGTTTACCTTTCATTTTAGGCAATGAAAAAAGAGAAAAATTAAATGGCATTATTCCTCCATCTGCCCAGCAACCGTATGACATGCACGATGTCATTAATGAGGTTGTAGATGGCGAAACGTGGGTTGAGGTACACAAAGATTACGCAGAGAACATCATTGTTGGCTTTGCCCGATTGGCAGGAAGAAGCATCGGTGTGGTTGCCAACCAGCCTGCTTATTTGGCCGGGGTATTGGACATCAAATCCAGCAATAAAGCAGCTCGATTTGTTCGCTTTTGCGATGCCTTTAATATTCCATTATTGGTATTTGAAGATGTTCCTGGATTTTTACCGGGCACTGACCAGGAGTGGAATGGAATTATCTCCAATGGCGCCAAACTATTGTATGCGTTTAGTGAAGCTACCGTTCCTCGCGTAACGGTTATCACCAGGAAAGCGTACGGTGGTGCTTATGATGTGATGAATTCCAAACACATTGGGGCGGACATGAATTTTGCTTGGCCTACTGCAGAGATTGCCGTGATGGGCGCAAAGGGCGCAGCAGAGATTATTTTCAAAAAGGAAATTGCGGAAGCTGCAGACAGCGAAGCCAAGTGGAAAGAAAAAGAATCAGAGTACGCGGAGCTTTTTGCCAATCCATATAGCGCGGCTGAACGAGGATACGTGGATGAGGTGATTTTACCTGAACAAACACGTGAGAAATTGATACGCGCTTTTGAGATGTTGGAGAACAAGGCGGAGCCTGTAATTAAGAAAAAGCACGGAAATATTCCGTTGTAATTGAAGACAATAATGCGTTTCAGGCTTTTTATTCTCTTTTTGCTTTTCTATACAACACCCCTTTTGGCACAGCCTGGTGGGGGAGGAGGAGCAGGATTAAAATTCAAAGGAATGAAAGCTGATTCAGCCCGGATGTTTGTTGTAGAGAACTATGGAAATCCAACATGGGTTAGTCTTTCCAACCCACTTTCACTGGATGAGGGAATAACATTTCATCGCCTTACACCATGGCAGGTTAATACTACCCAACCCAATTACTCCATGGTGTTTTATCAGGGTCAAAAAACCATGCGAATTGATTTGATTCAATTGGCTGATGAGAATCCTATTGGATGGACTCCTCAATTTGATAGTCTTCAGTTTTTTGAGGGGAGTTGGCAATGGAACTTGAGCCCTTATTGGTCTGATCAGGCCCATATCTCCAAGTCTTATGGTGTAACACATTTTACCAAATCAACCTGGGAATCTGAGGGTTTTTGGATGAAAGCGAGTCATAAGGAAATGCTTTTTTCCCCATTGTATTATTTTAATCAAGCCATGCAAATGCGCAGAAGTAAACGGTGGTCCAAGGCAGAGTCTTTGATTGATTTGGCGATATCCATGGCGCGAGATGATAATGAGACCAAAATTTTTCAAACGGAGAAATTGATTCTCGCCAAAGAGAGGGAAGATTGGAAAGCTGCTAAGGTTCTGGCGTATGAGTTGGTTCGAAAATACCCCGACGATTTTTCATCCAATCAACATGCTGCAGCTTTGGCCATTCAATTCAAAGAATATGAAAAAGCAGATTCTTGTTATCAAGTGATGATGCGACACTCATCCAGCTATGAATGGGATTATATGATGTTTTTGGCGCGGTTCACGGATAGAGATGAGGAAGCTTTTGCGCGCGGAAAGATGAAGCTGATGCAGGTAGAGCACGAACGATGGGAGGGAGAACCCATAGGGGTCAGTCACAATTGTGAGGTTTGGTTTCAAATGGCCATGGTGGCCGAGTTATCCGGACACATCCAGGAGGCAGCTCAATACGCCTACGAATCGGCACAACGAGGTTATGGATACAACTCATCATCCATCAATGAATTTGAAGAGTGGGCTAATCGATACCAGTCATTTCCTTTTTTCAAATTAGCCTATGCCTTGTATTTGCATCACGCCACCAATTATGCGCCAGGTGATGATTTATTGCGGGAGGCCAATGAAGTATTGAAATCCATTCCCAAGGATTTTCAAGAGTCCCCCGCCTACTGGTGGACATTGGGTTTGGTCAATGAAAGAATGCAAAATTGGGATCTGGTGTTTCTTGCTGGTAAAAAATTAGTCAAGTTGGACCATGATGAAATGCGGGGTCATTACTTGCTTTTTCGATTTTATGCAGCAGATACTGATAAAAAAGATCAAAAAAGATCTGAAGAGCATCGTTTGAAATGGGCTGAGTTGAGAAAAGTAAAACTCGAGGGTCATTAGCCTTTGATAACAATAAAAAAGCGGCGGAAGGATTTCCACCATTTCTGTTGTACCAATTCTTCTGTTGTCTTTTTGCACAACGAGGCTAATTTTTCAAGTGTTGTGCTATAGTCCCATTCACCAGCGTAACCCCAAGAGAATTGTTCTTGAT
>JACCDL011081776.1_pt1 | contig 14299 bp, 6 predicted proteins | sample 7441931 | NCBI WGS metagenome assembly JACCDL01 (sample SAMN15323437, study PRJNA562643) | freshwater metagenome | isolation source: river surface water | place: USA:Blue River Watershed | collected 2017-08-16 | reverse complement strand
GCTGCTCGTCCTTCTGGACGGTCTGCATGTGGCGCTCGTTGAGCTGGCGGACGAGGTCGAGCTGCTTGCGCTGCGCGTCCTGCGTGGTGAATTCGCTCTGGAGGTTGGCGATGATCTTGTTCGCCGGGGCGCCCGGACGGAACGAGGTGTTGGCGCCCTGGTAGAGCGAAGGGAGGAACGCCGAGGCGCGGGCGTCGGAGCTGCCGCCGAGGGAGACGAAGCCCGGGAGGTCCTGGCTTTCGGTGCCCAGTCCGTAGAGGACCCAGGAGCCGAGGGAAGGCTTGGAAAGGATCGCCGAGCCGGTGTGCATCAGCTTGGCGGCCGGACCGTGGGCCGGGAGATCCTGGTGAAGGGAGCGGATGACGCACATCTCGTCCGCGACGCCCTGGAGCTTCGGGACGAACTCGGAGATCTCGAGGCCGGACATACCGGACCTCTGGAGCTCGGAAGGAGCTTGGAAGAGGACGTCGTTCAGGCCGGCGGCCGAAATGTCGGCGAGCTCCTTCATCTTCGGCTTCGGATCGAAGGTGTCGAGGTGCGAGGGAGCGCCGCCCGCGAAGATGTGGATGACGTGCTTCGCCTTGGCGGCGAGAGGAGCCTTGCGCGGCTTGAGGTTGGCCATCACTTCGGCTTGGGCGTCGCTGACGAGGTAGTCGGCGACCATGGTGCCGAAGGCGAGCGTGCCCATGCCGAGGCCGGTCTGGCGCAGGAACTCGCGGCGCGAGTTCGGGGTGGGGACGTAATTTCCGCAGCTGGAGTCTTTCATGGGGAGGTGGAGGTTGGTTAGATTGTGAGGAGGGTGTTGGGGGAAAACAATACTTTCGAGCGTGGGGTGATCAATTCAGGTAGACGAACTCGTTGGAGCAAATCATGGACTGGGCCAGCATGACCCAAGGGCTGGAAGGCTCCTTTCGGGAGACCATTTCGGTGTTATTCACGATTTTTCCACCTTTAACCGAGGTCTCGAGCTTCACTTCCGGGACCGAGGGACCTTTGGTAACCGCGGCCTTGTCGGCCTTGGCCTTGGCCACACGCTCCGCCTTGGCCCGGGAGGCCTTGTCGCCCTTGGAGGAGGCCTGGGCCGGAGGCTCGTCGATGTAACCGGCGATACGGGTCACGAATTCGCGGGCGATCTGACGCTCCTGCACGGTGGGCGACCGCTGGTACATGATGCGGTAGAGCTGGGTGATGCGCTCGTCGTCGGAGGTTGCCTTGGCCATCTCGGGGCGGGCGTTGACGTTGCGGGCGACTTCGATGGCCAGGGGATTGTTCATGAAGAACAACGCCTGCTGCGGCACGATCGTGGAACTGCGCATCGAGTTCGCCATGTTCGGATCGGCGAAGTCGAACTGCGACTGAAGCTCGCTGAGCTTGTCGCGGTCGATGAAGCCGTAGATCGTCCGCCGGTAGCTGTAAGGTTCGTCGGTGATGTTGACGGCGCGGCCGCCCATGGCGCGGTCGAGCTTGCCGGACAAGAGCAGCATCGAGTCACGGATGCTCTCGAAATCCAGACGGCGCAGGTTGGCGTGCCACAGGAACTTATTGCCGCCGTCGATCTTGGTCGGATCCACCCCGGATTTCTGCGTCAGCAGGATGTTGGAGCTCGGGTTGGCGGACTGACGGTAGGCGGCGGAGAGGAGGATGCGCTTGTGCATCTTCTTGATGGACCAGCCGCCTTCGACGAACGCCGTGGCCATCCAGTCGAGCAGCTCGGGATGCGTGGGCGGCTCGGACATGTTGCCGAAGTCGTCGGGCGAGGAGACGATGCCGGCGCCGAAGTGGTGAGCCCAGAGACGGTTCACGAGCACGCGGGCGGTCAGCGGATTGGTGCGGCTGGCGATGGCGAGGGCGAGCTCGCGGCGGCCGCTGCCTTCGTAGAACGGCAGGCGGTCCGGGCCGGCGAGGACCTCGAGGAACTGGCGCGGGGCCACGGGTCCGCGCTTGTTGCGATCGCCGCGGATGTAGACGTTGCTGTCGCGGGGCTTCTCGACGTCGGTGATGACCATCGCCGTGCCGGGGCCGCCCGGGTGGGTGATGTCGAGCGCGTTGATGTCCGCGAACTTGAAGTAGCGGGTCGGCTTGTTGTTATTGACGAACGTCGCGCTGATCGGGACCTGTCCGGAGGAACAGAAGTCGCGGCTTTCGGTGAGTCGCTCGAGGATGGTGACGGACCGGATATCCTCGACGTCCGGCAACGGCCAAGGGAAGGCGGCCAGCTGGGCGACGGCGGGGTCGTCCTTCTCGCCCTTACGACCGGGCTGCGTGCGCAGCTGGATGTGGGCGAGGATCTTGTCGCGGTGCTTCTTGAAGGCGGCCTGATAGGCGAGCGCCACCTCATCGAGGGACTTCGGCTTGAGGCCGCGGAGAGCTTCGGCGATGAGCGGATTGACCGGGGACTTCGTGTCGGCGAGCGCGGCTTCGAGGATGGCGGGGGCTTTCTGCGCGAATTCTTCGGCGCCGACCTTCCTCAGGCGGACGAGCGGCCCGGTGATCGGGTGGTCCGGGCGGGCCATGACGCCGGCGAAGGTGGAACTGAGCTCGCGGCTTTCACCGAGGTCGTATTTCTTGAGGATGTCGAAGCCGGCGGTGCTGCGGAAGCCTCCGGCCATGGCGGCCATGGAGCGCGGGGCGAACTCGCGGTGGAAGGCCGCCTGCATGCTGACGAGATGCTTATAGTAACCCTGGGCGGTCTCCTCGATGAGCGCGGCGAGGCGCTTCTCGTAGTCGGCGCGGTAGGCGTTGCTGGGGGCGTTCTTGCCGATGAGCAGCGGATTACGGACGACGGGGTTCGTCTGCGGCTCGGTCACGGAGGCGAAGATGCCGTGGAGGGAGTAGTAGTCGGCCGCCGGGATCGGATCGAACTTATGGTCGTGGCAACGCGAGCAGGAGACGGTCAGCCCCAGGAAGCCCTTCGTGGTGGCGTCGATGCGCTCGTCGATGGTATCATCGTTGTTCTGGAAGCGCTTGCCGACGGTGATGAAGCCGAGCGCGGCGAGGCGCGGATCGTCCTTGGCGAGGTCGGGCAGGCGGTCGGCCGCCAGCTGCTCGATGATGAACTGGTCGTAAGGCTTGTCGGTGTTGAAGGCGTCGATGACGTAGTCGCGGTAGGTCCAGGAACTGTCGAAAGTCTCGATGGTGCCGTTGCGCTTCAGGCCCTTGGTGTCGGAGTAGCGGGCGGTGTCGAGCCAGTGGCGGGCCCAGCGTTCTCCGTAGTGGGGCGAGGCGAGCAGGCGGTCGACGGTGCGCTCGACGACGCTGGCCACGGCGCGCACGGGCTGGCCTTTGCGCACGGCCATGGCGTCGTAAGCGAGCGCCGAGTCGTAATCGCGCGAGAAGGCGTCGACTTCGACGCTCGTGGGCGGGAGGCCGATCAGGTCATAGGAAAGGCGGCGCAGCAAGGCTTCGCCGTCGGCAGCCGGACTGGGCTTGAGGCCCTTCTCGTCGAGCTTGGCCATGATGAAGGCGTCGATCTCGTTCTGGCACCAGGCAGGGTCGCTGAGCTTGGTCGGGGCCGCATGGGTCTGGACGGGCTGGAAGGCCCAGTGCGCGCGCGCCTTGTCGGACAGGCCGGTGAGCTTCGCGCCACCGGCGCCGGCCGGGGCGGGTGCGCCCATCTTGATCCACTGTTCGATCAGTCCGATCTGCGTGGCGGAAAGCTTGGCGCCGGCCTTACGCGGCGGCATCGAGATGTCGGGGTCGCCCTGATGGACCGCGACGACGAGCAAGGATTTCTTGAGGTCACCGGGGACGACGGCCGCGCCGAGGTCACCGCCGGCCAGCATGCCCTGACGAGAATCCAGGATCAGTCCGCCCTTCGACACGCCCTTCTCCTTCGAGTGGCATTCGTAGCAACGCTCGGTCAGGATCGGGCGGATGTTCTTCTCGAAGAACTCGAGTCCGGCCGGATCCATCTTCGGCTCCGGAGCGTCGGCGGCGGAGAGGCCGGCGACGGAGAAGAGGGCGAGCAGACGAAGACTGACGGACAAGGACGGCATGGTGGTTTTAAGGGAGTGGCAGGCAGGGGGAATGCCTCTAGTATTTAATACTCCCCTACGCCTGAAATGTTTCAACTAATTCATGCGGATTTGAGCCAATAAAATGGCGAGGCCGACCCCCCGAAGGAGGCCGGCCACGTCAAAAACCTGTCAAAAACGTCAGTTGACGTAGATGAACTCGTTCGAGAGGAGCAACGAGTGGACGAGCAGTTCGACGGGGGTCAGCGGCTCGCGGGAGATCATCTCGCCCACGTTGCGCAGGACGCCTTCGGCGCCTCCGCCGGTCACGGCCATCATCATGCTCTCCTCGCCGTCCGGAGCCATCACCGGCGCGCCCTTGGTCGAAGGAGCGGCGGTGCGGGCGACGGGCGACGCAGCCTTGCCGCGCTCGCCGGGCTTGGCAGCCGGACGCAACTTGGAAGAGGCCACCGTCATCTTCATCTTAGTCAGGAATTCCTGGGCCACGCGGATTTCGTTGGTAGACGGACGACGCTGGAACATGCAGCGGAACATCGCGACGATGCGCTGGTCCTCGGACATCGCGTTGACGACGTCCTTGCGCGCGGCGACGGCGCGGGCCACGTCCACAGAGAGGGCGTTGTTCATGAAGAACAGGGCCTGCTGGGGCACGATGGTCGAGTTACGCTTCGTGTTCGACTGGTCGGGATCGCCGTAGTCGAACTGCGAGAGAGTGTCGCTCAGGCGGCGGCGGTCGACGTAGCCGTAGAGGCTGCGGCGGTAGCTGAACGGCTCATCGGTGATGTTCGCCGGCTGTCCGCCCACGGGGGTGGCCATCTTGCCGGTGAGCAGGATCATCGAGTCACGGATGGATTCGAAGTCGAGACGACGCAGGTTGCCGCGCCAGAGGAGACGGTTGCCGGCGTCGACCTTCAGCGGATCGACCGGACCCTTCTTGGCCACGAGGGGATTCGCCGTGGGATCGGAGTCCTGACGGAAGGTGTTGCTCAGCACGATCATGCGGTGGAGCCGCTTCATCGTCCAACCGTTCTCCATGAAGTCGGTCGCAAGGTAGTCGAGCAGCTCCGGATGGGAAGGCTTCTCGGCCATGTTGCCGAGATCGTCGGGGGTGTTCACGAAGCCTTCGCCGAAGTGCTTGGTCCAGGTGCGGTTCACGGCCACGCGGGCGGTGATCGGGTTGTCCTTGGACACGATCGACTGGGCGAACTCGTAGCGTCCGCTGCCGTCGACGTACGGACGGCGTTCGCCGACCGTGAGGATGTCGAGGAACTGGCGGGGGACGATCTCGCCCTTATTGTTCTTGTCGCCGCGCTTGAAGACGTAGCTGTCCTTCGCCGCTTCGGAGTCCTGGACGACCATCGCGTGGCCGGGGACGCCGGGGTGGGAGAGACGCAGCTCGTTGATCTGGGCGTGACGGAAGTAGGCGACGGGCTCGCGATTGCCGATGCCGCCGTAGATCGGGCGGTTCTGCCAGTCCTGGCAGAACTTACGCGTGCTGAAGAGGGAGATCATCTCCTCATTGTCGAAGATCTCGTCGTAGGACGGGATGGCCCAAGGATAGCCGGTCATCTCGGCGATGGCCGGGGAGGTCTTCTTCCACTCTTCGCCCGGCTTGGCCAGGAGGTTGAGATGGGCGAGGATCGCGGCCTTGTTCTCGACGTAGATACGCTGGTAGGCGGCGGCGACGTCGTGCATCGTCTTCGGTTTGAGGTTCCGCAGGCCGGCGGCGATGATCGGGTTCACGCGGTTCTCCGGGTCATCGAGGTACTCCTTGAGGACGATCGGGGCTCGCTCGGCGAAGTAGACCAACGGCACGGAGGCCAGGGCGGCGAAGGGACCGGTGATAGGCGAATCCTTCTGGATGCGCATGGCGGCGAAGTCCGTGTCGGACTGCAGGTCGATCTTGTAGCGCTCGGAGAACTCGCCGGCCTCGGCGGAACCGCCGCGGACGGTGGCGATCATGAGACGGCCGGCCATCTCGTGGTCATAGCGGGCGCGGGTCTCACGCATGTAACGGAAGAAACCGGCGACCTGCTCGTCCTGGAGCTGGTTGAGACGCTTGAGGAAATCGGAGCGGGCGGCGGCGGTGTTGCCGGTCGCCGCGATGGGCGTCTGGTGCAACGGCTCGACGATCGAGGCGAAGATGCCGTGCAGGGAGTAGTAGTCCTTGATCGGGATCGGGTCGAACTTGTGGTCGTGACAGCGCGAGCAGGCGACGGTCAGGCCGAGGAAGGCCTTGGTCGTCGTGTCGATGCGCTCGTCGATGGTGTCATGGATGTCGTCGAAGCGCTTGCCGATGGTGATGAAGCCGAGGGCGGCGAGGCGGGGATCGTCCGGCGAGATGTCCGGGATGCGGTCGGCGGCGAGCTGTTCGACGACGAACTTGTCGTACGGCTTGTCCTCGTTCATCGCGTTGATGACGTAGTCGCGGTAGGTCCAGGCGTAGGCGTAGCGGTAGTCGCGGAAAAGGCTGTCACCCTGGTCGACCTGCAGGCCCCGGGTGTCCGAGTAGCGGGCGGTGTCGAGCCAGTGACGGGCCCAGCGCTCGCCGTAGTGCGGCGAGGCGAGCAGCGCGTCGACCTGCTTGGTGTAGACGGCCTCGAGGTTGCCGGACGGACGACCGGTGCGGGCGGCGAGCGAGTCGGCGAGCGCGGCGTTTTCACAGGCCTTGACGAAGGCGTCGACCTGCTCGGAGGTGGGCGGCAGGCCGATCAGGTCGTAGTAGACGCGACGGAGATAGGCTTCAGGTCCGGCGGCGGGATTCGGCTGCAGACCCTTCTCTTCGAGCTTGGCGAGGACGAACGCGTCGATGGGATTCTTGACCCAGGCCTTGTTCTTCACTTCGGGCACGGGGTACTTCTTGACGGGCTGATAAGCCCAGTGTTCACGGGCCTTGCTGGTGAGACCGGTCAGCTTGGCGGCGCCGCCACCCGGCATCGGCGCACCCATCTTGACCCACTGCTCGAGGATCGCGATCTTGTCGTCGGGAAGCTTGCCGCCGGTCTTCTTGGGCGGCATCGCGAACTCCGGATCGGTGTACTGGACGGCCTTGACGAGCAGGGACTTCTCGAGGTCTCCGGGGACGACGGCAGGACCTTCGTCGCCGCCCTTGTAGGCGCCGTCACGGGAATCGAGGATGAGGCCTCCCTTCGAGGAGTTCTTCTCGGCGGAATGGCACTCGTAGCAACGATCGATCAGGATCGGGCGGACGTTCTTCTCGAAGAACTCGAGGCCTTCCTTGGAGGGCTGCGCCTCCTCGGCGGCGACCGCGAAGGCGGAGGCGAGCAGCGAGAACGCGAGGGTAGTGTGACGGAGCGACAACATGGGGATTTTTGTTAAAAGGGGATGAGTCTGGGCCGCAAAGAAGCGGAGTAGGGGAAAGTACCTTGCTAATGAATGTAAGTCAGACCCCTTGGAAATCAAGAGCGCTTCCCCATTCGGGTTGTAAAGAGAAGACCCCAAGGCGAAGATTTCCCACCGGACGATGCGCATCCTGATCGCCAACGACAAATTCAAGGGCTCGCTGCCGGCCGAAAAGGCCGCTTTTCATCTTAAAAATAGCCTAGGACGGCTGTTTCCGGGGTCGATTTTCGATCTCTGCCCCATCGCCGACGGGGGCGAGGGCACCGCCCTAGCCATGACGACCGCCCTGGCGGGGGAATGGGTCGAAGCCGCGACCCAAGACGCCCAAGGTCGGCCCATCCAAGCCCCTTTCGGCTGGGTCCCCGGTTCCGCCATCGCAATCATGGAAATGAGCGCGGCCAGCGGACTCGCGATGGTCCAAGATATCGAACTTAACCCCCTCAAAGCCAGCACTTTAGGTACTGGAATTCTCCTCCAATCCGCCCTCCGACGGGGGGCCAAGCGCATCCTGATCGGCATAGGAGGCAGCGCCACCAACGACGGCGGCCTAGGGGTCGCCCTCGCCTTAGGGTATCAGTTCAAACGCCAAGGCCAGAACTTCTCCCCTACCCTGGAGACGATCCTTGAAGCAGACCAAGTCGTCCGGCCCGCCGCCCTCCCCTCCTGCGAGCTCATCGTGGCCTGCGATGTCGATAACCCTCTCCTCGGCCCCCGCGGAGCTACCCGGGTCTACGGACCCCAGAAAGGCGTCCGTGACTTCGGTTGGTTCGAACAACGGCTAGAACACCTGGCGGACCTCGCGCGGCGCGACCTCGGCGTCGACCCGCGAGCCCTACCCGGCGCCGGCGCCGCGGGCGGCCTCGGCTTCGGCCTCATGGCTTTCCTCGGCGGACGGCTGGTGAGCGGCTTCGACATGGTCGCGGCGCAAGTCGGCTTGGAAGCACGGGTGGCCGCCGCCGACCTCGTCGTCACGGGCGAAGGGCGGCTCGACGAACAGAGCCTGCAAGGCAAAGGCCCGGTCGGCGTCGCCCGGCTCGCGCGCCAGGCCGGCAAGAAGGTCGTCGGCGTCGCCGGCTCGGTCGACGACTCGGCGGGACTCCGCGCGCAGTTCGACCTCCTCATCGGCATCAAGCCCGCGACGATGCCGCTCGCCGAAGCGATGCGTCGCACCGGCGAACTCCTCGAGTCCGCAGTGGCCGCCCACGCCGCGGGGCTGCGCGCGCTCAGCTCCTGAGGATCGGGATCGGCACGCCCTTTCCGTCGACGGTCGCGTAGAAGGGACGGCCCTCCACGTCGAACGCGGTCTTGGGACTGATGCCCATCGCGCGGAAAATCGTGGCGTGCATGTCGCTGATCGAGACGGGGTCCTTGATCGCGACGAGCGGACGCTCGTCCGCGGTGGCGCCGTAGACGTGGCCTTTCTTCACGCCGCCGCCGAACATGACGACGCTCGTGCCGCCGGTGAAGTGACGGTGCAGGCCGTAATGGTCGGGGCTGGTGATGACGCCGGACTTGTTGAAGGCCTGGTCCTTGGCCTGCGAGCCGGGGCGTCCTTCGATCATGGCGTCGCGGCTGAACTCGCTGGCGATGATGACCAAGGTACGGTCGAGCAGCCCGCGCTGCTCGAGGTCGCGGACGAGGCGCGCGATCGGGCGGTCGATCTCGGCGTGCATCTTGGCGACGGTCTCGTGGCCCTTGCCGTGCGTGTCCCACTGGAAGAACGGGACGTATTCCGTGGTGACCTCGACGAAGCGCGCGCCGTTCTCGACGAGGCGGCGGGCCAGCAGGCAGCCGCGACCGAAGCGACCGGTGTCGTAATCCTTCTGGACCTCGGGCGTCTCGAGCGAGATGTCGAAGGCGGCGCGCTCCTTCGCGCTGAGCAGGCGGTAGGCGTTGTCCATCGAACGCAGCATGGACTGATGCTGATGGTCGCTGAGCAGGTCGCGGTCGGGCGTCGCGTCGACGAGGCGTCGGAACTCGCGGTCGCGGTTCACGAAACGGCCGGCGTCCATGCCCTTGGGCGGGCGCACGGCGGCGGCGGCTTCTTCGGGGAACGGGAGGTTCATCGGGCCGTATTCGCCGCCGAAGAACCCGGCGGTGGTGAAGGCCTTGAGCTCCTCGCTCTCGCCGACGCCTTCGAGGCGCTGACCGATGTTGATGAAGGCCGGCATGACCGGGTTGCGCGGACCGAGCACGCGGGCCATCCAGGCGCCGATGTGCGGGCAGGCGACGGTCTGCGGCGGGACGTAACCGGTGTGCCAATGGAACTGGTGACGCGAGTGCAGGATGCTGCCGAGGTCAGGCTGCACCGCCGAGCGGATCAGGGTGCCGCGGTCCATGACCTGCGCGATGTTCTCGAGGCCCTGGCAGATGCGGACGCCATCGACCGACGTCGGGATCGCCGGGAAGGTGCTGAGGACACGGTCGTAGGTCAGCCCCTTCTCGTAAGGCGCGTAGCGCTTCGGATCGAACGTCTCGGGCGCGGCCATGCCGCCGGCGAGCCAGATGAGGATGACCGCGTCGGCGGTGGCGGTCGGCTGCACGGGCTTCTCGCTTTCGGCGAGCAGGCGCGGGGCGTTCATCGAGAGCGTCGCGGCGCCGGCGGCGCCGAGCATCCGGAGGAATTCGCGCCGGGCGAGCGGCTCGGGCAGGGACGGATCAAGCGGCAGCGGAGAGGACATGGGGATCAGCGGATGGTCTGGAATTCGGGGAGCATGCACACGGCCCACAGGAGGTCGGCGATGCCTTGTTCGGAGAGCTCAGCACCGACGATGCCGGTGGCGACCTTGAGTTCCGCGGGCGCGGGCTCGCGGCTCAGCGCGGAAAGGTAGAGCCAGCGGACGAACGCTTCCGGGGAAGCCCACGCGCGGAGCTTCAGCTTGGCGGCGCCCGCGGCGAGCAGGTTCGTCAGCGCCTGGCCGTTGGAAAGGTCGATGGCCTCGAGCGTGCTGAGTTCGTTGGGCCGCATCGAGACGATCTGCTCGCGGTTCGGGCGGCCGAGCGCGCGCTGCAGGAGGTCGGACCTCACCAAGCCCGCCCGCGCCGGAAGGTTGCTGGTGCCTTCGACGCCGGCGAGCATCTCGGCCATGCGGGCCTGCGCCTTGCGCCAGGCCCCGCTCTTGACGATCGCGACGGGCTGCCAAAGGGGCTCCGCGGCCTTCGCCTTGCCCTTGCCGGCGGCGAAGACGCCGCGGGCGTTGGGCACGCTGGTCGTCCACTCCCACGCCGCGTCGGAAGCCATCTTCATGCGCGCACCGCCCTTGAGCGTGACGTTCACCTGGAAGAAGAGTCCGGCGGTGTTCGGTCCCGATCCGGCGTTGCGTCCGACGATGACGATCTGGTTCGCGCCTTTGAGCAGCGCGACGGAGAGGTCGAAGTTCTGCGGGTCGGCCCAGTTGTCACCGCCGCCGATCTTCTTGCCGTTCACGAACAGTTCGTAACCGTTGTCGCAGGTCACCACGCAGGTCGCGGCGTCCACGTCGGCGTCGAGCAGGAGCTGACGCCGGAACGTACGGGTCTCGCCCGCGGCAGGCACGCGGCCTCCGGCGATGTCGCCCGACCAGATCGGCGCGGCGACGAGCGGCTCGACGACCGGCTTCTTGACCGCCGCGGCGGTCGGCGCGGCGCGCGGCACCTTGGGTTCGATCTTGGAGGGCGTGGTGCCGGTCAGCCGCCACACGGCGTCGACGAACTGCTCGGCGGTCAGGCGCTTGGCGCGCGGACCGCGGTAGGCGTAACCTTTGTCGTCGGCGTCGCGCGCGAGGACTTCGGCGCGGGACTGGTAGGCCTGCGAGGTCGCGATGAAGGCGAGCACGGCCTTGAGGTCGTAGCCGGACTCGACGAGGCGGTTGGCCAGCACGTCGAGGAGGTCCTGGTTCCAGGGCTCGGTCTGCATCGCGTCGACGGGTTGCACGATGCCGCGGCCCATCAGGCGATGCCAGAGGCGGTTGACGATGGTGCGCTGGTAACGGCCGTTCTCCGGATGGGTGATGAGCGCGGCGAGCTGGGCGAGGCGCTCCTCCCGCGGCTTCGCGGCATCGACCTGGCCGAGTTCAGGGAACGGCCAGGCGGCAACGGCCGGCTTGCCGGTCGGGATGTCGCATCGGACGAGTTCCATCGGCCGGTTCGCGTAGATGGCGGCGAGGCCGTAGGCGTCGCGGAGCTTCCAACGGTCGGTGAAGCTGTCATGGCACGAGGCGCACTTCATGTTGATGCCGAGGAACGTCTGCGAGACGCTCTGCGAGAACTGGAGCTCAGGGACCTGGCCCGCGCTCACCGCGCCGCGCCAGACGATGCCCTTGGCGAAGCCTTCGCTGTCGGCGGACGGCGCCACGAGCTCGCGCGTGAAGCGATCGTAAGGCTTGTTGGTCAGCAGCGAGAGGTAGAGCCAGTTGGTGATCTGCTTGCGGCCGCCATCGATATAGCCGGTGCCGGCGTAATCATTGCGGAGCAGGTCGTTCCAGAAGACCATCCAGTGGTCGGCGTAGTCGACGTCGCGGGCGAGAAGCGCGCGCACGAGCGCCTCGCGCTTGTCAGGCCGCGTGTCGGCCGCGAAGGCGCGCGCCTCTTCGGCGGACGGCAGCAGGCCGACGAGGTCCAGCATCACGCGGCGCTGGAAGGTCGCGTCATCCGCCGGCGGCGGAACCGGGAAACCCTTGTCCGCGAGCCAGCCGTCGAGCACGCGGTCGACCGGATGCGCACGGCCGGACTTCGCTTCGGGAAGCGCCGGACGGCGCGGGCGCAGCGGCGGCTCATAGGCCGGCTGCTTGAAAGCGAACCCTTCGGTCCAGACGGCTCCCTGCTCCACCCATGCGCGCAGGACGGCGACCTCGGCCTGGCTCACGCGGGCGCCTTTCGGCGGCATGCGCTCGTCGGGATCCTCGCTGACGATCGACTCGAGCAGGCGTCCCTTCGACGCCTGACCCGGGAAAAGCACCGCTCCGCTCTCGCCGCCTTCGAGCAGCGTGGCGCGCGTGTTCATCGAGAAGCTCCCCTTCTTCTTGTCGCCCGTGTGGCACTCACCGCAGTGCTTACGCAGGATCGGCACCACTTCATGGGCGAAGTCGACCGGCGCCGCCCCGAGGGAGGCCGTCAGGAAGCAACCGGCGAGAAGGGGACCTCGGAACATACGGGGCGGCCGGCGAATCAGGGGACGAAGACGACCGCGGCGGCGGCCGGGGCTTCGACGGCCTGCTTGGTATCGGTGAGCTTGCCGTCGCGGCCGATCCTGTAGGCGTTGAGCGTACCGGACTTCTGGCCGGCGCACACGAGCCAGCGGCCGTCGGCGCTGAGGCCGAAGCCACGCGGCGTGGCGGGCGTGCCAGGCACGTGCTGGAGAAGCGTCAGTTTGCCGTCCTGGGCGATCGAATAGACCGCGAGGGAGTCATGGCCGCGATTGGACACGTAGAGGGTCTTGCCGTCAGGGCGGACGAAGATCTCGGCGGTGGAGACGCCCTTGGTCTCCGTGCCGGCCGGCAGCGTCGGGAGGCTCTGGAGCTGCTTCAGGCCGCCGTTACGCTCGACGGAGAAAGCCACGACGTTGAGGCCCATCTCGGTGTTCACGTAGGCGAACTTGCCGTTCGGATGGAAGGCGAGGTGGCGCGGGCCTTCGCCGGCGGTGACGCGACCGGACTTCGGCTTGTTCGCGGCGAGCTGGCCCTTCTCGGCGTCGAACTTGTAGATGAAGATGTCGTCCGTACCGAGGTCGGCGACGTAGGCGCGGCCGTTCTTCGGGTGGAAGTAGACGCCGTGGGCGTGCGGGCCGGACTGACGGCCGGCGTTCGGGCCGGTGCCGACGTGCTGGAGCGAGGACGTGGCGGCGGCCAAGGAGCCGTCGGCCTTGATCGGCAGCGCGGTGGTCGAACCGGAGCCGTAGTTCACGACGACCAGGTTCTTGCGGGCGACGTCGACGGCGAGGTGCGTCGGGCCTTTGCCCTTGGAGGCTTCGGTGTTCAGCAGGCGGAGCTTGTCGCCTTCGACCGCGTAAGCGGCGACGGCGCCTTCGGCGGCCTCGGCGGTGGCGTAGAGGAACTTCGCGTCCGGGCTGAGCGCGACATACGAAGCAGACTTCGCTTCGGCGGCGACGGTCGGCGCCGAGATCTTGCCGGTCTTGCCGTCGAGCACGCAGCGGAGCACGCCCTGGGCCTTGGCGCCGGAGGTACCGACGTAGAAGACGTACTGCGAGGGCGCGGGCTTGGCTTTCGGAGCGGCCTTGGCGGCGGCCTTCGGAGCCGGGGCGGGGGCGGTGGTGTCGGCGGACTGACAGCCGACGAGCAAGGCCGCGAACGCGGCGAGGAGGAGGCGGGGAGTATTCATAGGATGAAAGAGAGCGGGAGACTCAGCGGCCGGTCCACCAGCCGTCGAGCTGGGTCATGAGGCGCTTCACGTCCTCGGGACGTTCGGCGGCGAGGTCGCGGAGTTCGTAGGGGTCGGCCTTGAGGTCGAAGAGACGGGGCGGCTCGGTGGCGTCGGCCGAACCATGCTGGGTCGTGCCGGTCTTGAGTCCGCTGGAGACGATGAGCTTGAGGTCGCCGGCGACGAGCCAGCGGTAGCGCAGGCTGGCCGCGGGGCGTGCGAGATCGAGGATGTCGTGGGTCGAGTTCTGCCCGGCGACGAACGGTCGCGCCTTCAGGGCCTCGTCGTCGAGCAGGTCGAGACCGTCGCCGCCGGCGGGCACGGGCGCGCCGACGAGTTTCAGGAGCGTCGGCATGATGTCCACCGCGCTGGCGGCTTCGGACATCACGGTCGGCTTGATGCGGCCGGGCCAGCTGACGAAGATTGGGGTGCGCACGCCGCCGTCGAAGGGCGACTGCTTGGAGCGCTCGAAGTCGACGACCGGCTTGTCCGTGCGCGGGATCCAGCCGTTGTCGGCGACGTAGACGATGATCGTGTCGCGGGTGAGGCCTTCCTTCTCGAGATGGGCGCGGATCTCGCCGATGGTCTCGTCGAACCACTCCACCATC
>JACCDL010916034.1_pt1 | contig 14306 bp, 13 predicted proteins | sample 7441931 | NCBI WGS metagenome assembly JACCDL01 (sample SAMN15323437, study PRJNA562643) | freshwater metagenome | isolation source: river surface water | place: USA:Blue River Watershed | collected 2017-08-16 | reverse complement strand
GACACGTTAGAAGGTTAACAGCATGGAGCCAAAGGTTACCCACGATTCAGATTCCCATCGGTTTGAGATTCACCTTGGTGATGAGAGAGTCGGGCTGATGGACTACAGCCTTCGTCCCGGAGAGATTCACCTGGTTCACACTGAGGTAAACCCAGAACATCAGGGTAAGAACCTTGCCGCGATACTGCTCAGGGAATCGCTAGCAACCATCCGCTCGGAGCAGTTGGGCAAGGTTGTTCCGGTTTGCTCTTACACCGTCAAATACATGGAGAAGCACCCCGAAACTCAGGACCTGCTACTAAACCCCATCGAGGATGCGATTGCAGCCTGTCGCTGGCCGGGAGCCAAGAGCTAGTCCCAGGTGCTGGGGGCTGGCTCTTTGCCCTTCGGTAGCTGAACATCGGCTGCCCATCTGAGGACCCACTCTGGTAGCACTGGCTCTTCACCAGGCCAGCCACCGGATCCCTCCATAACTTCTTTAGGAGTCAGGATGCCCCAACTTCGCTTGAGGAATCGTCCACGCATGATTGCTCTGGCATAGATCTCACCGTTACGAACAAAGCGCTGCTCGATGTAATAGGCGATGTCATCCCAACCGATGACCTTGGTTTCCAGATCAAACTTCTGCCAAGGCTCAAGTGACTTGCGGTAGGTGATAGTTGAGTTCACAACGATTGGATACCAACCAAGCTTGCGCCACTTCTGCCAAAACCCGGTTCTCAATCCCTGGTCATATCGACCTATATCCATCAGAGTCAAAAAGACTCCGTTGTTCATGTGGTTGTAGATGTCCAGATCTGTTGGCCAAACCCGAAGACTGATGCTCGATACCTCATCGATGCGCAGCTTTGGTCTGCGCCTGTATGTCAGGACGACATACAGGATGCGGAACCAGAGTTTCACCAGATCACTACACGTTCTTCAGGCTTGAGATACATCTCGCTGTCCTCACCAACACCAAATGCCTCATAGAAGATGTCCAGGTTCTTTACTACCTGGTTGCATCTGAACTCGGCGGGTGAGTGAGGGTCGGTAGCAAGACGCTGGATTGCAATCTCATCACGACTCAGGGTTCTCCAGCACTGGGCCCAAGCCATCAAGAAGCGCTGCTTGGCGTCATAACCATCGATGACCTCTGGCTCTTTGTCTCCTAGCCAGAGTAGGTATGCCTTCCAGGCGATACCAAGACCACCAAGGTCACCGATGTTCTCACCGATTGTCAGTTCACCGTTGACCTTGTACTTATCGTCTAGCTGCGCTGGTGACAAAGCGTTGTACTGCTCGATTAGTGAGCGAGTCCGAGCCTCGAATGCCTTTCGGTCTGCCTCAGTCCACCAAGAAACCAGTCGACCATCACCGTCATACTTTGAACCCTGGTCATCGAAGCCGTGGCCGATCTCGTGACCGATAACCGCTCCAATACCGCCAAAGTTCATGGCCATGTCCGCCTCTGGAGAGAAGAACGGTGGCTGGAGGATTGCGGCTGGGAACACGATCTCGTTTAGTCCGGGGTTGTAGTAAGCGTTCACGGTCTGAGGGGTCATGTGCCACTCTTCACGATCAATCTTGGAACCGATCTTGTTGGCGTGGTAGTCGAACTCCCAGCTGTTGACATTTGCCACGTTGGTGACCAAGTCATCACGCGAGATTTCGATGGAGGAGTAATCCTTCCACTTCGATGGATAACCAATCTTCGGGTTGAACTTGGATAGCTTCTCCAAGGCCTTGACCTTGGTCTCATCACTCATCCAGTCCAAGGCCTTGATGCTCTGCTCATAGGCCTTGATCAGGTAGCTGACCAACTCATCCATTTGTGTCTTGGATTCAGCAGGGAAGTGCTTGTCAACATAAAGCTGTCCGACTGCCTCGCCCAAGCCACCCTCAACCAGGGCAACTCCGCGCTTCCATCTGGGGCGGTTGACTGGCTGACCAGTCAGCTTCTGACCATAGAAGGAGAAGCGCTCCTCAACAAATTCACTGGATAGGTATGGAGCGTAGGAACGAATCAGATCTGATGCCATCATCAGTTTGAACGCTTCGAAGTTTTCTTCGGTCATCAGAGCGGATAGGCCCTCGAAGAAAGAAGGCATCATCACAACGTTGTTGTCCAGTAGGGTCGGCTTCAAAGTGGCGCCAGCCAAATATTCCGACCAGAGAATATTTGAGCTCAAAGCATTGAGCTCTTCTATGGTCTTTAGGTTGTAGGTCTTTTCAGCGTCTCGAGAATCCACTCGATTCCAGTGAACCGCAGCAATCTTCTCTTCAAGGGCATAGACAGTCTTTGCAGCAGATTCTGCAGCAGCCTTTTCCCAACCTGCTAGCTCATACATCTTGGCCAGGTGAGGTAGGTATGCCTCGCGAATCTCCTGGTACTTCTCGTCGGTGTAGTAGTCCTTGTCCGGAAGACCAAGGCCACCCTGATAAAGGTGCACTAGGTAGCGCTCTGGGTTGCCGGCATCGTTATCGACGTAGGAACCCCATAGACCTGAGACTCCTGCTCGCTCAAAAGCACCAATCATCTGGAAGAACTCTGAATAGTCCTTGATCTGGGAGATGCGCTCAAGGCCTGGCTTCAGTGGATCCGAACCGAGCTTCTCAATGCGCTCCTCGTCCATGAACGATGCATACAGGTCACCGATTTGCTGGGCCACGCCAGGCGCTGGGCTCTTCGCAACGTCCTCGATGATTCCGCGGACCGCTAGCTCGGAGTCATCTCTGAGCATGTGGAAGGATCCGTAGAGGGCTTGGTCCTCGGGGATCTCGGTCTCGTCCAACCAGCGTCCATTGACGTGGCGGAAGAGGTCATCGTGTGGCTTAACTTCGTGCTTGATTGCGCCTAAATCTAGGCCTGGCTTCATCGACATAGCCCCTAGTCTAAGCACCTTTTAGCTGATTAGACTTGGGTTATGGCTCTGAACAAAATCATCCTTTACTACTCTTTTGCTCCGGTGGAAGACCCCAAGGCAGTCATGCTCTGGCAGAAAACGCTCTGCCAATCCTTGAATCTCAAGGGTCGCATTCTTATCTCCAAGCACGGTATCAATGGCACCCTCGGTGGCGACATGGAGGACCTCAAGAAGTACTGCAGGGCAACCAAGGAGTATCCGGGTTTTGGTAAGACCGACTTCAAGTGGTCAGAAGGTACCGGTAACGATTTCCCTCGCCTGAGCGTGAAGGTTAGAAATGAGCTCGTTGCCTTCACCACCCCGGAAGAGGTAAAGGTTTCTAAGGCAGGAGTAGTAAACGGAGGCAAGCACCTGAAGCCTCACGAGGTGAACGCCCTGGTTCAGGAGAAGGGCGACGACGTCGTCTTCTTCGACGGTCGCAACGCCTTCGAAGCCAAGATTGGCAAGTTTAAGAATGCCGTTGTTCCAGATGTGCAAACCAGCCATGACTTCATCAAAGAAATCGAGAGTGGCAAGTATGACCACCTCAAGGACAAGCCGATTGTCACCTACTGCACCGGAGGCATTCGCTGCGAGATTCTCTCAGCCGTGATGATCAATCGCGGTTTCAAAGAGGTTTACCAAATCGAGGGTGGCATCGTCCGCTATGGAGAGCGCTTCCGCGATAAGGGTCTTTGGGAAGGTTCGCTCTACGTCTTTGACGGACGCATGAATGTGAATTTCTCGGATGATGCCAAGACCATCGGCGAATGCGAGAGCTGTGCGCAGCCAACCTCAAGCTTCAGAAACTGCTCGGACCTTGGCTGTCGCGATTTGATTTTGCTTTGCGATCACTGCAACGAAGATCCAGCGAACCTCGCCTGCAAGCCCCAGCACACTCGAGGCAAACGACTTCAAGAAGTTGGCTAAAACTAAACCCCGTCCGATTCCGGACGGGGTTTAGTTTTATGGCCTAATTAGTGGTTGTGACCGCCGCGTCCACCGCGCTTACCCTTACCTTCATGGCCATGACCACGACCCTCACCCTTACCGGCCTTGTGAGCCGGCATGTTGGCTTTGGTCTCAGCTGCCACAGTTGAAGAGTAGGCAACGGTTAGTGGCTTGGAAGAGGTGACAGTTGTCACTCCTGCATCATCAACCGTGATGGTGACAATTGCTGGGGCTGAACCATCGGATGGGTATAGCGCAACCCGAGTGGTGCTGCCGACCTCGCCTGCTGGCAGGCGAAGTGTCTGGGTCAAAGTAGATCCGCTGACTGCGGTGTCATCGTGACCACGCCCAAGACCGAGGTGAACTCGGTGGCTATCAGAAGGAGCAGTCGCCGGAGCCGTTGCTCCATCGGCCAAAACGTAAGCACTGAAGTACGCGCCCATGGACACTGCCCTTGAGCTTGTCACAGTGGATGGAATTCCGGTGATGGTTGCAGAGATGGTTGCGTGGGAGTGATCGCCGCGCTCGTGCTGGTGGTTACCAACGGTTGCAGAACTTGTGCTGGCTGCCTGAGACGGGATAGCCATCGCTACACCGCCGGCTGTGATTGCTGCTGCTAGTGCTATTGCTGCACCGGTTGTTTTCTTCATGATTCTCCTTGTCTTTGGTGACAGTGACGAAGTTAGAGAGGAATGTTTGAGATAGAGCGCAAAGTCAGGATGCCTTGCCCTAACTGCCAGCTAGCACCCAGAAAAGTGCTTTGTCTGATAGTTGGCTTAGAGAAACTTCCAGCGTTTGAGCTCCCAGCCAAATCGAATCGATAGAAGTCTCAGCAAAACAATGGCGACCGCACCGATGAGAACATCAAGCGAATCAGGGATATCTAGATAGCTAAGTAGCACCACTAGCCAACCACCGGTGAAGGCCAAAACAGCGTAGGGCTGGTGATCATGAAAAGCTCTCGGAACTTCGTTCACCAATACATCTCTAAGAACACCACCGACGGTTGCGGTGATGACACCCATCAGCACGGCAACCATTGGAGAGGCCCCAGCCTGCAGGGCGACGTGCGTGCCACCGGCTGCAAAGGCTCCAAGTCCAATGGCATCTGGAATCAAAATTGCTCGCTCGGTCAGGTCAATGTGACGAGATTTGAAAAAGAACGGAAGGACCAAACCGATTCCGATCAGTGCCCAAACCCAAAACTCTTGCTCAACCCAGAAAAAGGGGCGGCGATCCAGCAGCACATCTCGAATTGTTCCGCCACCAAAAGCGGCAATGAAACCGACCATCACAACGCCCACCAGGTCGAATTGCTTACGAGCTGCCTCGATGATGCCGGAGAGAGCAAATCCGATCACCCCGATGATTTCGAGGCTAATGATTAGGAATTGAGTAGTGATGGGATTCCCCCTTACGTGCGCGAGGCGGGACTTGAACCCGCACGTCCTTGCGGACACTGGCACCTGAAGCCAGCGCGTCTGCCATTTCGCCACTCGCGCTAGGCCAGCAATTAGTTGGCCGAGCGCATTGAGATTAGCAGAGAAATAGCGGTCTCGGGAAGGGTCGCTGGGTAGACTAACCAACACCTGAGCGCGCAAGGAAGAGGTCTCGGTTGAGCTTTTTAGAAAAAGCTGAGGAGCGCATTGAGCTGGCATTTGGCTCGGTGTTCGCTCGGCTATCTAAAGCCGAGTTGCAGCCGGTGGAAATCACCCAGGCTGTGCGCAGGTCCATGGATCATGCGGCAAAACAAATCGATCTCACCCGAGTCTTAGTTCCCCACCGCTACCTGATCTTGGTGTCGGGTAACGACTCCGCTCGCATCTCACCGGCCATGCTGCTATCAATCAAAACCGAAATTGCAATGCATGCTGCTAAGCAGGGCTATCGCCTAGCCGGTGAACTCACACTCAAGTTAGAGGTAGACCCAAAGCTCCCCAGGGGTCAGGTCCGGGTTGGCAGTGCAACTTCAGGAAGCTCAGTCCAGTGGATTGCGGCTTTGGTTGTGGGAGGCAAGAGGCTGCCGCTTCAAAAGGGCACCACCACCATCGGTCGTGACCAGAGTGCAGATATTGCCATTGATGATCGTGGGCTGAGCAGAGTTCACTTTGAGGTTGCCTGGAATGATCAGGGTGCTGCGGTTCGAGACAAAGGTTCGACTAATGGCACCTTCGTTGATGGCATCCGAGTTCAAGAAGTTGCGCTGGTAAACGGCAACAAGATTTCAGCTGGACGCAGTGAATTTGTTTTTGAACTGATTGCGAGGGAGTCTCAGTGAGTGAACTTGCGCTCTTTCTAGTTCGAATTGGTTTCGTAGCGGTGCTGTGGATCTTCATCCTCAGCCTGCTTTCCGTTATTCGTGCAGATCTATATGGCCGACGAGTTATCAGCAAGATCGCTAAACAAAACGCCCCCAAACTCCCGGGTGGTTTGCCTGGCTCGGTGGCATCTTTGGGGCTCGAAGACTCTGACAGTTTTGAGCCGACTCAAATTGCGATTCTCTCCGGTCGAACCGCTGGCACGAGCATGGAGCTTGAAGACAAGACCGAGATTCTGATTGGTCGAAGCGCTGGTTGTGACCTGGTGCTGTCGGACGAGTTCTCCTCTAACACCCATGCCAAGCTGATCAAGGTTGGCGAGGATTGGGTGCTGCAGGATTTGAGCTCAACCAACGGCACGTTCCTAGATGGCCGCAAGGTAGCCACCCCGGCAACCATCAAGGCCGGTATGACAATCCGAATCGGCACCACAAACTTTGAGTTGAGGTCATAAACCTTGGCCATCAAAACCGTGGGCTATGCGGCAAGCGATATTGGTAAGCACCGCAGCTCCAACCAAGACTCCGGCTACTGCGGCTACCAGCTTTTCTTCGTGGCCGACGGCATGGGTGGTCACGCCGGTGGCGATATTGCCTCGGCAATCGCCTCTCAACGAATCGCGTTGGCTGATGCCAAGAGTGAAACGGTAGAAGAGGCTATCGAGTCACTAAAGCGAGCAATTCTGGAAGCCAATCAAATGCTTTCGGCAACCGTGATAGACCACCCAGAGCTCGAGGGCATGGGAACTACGTTCTCCGGCATGCTGCGCCACGGCAATCAGATGATCATCGCCCATATCGGTGACAGCCGCATCTACCTTGCGCGTGACGGCGAAGTGAAGCAGATCACCAATGACCACACCTTTGTTCAAAAGCTTGTGGACATGGGTCGCATAACTCCTGCCGAAGCCCTCGTGCACCCTCGCCGAAGCGTTCTGATGCGCGTGCTGGGAGATGTTTCTTCCGACCCAGAGGTCGACATCGCAATTTACGACGCGATGCCAGGCGATCGTTGGATGCTCTGCAGCGACGGTCTATCTGGTGTGGTGCCAGATGGTGTCATGAACCGAATCCTCACATCCAAGGTCCCCACCGAAGAGGCAGCTGAGCTGTTGGTTGGAGAGGCACTCGAATTTGGAGCACCCGACAACGTCACAGTTGTAATCACAGACGTAGTTCGATCTGCGGTGCAGACCGATATCGAACCAGCAGCACTGTTTGTTGGCTCAGCTGCCAACGAGGTCGTTATCGAGGAGCGCAAGGGCAGCAAGATTCTGCGCCTGTTCTCACCAAGAAGCCTGCTAGATCTGTTGCAAACCCCAGAGGACCCAACGCAATACGCTCCAGAGTCCGAAGAGTTGTTGAACAAGATCCTCTCCGAAACCAGACGCAAGATTCGCTTCAAGTCGGCCCGCATCATCGCAAGTTGGTTATTGCTAGCCACTGCGCTCACCGGCATCGGATACATCGCCTACGAATACACCCAGACTCGCTACTACGTCTCAAGTTTCGAGGGCAATGTCACTATCTACCAGGGCATTCGAGAATCACTCGGACCATTCAAATTCTCTGAGCCCTACCTTGTTTCCGACATCTCAGTTGGAACCCTCTCGGTTTTCCAGCAAGACCTGATTGAGCGCTCAATCTCCGCTGAGTCCTTGGAGGATGCCCAGCGAATTTTGGACCAGCTGCGTGAGGCCCAAAATGAGTAACACCTCCCTCACCTCCGCAATACCAAAGCTTCTTAAGGCAGTCCCCCGCTCCCGCAATTTTGAAGCGGTGCTGCTGTTTTGGGTTTCTGGAATCCTGGCTTTTGCACTTGCTCAGATTCAGCTAGCAGTGCTGCAAAAAATGCAGCTATCACTGCTTTTCTACTGGGCGCTACCAACCCTGGGTGCTCTCGCCGTCCACCTGGTGCTTCGAAAGCGCGCAGTTAGCGCCGATGGACTGATCTTGCCGCTGGCGTTTTTACTAAACAGCCTGGGTATCGCGATGATCTATCGCCTTGATTTAGCCGAGGCCGCCCGAGGCGGAACGGCACTGTTTGCAGAGCGACAGGTTTGGCTATCGGTTTTGGCGATGGGTATCGCCGCGCTGGTTATCTGGTTGGTCCCGAACCATCTAGTGCTAAGGCGATACCCGTACATAGCTGGTATTGCTGGGCTCGTGCTACTGATTCTTCCGGCCCTTCCCGTGATTGGAAAAACCAGAAACGGTGCCACGCTCTGGATTGGTATTGGTGATTTCACCTTCCAGCCCGGTGAGATTTCAAAGATCTTGCTCGCCATCTTCTTTGCCGGATACCTGGTCTCTCGGAAGGACTCGCTGAGCGAGATTGGCTCAAGAGTGCTTTGGATGCGAGTACCAAGAGCCAAGGACCTGGGTCCGGTTTTAGTGGTGTGGTTTGCAACCGTAGGTATTTTGGTGTTGCAGCGCGATCTTGGCACCTCGGTGCTCTACTTCGGTTTGTTCCTAGTGATGATCTACACCGCAACCGGCAGAGCTTTTTATGTCGGAGTCGGAGTCACCATGATGCTCACCGGAGCCCTGGTGGCATCAAGAATTTTTGACTACGTATCAAGGCGTTTTGACTCTTGGCTCGATCCGCTTTCGGTTGACAACTACAACGCCGCGGGCGGTAGCTATCAGCTGGCTCAAGCGCTGTTTGGCATGGCAAACGGCGATGTAATCGGTGCTGGTCTGGGCGGAGGATTCCCACAGCTAATTCCACTGGCTGAGAGCGACTTCATACTTGCAGCACTCGGCGAGGAGCTAGGACTTGCGGGCGTGTTCTCGATCCTCGCGGTTTTCCTGCTGCTGATCTATCGCGGTCTGAGAATTGCCAACTCGCACTCCGATGATTTCTCAAAGCTACTCACAACCGGTCTCTCGTTCGTTCTCGGTTTGCAGGTGTTTGTGGTGGCTGGTGGAGTTATGGGATTGCTCCCACTGACCGGTCTCACCGCCCCTTTCTTGGCAGCTGGTGGTTCCTCGCTGCTAGCCAACTGGGCATTGGTCGCACTGCTTCTTGTGATCTCTGACTCCTCAACCAGGAGGCCCGCATGAATCGACAGGTGAGAAGGGTTGGACTAGCGCTAGTTGTCATGTTCTTGGCGCTGTTTCTCATGGCCAGCTCGATTCAGGTGCTGAGGGCCGATTCGCTCTATTCGGATTCGCGCAATATTCGAACCTCGTATGAGACCTACAAGACTCAGCGCGGACCAATCTTGGTCGGTGGGGTTCCGGTAGTCGAATCGGTGCCATATAACGATGCCTACCGATTCCTTCGAAACTACGAGTCGGTTATCTACTCCCCAGTAATTGGTTACTTCTCGCTGTTCTCTGGATCAAACGGGCTAGAGCGCGCTATGAACTCCTACCTATCTGGGCAGTCCTCGGCTCAGTTCTTCGAACAAATCAATGCTCTGCTGGATGGCAAACCAGTGATCGGTGCTGCGGTTGAACTGACCCTGGATCCGGCCATTCAAAGGGCTGCTTGGGATGCGTTGGGTAATCGAAAAGGGGCTGTGGTAGCAATCGAACCCAGCACTGGAAGAATTTTGGCAATGGTTTCAAAGCCAACATTTGATGCCAACCAACTGGCCGGTCATCTATATGAGCCTGTCAACGATGCCTACCAGGTCTATGACAAAGACGAGGATCAGCCGCTTATTAATAAGGCGATTGCGGGAGACCTATATCACCCGGGATCGGTGTTCAAGCTGGTTGTCACCGCAGCCGCATTAGAGTCTGGGCAGTTCTCGACCACCACTCAGTTCCGCAACCTAAAGAGCTACACCCTGCCTGGAACCCAGACCGCAATTCGCAACTCCGGTGGTTCAACCTGTGGCAAGGGTGACACCGTCACTCTTGAGGTTGCACTCATAAAGTCCTGCAACATCCCATTTGCAATGCTTGCCACAGAACTTGGCGATGATCGCATTCGTGCGATGGCCGAGCTGATGGGCTTCGGGGCGGATCTGAGTATCCCACTGAAGGTGACACCGAGCGTCTATCCAGAAGACCCGGATCTCTCTCAGACCGCACTAACCGGCTTTGGTCAGTTCGATGTTCGGGTGAGCCCACTGCAGATGGCGATGGTTTCATCAGCTATTGCAAACCAGGGTGTGATGATGCAGCCGCAGCTGGTTGAGATGGTGGTTGCATCCAACCTAAACGTCTTGCAAGACCCAGAACCAAAGGTGCTATCTGTTCCACTATCCAGACTCAGCGCGGGTTATCTAACTCGCATGATGGTGGATTCAGTGGAGATTGGAGCGGCCACCCGAGCTGGCATCTCCGGTTTCGCAGTGGCTGGCAAGACTGGCACTGCTCAGAATGGACCAACCGATCCATACACCCTTTGGTTCACCGGCTTTGCCCCAGCAGAGGCACCTAAGGTGGCAGTTGCAGTCGTGGTTGAAGACGGTGGCGGCATTGGTCAAAACGGCACCGGTAATCAAATTGCGGCGCCTATTGCACGAGCTGTAATGAAGGCGGTGTTGGAGCGATGAAGCCTGCAGTTGGACAGCTTTACGGCGATCGTTACCGCCTAAAGCTTCGCATTGCCATCGGCGGCATGGGTGAGGTTTGGCAAGCAGAGGATGAACTGATCCTGCGTCAGGTTGCCATCAAGATTTTGAAAGAGGAATACCTTGGTGATCCGCTTTTCCTAGAGCGCTTCCGCTCCGAGGCAAAGTCAGCGGCACTGGTTGAGCATGAGGGCATTGCGAACGTCTACGACTACGGCGAGGACACCGGCAGTGCCTACCTTGTGATGGAGTTGGTTCCAGGCGAATCGATGTCTCGCCTGATTGAGCGAGAGAAGCGCCTGAGCGAAGAGAAGGTTTTGGACATCATTGCCCAGACCGCAAGGGCACTCTCGGCCGCGCATTCAAGGGGCCTGATCCACCGCGATATCAAACCTGGAAACCTGCTCATCACTCCAGAGGGCAAGGTGAAAATCACCGATTTTGGTATTGCCCGCGTTGGTGACCAGGTGCCGCTGACCAAAACTGGTCAGGTCATGGGCACCGTGCAATACCTTGCCCCCGAGCAGGCAACGGGCAAGCCATCAACTCCATCTACTGACCTTTACTCTCTGGGCGTTGTTGCTTACGAAGCGCTTGCTGGAAAGCGGCCCTTCGGTGGCGAAAACCAAATGGCCATCGCGATGGCTCACATCAACGAGATGCCGCCGGCTCTCCCTGAGGACATTGACCCTAGGGTGCAAAACCTGGTGCTGTCTTGCCTAGCCAAGAAGCCAAATCAAAGACCCGAGTCTGCAAGTTCGCTGGCGATCCGAGCCGAAGCTCTGCTTCGCGAAAAGCGCCGTCCTGGCTACAGCTCGCCCAACTACCCGGTGGGTAAAGACGAAACCACCGCAACCGAGATCATCCCAACCGACACCGCTGAGCTTCCAAAGGCACCGATCGTCTGGCCCTGGTTGGCAACACTTGGTCTACTGCTGGTGACTGCAATCGTCGTAATTGTCGCAATCCTCTCTGAGCCAGATACTGGCTCAATTCCTAGTCCAAGCCCGACTCAGTCTGAGACCAAGGAGCCCAGTGCCGAAGAAACTCCATCGGAGAGTGAACCGGTCGAACCTGCTTCGGTGCTGATTCTTAGGTCAGACATCATCGGAGAAAACCTCTCGGATGTCACTGCACGCCTTACCGAACTCGGCATGAAGGTGAATGCCATTCCGGGTGAGCTAATCCCAGGTACCGATCCAAGAGTTAGAACCGTGTATGCGGTGTCTCCAACGGGGAACATCGAACGCGGCACCGTGGTTGATGTCACCTACTACGTTGGTGAAGTTTCTAACCTTCCGGTTGAAATTCCTGAGGACCCTGCAGACCCTGCATCCGAGTCAGGAAACGTGATCGAGGGTGAGACTCAAAGTGAGCCGGTGGCGGGGGATCAGTAAGTTGATGATGGACGAGTCCTAACCAAATAACTCAGAGTTAAAACTAAACTTTTCCAAGGCAGAAAGAGCTGTTGTGAACGAAAACGAGAGACTGATAGCGGGGCGCTACCGTCTCGGGGCACTAGTGGGCCGCGGCGGCATGGCTGAGGTATTCGAGGGTTATGACACTCGCCTTGGTAGAACCATCGCCATCAAGCTTTTGAAGTCAGATCTCGCCAACGACGCAAACTTTGAATCCAGATTCCGCCAGGAAGCACAGGCCAGTGCACGCATGGCTCACCCCACCATCGTCCGCGTCTATGACGCCGGCGAAGAGGAATCTGTCGATGAAAATGGTCAGACTCGAAAGACTCCGTTCATCGTTATGGAGCTAGTCCGTGGTCGCCTACTTCGCGAACTGATTCACGAGGGGCCAGTAGAGATTTCCAAGGCCGTGAAGTTCGTTTCAGGCATCCTGACCGCACTGGAGGTTTCACACTCCGCAGGTGTAGTTCACCGCGACATCAAGCCTGCGAACGTGATGGTTGTGGAGGGCGACCAGGTCAAGGTGATGGACTTCGGCATCGCCCGTGCGGTGTCAGACAACTCTGCAACCCAGGCTGCCACCGCCGGGATTGTCGGCACTGCCCAGTACTTCTCCCCCGAGCAAGCTCGCGGTGAAGGAGTCGATGCCAGAACCGATCTCTACTCAACCGGCGTAATACTCTACGAACTGCTCGCTGGCAGACCTCCGTTCCAGGGAGAAAGTGCGGTTTCTGTTGCTTATCAGCACGTATCCGAAGCTGCTGCTGCACCTTCGCAGTTCAACCCAAGCGTCTCCGCTGAGCTAGATGCCGTTGTGCTGCGCGCAATGAGCAAGAACAAGGAAGAGCGTTTCCAGTCAGCTGCCGAGTTCCGCGAACACCTTTTGGCAGCGAGCGCTGCGACTCCAACCGCACCTAGAACTCAGGTTTATGTCGCTGAGAAGACCGAGCTAATCACCAGCCCTGTCACTCCAGTTACCTCAGAGCAGAGCGCGGTCGATGAGATTTTTGGCTCATTGCAAACCGCACCGACTCAAGCTGTCACTACCGAGGCAACCAAGTTGAACGCGGGAGTGCTCTGGGGCCTCGGCACCGGCGTTGCCGTGATCTTGGTTGGTCTACTGGTTTGGCTGTTCTCTTTGGGTGGTGCCTCAAACCCATCCGTGAACCCTGGTGGTATCACGGTTGCAAATGTTGAGGGCTCGCTCTACGACGATGCTTACAACACCCTGATCGGGCAAGAACTTTTGGTTCTGCGCGTCTATGAAAAGAGTGACACCGTGCCAGAGGGTGTTGTGATTCGTCAGGAGCCAATTGCTGGCACCAACGTTTTGGCCAACACTCCAATCACGCTCTACGTTTCAAGCGGCGCAACCGAGGTCGTGGTGCCAAACGTTTTGAATGTGGCTGAAGCTCAAGCTGTGGCCATGATCGAGGGTCAGGGTCTAACCATTGGCACAATTACAGTCGTCTCCTCCGCAACGGTGCCTGAGGGTGTAGTTATCGCTACCGACCCAGCAGTCGGCGGTCGACTACCACTTGGCAGTGTCGTGAACCTGACTTTGTCTAACGGCAAGGTCCTGGTCCCGGATGTGAGAAACCTCTCGGTTCTTGAAGCTAGAAGCATCCTCACTGCTCCAACCATTGGCTACACGGTGTCTATCGAGATCATCGATTCCGCCACCTGCACCGGAACCCCCGGCAACGTGGTTATCGAGCAGTCGATCTTGCCCGGTGAGGCAGCGCAGCTTCAGAACATGGTGCTTTATGTGCAGTGTGTGGGTGCGAGCCCAGCTCCAAGTCCGACGCCTTCGCCGACTGAGACCACGCAGGGCTAGTTAGAGATTCTTGGGGAGAGGGTCTTTGCCTTCTCCAAAGCACCCTCGAGCCCTAGAGTCTCGAGCCAGTTGGCAAGCATGAGGTAACCACCTTCGGTCATCACTGACTCCGGGTGAAACTGCACTCCGTAAATAGGTTTGCTCTTGTGCTGCAGCCCCATGATCACTCCGGACTCAGTCTCTCCCGTGACAACCAAATCCTCTGGAACGGTGTCCTTCACTACCGCTAGCGAGTGATAGCGGGTGGCATTGAAGCCCTGGGGCAGTCCTTGAAAAATAGTGCTGTTCTGGTGGTTGATCTTGGAGACTTTGCCGTGCATCAGCTCGGGAGCGCTTTGAACCGTTGCCCCCATGGCCTCGGCG
>JACCDL010662164.1_pt1 | contig 14313 bp, 15 predicted proteins | sample 7441931 | NCBI WGS metagenome assembly JACCDL01 (sample SAMN15323437, study PRJNA562643) | freshwater metagenome | isolation source: river surface water | place: USA:Blue River Watershed | collected 2017-08-16 | reverse complement strand
ACTTAATAAGTGAGTCTTGGGTGATCTCTTCAGCCTTAGCTGAATTCTTTAATACTCGATTGGCATGCGCGAGCAGCTCTGAGCGGTGCTCAGTGTAATAAGCCCCCAGTTCAGCAACTGTCCATACGCTAAGTGCCACTTTATTGATCCTTCATTAACCGGTTTTGTCTTGCAGAGCCAACCGTCGCTGCCTCTATCCCCTACTACGAATCCCATCCTAGTTTGTAGTGGGAAGGGGACAAAACGGACATTTCATCAATATGCGTGCGGCAGCTCTTTGGTTCTGAGCGTGAAGGGTGGTGGGATAGCAACATGGAGAGAGTCGATGTCGCCGTCATTGGATCTGGGGCCGTTGGAATGGGAGTGGCAAGAGGTCTTCTCGAGCTTGACCCGACGATGCAGATTTCGATTTTCGAAAAAGAGCAGACTTTTTCAAGTCATGCAAGTGCCAGGAATTCAGGAGTCTTACACGCTGGTTTCTACTATTCGCCAGAATCACTCAAGGCACGCTTCTGTCGAGAAGGTCGAGATGAGCTCGAAAGTCTTGCAACCAAAAACTCAATTCCTGTTAAGAAAATTGGAAAAGTAGTTGTTGCGAGGAATCAAGGCGAAGAATCAAGGTTAGAAACCCTATTGCGAAGAGGTGTAGCAAATGGAGTTGAACTCGAAAGATTACCTAAATCGGAACTCTCCAAATTTGAACCACTAGCCCGCACAGTCGGTTCTTTTCTTTGGTCACCAAATACCTCCGTTTCAAATCCTGTCTTGATTAACGAAGCTCTTCGAAATGAACTGATTTCTAAGAATGCGAAATTTATTTCTAACTCAAGAGTTTACTTTAAAGACGAAAAGTGGATGAATTACGATGATGTTATCCCAGCAAAATATTTTGTAAACGCAGGCGGTGCTTGGGCACTTGACTTGGCTCATCAAATGAAACTAGGTATGCAACTCCGTACTATGCCTTTCCTGGGTCTATACAAACAAGTACAGGCAACTCAGCTTCCGATTCGAACATTAATCTACCCAGTTCCACATCCGATAAATCCTTTCTTGGGAGTTCACTTCACATTGACTATTGATGGATTTGTAAAAATTGGACCTTCTGCACTTCCTATTATTGGTAGAGGCCAGTATTCGATGACTTCTCCTATCACTTCCAGCGAGATAATTACATTTGGCAAAAATCTCTGGAGTTTGGCTAAGGGAAGTAAGCATGATCTTTGGTCAATGGCGCAGTATGAAATTCCTAAACTGCTTACTTCAAACCTAGTTGCAGCAGCTTCAGAGCTTGTACCGAGCGCAAAATTGGTCAAGCATTGGTTGAGGAAAAGTCCAGGAATAAGAGGGCAATTGATTAATTCCCACACGGGTGAACTATTGCAAGATTTCTTGATTGAACATCATCAAAATTCAACCCATGTGCTCAATGCTGTATCACCAGGGTGGACTGCATCAATCCCATTTGGGCGGCACATTGCTCAGATGGTCTTAGGGCGGCTTGATTCCGATTCATAGTCGTTTGCCAACTTGAGTCCCTCAGGTGTTCCGATATCAACGAATAGTCCATCAAAATTATGCGTGGAAAGCTCATGCATAATTTTAGGTATTAAGTATTTACTTATGTCGATTTCTTCTTCTTTGAGTTCAAATAAAGACTTCTCAATTTCTGGTGTAAATAAGTAAATAGCTGCATTTGCCAACCTCGATGGCGGGTTTGTAACTTTTTCGTGAAATTCTCGAATGGTTTTATCTGGATTCAAAATGAGAACACCACAATTCTCGGGACTTTGAGTTTCAAACGTACCTAGGGTGCCAAAATTCCCAACTTCACGATTGATATGTGAAGCAACAAACTTAGTCATTGGATGAGCAAAGTAATTATCTGCGTGCATAACAAGAAAGTCATCACTAGCAAGTTTATCGAAATGTTTCTTCAGCGTTCCTGCGGTACCTAGAAGTGTCTCCTCATAACTCAAACTTATTTCGAGAGGCGTGGTGTAACTTTCTAAATACTTTTCAATCTGATCCGCTAGATAATGGGTGTTAATTAAAACTTCCGTAACACCTGAATCAACCATTTGCTTCAAGCAGAAATCTAGAATCGGGGTATTGCCGACTTTGATTAAGGGTTTCGGAGTTGCTTTTGTTAAATCGCCAAGTCTGCTTCCGAAACCAGCTGCGAGTAACAGAGCTTTCATAATTGCAGAATTGAGTTAACTGTTTCCTGCGCAATTGGCACGTTACCTAGTCTTCCAACCTGAATCCCCGCAAGAACGGATCCGATAAGTGCAGCCTCATAGATTGTTGCACTGGATGCAAGTGCCAAACTAGCACCAGCAAGCATTGAGTCTCCCGCGCCTGAAGTGTCGACAGGATTCCTATTGATTGCAGCAATTTCGTCAGTGGCCAGCATTTCTCCACTGTTATCCTGTGCGCTGATGAGAACTCCATCCCCTCCCATTTTTAGGAGAAGATTCTTGGAATTCATTGTCTTGCGTAAACCCTCAGCGACAACCACCAGGCCAGATGTATTGTCCTTGAGCTCAAGTCGCGCTTCACGTTCTGTCGCTGAAATTAGATCAATATTCTTAAACTTCCCTAGATTTCCAATTTGGGATGATGATTGACTGTCGGCGCTCACAAAAATTTGGTGGTTCGTCGCGATTGCCAATATGCGCTCGTCGAGTTGGGGTGAAAGTACCCCGTAAGAAAAATCGGAGAGAATCAGTACGTCTATGTCGCCCGCAATTTTCGAAACCATCTCTACTAATTCAGACTCTTTCTCTGAGTCTAAGAATTCTTGTGTAAGATGGCTAATCTTCAGGAGTGTTTGAGTTCCACTTCTATATCTTTGTTTCAATGTGGTGGGCCTAGATTTATCAACCACATTTACGGAATCGAGTTGATATTCGGATGCTTTCTCTTTGGACCAACTCGAAGTTTCATCTTCCCCTATTACCGTAATAAAAGTTGTTTTAGCTCCAAGAGACTTGCAATGTGCTGCCACGATTCCAGCACCACCGAAATACCTTCTTTTATCTACCGGAGTAACTACTACTGTCGGCTCTTCCTGAGACATCCCCAACGGATGGCAATTGATGTACTCATCTATAATTAGATCTCCAACTACGCATACTCGAAGCTTGGAAAATTCCTTTATAACTTCTAGTAAACGGGCAGTCGTAATCTTGTTTCTCATCATGAATTCTTGAGGCATTGTTGCTAGTTTCTCGACAAATTCAGAGTCATTGCTTCCTATTAGGTCGCTCTCAGAATAGAAATTAGCGCCTGATGTGAAGACTAACTTACCCCCATATGTTGAAAGTACTTTCGACTCTTGATTTTGAGCATTCCTGAATTCGTGACCCTTTATGACGATTTCAGGTCGAACATCAAGAAGAACCTTCTCAATGTTCCCATCAAATTCAATTACCTTGTCAACATATTCAATATTCTTCAAAATGTTTACACGCCAGTGTATTTCTTCAACTGTGAGGCCCTCTGTATCAAGCGCTACGACTAATTTTTGACCAAAATCTGTTGCAGTACGCAAAAGACGCATATGGCCAGCATGAATAACACGAAACTTACCCGAGACGAAAACTACGTTTGCTTTCTCTTTCATCTCAGACCTCGTTTAGTATCAATAGTGGGCGACCTGGTTTGCCAGAGTCCAAGTAAGCCAGACCATTGTTTACTTCGTCAATTGTGAATGTTTCTCCAAGTAGTAGTTCCAAGTTGACGCCCGATTTGCGGATATATTCACCAATTCGCGTCATATCTAAATCTGGATTAACGTCGCCGCCCCAAGTTCCAAAAATCTTCTTTCCCTTGATTAGATCGTGAGGATCTAGAGCAATCTTTGAACCCGCTTCAGGATGGCTCGCAAAAACTAATATCCCCGAGTCTTTCAGATTTGCAAATCCAGTTTCTATTGCATCTGTCGTACCAGATGCCTCAATAACAAGGTCGTAATCGCTTGGACCGTCACTAATGTCCTCGTGAACATTGTTGAATCTCATATGAAGGGCCTGGGCTCTCTTCTCTGAAGATTTCTCAACGATGTCAATACGGGACTTATTCATTCCTGCGAGTACGAGTGCTGCTGCTGAGCCAATGCCACCAAAGCCAATTACACAAACTTTCTGAACCAAGTCATTCTCGCCATACTTAAGGGCCATCCCACCGCCAGTTAACAAGGCGCAACCAAACAGGGCTAACAATCTTTCACTAAACCCTACAGGTGCAGGAAAAATTCGGTTTTCTGATACGACGGTATAACTTGAAAAAGTTGTGATTTTCCCCGAATTAACTCTGTTTCCTTGAGCATCTTTGTAAAGTGCATTCTTCGCATTAATTCCTGCTCCTGCCACCCAGGAAAGAATTACATGGTCGCCTGGCCCACATTTTGTTACGCCGGGACCAATTTCTTGGACCACGCCATAACCTTCGTGGCCTAACAAGTGCGGCAGCCATTTATCAACTCCGCGCAGTCCCTGTTGTTCCATCAACTGGCTTCGGCAGATTCCTGAGTAATGCATCTTTATTAAAACCTGGCCATGTATCAGCGGTTCGGAGACAATATCTTCAATAGAAAGCTCAGCTCCTGATTTACGTAAAACTGCTGCTCTAATGCTTTTTGTCACTCGCTACTCACTCCTGAATTCTCACAACAATTTCTCGAACCATCTCAACACAAACTTGATGATCTTCGACCACATCTGAGGCAACGGTACTACCTTCAGGTTTACCGATTAACACCCTGTAGCCAATTCCCGCCTTTTGAGCCGCGATCATGTCGGACTCGTTGTCGCCGATCATTATGGAGTTTTCAAGATTCAATTCAAGCCTCTCGGCTGCCTCTAGGAACATCGCCGGGGAGGGTTTCCGTCTTCCTGGATGTGAATTTTGGGGTGCTTCGGGATTCTCTGGCGCGTGGATTACTTCATTAATCGTAATTCCCTGGCTTTTAAATTGAGAAATCATCCATTGAGTCAAGTCTTGGTATTCAGATTCTGAAAAATAACCTCTGCCAATCCCACTTTGATTAGTGATAATTACGATTGGCATTCCACTCGAAATTGCAAGGAGACATATTTCAAATATCTCGGGGAAAAACTCAAATTTCTCAGTCTTAAAGACATATCCGTGGTCTTTATTAATCACACCATCCCGATCGAGAAATAGAGCAGGTTTACTTTGTTTCATTTAGAAAGGACCAGTAAAAGATGCGTCTGGAACATCCTCCTTCGAAGGAGTGAGTACTTCAATGACATCAGAAGGGGAAGGGATTGCAAGTGTATGGAGAATTGATTGAGCAATTTTAACCGCAGAAACTCGATACTCTCCGATGACCCCATGACTCGTAGGCTCTGGAACATCTGGTAGCGAAACTAATTGAGGACGATTTTGCAGTTGCACATCAGTTGTCATTAACGTATTTGCAATAATTTCTTTACCGAACGAGGAAATTTCGTGAGAAGCGTCGACTACAATCAAATTCCTGGTTTTCTCAACCGAGGTTAGGATTGTTTTCATATCTAGTGGTTTGATCGTCCTTAAATCGATAAGTTCAGCAGAGATGCCTTTGCTCTTCAAATAGTTGACTGCCTTTAGCGACTCGATGGACATGTAACCTGACGACACAACCGTGATATCGGTGCCAGAAGTGCATACATTTGCCTTGCCGAGTTCGATTGGCTTATCAATGCGAGAGTCATCACTCGATACTTGTTGACAATGAATCCATCGATCTTCAATGAAAATCACGGGATTCGGATCATCAATTGATGCCTGAAGAAGTGAAGCCACTTCTGATGCAAATGATGGCATGACAACTTTTAATCCTGGAATGTGAGCGAACCACGAATGAAGGTTCTGTGAGTGGGTAGGACCCTGCCCCCAACCTCTTCCTGTAATCAGTCGGATAGTCATTGGAACTGAGCTTTGGCCACCGAACATAAAGTGCCATTTCGCAGCTGAATTAACCAACTGATCCATTGCAAGAATAAAGAAGTCCATCCGTTGATGAATCATCAATGGGCGAAACCCTGAAATCGCAAGTCCTACACCGACACCTGTCATCGCGTTTTCAGATGTTGGAGTTTCAAGCACTCTTTGATCCCCATATTTTTCACAAAGACCTAATGTGGTGCCAAATACGCCTTTGGGATCTGCCACCCCAAGCCCTGAAATGAGGAATTTAGGATCGTCTTTGAGATTTCGGTCTAGCACTCTGAGAATTTCGGATGCGGAATTAGTTTGCATAGACGCCACCTGTGGCTTGCTCAAATGTTGGAAACGGCGATGATTCCGCGAATTCAAATGCGTCCTCTATATCCTTGTAAATTTCAGTCCTGATTTTATCTATATCTTGCACTGTAAGGGACAGATCATTTTCAAGCGCTACAAGTAAGTCTCTTTCTTTGAATTCAGCAAGTTCTACCTTTGGTCGATAGCCAAGGTTGTCATCATCATTTGGACCACAATGCTCTAGCTTGCGGTAGGTGTTAATCTCAATTAATGATGGGCCTTTTCCGCTTCGCGCATAATCAGTCAAAGAAGCAAGTTTTGAAAAACAATCTGAAATCTCAGAATCGTCTGCAGAATCGCAGTAAAGTCCAATTGATGATGCGAGTTTACTTATTGATCTACCTGCAGGCTGACGTGCACTTAAACCTGTGTACACAGAATACAAATTATTTTCAACGACAAAAACTACCGGCAATTTATGGACTGCGGCAAAATTTGCAGATTCATAAAATGAACCTTCCTCAATCGCTCCGTCGCCGAGAAAGATGAAGCTTAAGCTCGAGTCATTTTTTAACTTTTTTGCAAATCCGACGCCAACTCCAATTGGAATGCTGTTTCCAACAATTGCGGAGGAGCCAAGGAAGCCCTTCTCCAGGTCAATTAGGTGCATCGAACCACCCCGGCCTTTTGAACAGCCTGTCACTTTCCCATATATCTCAGCAACCATCCTTGGGAGATTTCCGCCCATTGCTAAATAATGGGCATGGGCACGATGTGTACTGATTGCAGAATCACCGGGTTTCACAACCTGCTGAAATATGGCGCTTGGGATTTCTTGTCCTATTGAAAGGTGAACGGGACAGCGCATATTTCCTTCGGGATATCTCTCTGCGATTCTAGATTCAACAAGTCTGATCCGTAAGGAGGTTTTATACAGCTGAAGCTTATCCAACTCTAGAGTCATGGAATGAACCAGTAGTAGTCGCCGTCGTATCCAACTTCTGCGAAGAAATCTACCCACTCATCAACCGACATCATGGTGAGAGCAGTTAGGTTCCATGCTTCCATTCTTTCTTTTTCTATCTCATTTCGATAGGCATCGACAGTAATGAATGCCCTTCCACCGCTTACGCGCTGAATTTCCCTAAGTGCTTGGGCGCAATCGTCCCGATTGAGATTGTGGATTGTGTTGATCGACATCACGAAATCAAATGAGTTGTCCTCAAATTCAAGTTTCCTAGCATCTCCGACACTCAAAAAGTCTCTAACAGTTTCAATTGAATTCTCAATTGCATATTGCGAAATATCGACACCGCGAACATCAATTCTTGGTAATGCTTCCTTCAAATCATGCAAGAAAAAACCTTTGGCACACCCCACATCTAGCACACGAGATTCTTCAGTTAAATTAAAATGTGATACCAAATCTGGAACCACTGGTTTCCAGAAACGTGCCTGATAGGTGAAACCCCCGTAGCCATGGTTCCGATCGCCATCGAAATAATCAAAATCAAATCGTCTTCCGATAGCACGCGCTTCTTCGCTTTTTGCTTCGAGCCTTGAAGTTAAATCTCTCTTAACTTTTGGGTATTTAGATAACAAGTCAATTTCAGCACCCATTATTTGGCATCCCCGATGTTATTCGCGGTCATCCACTTCACGGTATACCAGCGGTCATCATCCTTCACACTTCCAGATTCAAGGGCATCAGCAATTTCGTCAATCGCATCAGCTACCGTTTTCAACTGGGAGTATCCAGTTTTAATCAATTTACTTGAATCTTGGCGATATGAACGTGGATCGTTCGAAGGTTTTATATCAATTTCAACGCCAAATTTTTTAGCCACTGTCTCTGCAATACTCATCACGCTAATATTCTCAAAACCAGCATTGTAGCATCCAGAAGGAAGCCTAGGATTGTTTAGGAAGTGCTCGTAAACACGCGACATATCCTGAATATGGATATTTGGACGAACCTGATCGCCACCTAAGACGGTAATTTTCTTATCTCGATAAGCATGCATCACAAACATATTGACGACAACATCAAATCGCATTCTAGGTGAAACCCCACAAACCGTTGCTGGGCGAATGCAATACACATCAAAATCATCGGAGTAACTCAGGCATACCCTCTCTGCAGACATTTTGGTCTTGTTGTATGCCGAAATCGGAACCAAATCAAGATCTTCCGTAACTCGTTCTTCTTCTTTCACGCCATAGACGCTCCCTGAACTCGCATACATGAAAATTTTAACACTTGGTGTTTTCTTGCAAAGATTCAACAGTTGATTGGTGTGAAGTACGTTGACCTCCCAAGACAAGACCGGATTTAACTCAACACTTGGGTCATTAGCCACATTTGCTAGGTGTATTACAGATTCAATCCCATTCAAATCTTCAATAGTGATGTCAGAAAAATGCTTGTTTATAACCCGAACATTCTTTGATTCTGGTAAAAAGTTCCCGAACCACTGGGCGTCAACAACAATGAGTTCATGCCCTTGAGACGCTAAATTTGGAACAAGAACAGAACCAACATAACCGCATCCGCCTGTAACAAGAATCTTCATTATTCTACTTCCTGTGAATATATTCGGCTGTCATATCCCGTAGCGCTTCTAAATTTCTTTCAACCCAGGCAATTGTACGGTCAATTCCTTGATCTAAGTTTATTTGATCACGCCAGCCTAACTCCGTCCGAATCTTCTCTGAATCAAGCTGATAAGCGAAATCTTTCCCTTGCCTATCTGGCGCCATTTCAACGAGATTGTCCAAGTCGACGTTCATTCTTCTAGCGATTTTCTGTACCAAATCATGGATGGTTATGAGTTCATTCGTTGAGATGTGATAGGTCTCTCCAATTTTCCCAGAAGTGACTACCCGATTGAGAGCCGTGTTTACATCAGAAATATGAATGAATGATCTGATTGACTTCCCGCCCCCTTGAAGGGGAATTTTCTTTCCTGTTAATGCCGACAGAATTACTTTCGGCACGATTCTATAAAGCTGCTGATGCTCACCATAAACATTTGCAGCCCGTGTGAAAATTACTGGAAAATTGAAGTTTTCATGCAATGCCCTCAAATGCCAGTCTCCCGCTGCCCTTGAGACGGCATACGGTGTATTGGGAGCAAAGTTAAAACTTTCCTTAATCCAACCTTCGGTGGAGCCATAAACTTCAGGCGTTGTGAAGTGAATATACCTCTCGACTTCAGTTTCATTTCGTAACCTATTTACAAACTTAGCAAGTGATTCAACATTTGCCTGATACCAGTCTTCCGGGTAATTCCAACTTTGGCCAACCATGCTCTGAGCAGCAAAATTTACAACGGTGTTCACTTTATTTCTTTGAATCGCCTTAATTACTTCACTCGAATCATCGTTGACATTCCAAACGATTTTCTCATCTGAGAAATTTCCATTTAGTCTTGCGTCAAATTGCGGCGACAGCCGGGGTGAACGACTTACGGTTAAGCAAGATTTATTTTTCAAAACATGTGCCGCAAACGAATTACCCGAAAAAGAGTGGCTTCCAATTATTGCAATCTTGGTTGTCATGAATTTCTAATCAATTCTGTTAAAACATGACTGACCGTAGAATGAATATCTTCTACTACGCCATAGCTTCCAATTTTCGTTGGCGTATGAATACTGATGTCACAAAGTTCTTTGAGGCGGCCGCCGTCGAAGCCCGTTATTCCAACTGTTAGCACATCTAGTTTTTTTGCCTCTTCTACGGCGGTTGTAAGGTTGATTGAATTTCCTGAGGCAGAAAAGCAAAGGAGAACATCCCCTTGCCTCCCAAGTAATTTGACTTGTTGAGAAAACATCAAGGAAAAATCAAGATCGTTACTTGTCGCAGTCATTACACCAGGATTGTCAACCAACGAAATACACCTAACTGGATTACTTCTTCTAAGCGATCCAACGCCCAAATCCGTCACCATGTGAGCAGCCGTAGTTGCGCTCCCTCCATTTCCAATCACATAAAGAGTGTTCTTCATGGGTAAGTTCTTAAGTATGGACGCTAGGTTCTCCACTTCAGCCGATGGGAACGCATTAATCGCTGCTTCAAGCTCAAGTAAATAGTTTCTCACGATTGATATGGATTCAAGAGAAGTCATAGAACACCTAGTCTCGTTCCCAATTCATCTCCGAAGAAGTTGTAAGAAATAAACTGCCCTCACGATGAGAAGTGGGCAAGTCTCCTAGTTTCTCCACTTCACTCCAGTTAGTTTTTTGAGAAAATGCATGGATTCCTAGTCTCTTAAGTTCGGTAAACATGTCTCTAGCATTCTTAGATGTGCCAATCTCAAGCATGATGTCCATGGATTTAAAGTCCTCAAACTCTAAAGCCGAAATTAATCTAGTCTCATAACCCTCGACATCCATTTTTACAAAGTCATATTTTTCTCTAACGACATCTCGTATGGAATCTACTTCAACTTCAAACACATCCAATTCTCCGTAAGGGTTCGCCTTTGCCCCGGAAATGTGACTGCCAGTTGTATTCCCCAATACACGGGTAAAATTCGATTTTTCCGAATTTATTCCGATAGCTTTTTGACGAAGTTCATACGACATTACCGTGTTGTCGTTCATCGTTTGATTGAACAGTGAAACGTGAACTGGATCGGGTTCATATGCTGTGACTTCAAAGCCAAATTTACTCATAAGCATTGAATGCACGCCGATATTTGCACCAAGATCTAATGTTTTCTTGTACCTCGAGGAATTCAGTTCATACCAAGCAAAAATAATTAATTCATCTAGACCGAAAAGATGAGCTGAGGTTATGGAACCGAAATCTACATTTCTAATTGAGACTTCACCGGCAGTTCCAAGTTTAAAAACACCGTTTAAATCATTGAACGCCTGAGTAACGACAGAAGTAAATCTCTGGTTCGAGTCGTCCCACCACTGAGTTGTTCGAGCATGTTGAAAGTGATTTCTGGCAATCTCGCCGATGAGGTCAATACTTACAGACATTCAAAATCCTTTAGTTTAGAGTGGATTTAGAATATATGGGTGGGCTTGGTCTTTCTTTTAGACACGTTTGTTTCTTACTTTTTTCCAGTATTTCTGCTAATTTCGCGATCTTTTAGCAGTTCATGAATCACTCTTTGTCGCTGTTTCTAATGCAATACGTGCAATAATTGCACCGTGCTGCTAAATAATGAACTTCGCCTAAAAATTGTGAACTTGGCTATAGGTGCCGGCGAAGGACATATACCCAGCTCCTTTTCCATTGTTGATTTAATTGATCATGTATACGGAAATGTTCTCCGCATTGAAAAGAATCAGGCAAATGATCTCAAGCGGGATTACTTCATACTAAGCAAAGGTCATGGAGCCCTTGCCTTATATGTTGTTCTTAATAAGTATGGTTTCTTGTCTGATGAGGATCTAAATTCATACGGGCAAAGAGACTCAAATCTTGGAGGCCATCCTGATCGAGTTTCAACTGATTTTGTTGAGGCCAGCACGGGCTCATTAGGCCACGGGTTCCCTTTTGCAGTAGGGATTGCGTTGGGCAATCAGGTTAGAAATTACGGGAATCGAGTTATTACCCTTTTGGGAGATGGTGAATGTCACGAAGGAAGTGTCTGGGAGGCAGCAAATATCGCAGCGAACCAGGGACTAAACAACCTATTGGCTATTGTTGACTGGAATGAGTCTGCGATGCAGTTGATGCCGATAGATATGATGGCTGAAAAATGGGAATCATTTGGATGGGATGTCATCGTAATCGATGGACACTCGAAATCTGAGTTGAACTACGCATTTAATCTTGAGCTCTTGGGTAGTAAAACAAAACCATACGCCGTAATTGCAAAGAATATTAAGGGTCGGGGTGTTCCATTCTTAGAGGGGCATGGGGTTTGGCACCATAAAATCCCGAACGCACATGAATTAGAACAGATTATGGAGGCCCTCAGGTGACTTCACTTCGTCCTCAGTTCGCAAAAACAATCTCCCGCATCGGGAACATAGATTCAGATTTATTTGTAGTTGTCGGCGACATTAGCCATGGACTATTGAGTGAATTTCGGGAAAACCATCCCTCCCGATATCGGAACATTGGGATATGCGAGCCTGCAATGATTAGCGTTTCAGCGGGCTTAAATGCTGCGGGCTTTAATCCGGTGATTCATACAATCGCCCCGTTCTTGATTGAACGATCTTTTGAGCAGATTAAACTTGATTTCGGTTATCAAGAATTCAATTGCAACTTGATTTCCGTAGGCTCTAGCTTTGACTATGTGAAATTAGGTTGTAGCCATCATTCTTACATTGACGTGGCGTTAATCGCTTCCATTGAAGATTCCAAAGTATTCATCCCAGGTAGTAAGAATGAATTTGATACATTATTTACTGACAACTATCAATCGTCTGGCGTGAAGTACTTCAGGCTAACTGAAAACGGACATGGTTTCGACGGACTCACAAATGATGCAGTCGCGGGGAAGAACATTGTGGTCCGTCAAGGTACAGAACTTACAATAGTAACCTTAGGGCCTTCGCTTCGTACGGCCATGGCAGTTTCAGATATGCTAGAAAAAGTTGGAATCTCTGTTGAAGTCATTTATGTCCATTCATTCAAGCCCTTTGATGCTAATTCAATTCTTGACAGTGTCAGCAAGACAGGTGCTTTGGTATCCATTTCTCAATTAAGCACTGTGGGTGGGTTGGGGTCGTTGTGCGTGAATGCAATTTCAGGAAAAATACTCTTCGATTATATGAATTTTGAGATTGACGGCTTTATTCGCGGGTATGGCGAATTGGAGGATTTGCAAAACAGGGCGAATCATTCACCCGAGCACATATATTCAAAAATCATCACAACCTTCGAACTTAGAAAACCTTGATGCTACCTAAGTTTGAAGAACGAAAGCACTCCATAATTACAGGAGGCTCTGATTTGGTTAAGGTGTGGAATCTACCGAATCTGCCGTTTACTGAGTTCTTTGGAGAATATAGCGCCAGCTTTCCGACTGTAAACCAAGAATTAATGTCATGTCCAAAATCAGGTGTGTTTCAATTAAAATACGAGGTTGAACCAGCTTTCTTATACAATTCAGATAATTATAATTTTAGAACGCTCAGGACTCCAAAGATTGAAAAGGAGTTAGATTTTTTTGTGCGCTCATCATGTCTCCGGTCCCGCTTGAATGCAAAGAGTAAAATTCTAGAAATTGGAGGAAATAACTCGGTGATGGCAGATCGCCTGACGGGTTTATTCTCAAGCTACGTTCTTTGTGACCCAATCTTGCAAGATAGCGTTGATGGAAAAGTTGAATATTGGGGGGGGGTAATTGAAGACAGAATTGATTCAGTTCAAGACTACCAACCGACAGTAATTATTGGAAGACATGTATTAGAGCACGTCAACTCTCCATTAACTCTTTTAGCGAAATTGCTCAACTGCATTCAGGAAAAAGTAATTTTCGTTTTCGAGTTTCCTAATTTCAGATTAATGCAGCAAAGGCAAAGATACGATGCGGTATTTCATCAGCATCTTAATTACTTCGATGAATACTCGATTCAAAAACTTATTTCCTCCCTAGATTGCAAAATCCTGTCGCTGGAGAGCAATCTTGAGGGATCCAATGGAGGCTCACTCATTGTGAGTTTCACCAATGATTTGGATGATCAGCACGTCGGATTGCTAGAAACAGAACCTTTCAATGGCAGCGCACTGGATAATTTTGAAGTTTCATTAAATCTGTTTAGGGTTCAGGCGAATTTGATTTCAGAAACTCTCGCATCATGGAAAGGCAACAAATTTGGATTTGGAGCAGGATTAATGTTGGCCACTTTGAACTACCATTTAGATGGCGAAGTTGAAAATTTATCTGCGATTTTCGATGATGATGAGTCGAAAGCGAATACGAGTTATCAGAACCTGAATGTAGAGATTCAATCTGCAACTAATTTAGTGGACTCGGAGAATAATTTGATTCTTGTGACTTCTATGGAGAACCAAAGAAAAATTCGAACAAGGTTGATGGATTTTCCAAAATCCACAATTATTGGCTTTCAGGTTGGATAGTT
>JACCDL010378932.1_pt1 | contig 14325 bp, 12 predicted proteins | sample 7441931 | NCBI WGS metagenome assembly JACCDL01 (sample SAMN15323437, study PRJNA562643) | freshwater metagenome | isolation source: river surface water | place: USA:Blue River Watershed | collected 2017-08-16 | reverse complement strand
CTGGTATTTGGGAAAATATCATTAATTCAGAAGAAGAAGGTCTGCCTGCTGAAACCACTCAATTGATCGACGAGTATATACATCCTAAGTTGGTTAAGATATTTGCCGAGCATGAAGAAAGGAATTCATTCTACAGATTACCCGCCGGCAAATCATTTACGACCAATCATCTTGTCCAACTAACAATTGGAAAAGGCAAGATGCAGCCTGGTCTGAAAGTCAATCCGGGTAAAAAACAGATAGAACTTGAACCAATTGTATTTATTGATGAGTGGGATGCGCCTTTGCATGCAAACGAGTGGACTTCAAGTCTGATTGCTTTGTTTGATAATTCAATTTATGCTTGGAATTCATTAGAAGATTTAGAAGCAATAACCGGATTTCTCCCAGAGCGTTGTCAGAAAATTGCACAAAAAGAGTGGCCCTCATTTTTAGAGAAGACTGTTTTACCTTTTGCAAGAAAATACAGAGTGGAGTTTGATCGTTCATTCATGACTGATGTGTATGAAGGTACTCCTGAAATTCGCTTGCAATTGCAAGAGAAAAATGAGTACTTGATTTTTACACCTGTATTTATCTATCAGGGTTATCAAGTACAACCCATTGATAAGGATACAGTCTTCATTCATGAAGGCGCAAAGATTCGCACCATTCGCAGAGATATTTTAAAGGAAAGAAGTTTCATTAGAAAACTAGCATCCTTACATTCTAATTTCATCACTGTTGAGAACAGCTTCAATTTGGTATTGAAGGGAACTGATGTTCTAAGGAACAACTGGTTTTTCCTTTTTATTGATGCGATGAAAGAATCAGAAGTCCCTGTTGTAGGATTTGAAGAATTGAAAAATTACAGGTTCAATACAGCTAAGCCACAAACTCGAATTCACATCAGCAATGGTGTAGACTGGTTTGATGCTAAGGTTGATATTGTTTTTGGTGAACAAAAGGTTACGATTGAAGACATAAAAAAAGCCTTGAACAACAAACAGCAGTTTGTTCAGCTGAATGATGGAACACTTGGTATTCTACCAGAAGCCTGGTTACAAAAATATTCTTTGCTTTTCCGTGTTGGTGAAGGAAAGCAAAATCAATTGAGACTTTCAAAATATCATTTGAGTGTAATCGATGAGTTGTATAACAACATTGATGAAACTGAAGTGATGATTAAGCTTGAAGAAAAATATGAACGCTTAAGATCTTTTAATAGAATCAATGAAGTTGATCCGCCTAAAGATTTGTCTAGTATTCTAAGACCTTATCAAGTGGCAGGTTATCATTGGTTGAATTATTTGAATGAAGTAGGTTGGGGCGGTATTCTTGCAGATGACATGGGTCTTGGTAAAACTGTTCAGGCATTGAGTTGCTTGCAGCTTTTCAAAGAGAAAGCGAAAAAGATGAGAGCACTCGTTGTTTGTCCCACTACCCTTATGTTCAACTGGGAAAACGAGATCAAGAAGTTCACACCAAAACTGACGTATAAAATTCATCATGGTGGTGAACGTGAGAGGGATAAAAAACTATTCGACAACTTTGATGTCATTATTACAACCTACGGCACACTAAGAAGTGATATCAAATTCATGGCTGAAACCGAATTTGATTATGTTGTCTTGGATGAATCTCAAGCCATCAAGAATCCACAAAGTAAAGTAACGAAGGCGGCTTGTTTGCTCAATGCAAAGCACAGAATTTGTATGAGTGGTACTCCACTTCAAAACAACACCTTTGATATTTATGCCCAGATGAATTTCCTAAATCCTGGCATGTTAGGCAGTGTGGAATATTTCAGAAATGAATTTGCAACACCAATTGATAAGTTTGGTGAGCGTGAGCATAAGGATCATTTGAAGAAACTCTTGTTTCCTTTTATCTTAAGAAGGACAAAAGAACAAGTGGCCAAAGATCTTCCTGCCAAGACAGAGACGATTTTGTTCTGTGAAATGGAGAATGAGCAACGTAATATTTATGACGCTTACAGAAATGATTACCGAGATAAAATTCTTGGTGTCATTAAAGAGCAAGGTATTGATAAATCACAGCTTACCATTCTTCAGGGCTTGATGAAGTTGAGACAGATTTGTGATTCTCCTGCCATCATGAATGAGAAAGAGCAGATGCCAAATGTTTCAGTCAAGTTGGATGAATTAACCAGAGAGATTACTGAGAATATTGGACATCACAAAGCACTTATCTTCTCTCAGTTCTTGGGTATGTTAGGATTGATTAGACAAAGACTGACTGAACTAGGGGTGAAGTTTGAATATTTTGATGGAAGTACTTCAGCAACAGATAGGGAAAAAGCTATTCAATCCTTCCAAAATGATGATGAGGTCAGAATATTTTTGATATCATTAAAGGCAGGTGGTGTGGGTCTTAACTTAACGGCAGCCGACTATGTATACATTGTTGATCCATGGTGGAATCCTGCTGTTGAACAGCAAGCAATCGATCGTACACATCGTATAGGGCAAACTAAAAATATTTTTGCTTACAGAATGATCTGTAAGGATACCATAGAAGACAAGATTTTGCAGCTACAAGACAAAAAACGAAGTCTTGCTAGAGATCTGGTTGCTGATGATACTGGTTTTGTGAAAACACTTACCAGAGAGGATGTAGAATACTTGTTCAGCTAATTATCTTAATGATCAAAGTTTGATGATTGTTGCAATGCTTAGATAAAGTGTTGCAAGAATTACGATTATTCCAAAACCTATCAGCCATTTAGGGTGCTTGTAATCGCCAATGATTTTCTTATTCATTGATCCAAGCAGTACAAGGGTTAAAGCGATAGGAAGAATAAATCCGTTAAGGGCACCAACAACTACTAGAATATTGACTGGTTTTCCCACAAGTAAAAAAACTATTAAAGCAATCAACACAAAACCAATCAACATAGGGCGTTCCTGTTTTTCAAAGTTCTTGTTGATTGATCTAAAGAAAGAAATTGAAGTATAAGCTGAACCAACTACAGAAGTAATTGCGGCGCTCCACATCACTATACCAAAAATCTTATAGCCTATTTCACCTGCAGCCAGTTCAAAAATTGAGGCAGCGGGATTTGTGCTATCTAATGATAAACCTTTTGATACAACGCCGAGCGCTGCAAGGAACAAGAGTATGCGCATGGTTGAGGCAATCAATATTGCTGAGATTGCCGACTTACCGACCTCTTTTGTGTTTTCTGTTCCAGTGAGACCTGCATCTAATAAACGGTGAGCACCGGCAAAACTTATATAACCTCCAACCGTACCACCAACCAAAGTGATAATAGCTAATGCGTCAATTTTTTCTGGTACAAAAGTTCTCTTAATTGCTTCACCAACTGGAGGACTTGAAACAAAGACCACATAAAGTGTGAGTGCTATCATAATAATCCCTAACACTTTTGCAAAGAGATCCATCCACTTGAGCGATTCTTTATTGATAAAAATGAAGAGTGCAATAGCAGCACTGATGATAGCTCCAGTTTCAGTCGACCACCCTGTTAATACATTTAAACCTAAACCCGCACCTGCCAAGTTTCCAGTATTGAATGCTAATCCACCTACCACAATTAGTGTCGTTAATAAATAACCAGCACCTGGAATTATTTTATTTGCGAGTTCCTGTGCGCGCAAGCCGGATGCACCGAGAATTTTCCAAATATTCAATTGTGCACCAATGTCCAATAAAATTGAAATCAAGATGATAAAACCAAAGCTGGCTAATAAGGTATTGGTAAAGACTGCTGTTTGGGTGAGGAAACCCGGACCAATAGCGGATGTTGCCATCAAAAATGCGGCAGCTATAATGGGAGAGTTGGATAACCAGTTGGTTTTTTTATTTGTCATGCTTTCGAACTAATCTTAATGTTTGAATTCTTTATCAGTGTGTTGATGTGTTTTGCAAAACTCACAGCATGTTCACCATCACCATGAATACAAATAGTATCTGCTTGAATGGGAATGATTTTTCCATTTGTTGAAGTGACAGTTTCTTCTTTCAGCATTTGTAATACTTGTCGGATTGCCTCTTCATCCGTTGTAATCATAGCATTTTCCTCAGTCCTTGGAGTAAGTAGTCCTTGATCGGTATAGGTTCTATCTGCAAACACTTCATTGTAGAATGGTAGTCCCACTTTCTTTGCTGCTTTACCCGATTCACTATTGGCCAGTCCGAATAAAATCAAGGATGGATTAATAGCATAGACTGCCTCAGCAATAGCTATTGCAGTCGCTTCATCTTTTGCAGCTTTGTTGTAGAGTGCACCATGTGGTTTAACATGATGTAGAGAAAGTCCCATTGCTGCAGCTAATGATTGCACCAATCGAACTTGTTCTATAACCAAGGACTTAATTTCTTGAATAGGCAAATCCATTTCCTTTCTACCAAAGTTTGCTCTATCGGAATAGGAAGGATGAGCACCGATTGCAACATTATACTGTTTGGCGAATGCAAGGGTTTGTTTGATTGTATCTACATCACCTGCATGGTATCCACATGCAATATTGGCTGAACTGATGTATGGCATGATTGCCTCATCTGTAGTACAGCCTTCACCCAAATCACAATTTAAATCCACCCATTGCTTCATGTGAACAAGTTACTTAAATTCAGTATATTCATTTTATGAAATCCAGAAGAACATTTATACGATCAACAGCTGTTGCTTCAGCGGGACTACTTGCCAGTAAGTCATTTGCATTTTCTATTGGGAATAAGCATCTTCAACCAGATGAGTTGGTTATTGGGCAAAATGGTTTTACCTATAAAGTAGATCATGGTTGGGCAAAAATCAATCCTGCCAATCATCCAGTGATCAATTGCCATGAAATGGTACAGGATAGTAAGGGTAGATTGATTATGTTGGGTGATGACATACACAACAACATTTTGGTTTTTGATAAATCTTTAAAGTTTTTGGATTCATGGGGGACTGCTTATCCAGGCGGACATGGATTGACGATAAGCAAGGAGAATGGTGAAGATTTTTTGTTGATTGTGGATTGCGGATTTTACAATGATAAGTCGGGTGGCTTTCAAGCACAGGCCGGACAAATCATCAAAACAGATTTGAATGGCAAAATACTATTTACGCTAGGACAACCTCAAACCATTGGTGTTTATAAAGATGATGAAAGGTTTCAGCCAACAGAAACTGCTGTTGCTCCCAATGGAGATATCTATGTAGCGGATGGTTATGGCTCTGACTATATTCTGCATTATGACCATAAAGGAAGATTTATCAGAAAATTTGGCGGAAGAAACAATGCCAACAAAGAACATAATTTATACAACGCACATGGTGTAGTGGTAGACACAAGAGATAAGAACAATCCGCAATTAATTTGTACATCTAGGGAAGAGTGTTGTTTTAAAATATACTCATTAGACGGAGTATATAAAGGAAAGATAGATACCCCAGGTATGTATGTTTGTCGTCCTGTTATACACGGTGATCAATTGTATGCAGGTGTTTGTTGGTCGAAGGACAAGGCTGGGAACCGTAATGCCAATACAGGGTTCGTAACCATTCTCGATAAAAACAATAAAGTAGTATCTAGTCCGGGCGGCACTGCTCCAGTTTACCAGAACGGAATTTTACAACCAACTATGCAGCATGAGTCAAAAGTCTTTATGCACGGACATGATGTATGTGTCGATGAAGACCAAAGTATTTATGTTTGTCAGTGGAATGCGAATAAGACAACTCCAATTAAATTAACCAGAGTTTAAAATAAAACAAATGGAAATTAGTAAAGTCGACATGTTTGTATTAAACAACGCCAAGTATTTTCAACACAATCAATTAATGTATGTTAGAGAAAGATTGATTGCAATGGATGAATCAAAATGGGTATATGTACAAACACTCCAGTTCAAGGATCCAACAATCAGTTTAATTATTTCAATTCTCATAGGTGCTCTTGCTATTGATAGATTTTTGATTGGTGATATCGGATTAGGAATAGCGAAGCTATTGACTTGTGGAGGTATTGGTATTTGGGTAATTGTTGATTGGTTTCTAATCATGGGTAGAACCAAAGAGAAAAACTTTGAAATGTTTCAGCAGATAGTTGGATGATGAGTGATCAAAAGAAGTTTTATTTTTTCACTACTTCATTTTTGATAATTGGGTTTGGCTGGGTAGCCTGGAATTTATTTTATTTTCAGCAATCCAGTCCGGGCCTAGAAATTTGTGTATTAAAGAATGCAGTGGGACTACCCTGCCCTTCTTGTGGCACAACACGTTCTGTATTGCATTTATTGCACGGGGATTTATCTTCTGCTATTTTAATGAACCCCATTGGGATATTCGTAATCATAGGGATGTTCATTTTCCCTTTCTGGATATTATATGATTATTGGTATGCTAAAACTACCTTGTTGACTTTTTATCTTCAGTTCATCAAATTTTTCAGCAACAAAAAATTCTCTTTGTTTGTTATTGTATTGGTCTTGTTGAATTGGATATGGAATATCCAAAAGGGACTCTAGTTAGATAAATATAGATTGTAGATGAAGAAGTTATTTTTCCTTTTATTATTTATAATAATTGCTTTTGGTGGATGTTATTATGTCTACTCCAAAATCAATTGGAGTGGATTATTTGGTGTTAAAAAGATAACTGAGAACCTAGATGAACAACTCGGAGATGTTTTTTGGAAGTCGTATAGCGCTGAAATGGTGGAGGTGAAAGACACGAAAATTGTTGAACCTATACAGCAAATGGTGAGCAATATATGTTCAGATAACAATATAGCGCCATCATCAATCAATGTGCATGTGGTTGAAAATAAAGAGATCAATGCATTTGCCATGCCAGGAAGACATTTAGTGGTGCATACAGGTTTGATAGAGTTTGCAGATACACAAGAAGAAATTGCCGGAGTGATTGCTCATGAAATTGCACATATTGAATCAGGTCATGTAGTCAAAAAATTAGGAAAGGAAATTGGACTATCGATATTGATGAATTTAACGCTAGGTGATATTGGTGGAGAGGTAGTACGCAATGCACTTTCAACTATAACCTCTACGGCGTATGACCGTTCCTTAGAAAAAGAAGCTGATTTAAAGGCGGTCGATTATATGGTAGCTGCAAAAATGAATCCGACATTTCTAGCCTCTTTTCTTGAAAAGTTGGATAAACAAGCACAAACGCCTGAAGTGCTACAGTGGGTTAGTACACACCCAGATTCTAAAGAAAGGGTGAGATACATAAAAGAAAAGATAGCTTCAATTAACGCTAAGCCTTAATTATAAAATTCAATTTCATCCCCGGCCTGCATTGTGCAAGCTTTGATAAATCAGTGGATGCAATTCTTGCAATACGTGGATAGCCGCCAATGGTTTGTGCATCGGCCATTAGTATGATTGGGTGTCCTTGGTTGGTGACTTGCACTATACCACGTGTGACTGCAGTTGAAACCAATTCTGTTTTTTCTTTCAATAAAAGAGTAGCGCCTTCCATTCTATAACCCATACGATTGGATTGTGCACCAATGGTAAATATTTGATTGGTGAATAAAGCTTGTGATGTTTCATCAAACAACTCCCATTCTGGTCCGGGTACAAATCTAATCTCTACAATTTCATTCACGTGTGGTAATGTATCGACTTGCGCCTTCCATTTACTTACACCAAAACCATTTTCATCTATCACAATATCTTTTGCTGCGTGAGGCTCTTTTCTATTATTATTTATTTTTATTTCATCACCTGCAATGATATTCCTTCCATCTATGCCACCAAGTGTTGATGCAACATAAGTTGAAGCACTTCCCAATTCTTTCTTGATGTTTAGTCCTCCTGCAAAAGCTATATATGTCCTGCAGCCATTTCCATCCGGACGAAGCTTGAGTGTTGAGCCTGCTATTACTTTGATTAATCTGTTGTACGAAACATCAATACCATTGAGTGTCGCTCTTGCACCACCGCCAGTCAGCGCGAAACAAACGGTCTGGTTGAATTGTATTTCCAAACCATGCAAGATACTTTCTAATACTGCTTCCTCATCATCATTCTCACACAATCTGTTTGCCGTTTTGGCTGCATGTCTATCCATTGCACCACCAATGGGTACACCATATTGCTGGAAACCCCATCTACCCAAATCTTGGATACTAGTGCTGATGCCAGGTTTTATGATGGTGATACTCATGGGTATTGTTCAAATGCTTCTTTGGTGATGGGATGAAATTGAACAAGATCACCTGCTTGTAAAAAGCTGCACGGCTCTTTTGTTTTATCAAATAGATTGATAGGTGTTCTGCCTAGAATGTTCCATCCGCCGGGAATGGTTGCAGGATAAATACCAGTTTGTACTCCTGCGATGGCTACACTTCCTTTGGGGACTTCCAATCGTGGTACATTTTTTCTTTTTGTTTCCAAGGTTGCAGGAAGCGTTCCCATGTAAGCGAATCCTGGGACAAATCCAATCATGTACACACGAAACGTCTGACTGGTATGCATTGCGATGATTTCATCAACAGATAAATTTTTTTCTTCTGCAACAGTAACTAGGTCTAATCCATATGATGGATCGTAACAAACCGGAATGATGTGTGTAGTAGAAGATCTATTGTCTGTTGATGATGAAAATAGATCTGTATTTTTTTCAAGAAGTTGAATCACATATGATTTTACTTCTTGCGATGAAATTTTATCATTAAAATAAATAGTGAGACTACTGTATGCCGGCACCGACTCAATAAAACCATTGAAGGGATGTTCATTGATTAAAGCATGCAATTGCATTACTTTGAAATGCGATGCATCATTAATAATAGTTGAGAATTCAATGGTCAGTGCCTGATCATGAATTTCATATATGCGGGAAGCTTGCACGTTAATAGTTGATGACCTGCTCTTCAATATTTTGAGGAAGTTCTCTCCACTTGTATTCTTGGTTACGCAGTTGCGGTTCAAATCCAGCTTCACGAATAGCGTCTTGCATCGACTTATACGTGAATCGATGAGGAGCACCTGCTGCACTTACCACATTTTCTTCCAACATGATGCTACCAAAATCATTAGCACCACCATGTAAACACATTTGCGCGACTTTCTTTCCAACGGTCAGCCATGAAGCCTGAATATTTTTGATGTTCGGCAACATGATTCTGCTGATGGCCACCATTCTAATGTATTCTTCAGCAGTCGTTAAGTTTTGCACGCCGCGAATCTTAGCCAACAAAGTATCTACATCTTGGAAGGTCCACGCAATGAACGCCAAGAAGCCATTTGCATGTTCTGGTTTTCTTGATTGAACTTCTCTGATCTTGATTAAATGTTCGAAACGTTCTTCTAATGTTTCAACGTGACCAAACATCATTGTTGCAGAGGTGGTAATGTTTTGCTGATGTGCTTCAGCCATTACATCCAACCATTCTTGTGCACCACACTTTCCATTGCTCACCAATCTTCTAACACGATCAACCAAGATTTCAGCACCAGCACCTGGAAGAGAATCTAGTCCCGCTTCCTTCAATGCCTTGAGCACTTCACGGTGAGTAGATTTTTCAAGTTTAGTAATGTGTGCAACTTCAGGGGGACCTAAAGCATGTAATCTGATGTCTGGAAATTCAGCCTTGATTGCTCTGAATGTATCTACATAATATTTTAAACCAAGTTCTGGATGGTGTCCGCCTTGCAACAACAATTGATCACCTCCCCACTTCAGTGTCTCTTTAATTTTTTGACGGTAGGTGTCCATATCCGTGATATAGGCTTCAGCGTGACCAGGTATTCTGTAGAAATTGCAGAATTTACAATTGGCAATACATACGTTAGTAGTATTGACATTGCGGTCAATCTGCCAGGTTACTTTTCCATGGGGGACTTGCTTCTTCCTCAACTCATCAGCAATGTGCATCAGCTCAGTGAGCGGGGCGTGATTAAACAGGTGTAATCCTTCTTCGGCAGTTAGAAACTCGAAATTCAGTGCCTTTTGGTATAAATTGTTCAGTTCAGTCATTATTTGTAAATAAACACAACAAAGTTAACACATCAATAGTTTAAATTAGGGTAAAAGAACAAGTCGTTCTTTTTAAAGTACCAATCTTGAAGACCACAAAGACCATATTGTTTTTGTTAGCCTGGCATTTGCTCCTATTGGGGGGACTAAATGCCCAGGAGCAGTTTGTAGAACCTCCTTCAAAATTGATTACCTTTTTCCCTTTTCGGATTTTGACCGGTGGGGTTATTTTGCTTAAGGCAAAAGTTAATGATTACCCCGACAGCCTCAACTTTGTATTGGATACAGGTAGTGGTGGTATTTCACTGGATTCGATTACAGTCGAGGAGTTTAAAATACCCGTTGTACAATCGGATAAGACAATAAAGGGTATTGGGGGAATTAGAAAAGTCTCTTTTCTCTATGATGCGAGTTTAAAGCTACCTGGTCTCCAAGTAGATAAATTAAACTTTCATGTGAACGATTACAGTTTGCTTACCAGTGTTTATGGTATCAAGATTGATGGTATTATTGGTTATAGTTTTTTGAGTAGGTACATCGTGAATGTGAATTATGATAGTTTAATCATCAAAGTCTATAGTATTGGAGAGTATAAGTATCCTTCAGGCGGGTATATTCTGAATCCCATGTTTACTGCTTTGCCCATTCAAACACTTCGGTTTACAGACAATGGAAAGTTTTATAGCAAGTTTTATCTTGATACAGGTGCAGGCTTGAATTTTCTTTTATCAGAGCGATATGTTTCAGATAGCAGTGTATTGAAAAGAAGAAAGAAAGAACCTAAGCTCACTCAAGCTGAGGGTGTGGGGGGAAGAACTAGCATGAGGGTTACTACTGTGACTGAAGTTAAACTTGGTCCCTACAGGTTCCGGAAAGTGCCAACGTATTTATTCAAGGATGAAAATAACATTACCAATTATCCCTATTTAGGTGGATTGATAGGGAATGATTTATTAAGGAGATTTAACACCACATTCAATTATGTGAAACAAGAAGTACACATCATACCCAATACCCATTATCGTGATGATTTCGACTATGCCTATCATGGGTTATCTCTTTATTATATCGATAAACAGATAGTAGTTGACGATGTAGTGCCTGGATCGCCAGCAGATAAAGCTGGATTCATGAAAGATGATGTAGTTATTGCATTGAACAATGATATCAGTAATAATATTCAAGTGTACAAGACCATGATGCAAGAAATTGGTGTGAAAATGAATTTTGTTATTCTTCGTGAGGGCAAAGCACTTCAATTATCTATGAAGCCCATCAGTATTTTATGATTAATTTTGTGGCATGATTAAATTTGAACGGTTTGTGCTGGGAAATGGGCTCAAGGTATTGGTCCATCCAGACCCAAGTACGCCAATGGCGGTCGTTAATGTGCTCTATGATGTAGGCGCCCGTGATGAGGTTCCTTCTAAAACTGGGTTTGCGCATCTTTTCGAACACCTCATGTTTGGGGGTTCTGTCAATATACCAGATTACGATGAGCCTCTTCAGGTTGCGGGTGGAGAAAACAATGCTTACACTACCAATGATCTAACCAACTATTATTGCCAGTTACCTGCAGATAACTTAGAAACTGCCTTTTGGTTGGAAAGTGATAGAATGTTGAGTTTGGCTTTTAGTAAAAAAAGTCTGGATGTACAACGTAAAGTAGTTTGTGAAGAATTCAAAGAACATTACATCAATAAGCCCTATGGTGATGTATGGCATACTATGCGTGAGCTTGCTTATAAAGAACATCCATACAGGTGGATGACTATCGGTAAAGAATTATCGCATATTGAAAATGCAACATTGGAAGATGTAAAAGCTTTTTTCTTCAAGCACTACACACCTATCAACGCAATATTAGTTGTAGCAGGAAATGTTTCAGTTGATCAAGTTAAGACCCTTGCCGAAAAATGGTTTGGAGATATTCCTTCAGGTGAGCAATACAAACGCAATCTTCCTGCAGAACCTCAACAAGCTGAAGCAAGAAGATTGACTGTTCATAGGAATGTTCCTATGGATGCCATCTACAAGACTTGGCACATGTGTGCGAGAAGAGATGATGATTATTACGCTACTGATTTGCTAACAGATATCTTAGGCGGTGGAGCTTCATCTCGTCTATATCAGAGTTTGGTGAAAGAGCAACAGTTGTTTGCCAATATCAATTGCTATCATTTTGGTAGTCTTGATAAAGGACTACTAACCATTGAAGGTCAGTTGATAAAGGGTGTTGATATGCAAAAAGCGGAAGACGCCATTGAGTTGGAATTGGATAAAGTGAGAAAAGAATTGCTAGACGACAGAGAGTTGCAGAAAGTAAAAAACAAGACTGAAAGTGTGATGGCGTTTGAGGACATGAGTGTCATGAATCGTGCAGGAAGTTTAGCTTTTTATGAATTGTTGGGCGATGGGGAGCTCATGAACAGTGAGTTTCAGAAGTACCAGCAAGTGAAATCGCAAGACCTGCATCGCATAGCCAATGAAGTATTGACCGCAAATAATTCCAATACACTTTGGTATTTATCAGATAATAAATAAGAACAATTTCAAATCATTTCATGCCAGATAGAAGTTTAGCACCAGAGATTAAAGATGCTGTTGAGTATAAAATAGAATTAAAAAGACCAGATACTTTTAGTCTAGATAATGGAGTAAAGGTGTACAATGTGCAAGCAGGTACAGAAGAGGTTGTTCAAATTGAATGGGTTTTTAAAGCAGGCAATTGGTTTGATAGTAAAAAGAATGTCTCCTCTGCTGCAAATTTTCTCATCAAGAATGGAACATCAAAAAAGTCGGCTTATGAAATCAACGAGTTTGTTGATTTCTACGGGGCTTATTTGAATCGTAATTGTTTCAACGAGACGGCTGTAGTAACCCTACATTGTTTAACGCGACAGTTAGCGCAGTTGCTTCCATTGGTAAGAGAAATATTTACGGACGCCATATTTCCTGAAGAAGAATTATTGATCTACCGACAAAATATGAAGCAAAAGTTGGCAGTCAATTTAAGAAAATGTGATTTTGTTGCTGGAAGAAAAATAGATGAATTGTTGTTTGGTTTCAAACATCCATATGGGGTGTATAGTTTTGAAACCGACTATGATGCAATTCAAGTGGAAGATTTGAAAAAGTTTTATGCGCAATATTATCAGCAAGGGCATTGTACTGTTTTCTCTGCTGGTATCTTGCCAAAAGATTATCAACAATTGATGAATCAGTTTTTTGGTGATCTTCCATTTAATCAAAAGCAATTAGAAAATGTTGAACATCCTATTGTTTCTGACAATCAGAAAAAATGGAATATCATCAATGATGAAGAAGGGGTGCAAGGAGCTATAAGAATTGCTCGTTTGTTTCCAACCAGAAAACATCCAGACTTTCCGAAAGTCCAGGTACTCAATACCTTGTTTGGCGGCTTTTTTGGTTCTAGGTTGATGACCAACATCAGAGAGGACAAAGGCTATACCTATGGTATTTACAGTTTTCTGGTCAACCATATACAGTCGAGTGCCTGGATGATCAGTACCGAAGCAGGCAGAACTGTTTGTGAAGCGACTGTAAACGAAGTGTATCATGAAATGAAACAGCTCCGTGAAGGCGATATTGATGAGGAAGAATTGATGCTGGTGAAGAATTATCTGATTGGTACTCTGTTAGGTGATTTGGATGGTCCTTTCCATATTATTGGAAGATGGAAGAACCTCATACTAAACGACCTCGATGATTCGTTCTTTTATCATTCGGTGGATACCATCAAAAACATCAGCGCAGCTGAATTGAAGGAATTAGCCAATAAATACCTGCATCCTGAAGATTTTTATGAACTTGTAGTAATATAAAACAACCATGAAGCATCTTTTTTCTTTGCTTTTTTTTCTTGTAGTACTTTTTACTAGTTGTAAAAAAACTGAGGTTGCAAACGACAATTCTACGCAAAGTGCTATTTATGTAATGTCTAATGAACCGGATACAAATCGAATACTTGTATTCAATCGTGAAACAGACGGTAGCTTAAATTTTGCATCAACTGTTTCATCTGGTGGAAAAGGCTTTGGAACCAGATTAGGTAGTGGAGGTGGAGTAAGTGTAAGTAATAATGGTAAATGGCTATTGGCCGTTAATGGTGGGAGCAATTCAGTTAGCTCTTTTCGTATTGATTCCAAAGGATTGACTTTGGTTTCAACAGTTAGTTCAAAAGGGATTAAACCTGTTAGTGTTACTTGTCATGAAAATCTAGTCGCTGTAGCAAATGCTGGAGATAATGGGAATATTGTTCTTTTTCGTTTATCAAACACTGGTGAACTTTCTGAAATTCAAGGTGCTTCTAAAGAATTGGGCACTACCCCATCTGTACCGGG
>JACCDL011283570.1_pt1 | contig 14328 bp, 12 predicted proteins | sample 7441931 | NCBI WGS metagenome assembly JACCDL01 (sample SAMN15323437, study PRJNA562643) | freshwater metagenome | isolation source: river surface water | place: USA:Blue River Watershed | collected 2017-08-16 | reverse complement strand
GACCACCGGGTATTCATCCTGCCAGTTGTCGAGGGTGCGTGCCATTTCGGCTGCAGCCTCGAGCCCTGCGAGATTCGCAACACCCACCGGTGGAGGCAGATCGTTACCCCATTCGTAGCGCCGTAACGGCACATTCTCACCGGCATAGCGCGCAGCGAACTCCCACTCGGCTTCCGTCGGCAGGCGATAACCCGTGCCGACCGGGCGACGCAGATTCCACTTGCCATCCTTCGTTTCGTAAGCCGGTGGCAAGCCCTCTTGTTCCGACAGCCAGTTGCAGTACTCAACGGCGTCGGCCCAAGTTACCGAGGTGACCGGTAGGAGATCGAGATCGAGCGTACGCTTGCCGATGAAACCCGAGGCATGCGTCGGTCTGAACCGACGAAACTCCCCATTCGTCACTTCTCGCGTCCCGAGATAGAAGGACCGCGTGAGTTCGACTCGCCGCGTGAACTCGTTCGCTCGTCGCCCCTGCTCTCGGCGCTCACTGCCCAAAGTGGCTTTGCCCGTTGGCATCAGGCGCAGCAAAGTTCCCGTCGATGATCGAAGCGCCGCGACCGGCGGCTGCCAATCGGGCGAACGTCCGACGGGAGTCAGTCGATACTCGATACGACGAGCTTCGCCATTGGACAAGTCGATGCGCAGTGATTGCGACTGCATACCGTCGGCGCGCAACTCTAACCGATGCTCGCGAGCGGGCAACTTGAGTGTCACAGGCGTACGTCCGAGACTCGTCGAGCCTTGGAGAACTTCTGCATCACTCGGCTCACCCTGCAAAGACAGTTCCGCCAAGATGGCTTTCAACGAGGGGCTCCAGTCGATCTTACCCGATGGCTCGGCGAGGACACGTCGTGAGACCGGCTCGTATCCCTGCAACACCACCAGCAACTCGTGCTCAACGCCCGGCGCTAAGTCCACCTGCAACGGCGTCTTACCGCGATAAATGCTGCCGACGGTCACGTCCGCTCCTGACGGTGTCGAGCGAATTCGTGCGGTGGCATCGGGCGCACCCAACTCGATCGGTCCGATGCGCAGCGTCTCTCCCGCCTTGACGAGAACGACGCTACGCCAAGGTTTAGCGGCAGCAGCAGCAATCTCTAAGCGATGCACACCCGCGGGCAGGTCGGCGACGCGCGGTAGTGGTACCGGAGGCTGGTCGTTGATTCGCAAGGTCGCGGCAGCGCGATCTGTTGCAACGTCAATTTTCCCCCACGAGGACTGCAACGTCGCGGTTAGCAATTGTTTCTTACCGAGCCCCGCGATCTCAACCGATTGAACAAAATCGAGGTATCTATCTGCCTTCAGCAATATGGTTTTGGTTCCCGAAGCGATCTGTAATTCACCCGGTACGCGCCCCGCCTCTACGCCATCGACGTACGCGACGGCGTCGACTCCGCCAGTATCGACCTCCAGCACACCTGGCAGCGGCTCCAAGCGAAACTGCAGCTTCAGCATCGAGTCGCTCTGTATCTCGATCTCACGCTCGATGCTGCGATATCCCTCAGCAGCGATCTGAACTCGTCGCTTGCCCGGCAGCGCAAACACACTGTTAGCCGATGACCAGTCTGGGCCGTCTACATTCACCGAAGCACTGACGGGCTCGACTTCGATTTCGAGTCGCTCGAATTGAAACAACAACGCGAGCAAACCGAGCATGAATACACCGGTAGCGAGCAAGAACCACCATGATCGACTGCCAAGTGAATCGCTTGCCACTCGGTGTTCTGACCTCCCGGCCGACGAGGCCACGGTGACTTTGATCGGCACATCCTGCTGGTCATGATCGTCAAATACGCTCGATGTAGATCGCAACGGTGCGATCGTGCGGTTTCCTTCAAGATGACGTATCGATAGAGCTATCGATCCGGTCTCTTGGGAAAAAACGGCTCGCGTATCGCCGATCGCCAAAACTGAATCCGTTTGTACGGTACGAATGGCGCCCTGCTCGAGTTTTTGCCCATCGATCAACGCCGTCGTCGGCGTAAGTGCCTCAAGATAAATGGCCTCGCCTTCGGCAAAGAGACGAACGCTCTCATCATCGACAAAGCCAGGCACCCGGATATCACAATGACTCATCGAGCCGATCAGCAGCGGCAGCTGCATTGATCGATCGCCCGCAGGCTCGCGTACCAACACACTGGTGATCACGAAATCACCTCGGTGCAGCGCACATCGATCACTACTTGCGGCCCGCTCGGCGTGACGTTGATCTCACGACGTACATCGCGGAAACCTTCGCGAGTGCCCACGACGACATATCGGCCGGGCTTTAGCTGCAATTCTTTACGAGTGAATGTGCCAAAGATACCGATTCTCTGAACCACGATCCGAGTCTGCCCATCTGACTGAAATACAGTTCTGATCGGCTTCTCATAAATCTGCAATGCGGTATTCAATTGCTCAACTTGACTTCGTAAGACCGGAGTGTCGCCCTTCACTCTGGCTGCTTCCGCTAACAAACGCTCCGCTTCACGGCGCACTTCCGGAGCGGACAATCGCGATGGCGTGCTAATCAGACCGTCGAGCCGTCGTGAGAGTTCGGCTCGCGGCACCACTCGATTGCGACCTGCGCGCGCAAACTCCAGGCTACGATCCTTTGCCAGCAAGCCTTCATACGCCTTGAGCGCATCGCCCCAGTTCTCCGCCTGCTCGAGATCGCGGATACGATTGCGCTCCCCCTCAAGATCCGTTCGCTCACCGACAGCAGCGAGTTCAGCCTGCAACGCACCGATCTCGGCACCATCACCCCGCAACGCACGCGCGCGTGATAGAGCATCACGTGCTACCTCAGGTCGACCAGAGCGCAGTGCAGCTAGAGACTCACCGATTGCAGCAGCATATCGATCAGAACTCAGCGCACGACGAGCTCGCGCTGCACCATCGCGCGCTTTTATATTTTCGGGATCGGCACGAAGTACTTGTTCGTATAAGGTCAGCGCTCGCAAATTGTCGTACGCTAATTGCGCAGTCTCGGCTTCTACCAACGCTGGCAAAAGCGGACCCAAGGCTACGATGCGAGCAAGCGTGCGTATCGCGGCCGTATTTTCCGGGTCGATCAACAATGCGCGCTCCGAAGACTGCCGTGCAATCTCCAGACGACCATCATCGATCGCCGTATTGGCTGTATCGAGCAGCTTGGCTAGCATAGCGGGACGTTCGTTAGCCACGCGAGTCAGACGCTGCATTGCGAGGCCGAGGCGATCGAGAGCTAATGACAAATCCCGTGTCGAAGAAGCGGCAAGAGCCAACTCGCCCATGGATTTGGCGGCACCGAACGACTCACCACCCCACACACCAGCCGCTTGCGATTCGAGCTCTTCAAGGGCGCGCGAAAACTGCGTGTAACGCTCATTGAACAGGACTTGTTGCTGTTTCTCTTCGTCGCTGATGATCGGCGAAAGCCCGGAATTCACCGTTGCACTACTGCGACTCACTGCTATCTCGGCCGTACCGGGTGCCAGACGCGGCAAAAACCAGAAGGTGGCCGCAAGCAGTGCCACGCTTGCGATCCCAGCTACCCAAGGCAACCAGCCACGACGCGAGCTACTTGCCTCGAGGATCTGCTCGAGCGGCACCGCCTCGACACGAATCGCCCGAATACCCTCCGGCGATCGGATCAACATCGCCAAATCTTCGCGTAACTCGCGCGCAGTAGCGGGCCGCAGCAAAGGATCGGTCGAAAGGCAGCGCTGCAGCAACGCGTGCAGAACCGGCGGTAATGGGTGAACTGGCTTTAACGCAGGAACCTGCTGCTCTATCGCGCCAGGCTTGCTGGGAAAATAGGGCGGGTACGCAGAGAGAAGCTCATAGCCGAGTGCGCCGAGCCCATAGATATCGTCAAGAGTCGATGGCTCCGAATTTCGACGTTGCTGAGGGCTCGCGCTAAACGGTGAGCCCATCGCTCCAGGTGGCGCCATTCCGTCGATCGCGGCGATTTCGAAATCAGCTAAACGAATGTGGCCTGCGAAATCGAGTAGCACGTTAGAAGGCTTCAAGTCGCGATGAATGATGCCGCGTGAGTGCAAGTGATCGAGTACGTCGCAAAGCTCGATCAACAACGGCACGATCTGTGTATAGGCTTTACCTCGCAGCGGTCGAAGGTCGCCCGCAGCTAGCAGCATCGGCAAGACCATCACCGTCTCATCACGTGCGGGCTCGTCGAAACGAAGGACACCTGGGTGATCGAGTCGTTGGGAGATCGAATACTCGCGCTGCAAACTCTCCCAACGCACCGTATCTTCGCCAGTAGCAACTTTCAGAGCCACCTGGGTGTCGCGACTCTCATCAAGCGCGCGCCAGATCTCGAAGCGACCACCCTGAGCAAGTGGCTCGAGCAGTACGAATCGATCGATGAGCCTCTGGCCCTTGACGAGTACGATCACGTCCAAGCCCCGCTCAAGGATTGGGTTCGGGCAAATTTTCTTCCCGGTAGATCGAAGCGAGCAGACGGCGCCACTCGCGATACTGCTCCTCGGCGGTACCGGTCAACTTCAAGGTACGCCCCTCGACTTCCACGGTTTGTGCGGCCGCTTCGCTACTGAAGCTGGTAGCTAATTCCTTGACTTCCTGAGCGGCGACTTTGGCATCGGAGAACTTTTGGATACCCGACATGACGGCCGCTACGCCACCCACAGCACCGGCTGTCCTAACCGCACTGTCGATACGACGGCAGTTGTAATCCGTCGAAGCGCAATTACTGCCAGCGAAAATACTACCGAGAACAGCGGCCGCACCGAGGGCCGTGCGAGTCATGGCTTGGGTACGAGCTTTGTCTTCGCGCTCTATCGCTTCACGACTTGTACGGCGGAAACTCCCGTAAGGTCAAAGAGCTGGTCCGCAAATTCCTGCGTGTAACCGTCGAGCGTATCGATGACTGCAGAGTCACGCTCGCGGATCTTCGTGATACGTACGACCGCCGGATCATCCGTTGCCGGCAGCCGCGTCAGGCGATAGCGCCCATCAGCAGACCTCTGCAGATAACCATCAAATGAACGCGGGTCGAGATCTTGGGCGAAGCGCAGTTGAGCGATGTGACGCAACTCGCGCTTCTCAACCGCCGTCAATGCATCGCGAGCTGTCACGAGGTCATTGGCAATCTGAGAGTAGACGTTCTGGAATGGATCGCGAGCGCGCAAGGAGGCGTCGGTCTTGTACGCCCCGAGATCGGCATCGCTCGAGTAAAAGCGCTCTTTGATCCAAACTCGGCCAGACGCATCGACGGCCGTAATCGCAAGCTCTAGACGAGAGCCGGTCGACTCGACGATTTTGCCGGTCACGATGACGTCCACGAACTGAACTGCTTCCGGTACGACGCGCACCGCACCCCATTGACCGGAGGCTTCGAGCGTCGTCCTTAGCCGCATCGGCAACAGTCTCGACTCGGCGGAACGAACATCAGGATAAATTCGCCTCTTGTCGAGCGCCTCTTCGTCGTTGGCTAGGTTTACAGGCACACCAGGATCGAAATGTCGCAGTGCGACGTCTCGCAATTCCGCTTCCGGAATCTGCGTCTTAGCTTGCACCGCCTCCAACTTAGCGAGAGGTCGCGTTTCTTTGACCACGCAACCACTCAGCACGGCCGAAAAACCCAGCACGATGGCGATGACCATCCTGTTCATGCGTTGCTGCTCCTTAGCTACGCTCATTACCGGCATTACCCGCCCTTGGCGTTACGTTTGTAGTCTTGGTATTCCTTCCAGAGCTTTTCCTTGAGCTCGGGATCGGTTTCCTGTTCTGCCGCTCTTCGTAGCCTTCTAGCAACGATGTCATCATCGTCGCCCGACTCGACTCCGCGATTTGGAGCACCACTGCCAGCACCCACCGTGCCACGATCCTGTCGATCGCCGGCTTGGTTTTCGGCATTACTGGCAGCCACGCCGCGCTCGGAACGAAGATCTCCTTCGCGCGAACCAGGCTCGGCTGCGGTGCGCCCAGCGCCTTCGCTCGAACCACTGCCCGCTGATGCGGTACGCGCATCACGCTCCGCTGCGGTTCGCTGCTGCTCTTTCTCGAGAGTCTTATCGAACTCGCCGAGCGATTCATCCAAAGATTTGTCGAGAACGTCGCGTCGCTCATCAGCCGTCGTCGCTTCTCCAGCTCCAGAATCGGGTGCCGGTGCGCTCGGCGCAGGCATGCTGGACGGCGCAGGCACGCTGGGCGGCGAAGGAATGCCGCCTGTTGGCGGAGGCATCGGCGACGGCAAACTCGGCGGTTGGTCGACAGGCGGTGTCGCGCATGCCGAGAGTGTCATCGCGACGATGGCGAGCAAACCGTGTTTCGTACGCATCATGGATTGCCGTCACCTTGAAAAAAGCTCTGTAGTTGTTCGGCCAAGCGATCGCAAGCCGTACCCTGCACCCGCGCGATAAATGGCAGCGGCACGACGGCACCCACGATTGCCGATGTTCCAGTCACATTCGTCTCGACACTGCCTGCCGACCTCGCCTGTTTCAAATCCCACACGGTAGCCTCGTAGTCCGATTCCTTTTCCCACCAACCGAAGCCGATGCAACCGGCTGCGCCGGGCGCAGCCCCGCAAGCCAGACTACCGCCACCATCGGTTCGACGAGTGCCACCGTCCAACCAAACTAGATAACGCACGCCAGACGCAGACACTCTCTCACCGACACCGGGACGCGCCAAAAGTTGCGTGACTGCCTCGGGTCGGGTCGGCGCGGTGCCGGGCTCAAACCACGGGAACAGTTCGTCGACGAAGCCATTGTTGTCGCGCACAGTGATCGGCCGTTCGCCCTTGGCGAGCCCCCGACCCACGCAGTCGATGAATTCATCCTCCGCGGCGACCCCCTCGATCTGAGGCTTGGCCAGAATGACCACGGCTTCGCCATCGACGATTTGGGTCGGTATCTCGCGACTCTCCTGAATGGTGGCGCTCATGCAACCAGCCAGGGTCAACGGCAGTATCCAGACGAGTGATAAGGAAGCTGAAGCTCGGTGACGCATCATTTCCTCCGGTAGAGGACAGAGTATGCCATGCCGATATGACGGATCAGCCAGCGGATCTCAACTCCCGGGCTGCGGGAAACGGTCCAGTCGACGCAGCTCTGGGAACAACCGCCAGTACACCCCCACGATGACCAGACAAGCGGCCCCACCCACCGTCACGGCCGTCACCGGACCCCACCAGCTGGCCGTCAGGCCGGATTCGAACTCGCCGAGCTCGTTCGAGGCTCCGATGAACATCGAACTGACGGCGCTGACGCGGCCTCGGATCGCATCCGGGGTCTCGAGTTGCACCAATAAATGGCGAACGAACACGCTGACCATATCGCCCGCACCGAGACAAAACAGGGCGATACACGACAACCAAAACGAGGTCGATAAGCCGAAGACAACGGTAGACACGCCGAACACCGCGACTCCGCCGAACATCCAGCGTCCGGCATGCCTCGAAATCGGTTGACGGGCAAGCCATATGGCCGTCAGTGCCGCACCGACACCCGGTGCGGTACGCAATAGGCCGAGGCCCTCTGGCCCAACGTGCAAGATATCCGCGGCAAACATCGGTAATAGCGCCGTCGCGCCCCCAAACAGCACGGCAAACAAGTCGAGCGATATCGCGCCGAGGACCGATCTGCGACGCAGCACAAAGCGAAAGCCCTCAGCTAATTCATGCCAAGCGAATTTCGCCTCTGTTGGAGGCGCTCGCACCGGTCGAATACCGAACATCAACCACAGTACGACAACGAGGATGAATAAGGCGCTGACGTAAACCCACATCGCCCCGTGGTCGACAGTCACTGACTCGCCAAACGCATATAACAAACCACCCAACGCCGGTCCGACAATGACGGCCGACTCGAACAGGGTTGAGTTGAATGCAACAGCAGCCGGGAAAGCGCTCTGGGGCACTAGGTTGACGGTCATCGCCTGCGAGGTTGGCATCCACAATGCGCGACCGGCACCGAATAGGCCCATCGCAAAAAACACCCACAGAATTTCGCGGCTTCCGGACCAGGTGAAGCCGATTAAAACCAGCACACAGAGAATCTCGATCACATAAGCGATCACGATCAATAAGCGCCGGTCCATACGATCGGCCAACTGACCGGCCGGCAATACCAACAGGAAAAACGGCAGAAACTGTGCAAGGCCGACGAGTCCGAGGTCGAGCGGATCGCGGGTGATCGAATACACCTGCCAACCAACGGCAACACCCAACATCTGCCAAGCGAGAGTCGCGAAAAATCTGCCGAAAGCAAACCGCCGAAAATCTGCGTGCTGGAGAGCCGCGCGCACACCACTCGCCTGATTCATGGGTCAATGGTAGTTTGTTCGCGGGTTAAATCGGCGGGATTTATACATGACGACCAGCATCACGCGGCATTTCGCTTCCATCACTAAAGGGCGATGGGGCCCGCGACAGGTGCACTACCGTCGTATCGGTTCAGGGCCAGTGGTGCTTTGCCTGCACCAATCTCCGCTGTCCTCACGCGACATGCTCGCCACGATGGAGCGGTGGAAAACGCACTTCACTTGCATCGCTCCCGACACTCCTGGATTCGGGCTTTCAGATCCGCTCGGCGTTAATCGTGCCGAAGCCAGTGACTTCGCCGAGGCGGTCGTCGAATTCATGGATGCCCTTGGCATCGAACGTGCGGCCGTTTATGGCTTTCATACCGGCGCGATGATCACGGGTGCGCTAGCTGCTGCGTATCCCGATCGCATCGTCTGCGCGGCAGCCAATGGCTACGTCATCATGACGGAGACAGACCGACAAGACTTCATCGAGCACTATCTCCCACCGTTACAACCCAAGTGGGATGGCTCTCATCTGACCTGGCTTTGGGCTCGCATGCGCGAGCAACTGATTTTTTTCCCCTGGTATCGAAAATCGTCCACCGCTCGTCTGTCGTTCGACGTTCCACCGGCAGAGGCGCTGCATAACTCATTGCTCGATTTCATGCGGGCTGGTGACCACTATCGCGTGGGCTATCGTGCTGCATTCACGATGCGATCGGATCTAGCATTGCGTCAAACGAAAACGCCGATGCTCGTCACCGCTGCAGACACCGACGTTCTCTCGGCCGATCTCGATAATGTGCGGCATCCGGCCGCTTGCGTCACCGTCGCAAGAGGTGGCCCGGCAGATCAAACCCTCGATCTTTGCCGCGACTACATCAAGCGCCACAAGCCGCCAAAAATGCCTAAATCAACGGTGAATTCCGGTCTGCGCGGACGCCTTTGGCAGGACTACGTCGATGTTGACGGTGGACAGCTCCGAATTCGCCGCAATGCAGACGCTGGCGGTCGACCCGTTCTCATTTTGCATGAAGCTGGCGGTTCAACCGAGAGCATCGAGAGCTTGGCTTCGGGATTCATTGGTCGTCGTCCGGTGCTCGCGATCAACCTGCCAGGTCATGGCGAATCGGACAACACCCTACCGCGCGGCAAAGTGACGGTCGGTGGTTTTGCCAAGGCTATCGAAGCTGCGCTGCAGAGTCTCGATATAGATGAAGTTGATGTGATCGGTGTGGGAAGCAGCGCATTCATCGCGTTCGAGCTCGCCTCGCTCGCGAAAAATCGCGTGCGACACGCCGTGATGCTAGGCGCCATGCTGGTCGACGAAACACTGCGCGATGAACTGATCGAAAACTATACGCCGGACATCAAGCCGCTCTGGTACGGCGGACATCTGGTCGAAGCATGGTATGTCGTACGCGATCAGCGCTTGTTCTGGCCCTGGTTCCGCCAACGACGTAACAACATCATTCATAACGAAACGGAACTCGACCCAGCCCACCTCCAAGGTCGCCTGCTCGATCTATTCCGCTCTCATGGAATGTGGCGTCACGCCCACCAGGCTGCTTTCACGTACCCCTGGAAAAAGAAACTCGCCAAAGCCCGGCAATCAGTTTTATTGGCTGCGCCAATGGGTGATCCCTTGAAACCGGCTGCAGTACAAGCGGCCTCCGAGATGCCCCATCTTCTGTTTGTGGAATTACCCCGCGAGCCGCAAGACTGGGCGCACGCTCTGCTGCAAAAGTTGACATGAAGCGTCTCTGCGTTTTTTGTGGCGCCAATTCCGGCGCGAATGATGCGTATCGCTCTGCGGCACATGAGCTCGGCCGACTTCTCGCCCGCTCGGGCATTGGGCTCGTCTATGGCGGCGCAGGTATCGGCCTGATGGGCGCAGTAGCCGATGCCGCGTTGGCCGAAGGCGGCGAAGTCATCGGCATCATTCCCCGCAATCTCGTCAAGCTTGAAGTTGCGCACCGCGGCGCCGTGGACTTGCGCGTCGTCGAGTCGATGCACGAGCGCAAAGCCATGATGGCTGAGCTCTCAGATGGGTTCATCGCGTTACCCGGCGGCGTCGGTACACTCGAGGAATTATTTGAAGTGTGGACGTGGGCCCACTTAGGCTTGCATCGCAAGCCCTGCGCCCTGCTTGATGTCAACGGCTTCTATTCAGGTCTCGGCGCCTTCCTAAACCATGTGCAGCAGGAAGGATTTCTGCGTCCGGGCGTGCGCGACATGCTACTCATTGATGATGATACCGCCCGACTACTGCAGACGATGCAGCAATATCGCGGGCCGGATACGCCAGCTTGGATGAACCGTTCGCAAATCTGATCAGGTCGGATCGGCCTGCGAACGCTTCTCTGCGATCCACTCGCGCCAGATCGCCATCAGCACGGCAAGTATCACGGGTCCGATGAAAAGACCCACCATACCAAACGCTGCAAGACCGCCCAGCACGCCGAACAACACCAACAGAAACGGGATGCGGGTCGCGCCACTAATCACGAGTGGTCGCACGATGTTGTCGATCCAACTAACGGCTGTGGCACCCCAGATCGCCAAACCAATCGCCTCAACCGTGTTACCGGTCAGGAAAAGATAAATGCTCGCGCCCATCCACATAAACGGCACGACGAACGGAATGAGCCCGGCTAAGAAAGTCATGATGCCGAAGATAATTGGCGCGGGCACACCGGCAACTGCATAGCCGATACCAGCCAGCGTACCTTGCGCCAAGGCGGCCAATACCAAACCATAAACGACAGCCTTGACCGTGCTGCCGATCGCATCCAGATAATGAGAAACGCGCACTTTGCCGAAGAACTGCTGCAGCATGCGCTCGACTTGTGCAGCCACATGCTCACCGTCTCGATACATGAAAAACAACGAGAACATGGCAAGGCCCAGTTTGATGACGTTCCGCCCGACACCACCGACGACCGCGCTCACTTCACCCGATGATTGCGAAAAGAAATCGCGAATCGCAGTATCGATACTCGATGGATCTCGCTGAAATTGTTCGACGATTTCGACAAGTCGCGGTCCGAGCAAAGGTATCTGCTTGATGGAATCTGGCAATTCGACCTTGGCGAGCAAAGGTGCCAACTCGCGATAGATCGGCAGGGCTTCGGCCTGGACGAGAATGATCAGCCAGACGATCGGCAGAATGATGGCGGCACTTAACGTGAGCGTCATGATAAGCGCTGCGAGTTCCCGATGACCGCGACACAACAAGACGACTCGCTCGTGCATCGGCCATGTGACATACGCCAAGATGACCGCCCAAACCACGGGCACTAAAAATGGCTGTAATACCTGGAAAGCCAATAGCACCAGCACGATCAACGAAAACGCGACGATCAACGCGCGCAGCCACTTCGCCTCGGCAAGATCTTCGAGCATCATGAGAGCATCCTGGCGTTATCCAGCGCGACTGCAGTCATAGCCAGCAATACGCACACCGTCAAGGAAAGGTTTCGCCGCAGCGCGAGATAATCAGCGGGCAGATCCTGTTGATGTTGGCGATGTTCATACAACCAGAACAAACCGAAGCCAACGACGAGCAACGCCAAGCCACGACCCTCGCCGATCAACACCGCAGCGGCGGCAAGCACCGAGGGCAAAGTGCTGCCTAGGACGATACTGGCAGTCCACGGCCATCTTCCAGCCAAAGCAGCCCCCAGTGCACTGCCGATACGTAGCCGAGAATCGCCGCGCCCCACCCCAGCGCAAGACGCTCGCTCACTTGCCACCAGAGAGGACCATGGCCGAACACCGCACACAGCAAGGCCGCGACGAAAGGCAGCAGACCAAGATAGCCCGCCCATATAGCGGCAGGATGCAGCCCCATGGGCCGCAACACAGGGTCAGTGCGATCGGGTTCAACCATAAGTGAAGTACGATTTATTTGATCAAGCGCTTCAGATCTTCTTCGAGGGCATCGGCTAGCAAGCCCTTATAGTAGTCACTACCAAACTGCTTGCGTGCTGCTGCGACGAACTCCAGCATCTCGGCTGGGTCACGACGAACGTTTGGACAGGCGTCGAATCGACCCTCCAGCGCATATCTTGGAAAACCGAGTTGTCCGGCAATCCGGTTGTGCAAGGCCGAACGATGCAGCAGCTCACCGGCACGACAAACATCCTTGGGCTGGAAGTTGTAACCGTAAAGTGTGATGTAACCGATCACGAACAGAGCCTGCGGGTAGTCGCCATCGACTGCTGCTTTTCGATATGGCAAGGCCTCCGCGCCACGACCGACGTAGCCCAGCACACGACCATACATATAGTTCAGCCGCGGATTTTTCGGATCACGTGTTACGGCCTCAAGACAGGCCGGAACGGCTTTTGCCAAATCGACCTTACCTTCCGAAATTCCGGGCGCGAGCTTAAACGGGTCGTCGGGGTGAGATGCCAAACGATCGCATTCGGTTACGTCCTGCGAATAGCGCGATGGATCAAACGTGACCAGGTTGGCAGCCGCGGCTGAAGTCGCTGCACCGACCGCCAAAAACGCCGCCAAAACAACAATTTGTTTCATCGCTATTCACTCCTCAATGACCACCAGCGAAAAATCACCTCGGCCACTCTGACCGGGTCTTCATGATGCATCATGTGCCCGAGCCCCGGCATGTCCTCGACCGCCAGACGCTTGAAACATCGATGCATGCGCTCGACGTCGCCCTCGTGATCAAGACGACGGCGATACTCCGATTCTGTTGCGAGCAATAACAGCGTATCCGCGTCGACTCGATGCCAACAAGCCTCCGCTTCTTCGCGCCGATGCAGCACGGGGTTGACGTAGCGATGGAAAGGGTCGAAATGCATGCGCGGCAACCCATCCTCCTTACGCTGCATCCATGCTTGCGCAATGAAAGCAGCGCTCTGCTCAGTCAATCTCGCATTTCGCTGACGAAGGTGCGTCGCGAGCAAATCGACCGAATCGTATCGAGACGGCTGCGGGCCCGCACGTAACTGCTCCAGCCACTTAGCGTAGCGCTCGGGCGCATGCTCGGGGGGCGTCCGTGGCAAACCGAAACCTTCGATTGAAATCAGACGAGCTACACGTTCAGGTCGAATCCCCGCATAGAGGTTAGCGACGTTGCCTCCCATGCTATGACCGATCAAATTGACCGCCGAATTAGGAGCCATCAGCTCTAGCAGCGTATCGAGATCAGCCAGATAGTCGGGAAACCAATATGGCGAGTTCTGCCATTCGCTACCGCCGAAACCACGCCAGTCGAGCCCGATGAAATGCCACGTTCGCGGCAGCGCATCGATCAACATCTGAAAGGTATCTACGCAATCCTGAAATCCGTGCAGCAAAAAAAAGGTCGGCTGGCCCTCAGGCCCCCAATGCAAAGTTCTGTGACGACAGCCGCGCAACGACACGAATCGCTCCGTCGGTGATACCTCGGGCACATAGGGCGTCATGATTCTGAGCCACCGAGAAACAAGCGATATGCTGGATTGCTCGTTTCATCTATCCAGGGATATTGCAACGCCGTGAGATGATCGAAGAACTCCGTGCGACTGCTCATCGCAACTTGGATCCCTGCCAGCACCCGACCTGCATCGGAGCCATGATTGCGGTAATGAAAGAGCGAGATGTTCCACCTCGATCCTACCGCCTCCAGAAATCGTGACAGAGCCCCCGGTCGCTCAGGAAACTCGAATCGCAGTAGCAACTCGTCAGCGAGACCCGTCGGTCGTCCACCGACCATATAGCGAATGTGCAGCTTGGCAAGCTCGTTACTAGTCATGTCCGTGACACGATAACCGGCGGTCTGCAGATGATCGATCATCTGTGAGCGCTCACCATCACCCGTAGCCGTAGCAAACCCGAGAAATATACGAGCACGGTCCTGCTGATCGAATCGGTAATTGAACTCGGTCACGCTGCGAGACCCAAGCGTTCGGCACAACGCCAAAAAGCTACCGGGCTGCTCGGGAATTTCGACTGCCAGCAAAGCCTCGCGATGAGCGCCCACTTCGGCACGCTCGGCAACATGACGCAAGCGGTCGAAATTCATGTTGGCGCCACAATTTATCGCAATCAGTCGTTTGCCCG
>JACCDL011352676.1_pt1 | contig 14333 bp, 16 predicted proteins | sample 7441931 | NCBI WGS metagenome assembly JACCDL01 (sample SAMN15323437, study PRJNA562643) | freshwater metagenome | isolation source: river surface water | place: USA:Blue River Watershed | collected 2017-08-16 | reverse complement strand
CTCTACTCCCCGTCGGCCCAGCGCGACGCCGAACAACTGCGGCGCATCACCGCGAACCGGATGGGCGCCTTCGATTTCCTCCACAAGGAGAAGTGGTCCGACGCGCAGACGGAGCTCAAGGTCTTCCTGCTGCCGCGCACGGGCCCGGGCTACGCCGACGAGGCCCGCTTCTGGCGGACCATGCTCGGCACGTTGCGGGAGCGTCCGCTGATCTTCGCCGGCCACGTGGGCCGCGACGGCAAGGCGGCGCTGCGCGACCCCCTGGCCAACGTCGTCCTCTACGGGATCGACACCGAGGGTCGGGCGACCGTGCTCTTCCGCGTCAACCAGGAGGGCATCCCGGTGCGCATCGCGGAAGCCGCGCCGTGGACGCCCCTGCTGCGCCTACCGGGCACCGTGGCGGAGGCCGCGCAGGCCGCCGGCATCCCCGCCGGCCTGACGCCGCCGACCGGCGGCTGGGAAGCCTTGCTCCAAGGCCGCGACCTCTAAGCCATGGCCTCGCACAACGGATACAAATTGCGTTGGAAAGGCGCCATCACCGGCCCCTTCCCGCTGGCCCGCATCACCGAGATGCTGCGCACCGGCGAGATCAGCCTGCTGCACAACATCGAGGTGGACGGCAAGTGGACCACGGTGCGCGACTATTTCCGGGCGACCGGCCTCACGCGGGCGCACACGCCCGGCGTTGGCTTCGCCCCCCCGCTTTCGCCGTTCGCCCAGGACGAGACGCCCCCGCCGCCACCGGGCGCGCCCGGGGCGGGCCCGCGTCCCGCGCCGACCCGCCGACGGCTGAGTCCTTCGGAGATGCTGGAGCGCTCCGTCCGCGAAGGTTACCTTTGGTGCGGTGCGACGTTCCTGTTGCCGCCGATCTTCGCCCTGCTCGCCTTCCCGATGGCGTGGCTGCAGGGCGTCGAGGTGGCCATGATGCGCACCCTGCACCTGACGGTCATCTTCATCCTCGCGACCCTCCTCGGCAGTTTCCTGCCCCTGGTCTTCGTGCGCCGCATCAGCGTCACCCTCGGCCAAGCGGGCCTCAAGGAGGAGGGCGAGGCCCAGGTCAAACTCGCCCTTATCCTCGGGATTTCGGGGGCGATCCTCTGGCTGGCGATGTGCGGCTGGTACCTCTCCCACCGCTAGGCAGCGTAACGGCTTGACGAAATCGGGCCGTTTACATGGACTGCGCCTTCCCGGTTTTCGGTAGCGTAGCTCAGTTGGTTAGAGCGAGGGACTCATAAGCCCTAGGTCGGCAGTTCGATCCTGCCCGCTACCACCACCGGGAATGAAGCCACGTAGGGATCAGGAAGTGGGAAGTCGGTTTGGGGGCATTGGGATGACATAAGCGAGAAGCCGCTGAAGCCAGCAGGCCCCTCCCCCCAACTCCTACCCGCAATCCCTACTCCCTAATTCCTACTCCCTAATTCCCGACGGCACTCAGGCCTTCAGGATCGCGGACACCGGGATATCGAGCCCGTCCTTCCAGAGCGACTCGAGCCCGTAGCTGCGGCGGGTGTCATCCCGGAAGAGATGGAACACGACGTCGAACGCATCGACGACGGACCAACCGCTGTCCTTATGGGCTTCGGTGCGCGTCTTCGAACCGGCGGCCTCGATGACCCGCTCCAGTTCGATGCGGAGCGCGCGCAGGTGCGGCTCGGAGTTGCCGGTGGCGACCACCAGGAAGTCGGCGACGGAAGAGAGCTGGCCGAGTTGGAGCACGCGGAGGTCGACGGCCTTCTTCTCGTCGAGCGCCTTGACGGCGGCGACGAGGTGCGCCGGCATCAGCGGCAACTGGAAGGCGACCGGCGGAGTGGCGGGCGCGACGTTCGCGGAACGCCCCTTGGCCTTCAGGCCGATGGGCTTGACGGAAGCGCGGCGCACCGGGGCGACCTTGGCGGCCGGCTTCGGGGCGGGCTTCGCGACGGCCTTGACGGCCTTACGGGCCGGCTTCGCGGCCTTGGTGGCCGGCTTCGCGGCCTTGACCGGAGCCTTGGCGACCTTCTTCCCCTTGACCGCCTTGGCGAGCTTGGCGGACTTGGCGGGTTTGGCGGCGGGCTTCTTCTTGAGGGCGGACATGGTCAGGCTTGGTAAAGGGAGTGCTCTTCGATGTGGCGGCGCACGGCGGGGAGCAAGCCGTTTGTCGGGCGACCGTGCCGCAACTGCTCGCGCAATTCGGTCGAGGAGACCGCCACGGGCGGGGCCGCGAGAACGTGGAGTCGAAGTTTTTCGCCTAGGCAGGCGGGGGGCGCGACCGTCAGGCCGTCGCGGGCCAGGACGGCGAATTCGACCAAGCCGAGCAGTTCACCGATATCCTTCCAGCGTTCGAGCCGACCCAACTGGTCGGCGCCCAGGATCCAGATGAGCCGCGCCCGCGGATGCTCCCGCGCCAGTTCCCGCGCGGTGTCGATGGACCAGCTCGGGCCGGGGCGGAGCGTCTCGCGGGCATCGACGCTGGCCCAAGGCGCCTCGGCGAAGGCCAGCCGGGTCATGGCGACCCGCGCGGCCGCGTCGGCGCGGGGCGGGCCGTCGCGCAGCGGGGCTTGGCCGGCGGGCAGGACGATGACCTGGTCCAGGCCGAGCTGGCTCCAGGCCGCCCGGGCGACGGCCACGTGCCCGAGGTGGGGCGGGTCGAAGGACCCTCCGAAGATGCCGAGCACGGCGGACATGCCGGGATTACGCCCGCGCCGCCGCCGCGTGGCAACCCAAAGCAGGCTTGAGCCCGGCCCCATCCCCGGGAACGATGCCGGCATGGCGACCGCCTCGCGTTTCCTTCCCGCCGACTTCGATCCATCCCGGCCCATCGCCGTGATCGCCGGCAAGGGCCGCTACCCCGCCCTGCTCATCGAATGCGCCCGTGCCCGCGGCGCCCAGGTCCGCCTGGTCGCTTTCGAGGAGGAGACCGACCCGGCGCTCGTGGCCACCTTCGAACCCGCGCACCGCCGCGCCGTCCCCGTGGGCAAGCTCGGCGGCCTGCTGGACGCCCTCGCCGAGCTCAAGGTCGCGGGCGCGCTCATGGCCGGACAGGTCACGCCGCGGAAGCTGTTCTCCGGGATGATCCCCGACCTCAAGCTCGTGGCCCTGCTGGCTTCCCTCAAGGAGCGCAACGCGGAGACCATCTTCGGCGGCATCGCCCGCGAGATCGAGGCGACCGGCGTGCGGATGCTGGACGCCCGCGTCTACCTCGACGACCACCTCGCCTCGCCGGGCTGCCTCACGGGCTGGATCAGCGGCGTCGCCGACGACGAGCTGGCCTTCGGCGTGCGCATGGCGCGCGAGATGGCGCGCCTCGACGTCGGCCAGTCGGTCGTGACCGCGAAGGGCACGGTGATCGCGGTGGAGGCCTTCGAGGGCACCGACAACATGCTGAAGCGCTGCGCCGCGACGGGCGGCAAGGAGATGCTGCTCACGAAGGCGGCGAAGCACGCCCAGGACTGGCGCTTCGACGTCCCGTGCTTCGGGCTGCAGACCCTCGAGAGCATGGTCGCGGGCGGCGTGCGCCGCGCCGCCCTCGAGGCCGACGCCGTCATCCTCATCGACAAGCCGGCGGTCATCGCCCGGGCCAAGGAGCTCGGCCTGACGCTGCTCGCCTTCCCCGCCGCGTGAACGCGCTCGAGGCCCTCATCGCCGCGGCCGCGACGCGGCGGCTCGGGGGCGCGGGCCGCGTCACCGCGCTGCGGCTCGGCGTCGAGGACGTGGACGTCACGGTCGAACTCGACGGCCAACCGGCGCCGGTGAACTTCCACGCGGAAGGCCTGCGCTGGTCGGTCGACGGGGCGGATTTCCGCGTGCGCTTCGCCGCCGCGCGCTGCTCGCTCCCCTGGCTGCACGCGTTGCTGCAGGCCTGGGCGGAAAAATCCGGCCGCACCGTGACCTTCCGCGACGACCTCAAGTTCCTGCCGCTCAAGCTGCGCCTCCGCCGCGCCGACTGATTCAGCCGTCGAGGAAGCTCCAGGCCAAGGCGCTCTCGACGATCAGCCAGGCGAGCGCCAGCGCCCCGACGAGCAACAGCCAGCGGCGGTGCTCGATCCAGAAGCCCGGCTTGTCGTCCGTCGGGTCCACGCCGCCGCGGCCGGTCAACAGGAGCCGTAGGCGGACATGCCAAGCCAGGCCGGTCTGCGCGGACAGGTCCGGATGGGCGTAGGCGCCCTCGCGGTACTCCTTCCTGCTGAGCAATCGGGCCAGTCGGCGGAACATCCCGCGAGCCTACGACCACTTCCCCACGCTTTACAAGCGGAGGGTCACAGGGTAGCACCTTGGGCGTGAAGACCACCACCCGGTCCCTCCGCGCCCTCAAGGGCGTCCGGCCCATCGTCTGCCTCACGGCCTACGACACCGTCAGCGCCCGCATCGCGGAAGAAGGCGGGGCGGACCTCCTCCTGGTGGGCGACTCGGTCGGCAACACCCTCCTGGGCCTCCCGGATACGGTCGGGGTGACGATGGACATGATGATCCACCACACGGCGGCCGTCAGCCGGGCCAAGCCGGCGGCCGTGGTCGTCGGGGACCTCCCCTTCGCCCTCGCGCACGACAGTTTCCCCAAACTGCTCGGCTACGCCCGGCGCTTCCTCCAGGAGGGCGGCGCCCAGGCCGTGAAGATCGAGGGCGGGGCCTCCCTCGCGCCCGCCATCGCCAAGCTGGTCGACGCCGGGATCCCCGTGATGGGGCACGTCGGCCTGCTCCCGCAGCGCGTGCACGCGGCCGGCTACCGGCGCCGCGGCCTCACCCCCGAAGACCAGGTCCGGCTGCTCGCCGACGCGGCCGCGGTCGCCGAGGCGGGCGCCTTCGCCCTCGTCGTCGAATGCGTGGACGAGGGCTTCATGCCGGCGATCACCGCCGCCGTCGGCATCCCGACCATCGGCATCGGCTCCGGCAAGGGCTGCGACGGGCAGATCCTCGTGCTGCACGACCTGCTCGGGCTCACGCCGAACCCGCCGCCCTTCGTCCGCCCGTACGCGCGCCTCCACCGCGACGCGGTCGCCGCCGTCAAACGGTGGGCCCGCCAAGTCCGCCGCCCTTCCTCCCGCCGATGAACTGCGTGATCTTCGGAGCCGGCGCCTGGGGCACGGCGATGGCCATCCACCTCGCCCGACAGGGCCATACCGTCACCTTGGTGCCGCGGCGCCTCGAACACGCGCTCAACCTCGCGAGCTCCCGCGAAAACGCCGACTACCTGCCGGGCCACCGGCTGGATGAGTCGATCCAGGTCGGACTGGAGCCCCTACCGGCCCTGATGGACGCCGACCTGGTCTTCCTGGCCTGCCCTTCCAAGGGCCTGCCGGCCTTGCTGGAGCAGATCGGCCCCGCCGTGCGCGCCTCGTCGACCCGGATGGCGATCTCGCTCTGCAAGGGCCTCGACCAGACGACCCTCCTGCGGCCGAGCGAACTGATGGCCCGGGCGTTCGGCCCCGTGCCGGTCGCCACGCTGAGCGGACCGAGCAACGCGGCCGAGGTCGCCCGCGGCCTGCCCACCGCCCTCGTCCTGGCCGCGGAACGCGACGACGAAGTCCTGCGCGCCGTCCAGGCGGCCGTGAGCGGGCCGACCCTGCGCGCCTACACCTCCTCCGACCTCGCGGGCGTGGAGATCGGCGGGACGCTCAAGAACGTCTACGCGGTCGGCGCCGGCCTGTGCGACGGCCTGGGCCTCGGCGACAACGCCAAGGCCGCCGTGCTCTCCCGCGCGCTGCAGGAGATGATCCGCCTCGGCGTCGCCCTGGGCGGACGCGCGGAGACCTTCCTCGGCCTCGGCGGCGTGGGCGACCTCATGGCGACGGCGCACGGCGGGTGGAGCCGCAACCGCGCGCTCGGCGAGCAGGTGGCCCGCGACCCGCAGGGCACGCTCGCGGCCCTCGCCCATCGCCGCGAGGCGGTCGAAGGCCATCGCGCCACCGACACGCTCACGCGCCTGGCCCAGCAGCGCGGGGTGCCGGCGCCGATCCTCTTCTGCCTCCACGAGATCCTCTACCGGGGACTCGACCCGGCCGCCGGGGTGACGGCGCTGATGACCCGCGACCTCAAGCCCGAGGCATGAGCCCCGCGGGGGTCGAGTCGCGTCCCTCGCCCATCGCCGGCCTCGGCCTCTTCGCCGTCCGGCCGTTCGCCGCGGGCGAGCGCATCGCGCCTTACGTCGGCCGCCGCACCCGCCAACCGGAGGACCGCGGCCGGCCCGGCGCGCCCACCTACCTGCTGGAGGTCGAACCGGGCCTCTGGGTCGAGGGCGACGATCCGGCCAACCCGGCGCGCCACGCCAACCATGCCTGCCACCCGAACGCCGAACTGGCCTACGAACCGGCGACGGCGACGGCCTGGCTGACGGCGTTGCGGCCGCTGGAACCGGGCGAGGAAATCACCTTCGACTATGGTTTTTCCGTGGCGGAAAGCCTCTTCCATCCCTGCCGCTGCGGCGCCGCCGATTGCGTCGGACGGATCGTGGCCGGCCCGCTCCGCGGAGCGCTCCGCCGCCACCTGCGTTTTTCGCGTCCAAGGGATTGACCCCCCGCCCCCCGCGGTTCACTTTCCGCTGGTTGTCCCCCACCCCCTTTCCATGAAAAAAGTCGCCCTCACCGAACTCGACCCCCGCCTGCAGAAGCAGGTCGCCGCCGCCGAGCAGCAGCTGAAGACCAACCCGCAGTACGCCATGGAAATCCTGACCGGCATCCTGGCCCGCAACCCCGGCTGCATCGAAGTGCGCCGCAGCCTGCGTCGGGCCCAGAAGACCATCCTCGGGACGAAGAAGGGCCTTTTTGACGGGCTCGTGGGCGGGCTGATGGCCGGCAAGGCCGCCAAAGCCGCCGAAGCCGACCCGGTGGCCGCCATCGCGGCCGCCGAGGAGGTCCTCGCCAAGAAGCCTTCGGACGCCAACGCCAACCGCACCATCGCCTTGGCCGCCGCCAAGCTCGAGTTCTACGAACTCGCCGCCTTCGCCTACGAGGAACTCGCCGCCGGCGACCCCAAGAACGTCCAGCACTACGTCGACCTCGCCAACGCCTGGATCGCCGGCCACGAGTACGACCAGGCCCTCGCGGCCGCGGACGCCGGCCTGAAGGCCTTCCCGGGCAACGGCGACCTGCAGGAGGCCGTCCGCAAGGCCTCGGTCAACAAGACCATGAAGAAGGGCAACTGGGAGGACACCAAGGGCGACTTCCAATCCAAGCTCAAGGACAAGGACGAGGCCCTCCGCCTCGAGCAGGCCGCGCGCACCGTCACCGACGCCGGCACCGCCCTCGAGCAGGCCGCCGCGCTGGCCGAGAAGATCCAGGCCCAGCCGGACAGCCTCGACCTCTACCGCGACATCGTCCGCCAGTTCATCGCCGCCGGCGACCTGGACTCCGCCATCGCCTGGCTGCAGCGCGGCCGCCAGACCACCCTCGGCCGGGCCGACTCGTCGCTCGAGCGCCAGGAGAGCGACCTGATCGTGACCCGCTTCGAGAAGAACTCCAAGGCGCTCCGGGAAGCCGTCGCCGCGGGCGACGCGACCGCCCAGGCGGCGCTCGACGCGAACGAGAAGGAACTCGGCGACTACCGCCTGAAGACCGCCGCCAGCCTCGTCGAACGCTACCCCAACGACTACGCCTTCCGCTACGAGCTGGGCACCCTCCTGCTCGGCGCCCTGCGCATCGAGGAGGCGATCCAGCAGCTGCAGTACGCCCAGCGCAACCCGAAGTTCCGCCAGCCGGCGCTGCTGGCCATCGGCCGCGCCTTCATCCTGGGCGGCAAGTTCGACCTCGCGGTCGAGCAGCTCGCCTCCGCCAAGGCCGAGATCGCGATGATGAACGACCTCAAGAAGGACGTCATCTACGAGCTGGGCAACGCCTACGACCAGATGGGCAAGGCCAAGGAGGCCGTCGACGAGTACAAGATCATCTACATGGCCGACTCCGGCTACCGCGACGTCTCCACCAAGATCAACGCCTTCTACGAACGCCAGAAGGGCGCCAACGCCTAAGCCGCGACCGTCGATTTCCGCCCAGCGGCCGGCCCTGCCGGTCGCGCCCTCCCCTCCTGTCCATGGCCCTCACCCCCTTCCGCAGCCACCTCATCGCCGACGTCGGCATCAGCATGGGGGACGAAGGCAAGGGCCGCCTCATCCCCGAGATCGTCCGCGAGCTCCAGCAGCTCACCGGCCGCCGCGAGGTGGTCGGCACGGTCCTCAAGGTCAACGGCGGCGCCAACTCCGGCCACACCGTCGCCGGCCTCAAGCTCAACCTGCTGCCCGGCGGCGTGGCCGAGCATGACGTCGCCTGCCTCGCGCTCGGCGCCGGCGTCGTCGCCGACCCCCGCAAGGCCCTGTGGGAGGCCTTGCCGCTCGAGCAGATCGGCATCCCCGTCCTCGCCCGCCTGCTGATCGACGAACGCTGCATGGTCAGCGACGTCTCGCACCGCATCCTCGACCTCGCCTGGGAAGACTACCGCGTCCACGTCCTCGGCCACGAGGCCCGCGGCTCCACCGGCCGGGGCATCACCCCGGCCTACGCCGACGAAGTCGGCCAGTTCCAGCTCCATTACTCGGAGTTCCTCGGCGCGAAGGCCGACTTCGCGACGCGCCTCTCCGCCCGCCTGGACCGCGCCGCCGCGATCGTGCGCGACGTCTGCAAGCTCGCGCCCGGGAAGTGGGCCGGGCTCTTCGCCAAGCTCTCGGAAGCCGAGCTCCGCGCCAACAAGGGCGCGCTCGAGTCCGGCGTGTTCGCGGCCGCGGAATTCGACTTCACCCGCTTCGCCGGCCGGGAGCCGTTCACCTTCGACCACGCCGCCGTGCTCGACGCCTACTGGGCGGCGGGCGCGCGCCTGGCCCACGCCATCGGCGACGTGCGCGAACGCATCCTCGGCGACCTCGCCGCGGACCGGCGCATCATCGGCGAATTCGGCCAGGCCTACTGGCTCGACAAGCGCGCCGGCTTCGCGCCCAACGTCACCGCCTCCCACACCTACACGCCGGAGTTCTTCCAGTCGGCCGGCATCCCGGTCCAGGCGATCCACACGGTGGGCTGCTGCAAGGCCTACGACACGAAGGTCGGCACGCACGTCTTCCTGACCAAGATGCCCGAGGAGCACCCGCTCCAGCGCGCGCTCGCCAAGCTCGAATTCGGCACGAGCACCGGCCGCCAGCGCATGGTGGGCTGGTCCGACCTGGTCGAGAAGGCCGACGCCCTGCGCTACGGCGGCTACGACGACCTCGTCCTCAACAAGCTCGACGCCCTTTCGCCCCACGGCGAATGGCGGGGCGGCGAGCTGCTCGTCTGCACCGGCTACCGCGACGCGGACGGGAAGGTCGTCGCCGGGGTGCCCCGCAACGATGCGGTTCGCCGCACCCTGCGGCCGACCTACGCCACCCTGCCCGGCTGGACCGCCGACATCTCCAAGGTCCGCTCCTTCGCCCAGCTGCCCGCCGAAGCCCGCCGCTACGTGGCCTTCACGATGGCCGAGGTCGTCCGCCTGGCCGCGCGCGGCGGCTCCCTGCCCCACCTCCCCAACCTCCGCTACATCGGCGTGGGCCCGGACCCGGACCAGATCATCTCCGACGTCCCCGCGACGGCCGAGCTGATCAAGCAGGCCTGACGCCACCCGCGCATGGGAACGCTGGAGCACACCTTCGCCGTGCCGCTGGGCGCGGTGGTCGACGAATCCAAGGTGGAGCCCGGGCAGTCCGACCTGCGCATGCTGGCCCGGCAGCTCGGCCGCTGGCTGAACCACAACCTGGACCTCGCCCACAAGGGCACGGCGATCGAGTCGAACGACCTCGGACCGATGCTGATCGTCGCCGGCGTGCGGGAAGCGCAGTGGCCCGTGATGCTCGCGCTGGCGCAGACGCAGCGGTGCGCGCTCTACCTGGTCCTGCCCAACGGCCAAGGCCAGCACTACCTCAAGCCGCTCGACGTCCCCCCGGCCTGAGGGCTCAGCCCTTCGCCTCGCGCACCAACCGGCGCAGGATGGCCGCGGCCTCGTGCCCGTCGGCGCCGAAGCAGAAGTAGATGTCGGGCCCGGAATCGCGGCTGATGCCGACGCCATTGGAGAACTCCATGACGTCGAGCACCTTCGCCAGCTTGAAGTTGAAGTTCTTCAGCGCGCCGTCGAAGACGACCCGCGAGGAGGTGAACAGCGCGGTCCCGCTGTCGACCTGGACCATCTGGTCCTCGGTCTGGCGGGCCACCTGGTAGCTGCCCGTGCGGTAGCGCACGCCGAGGATCGAGCCGGTGGAGCCGGCGAAGCCGCCGTAGCTGCGCCGGACCGTGACGCGCTTGTTCTGGATCAGGTCCACGCGCCGGGACCAGTAGCAGACCTCGGCGCTCCCCAGCACCAGGTCGGTGGCGACGGGCGTCAGCTCCCCGCGGGCGACCTGCCAACCGCGTTCCGCCCGCTCGAGGCGCAGGGCCAGCTCCGCATGGTCGCGCGCCAGGTCCTGCCCCATCGCCAAGGCCAGGGCGCGGAGCCCGCGCGCCTGCGCCGGCGCCACGAGTTCCCGCCCATCGTCGCGCTCGATGACCGCCTGCAGGGCCTGGGCGAGGTGCCCCTGCAGGGCTTCGCGGACCAGCCCGGCCACTTCGCCCGCGGGCAAGGGCACCTGCTCCGAGAGCGCGGCGATGGACCGGGCCCGCTGGTCGGGCGGGACGTCGCGGGCCAAGGCCGTGGCCAGGCCGGCCCGGAAATAGGCGGTGAAGGCGGCGCGATGCATGGCCTGGGCCTGCGCGGTGTCGTAGCCGAAGCTCCAGGCGAGGCCGGCGAGGTCGGTCTTCTCCTCCGGGGTGAAGACGCGGTCCGACAGGGCCGCGGCGACCATCGCCTGGTACCATGCGGCCAATTCCTTGGCGCAGCGGGTCCGCACCCGCACGCCGGTCTCCTCCTCGATCCGGCGGACGGCCTCCTCGTCGACCGTCCCGCCCGGCGGCGCGGCGGCCAAGAGGTCCCAGAAGCGGGCGAGCCCCTCGGTGCGGTGCTCGCGGCCGAACATCCCGTCCAGGAGATTCGGGGTCTCGGGCACCGGCCGCGGGAAAGGCAGGCGACGGCCGGCGGGGGCGAACTCCGCGAGCCGACGCCAGGCCGCCATGCCCGGCGACCAGTAATGATCGGTGGGTCGGAACTCGCCGGCGGCCAGGCGGGCCGGGACTTCCGCGGCCGGACAGGTCGCGAACTCGGCGCCGCCGCGGGCGACATGGACGACGGGGCTGGACATGGTATCCCTAGTAGAAATCGCGTACGGACGCAGGCAAGGGCGAAGGCTCAGGACGCGGCGCAGGCCCGCACCGTCTCGAGGTGCAGCTGCGCGACCTGCGCCAGCGTCAGCCCGCCCCAGCGGTAGCCGCCGGCGAGCGCGAAGGCCACGGGCACGCCGCGGGCGCGGGCCCAGCCGAAGACGAGCGCCTCGCGGCGCCGCACGACGTCGGTGGTCAGCCCCTTGATCCCGCCGGCGCGCTCATGGACGTCCATGCCGGCGTTGTAGAGCAGGCAACGCACGCCCTCGAGGGCCCGGAGCGCGCGGGAGACCGCGTCGAGGTAGCCGGCCGCGTCGGCGACGAGCTCGACGTGGTGGCGGGCCGGCGCCGTCGGCTCCCATTGGTCGTAGCCGTTCACGCTCACGTCGGCCAGCCGGACCTGCGGGTGCTCGCCGAGGATCTCGAAGGTACCGCCCCCGAAATGCGCGTCGAGGTCGAGGATCCCGACCGACGACACGTCCCGGAGGGCCCGGAGGGCGCCCAAGGCCAGTCCGTTCAGCGTGCAGAAGCCCTCCCCGGAGCCGCGGCGCGCGTGGTGGAGCCCGCTGGAGAGGCTGCCCGAACGACCCGCGCGCAGGGCCTCGGCCACCGCGTCGCGCATGCCGCCCGTGGAAGCCAGCAGGCTGCGCCGCAGCGCGGGCGTGCGCGGTCCGGTGGGAAGCTCGCCGGGGCCGGGCGCGAAGACGGTCCGTAGGTAGCCGTCATCGTGGATGGCGCGCAGCTCGTCGCGGGTCGCGGGCGCGGGCGGGACGAGCCGGACGGCCAGCGTCGGCTCGGCGGCGATCGCCGCGGCGACCTCGGCCGACTTGGTGACGGTCTCGAGCCCGCTCGCGAGGGCGTACTCGTCGCTGTAGTAGATGTTTACCGATGGGGACACGCCGGCAGTCTGCCGGCCCGCCGCCCCGGGTCAAACCGCCGTCCCGTCATAGGGCGAGCGCGCTCACCGGCCCAAGGCGGCGCGCACCGAACCGGCGACCTGGGCCCCCAGGAAATCATAGCCCGCGGCCTTGAAGTGCACGTCGCGGGGATTCTGCAGTTCGGCGAGCCGCGGGGCGACGGCGGCGTGGAGATCGTCGATGGCGATGCCCCGGCGCCGCATGATTTCCAGGGCGACGGCGTTGCGCTCGACGATGGAGGCCGCGGTCTGCTTCTGCGCCGGGTCGTCGGGGACCGGGGTCGTGCTGGCCCAGATGACCTTGGCGCCGGTCCGCTGGAGACGCTCGGCGATCTGCTCGAGGCGCGCGGCGTAATCCTTGGGCGGAGTGGCGCGGTCGTGGATGCCGAAGTTGAAGTGGACGACGTCCCACTTCCCGTCGCCCAGCCAGACCTCGAGGTGCTTCAGGCCGGCCGCCGTCGGGCCGCAATTGGCGGGGGCGCGGTGGACGTTCGCCACGCCGGCGAGGGCCGCGCGCGTCGGCTGGGTATAGCCCCGCGACACGGAATCCCCGATGAGCAGCACGCGCGGCAGCTTCGGGTCGTCCTGGACGAAATCCCAGGCGTTGGACTTGCCGGCGACCTTGTCGCGCTTGTGCAGCGGCAGGTAGAAATCGCCGAGCTGCCCCTGCAGGACCTTCTCCCAGGCCTGCTCGGCCGGGGAAAGTTTGGCGACCCACGCCGCGTAGCGCCCATCGACGACCTTGTCCTGGGCGGCCTTCTTCGCGGCGGCCTCCTGCGCGTTCGTCGGCTCGGCCTTGGCGGGTTCATTGGCCCCGAACGCCAAGGCGCCGGCGAGGAGAAGCAGCGGAAGGTGACGCATGGCCGCATCCTTGCGGGCGGGCTTCGCCCCGCAAGGCGGGACTCAGGCGAGAATCGCGCGCAGACCCTGCGCGAGCATCCGTCGCCGCCCGGGCTCGGTGCGGACCGCGGCGGCGGGCGAAGCCGCCCGCAGGGCCGCGACCCCGTCGGCGGCGTTCGCGGCGACCACGAAAGCCGCGTCCTCGTCCGCCCATTGGCAGGCGGTGGGCCCGTCGATCTCCGGGTGGAACTGCAGGCCGAGACTCCGGCCAAGCCGGAACATCTGCACCGGGCAGGCCGGCGTCGAGGCGAGCAAGGTCGCGCCCGGCGGCAACGCGCAAGCGTCGCCATGCCAGTGGAGGACTTCCATCGTCGCGGGCAAACCGCGCACGCAGGGATCGGCCTCCGGGTAGACCTGCAAGGCGCCCCAGCCGACCTCGCGGACGCGTCGACCCGCGCCATCGGCCATCGGCGCGACCTCCGCGCCGGCGGCGTGGGCGAGCAGCTGCGCCCCGAGGCAGATGCCGAGGTTCGGGGCGTCGACGGCCAGACGGCGACGCAGGAGTTCCGCGACGGGCGCCAGCCAAGGATACTCCGCGGACCCTAGGTCCGCCACGCCCATCGGGCCACCCATGACCACCAGCAGATCGTCGGACGAGAGGTCCGCGGGCCAAACCTCGCCGGCGTAGGCCTGCACGACCTGCACCGACCATCCCATCCCGGCGAGGAGCTCCCCGATCAGGCCGGGACCCTCGTGGGGGACGTTGGTCAGGCAGACGGCGCGGGGCATGGCGGCGCGCTCCCTCAACCGCAACCGCAGCCGCCGGCGCCGCAGCCGCGGGCGGCGGCGAGGCGCTTTTCGAGGGCGAGGGACGTCGGGGTCACGGAGAGACCGCCGAGCGCGGTGCAGCGATGTTCGCGGGGCATGCGCTCCGCGACGGCCTTGGCGGCGTCGACCACCTCGTCGAAGGGGATGACCTGGTCGAAGCCGGCCAGCGCCATGTTCGCGCAGGACAGCGCGTTCGTCGCGGCGAGCACGTTCTTGCCGAGGCACGGGGCCTCGACGCGGTTCGCGATGGGATCGCAGATCAGCCCCAGCATCGACTGCAGGGCCAAGGAGGCGGCCGCGCAGGCCTGCGCCGCGGAACCCCCGGCGAGGTCCACCAGCGCGGCGGCGCCCATCGCGGCGGCCGAACCGCCCTCGGCTTGGCAACCGCCGACTTCCGCGGCGAAGGTCCAGCGGGTCGCGATGAAGGCGCCGATGACGCCGCTCGCGAGCAGCGCCTTGGCCGTGGTCTCGTCGTCGAGCCCGCGTTCCTCGGCGACGGCGAGCACGACGCCGGGCAGCGCGGCGCAGGCGCCGGCGGTGGGCATGGCGACGATGACGCCCATGCTGCT
>JACCDL010041349.1_pt1 | contig 14333 bp, 13 predicted proteins | sample 7441931 | NCBI WGS metagenome assembly JACCDL01 (sample SAMN15323437, study PRJNA562643) | freshwater metagenome | isolation source: river surface water | place: USA:Blue River Watershed | collected 2017-08-16 | reverse complement strand
TGAAGGAAGCGCTTAAACCAAATAACTTTTAATGAGAATCCAATTAAAAAAATATATATGAAATGCACGAATTGCGAGAACTTATGGCCTAATGTAATAAAGGTTGCAAATAAAACGATAATAGAGATGATTAAATACAAACGCTCTACTTTTTTCGCAGTGTCATCAATAACTAAAGCAAGGAAGTAACCAATTAAAAGACTGATTAGATCAATATATTTCAGTAAAAAAAATATAAAATTTTCGCTTTGATAAAAAATTGTTCTATTAATTACACAAGGAAAACAAGGTAAATTAAAAAATAATGTAATTACATATAATGGTATTGCACAAAAAATAAATTTTTCAAAAAAACTCTGCTCTTTAGAAAAAGTCCGGACCAAATCCCAGCTCTGCATACTGAAAGCCAATCGAGTAATTGTAATAAAAGTAAGTGACAGTAAAAGAACTCTTAGCCATGCATAGGATCTAGAGGTAAATAACCCTATTTCCTCTGAAAAAAAACCTCCATCGAGATAGCTAAGTGATATGTTGAGCCAAAACAAATAAAAAACTGGTATAAAGAAAAGAATCCTATAAAGTCTCTCGTGAGGTGTTTTTATTCTTGCTAACAATGGGATGAATAATGAAAAGGCAAGAACGAAACTAGGCACTTGAAATAAGCTAATCAATTTTACTCACAGTAATAGTTTTTTTAATTTCTTTTAAAAAACGATTAGTAACATTGCCATCACTCTTATAGAAATATTCATTTATTCGTTCTCGATTTTTTTTACTGACAACTTGTTTGTTTATATACTCCAAAGCAAAAAACTCAAGCTGATCTTCTGAACGCGCCCATCTAAAACCAAAACCAGATTCATGCCAAGGGAGAAGGCTCCCTTTTACAGAATTGAAAAGCTTTCCCCAGGCTCCATAAATAACTGGAATATTTGCTAGCGAAGCTTCTAACAATGCGGTTGTCTGAAACCCCAGAACAAGAACTGATTGACCGATCAAAAAGGGTATTCTCTTTGGAGCTCCTTTAATTATTTTAACATTCTTAAGGTGAGTGAGCTTTTCTGGAAAGCATGAAACAATTTGCTGCGGATGACACTTAATATTGAAGATTAAATCTGGATATTTCAAAGCCAGTTTGTAGATAACTCGATGAAATGAATCTCGCAAATCAACCCAAGTGCGCTCACCATACCAATTTAGAAAGTTCCAATCAAAATTATTAATATATGCATCAACATCAAAATCAAAGTATAAAACCGATTTCTTGCTTGTAAATGTAGGTAAATTTATAAAGCTGTCCGTCCTAATAGAGCCTATAACTTTAATAGCTTTCTTACCAACTCCAGAATTAATCCAGAAAGTTTTTTGCCGTGCACTCCAAACAAAAAAATACTTGGCAATAGGAGGGTAATATGCTTTTATTCTAGAGGGTTCATTCAAATAATCATAAGGAGAAATTGTCCCTTCTTTATCTGCAACAATTGTAAATACACCATGCTTTTCAGCGACAACTATAAATTCTCTGAGCCAAAAGAAAATATCTGACGGGGTAACAATACAATCAAATTTATAATTCTCCCTCAACTTCCAGAATAGCTTTTCACAAAAAAGATTGAATCGAAGACGTATAGCTTTCACTTCTTCGCTGTTATACGGAATTTGTCCGTTATGAATTTCTTGTGGGAACCAAACAAAAGCTCTTGAAAAAGCTGGTTCTGGATATATGTACTTTAAAGAAAAATCATCGCCGTTAATATGGCTCAGTAACTCTTTAATTTCTCCATCAAAAAAATGGTTTATAACTAAAATTTTTAATTTACCATTTTCATTCTGTTTAGATTTAATCTGGCGTAAAGTTTTGAAAAGATAAACATCAGCAACAAATATTTTTAGAAGTTTCCATACCTTTGTATTGTTAAAGCCAATATGGCGTAAAAATTTTTTCATATTTATCGGGAATTTAAATTATCTTGTTAATGCAACCCTGCGGATTAACTCAGCAAAACTTAAAATAGTTTTTCTTTGCAAAAGTCCATACCATCCATCCCAATCGCTAACAACACTGTTTTTATATAAGTTTCTAAGGTAAGTGCATATTTTTACGTCATTACTCTCTAGCTCATTTCTATAAGAATTAAGCAGACTTCGAAAATGGTTGGCAAGCAAATCAGGAGTTTTATAGAGATAAATAGATGGTAGCCCTGAAAAAAATACATTACTAAACATGATAGCAGGTTTGTTCATTAGCGCCATTTCATAAGCTATAGTGCCTGATACAGTAGCAACAGCTAACGAATTGGCACTAATCACTCTCGAATCAATCTGGCTTGAGATTAACCTAACCCCATGAATTTTTTTTAAAACCGCATAAAAACGAAAAGACTGAGCTCCATCAGACGCAGGATGATCTTTTACTAACAAATCAATATTCCATGGCAAAGACCTCCTAAGCTGTTTAATTATTTCGATTTGATCAATATAATTTGGCGACATTACATCAATAGTTCTCTCAGGCTGCACGTGTAAAAAGTAGACAACATAATTTGTAGACCTAATTGTTTTTTCATTAAGAACTGAAGCGCTATTTGTCTTTAGATACTTTCTTGACAAATCATACATATATCTCGTCAATAGTGTTTTGGTTCTTAAGTCATTCAATTCACTTAATCCTGTTAGCTCTTTAAGAATCTTAGGAATTCTTTTGCTAAAAGATAATGCTAATGAAATTAGCGAGCGATAAGTAGTAACCTTACTAAAATATACAGGTTGCATATTTCTACTTCTGAAGTTTTTTAGCCAATCCTTTACATCATAAATATCAACCACATTAGGATTAGCGAAGGTAAAAAATTCACTTTCAGTACAATCTTTAATAAGAACAATTCGATTGCTAGGGTGCCTTGCTAATGATATTTGACCAAAACAAATCCCCCTCTTCCAGCAAACAAGCTGTGCAAGAAGTTGCACTATATCGCTTGGCTCTGTAATTACGAAATCAATACTATGTCGTTTTAGAAAATCATCAATTTTGTATAAAGCGTCTGCCATATAAATTTCTAGGTCTTCTAAACGCTCTTTATTGCACATCCTACTTGCAGCTATGATACTCAGAATTGGTAGTCTTGAATCTTCAAAAAAAGCAAGCGTCGTTTTTACTTTGTCATTATAAAAACCTTTTTTAAACTGTTTTCTAGTAATTGACAAATCAAGAAGTCGATTATCATATATACCAAAAGAATTTAACTCCTTTTTATCCTGTTGTGTTGGCAGTATGAAGAAGGAGTTAAAATCTTCAGCGAGTTCAATTGAAACCTGGGCAAAAGTTTTTGAAGATTCGAATAATGTTACAAATGCAATATTTTTTTTAATCATGTGTAAGATTGAACTTGATTTCAACGGCTAATAAATACAAATCACCAATCATTTTTAGTGCTCTGCAAACTGACAATTACTTACCCTACAAATTCCCAAGACATTGGCGTGCCTTTGAGTATCTTCCGATTTACATGCATTCCTAACAGTTTGTTTATATATTTAACTGGCAATCCATTTCCAGGTCTTATAGAACGCAGATTTTTTTTTGTTAAAACATCACCTTGTTCAACGTCCTCAGTGATATATAAAGATCTCCTGAATTGCATTGATTTATTTTCAGCCTCTGTTGGTCCATAATTAATTCTTCCTAGCGACTCCCATGCTCGAGCAGTTTCTACAACCAATTGTTTCATTTCATGAGGCTCCATAGAGAAAGAGCTGTCTACCCCACCATCTTTTCGATTAAGGGTAAGGTGTTTTTCAATAACAGTTGCGCCCAAAGCAACACTTGCGACAGAAACACCCATGCCCATAGTGTGATCAGACAAACCAACTTCACAGTTAAATAACTCTCGCATATGTGGGATCGTTAATATATTGCTATTATTAGGGGTTGCTGGGTAAGTACTAGTACATTTAAGCAATATCAGGTTCGTACAACCAGCATCACGTGCAGCATTCACAGCATCATCAATTTCTGCAATACTAGCCATACCCGTTGAAATAATCAGTGGTTTTCCAGTTGCGGCAACCTGACGAATTAGAGGAAGATCTGTGTTCTCGAAGGATGCAATCTTATAGCAAGGTACATCTAAATTTTCAAGAAAATCAATGGCGGTATGATCAAATGGAGTGCTAAATGCAATGATGCCTAGCTCTCGTGCACGATCAAAAATTGGCTTGTGCCACTCCCATGGGGTATAAGCTTCACCATATAACTTATAAAGCGAAGTCCCAGCCCATAGGCTTTTTGGATCGCTAATATAGAACTCACGCTCATCCAAATCCAAGGTCATCGTATCGGGCGTATATGTCTGAATCTTTAATCCATGGGCACCTGACTTAGCAGCAACCTCAACAAGTTCCAAAGCTCGGTCAAGAGAGTGGTTATGATTACCAGACATCTCAGCAATAACAAATGGCGGATGATTTGGGCCAATCAATTTATCTGCGATTCTTATTTCTTTCATTATTTAAACCCTCATAAATCTTTTTGATATGTCATTGAAGTGATACGGTAACCAGAGCCAAAAAATAATTCTTTTGAAGCTAGATTACTATAAAACACTCTGGCATTAATACTTTTTAGTTCAGGATGATTAATTTTTAACCATCGCTCTGATGCCGACAACAGGCTCTTGCCCTTGCCGATATAGTTTTTTTTTGGTATCAGATAAATGGAAACCTCAGCAACATCTTTGTCGATATCAAAACGTACAACACCGATTTGTTTTTTCTCAATTTCCCCAATAAGTAAATGGCGATTAGTATCATTCAAAACTTTATCAAACCAGTATTGATGCTCAGCCCATGAAATCAATTCTGAGTTTCCTGATACATCTCTAATTTGTTTATTATTACGCCATTCAAAAATATTTTTAGAGTCATGATGAGTAGCTTTTTTCATCTCAATTAACTCACATTCAATCAAACTAGCAACTCTTAATATTCCTTTACCATCTACAAGTTTCATCCCTTCTTTAGAAATAAAATTAGTTAACTGATTATTGCTCAATAGAGCTTGAACATGAATCTGAATAGATTCCTTCAAATCTTCACCAAGCATAGGTGCATACAACAAGCCTAATTCAGCAGCATCAGCGATTTGTTTTCGCTGATTTTCAGCGGTACAAATACATATAGTAGGCAAACCTAAGCAACAGCGTTCCCATATAGCAGTTCCGCCAGCGCCGATAGATAAATCAGCTTCAGCCATCAGTTTTGCAATATAAGAAATTTGCACATGGAGGGAAAAATTATACTTAGTACAGAATTTTTCTATTTGATCTTTAAAAGGATGTGAAGCGCCAATCACAACGTCAACGTGAAGCCCTCTATTTAATTCTGACAAAGCCTCCATTGTTTTTAATGTGTAATTATCAAAATCAACGCCACCAAAAAATACTAGGATTTTTTTAATTTCACCAATCCGAACTTTTACTTTTTCTCGCGAGGCTCTAAACTCATCACGCAAAATTGTATAGCGGGGGCCTAACAATAATTGGCTATGTAAAGGTACTTTTCCCTTGTAACGAGTTTGCATATCGACATAGTAATTCTGATCTAGCAAAACATCGCAAGCATGTTGACGGTCAGCTATATCGTCAATTACCATGATCTTTTTTACGCATTGACTTACTTTTTTTTCCCAGCGTTTATCTAATCCATAATGATCTACAATTAGCCAATGCCAATCTTTATTAGATAAAGCTTTAACAGTAGCTTGTGCGTCCTGTGACTGGCTGCAACCTAACCAACTAGAATGAGGCAGGTCTTCGACTGAGCAGTCAATCGAACTAGGAGGTAGCTCAATAAGATTGATCTCTCTTTTAATAAGCATATCAGACAAATGTGCTGGTAAATTACGACTGAAGAAGCTTATATGGGCAGCTTGCTTTTTAAGCTGATCTGCCAAAGTAAGGCAACGCATAAAATGTCCTGTACCTATTTGCTCTGATGCATCAACTCGGAAAGCAACGTTCATTAATTGGCCACACTAATAAAATTTTTTCGAATGGGTATTCCAGCCATTTTCATTGCATGTTTCGCGCCAGTAGGTGTTTGTTCTGTAAAATGAAATATGCTTGCCGCAGCCACAGCAGATGCGCCTGCCTTTAAAACGACATCAATCATATGTTGATAATTTCCAGCTCCTCCGGATGCAATTACCGGCACATTAACTGAATTAGCAACCGATTCAGTAAGTTCTAAATCATAACCCTGCATCGTACCATCCCTATTAACCGATGTAAGTAATATCTCGCCAGCTCCGCGACTAACAAGCTCTCTTGCCCATTCAACCGGTTTTATCTCGGCATCTTGTGTGCCTGAATGACTAAAACAACGATAACTGCCATCCTCAAGTCGTCGCACATCAATACTTGCAACAATACACTGGGAGCCAAACCGAGATGAAACACTGTCAATTATATTTGGGTTGATGTACGCAGAAGTATTAATTGATACTTTATCCGCCCCGGAATGTAAGAGATGCAGAACATCTTCAAGGCTAGTTACCCCTCCCCCAACTGTTAACGGAACAAAGCATTCCTCAGAAAAATCAGCAACAGATTTATGGTCTGGAGGAGAATTTTCATTAGAAGCTTTAATATCGACCACTATCAACTCATCTACATCTCTTGAGTTGTAAACTTTAACTGCTGGTAAAATTGAACCAACTCGCCTCCAGCTATCAAAAGAAATTCCTTTCACCAACCCAAAATCTTTCAATAATAATGTTGGTATTACTCTTACCTTTAACATAAAGAATAGCTCATAAAATTTCTAAGCATTTGACGTCCAGCTTTAGAACTTTTTTCTGGATGGAATTGACAACCAAAAATATTTTCTTTTTGAACAACTGCTGTTAATTCAGACCCATAATCAACTGTTGCAACTAAATTAATTGGGTTAGTCGGAACAAAAGCATAGCTATGAACAAAATAAAAATCCGAAGAATCTGGGATACCTTCAAACATTAAATTTTTCATTTTGTAATGAACCTCATTCCATCCCATATGCGGAATACGCTCGCCACAACCCAAAGAATTAATTTTTTTTACTTCTCCTGAAATATAATCTAATCCAGAAGTCTCGGCACCTTCATGCCCTTTACTGGCCAATACCTGCATGCCTAAACAGATACCAAGTAGTGGTTTTTTTTTAACTTTCACAATATCATTAAGGACGGGAACCCAGCCACCCACTTTTAAATGCTCCATACCTTCAGAAAAGGCTCCAACACCAGGCAGGACTACTCTGTCAGCATCGAACAAAACTGATGGTTCGCATGCAATAATCACATCAGCGCCGATCTCTTCGAAAGATCTGCGCACTGAGTTTAAATTACCCATACCATAATTAATAACAGCTACTTTCATGAGTTGTCGTAATTAAGTTTCTCTAAATTACCGTATTTATCTTTAAATAATATTCCTGAAGCCTCTTTTTTAAAAATCTTCTTATTTGTAAATTTATCGCAGACTTTAATAAATTCATCCACAGACATATCCAATGGAGCAAGAATTTCTTTTAGCGGCTTTCCTAAATACGTCCAAGGAAATTTTCCATCCCGAGCCTTAACAATTTCCAAAGCATCCTGACGTGTAATTCGATTACGTCGAACATGCAAGCAAGCTATATCTGTGGCGCGAGAAAAGCCAAACTTTAAAAATTTGAAATAATCATGAATTCCTGTCTGATAATTATCAAGGTTTTCGTAATTAACCATACTTCCCTCTACAGGCTTATCAAAAGTAACAAAACCATTAGCCTGCGCAATTAAAGCGTTTGATAAACCATCCCAAGGTAAATAATGTCCTAAGAAAAGGCCAGTAACTCCAACTCTTTTTAGCTCCTCATCGGTAGGGTACTGGTAAGGAAGGAGATGCCTTGGCTCAACACCATAAGTGTCTGACAAGTCAACAACCCTCATTCCAAGCAACCCACCAAACTCTTCAAGCCAGCGCCTAGTTAAAATATTGTTTTCTGATGCAGCTGCGGGACCACCGTATTCATTCTGAGAATTTTCACCCCAAACTATTAGCGGCACATTAAACTGAACTGCGGCTCTGACCGGAATAGTAAAAATTCCCACGTGCTCAGGCCATGAAATATCCCCGACCTCCAACAAACCAATTTTATTAAGTTTTGATCTAACTAAAGGGTTGGGCGAAAACTCCATATAATCAACGCCCAATTTTTTAATATTTTCAATATTCTTACGACCTATATCGGAAAGATCACATGTGCTTGAAGTCACACATAATGGATTCAATCCCAACTGCAACATACGAATAACCTGGTACGTACTATCTTTACCACCACTTACGGGCACAATACAGTCCCAGTTATTTCCATTCTGACTATGTTTTGAAAGTATTTCGAGTAACTCTTTTTTACGCTCATCCCAATCAACTTCTTTTCTTTTTTCTATGGAACGACAAGCACTGCAAACGCCAGCATCATCAATATGAAGATCTGGTTTGGTGTGCGGCATTACACAGCGAATGCAATATTTCAACATATCAATTCCTCTTTTCTATCAAAAACCATGTAATGTCATCCTGTGGAAATGCGGGATCTCGTCTATAGGAAAATCCATAATCAACTAAGACTAAATCAGAATATTTATCCATCAATTCTCCAGCGAAGTCACGCTTGAACAGTCTATCTGAATGACCACGATAGTTAATTGCAACTGGCGATGGATTGTAATACTCACAAATTAAAATATATTTTTTTGATGCTTGATATAATTTTTGATAAACAACACTCAGCATCTCTGGATTTATATGTATCAACACACCTTTGATCAAAGATAAATCAAATTGATTTGCTATAGGATAATCAAAAATAGATCCTTCATATATATTTTTCTCGCCAACAAATTCAGCTAATATTTTGACTGCTTCTGGATTAATTTCTACTGCACTTAAATTAGCATCAGGATATAGCAGCCTTAACGCTCGTAAATTCATACCTATATTTGCGCCAAACTCATGACAAGATTGAATTTTTACTGCTTGCTTTAGCGCTTTTGAAAAAAAATTCAAATTCGAAGCTAAAAGTTGATCGCCCTCATTGCGTGAAATATATTCGGACCCAAAATTTCCAGCCCAAAAATTTTCTTGAGGTGTTTTAAAATTATTCATTAATTACAACTCCTTTAGATTTTAGATGATCGTAAATAAGCTCTGCTCTCAACCAGTCATCGTTTGTATCGATATCCTGCGCTCGCCATTTAGGAATCACAATAGGCTTCGATTTATTACTGAATATTGGCCTAGATTCTATCCAGGCAGCTGGTCGACCCCAATAAAACTGCCCTGCATCGTGATAAGTATTTGGCAAGTCTTGGGAGCGAACGTTAAAATTTTCAGGATATAGCATCTCGACACCGCCCTCTGTCGTTATTTTTAATGCACGAAAAATAGGGGCTTCAAAATCAGTAACTGTAAAAACATAGTCCCAATCTCCAGAAGATAACTCTTTACAACCACGTTTTATATCGCCCAAATCTATAAAAGGAGCTGTTGCATATATACAGCATACTGAGTCCAGAGGAAGTTTTTGGTCTATTACCCATTGAGTAGCATGCGCAATTACTTCTGTCGTTCCCGCGAAGTCGTTAGATAATTCTGCTGATCGAATAAATGGAACTTCTGCACCTAAATCTATAGCAATTTTAGCTATCTCTGCATCATCAGTAGATACGATAATATGATCAAATAAAGCTGAAAGTTTAGCGGCTTCAATTGACCAAGCAATCATAGGCTTACCATGAAACTGTTTGATATTTTTACGAGGAATTCTTTTGCTTCCTCCACGAGCAGGGATTACTGCAATTCTCATTCTAATAAAGACTCTTTTAATGCATTTACCACCTGAATTTGCTTCATATCGCTCAATGCAGGATATATTGGCAAACTAATTGCTTCCTTATAATAACTATCAGCTTCAATGCAATAATTAAGTTTAAATCCAATTTTTTGATAATATGGTTGATTATAAACTGGCATGTAATGCAAATTAACACCAATTCCTAATTGACGAATTTTCTCGAATATTTCTTTGTGTGTTTTGGATTTTTCTTTAGCCTTTAATCTAATCACGTATAAATGAAACGCTGACCGACTAGACTCTAATTGAAATGGTAATAAAACTGGTAAAACACTTAACAATTCATCATATTTTTTAGCAATAGATTGGCGCTGTTTTACAAAATTATCCAATCGCTGCATTTGACTTAACCCCAACGCAGCTTGCAAATCTGTTATTCGATAATTAAATCCCAACTCTACTTGCTCGTAATACCATGGACCGTCTGGTTCATGCTGCATCTCCAAAGGATCTCTTGTAATTCCATGACTTCGAAATAAACGCATTTTGTTTGCAATAGACTTATCATTCGTTGTTGCCATGCCGCCTTCGCCAGTAGTGATAATCTTAACCGGATGAAAACTAAATATTGTGATATCGCTAAATGCACAATTACCAACAGATTGATTTTGATATTTTGCGCCAATCGCATGAGATGCATCCTCTATGATTTTAAATTTATACTTAAGACTTAATGCATAAATTCTTTCCATATCACAAGGTTGACCACATAGATGGACTGGAATAACAACTTTTGGAAGCTTACCTAGTATTTCTGCTTGCTGAAGTTTTTCAGATAAACAGTCAACACTCATATTGTACGTTTTTGAATCGATATCAACAAAATCAATATCAGCGCCACAATAAAGAGCACAATTTGCACTCGCAACAAATGTTATTGGGCTCGTCCAGACGATATCACCTTTGCTCACACCTAAAGCCAAGCATGCGACATGTAATGCTGAAGTAGCACTATTAACCGCAACAGCATAATTAACAGCACAGTAATCAGTGATTGATTTTTCAAACGCAGGGACAACTGGCCCCTGCGTCAAATAATCTGAGCGCAAGACCTCAACGACAGCTTGAATATCTTCCTCATCAATATCTTGTCGGCTATAAGGAATCATAATTTACCAACCATCTGTATATTATTTTTTATCCAAGATTTTAGTTCATCAACAGTCATCCACTCCTGATTATTATCAGATGAGTAAATAAAGTCTGACGAAACCTTCTTGCCATCTTTAATTCGTTCAGGATCTTCAGACCAACCATGAATCGCAGGAAGAATTTTAAAATGCTTTAGGTATTCGTATGTATAAAGGGCATCTTCCGAACCAATCATTTGCTCATGAAGCTTCTCACCTGGACGAATACCAATAATTTCATGTGAAGCATTTGGAACAGAAGCTTTAGCTATGTCAAGAATATTCATTGATGGAATTTTTTTAACATAAATTTCACCGCCAACCATATCCTCAAAAGCGTGCCAGACAAGATCAACACCCTGTTCAAGAGTTATCATAAATCTTGTCATTCTTGAATCAGTAATCGGTAATACTCCTTTTCCAGCAAGAGTCATAAAGAACGGGATGACTGAACCACGCGAGCCCATAACATTTCCATAACGAACGACTGAAAAAATTGTGGCGTTACTTCCAACATAAGAATTACCTGCCACAAATAGTTTGTCAGAAGCTAATTTTGTAGCTCCATATAAATTTGCTGGGCTACTAGCTTTGTCTGTTGATAGCGCAACAACTTTTTTAACGCCCTGATCAATGCAGGCATCTATTAAATTCATAGCGCCGTTAATGTTAGTTTTAACGCATTCAAATGGATTATATTCAGCAGTTGGAACAATTTTTGTGGCGGCTGCATGAACTACATAATCAATACCATGAACAGCACGAGATAACCTATCCTTATCCCTAACATCACCAATAAAAAATCTTACCCGCGGATCATTACCATATAATTTAGCCATTTCCCACTGCTTCATTTCGTCACGAGAAAAGATTACTAATCGCTTAGGGTTATATTTTTTCAGAGTCATCGGGACGAACGTTTGTCCAAATGATCCTGTTCCTCCGGTAATAAGAATTGATGAATTCGTTAACATTTTTCCCCCAAAACTACTAATTTTAGTAATTTAAAAACTAAAAGTTTGTTCAAATAGAACCTTTGTAAATAAATCTAAAGAAATTACATCCCCTTATGATTAACCAAACCAATCTAATACAAAGTTAGATCGAATAATACATGGGACTCCATTAAACAGTCCGTTCTTATTAAAGATTTTAACATTTGTATATAGTTTATTAGATGATAAATCTTAAAAACCCCACCTCCCACACAAGTGGGTAATGTCAAGGTTTGTTATGGTTTGAGTTGATACGAACTTATTTGATTAACTTATTGATTTACAGTTTTTTTACTACATCTGGTTCTTATTGCTACTACTAATTGGTGGAGCTGGGGGGAACAGAGTAATGATAAATAACTCTTAATAATCAATATCTTACTAATTGAGTTAACTGTCTTTACCCACACCTTTACCCACAAAAAATTTCAGGTAAAATTGTCGCCCTGCTCCAAATGATAATGGTACTTTAGCAGGCGAAGTGATTGGAAGGTTCCCAAATTACTTCATTACTCAATTCTGCAGCGATGAAGTCTTAGCAAAAGGGTATAAATATCTTGCCTTGACTTTATGAATGCCCGCTTCACATTAACTTACAATCTCATAGGTGCTCAATAAGGAGTTTAAGTTAATTGGGTCTGAGATAGTTGGGTTATCACTTAATGGTCTTTCAGAAATATTGACTCCTGAATGTTGAAAAACGTTTTCTTTAACAAATGTGCGACTAGTATTTACCCCATTTTATTTTTTGCCAAATTCTTTCATACACAATATATCCGGCCATCCAAAAGCTGTTTATTCCAAGCGTGGGTATGATGGCATCAGAGAATGATTTTCCCGTAATAATAAACATTATATATGTAGTAGTTAAAATCCATATTCGATAAATTAGAGCTTTAACTAAAGTTCTTTTTTTTGTGTCCATCAATTTCCACCTAATAATTAAGCTACAAAATACTTAATTTTGCATTATTTTTTCATTTTTAATTATTATAATGTGAAGATATACTAAATATAGTAAATTACTCTGATAATCGTATGCTTTAAAATTTAAAAACAAGTAAAATTAAGATAGGCCTTAACCTCTAAGTAAGACTGACAATGGAAAAAGACTCAGACAAAATGCAAGACTCTAATCTAATATTTGATAAAGCAAGAACTGAAATTGCCAGCGTTGGCTATACAACAATACAAGACTTTTTCAGTGATAAAGATCTGCATAATTTTGAAACTGTTGTCGTAGATTTATTTTTGCTTCAAGCAAAAAAAATTTTTGATTATAGAGATGAGGCTGCTGATATTGAAAATAGCAAAATGTCTAACTTCGAAAAGTTCTCATCTATTTATGAGATTATGGAGGAGAGAGACAAAGAAGCTTTGTATCAAGTTCAAAAATATTTGACCTCGTCGGCTGGGGCAAGAAAATTATTTAATGAATGTTTTATTAATTTAACCACAAGACTGCTTAACAGTAAAAAAAATTCCGTTTTAATCGATGGCCCTGCTTTATTTGTGAACCGTCCGAATACTGAAAGATTGCTATATAAGTGGCATTCCGAAGCCCATTACTATCCAAAAAGAAGACGCTTTCTAAATATCTGGCTTCCTCTTTTTGATAACAAATCCAAATCAAATGGAACAATGTCATTTAAAGAGAAAACTCATTTACGCGATTTTCCATTCTCTGATTATCAAGGCTACAATAAAGATACTCAGAATAAAAGCAATTACTTTATACAATATGAAATTCCAACAAACTTAGTTAAGGATTACAAAGAGCATTGGTGTGAAGTAAATCGCAAAGACTTAATTATTTTCCATAAAAATCTTGTTCATACTTCCAACCAAAATACTTCTGAAAAATATTCGGTAGCAGTAGTTGCGAGAGTATGGGATCCTACTGATGATTTAACTATCAGTGGCTCCATTGCAGCGACACCCTATGGTGGCAATATTGGACGGCCTAATTTATTTGTGGATTTATTAGATTAAATCTATCGACAAAAAGATAAAATTTTTACTCAAGTCAAAAAATTTTAAAAACTAACATCAAAAGCCACTCTTTACAGTGGCTTTTTTATTACCTGTTAATTTTTGTGGGTATAAAAAACTCCTTCCCGGTGGCTTCTTGCTCTAACTTCGGTTTGGTGGAGCTGGGGGGAATCGAACCCCCGTCCGTAAGCACTCTACAGAAAGTTCTACATGTTTAGCTATCGTTGTTTTTGTTTAACGGTTCAATCACCAACGAGCAAGCAATTTCGCCGCGAGTCAC
>JACCDL010061246.1_pt1 | contig 14336 bp, 13 predicted proteins | sample 7441931 | NCBI WGS metagenome assembly JACCDL01 (sample SAMN15323437, study PRJNA562643) | freshwater metagenome | isolation source: river surface water | place: USA:Blue River Watershed | collected 2017-08-16 | reverse complement strand
TCCCCAATATTGAGGGTTCTTTTTAAAAACAATACTTTTGCCAATGTCGTACTTCTCAATTAAGTACGGGCCGCTTCCGATAGGCTTTTCAAAAGTCAGTTGATTAAATGGCTTACCTGAACCATTCGCATCCTTTCCCCACTTCTCAGAGAAAATCGGCAAAGATCCTACTATGAGGGGTAACTCTTCATTTCGACGGTGAAATTCAAAGCGAATGACGCGCTCACTGACAACGATCGCCTGCTTCACATCTGCATAAATTGTTTTGTATTGCGGCGCTGCCAATTTACTCATCAACATATCAAATGAGTACTTCACATCCTTGGCTAGTACCGGGCTGCCGTCATTAAATTGAGCTTCAGCTCTTAATCTAAATGTGACCGACAGCTGATCTTTTGCTACCGCAATATCTTCAGCAATCAAACCATAAGCTGAGGCCACTTCATCCGCACTACCAATTAAAAGACTTTCAAACATTAATTGAGCAACACCTGGGGCTGCAACGCCTTTTAATGTGAAAGGATTGAACTTATCAAAACTGGTTCGACGGTCAGGGTTAGGTAATTGAAGGGTTCCTCCTTGAGGAGCATTCGGATTAACGTAATCAAAGTGCTGAAAGTTAGCTGAGTAACGTAAATCGCCGTATTGGGCAAAACCGTGGGCTGCCTTAGCAACAGAATGCATACTCACCCCCGCCCAGAACAAAAGGCTTAAAATAAACGGCGAAAGTAAGAGTCTATTCATTGGCATGTGTGACAATTGTAATTAGACATCAACAAATGCATCAAAAAGAATAAAGGAAGCAAAAATGGGTTTCTTAGCCGGTAAAAAAATTGTCCTTACAGGTCTTCTTTCTAACCGTTCTATTGCGTATGGTATTGCTAAAGCATGCCACAGAGAAGGTGCTGAATTAGCTTTTACTTATGTAGGCGAGCGCTTCAAAGACCGTATCACTGAATTCGCTAGCGAATTCAATAGCCAGCTCATTTTTGATTGCGATGTAGGTGATGACGCCCAAATCGAGAAACTCTTTGCCGATCTATCAGCTACTTGGCCAAAATTTGATGGTCTTATTCACTCCATCGGCTTTGCCCCTCGCGAAGCGATTGCTGGTGACTTTTTAGATGGTCTTTCAAGAGAGTCATTCAAGATTGCCCATGATATTTCCGCTTACAGCTTCCCAGCGATGGCTAAAGCTGCACTTCCAATGCTCAACGATAAGTCAGCTCTTTTGACTTTGACCTACCTTGGCTCACAAATGGTGGTGCCTAACTACAATACGATGGGCTTAGCTAAAGCTTCTTTAGAAGCAAGCGTTCGTTACCTAGCTAACTCAGTGGGACCAAAAGGTATTCGTTGTAACGGTATCTCAGCAGGCCCGATCAAAACTTTAGCTGCTTCAGGCATCAAAGGCTTTGGCAAAATTTTGGACTTTGTTGAAGCCAATGCACCATTACGCCGCAACGTCACAATTGAAGATGTTGGCAATGCAGCAGCATTCTTAATGTCGGATCTTGCTAGCGGTATTACAGGTGAAATCACATACGTTGACGGTGGCTTTAGCCATGTCGTTGGCGGTATGGCTGAAGCTGAGTAAACCATCCAGCTTTTAAGGGCGAGGTATATAATCTCGCTCTTACACGGAGAGGTGGATGAGTGGTTTAAGTCACACGCCTGGAAAGCGTGCGTAGGTTAATCGCCTACCGCGGGTTCGAATCCCGCCTTCTCCGCCAAGTCAATAGATATAACAAGGGTTTCATAGAAATATAGTCCCTTGTTACCAAAAAAGTTACCAAAATAGTGCTAAACGCCCCATTAAGCCTGGCTAGCAATAAAAAAACCACCCCGAAGGGTGGCAACTTTTAGGAGAGAGACATATACCCCTAAAAAAACTTTCTCATTCTGGTTGGATCCCAGCATCTCTAATTACTTTTGCCCACTTCGCCACCTCAGCATTCACAAACTTTTTATGATCAACTGGGTTAACTCTTGAATCAGATATCACACTTATTCCTAGAGCCTCTTGTCGTTTGACTAGCTCAGAGTCTTTTAATGCAACCTTAAGCGCCTCATTGATTTTTTTCACAACGTCAGGCGGTGTACCCTTAGGCGCATATAAGCCATGCCACACAGTAAAATTGAAACCCTTCAGACCAGCCTCACTCATGGTTGGAATATTAGCCAATGCAGGAGCCTGTGAACGCTTAGCACTTGTAATGCCATAAGCTTTTACTTTTTTACCTTCAATTTGTGGGGCTGAATTTGTTGCCTGCTCACACATGATGTCAACTTGACCACCCATTAAATCAGTCATCGCAGGCGCTGTACCCTTGTAAGGAATTAAGGTCATGCTACTTTTAATTGCATCTTGAAATAACAAGCCACAAAGATGTGATGCCGAACCTACACCAGCATTAGCCATATTGAGATCTTTCGTGCTTGCAATGAACTTACGAAGCTCAGCAAGATCCTTAGCTTGCATCGATGGTTTAGCAATCAATGTAGATGGCGCCTCATTAATCAACCCCAAAAACTCGAAATCATCAATTTTGTAGCCAGGATTTTTATACAAAGATGGTGCCGTTGAAAACCCAATATGATGAACAAGCAATGTATAGCCATCAGGGTTTGAGCGGGCGACCTTAGTTGTACCAATTGTTCCACCAGCTCCGCCCGTGTTATCAACTATAACCATTTGACCAAGTGGTTTACGTAAAGCTTCTGCCACATCACGAGCAATTTTGTCACTTGGTCCTCCAGCTGCAAATGGAACGACAATAGTTATAGTCTTTGAAGTTGGATACTGCTGAGCGTGAGCTGCCAATGGAATGCCTGTGGCTGCCGCTAATAACAATGAAACTTTGAATGAAGCTACTGTTCTAGCTAAGTTCATATTGACCTCCAGTACTTTAATTAAATTAAGAAGACAACTTACGCATAACTTCAATTAAATCTGCTTTACCTTCAAAACCAATTCCTGGTAGATCAGGCATAGTGATATAACTGTTTTCAACTTTCACACCATCAGGGAACCCACCAAATGGCTGGAATAAGTCTGGATAGCTTTCGTTACCACCCAAGCCCAGGCCAGCAGCAATATTCAATGACATTTGATGACCACCATGAGGAATACAACGCTTCGCAGACCAGCCATGCTCTTTAAGCATTTCTAGGGTTCGCAAATATTCAACTAATCCGTAACTCAATGCGCAGTCAAATTGGAGGTAGTCACGGTCAGGGCGCATACCGCCATAACGAATCAGATTACGAGCATCTTGCATTGAAAATAAGTCTTCGCCTGTAGCCATTGGGTTCTTGTAATAGCTGCGCAATGACGCTTGTAATTCGTAGTCCAAGGGATCTCCTGGTTCTTCGTACCAAAACAAGTCATATTGAGATAAGGCTTTTGCATACTGAATTGCAGTGTCACGATCAAAACGTCCATTAGCGTCCACGCACAATTTCTGGCCATCGCCCAACACACTCAGAATGGAGTCGATACGACGCAAGTCTTCATCAAGTGAAGCACCACCAATCTTTTTCTTAACAACGGTGTAGCCTCGATCTATGTAGCTACGCATTTCATCTTTTAATTTACCGTGATCTTGACCTGGGTAGTAGTAGCCACCAGCGGCATAAACGAAGATCTTACGATCAGGCTTTCCATCGCCGTATCGATCCGACAGCAACTGGAATAATGGCTTCCCTTCAATCTTAGCTACTGCGTCCCAAACAGCCATATCAATCGTTCCCATTGCCACAGAACGCTCTCCATGACCACCTGGCTTTTCGTTTGTAAACATTGTTTGCCATATTTTGTGTGGATCAAGATTTTTTCCAGAATCATCCAACAAGGACTCAGGCTTGGCTTCCATAATGCGAGGGATAAAACGCTCCCGCATCAAAGTTCCTTGACCATAACGCCCATTTGAATTGAAACCATAGCCAATAACAGGCTTACCATCACGAATTACATCCGTCATTACAGCCACCAGACTCAATGTCATCTTAGTAAAATCAATATATGCATTGCGTATTGGCGAGCTAATAGGTAATGTAATCTCTCTGATTTCTGTAATCTTCATGTCTTCTCCACCGTTTATAAATATCGATGGATGAATGTTAGGCTTAACGAATTTCTAGCGCCAATGCTGTTTTTCTCGTATCCTATGCTTTAAAGGCATAACCATGAAAACTATGAATCTATCGTGGCTAGAAGACTTTCTAGCATTAGCTGCTAGCGGCAACTTTTCAAGAGCTGCCGAGGAGCGCTACATGACACAACCTGCATTCAGCAGAAGAATCAAAGCACTTGAAGAGTGGATTGGGGCAGACTTATTCAACAGGAGCACTCAACCTGCAACACTCACAGAAACTGGCGTTTGGTTTGAAACGATCGCCAAAGATATGCTGGCAAGGGCGGCACGAATTCCTGGGGAAGCAAGAGCATTCAATGAGGCTAATTCCAATGTTCTTAGGATTGCCTCAACTCATGCCTTATCGTTTACTTTCATGCCGAACTGGTTACGAGGACTCGAGTCAAAGATAACAATTGGGCAAGTTCAATTAGTATCTGATGTAATGCAAAGATGTGAAGCCTTACTATTAGAAAGTCACGTACAGTTTCTACTGACGCATGCCAACTCGAACGTAAAGGGAGTCCTAGACAAGGCTGGCTATCCTTTTATAACAGTAGGCAAAGATATCCTAGTACCAGTATCAGCACCCAAGAAAGATGGGTCTGCACAATTCTCCCTGGAGAAAGCAACACCTAAGAATCCAATTAAATTACTTAGCTATAGCGAGGAATCAGGCATCGGCAGAATAGTTAGTAGCCTCCATAACTCGATATCTGATCGCCTTCCAACACAACATGTATTCACTGCCCACCTTGCATCAGTCCTAAAAACAATGGCACTTGATAGCCGAGGAATTGCTTGGTTGCCGCAAACTTTAATTAGAGAGGAGCTTGGAAATAAGCGATTAATTGAAGCCGCGCCACATAATTGGTGCATTGACATGGAAATACGTTTATATCGGGATATCGGATCCTTAAGCAAAGGAGCTGAAGTTTTTTGGAAAGCAATCAGCTCGAACAGCAGAAAATATCTCAAAAAAAATGTCGGGTTTCCCGACAAATCATAATGAGTTGCCCATAGTCAACAGGATTGATAGCCGCCAAACGATTTATCTAGTACGCTTGAAAAGATTGATACCTTGCCGAGCATAATCGACGCAATCAAATTGAATAAAAAATATTGGGGGAGTTTGGCCTGCCCAGCACCATTCGAACGTACGACCTAGGCATTAGAAGATAGTAATTAACGGAGATAACGTCCGCCATATATAAAAAATCCCCGCAGAAATATAGGGCTTTTAATTGGATCGTCGATGGTTAATCAATATATTTGAGGCCCGCTTTCGCCAATCCGTCTCGCATGTTGTACATGTCTAGACCCAAAACTCCATTTGCCAGCTTTTGGCGTTTATCTGACTCATTGCTTTCTCGCTCTTTAGCGGCGATTAAAACTTGACCCACCACAGCCAAGGGCACAACAACAACACCATCATCATCAGCCAAAATCACATCCCCAGGGTTCACAAGAGAGCCTGCACACACAACGGGCACATTGACCGAACCAATCGTTGCCTTGATGGTTCCCTTGGCGCTAATTGCCTTGCTAAATACAGGAAATTCCATGGCTGTTAAATCTTTAACATCACGAACACCAGCATCAATCACCAATCCAACAGCACCACGCGCCCGAAAAGAAGTTGCCAGTAAATCCCCAAAGTACCCATCAGTGCACTCTGCAGTAATAGCTGCTACCACTACATCCCCTGGTTTAATTTGCTCCGCAACTACATGCATCATCCAGTTGTCTCCAGGGTGCAGAAGGACTGTAACGGCTGAACCACACAAATGAGCACCTTGGTAAATAGGTCTCATATAGGGTTGCATCAAACCAACCCGCCCCATAGCCTCATGAACCGTAGCCACCCCTAAAGTACTCAGTTCTTGAATAAGACTTGGGTCTGCACGTTCAATATGTCGTTTCACAACACCTAATTGATTAATAGAAATACTCATAGATCAATCAAAGTCCTTTATCTTTTAAAAAACGATCTAATCTTGGATACACTTTTCTTGCGTTGCCCTCATAAATCATTTGGCGTTCAGCATCTGATAAGTTACTAGTAGCCTCAATATAACGCTTAGTGTCATCAAAATAACAACCGGTTTCAGGATCAATACCTCTAACTGCACCAATCATCTCCGAGGCAAATAGAATATTTTTCACCGGGATCACCTTGGTGAGCAAATCAATGCCAGGTTGGTGATAAACACAGGTGTCAAAGAAAATATTATTCAGCAAGTGCTCATTCAGAAGCGGCTTTTTAAGCTCTTGCGCCAAGCCCCTAAATCTTCCCCAGTGATAAGGTGCTGCCCCACCGCCATGAGGTATCACAAACTTTAAATCTGGAAACTCTTTAAATAAATCAGAAGTTAAGCACTGCATCAAGGCTGTTGTATCAGCATTTAAATAATGCGCCCCAGTTGTATGAAAGCAATGATTACAACTAGTACTCACATGAATCATGGCTGGTATTTCATACTCCACCATCTTTTCATAAATGGGATACCAATAAGGATCAGATAAAGGAGGCTCTTTCCAAAACCCCCCTGATGGATCTGGGTTTAGGTTGATACCAACAAATCCATAATTTTTGACGCATTTTTCAAGCTCAGGAATGGATGTTTTAGGATCGACACCTTGAGATTGCGGCAACATGGCTGCACCAATAAAATGATCTGGAAATAGCTGAGATACGCGATAACAAAGCTCGTTACAAATAGCTGCCCAAGTTGATGAAGTATTTAAATCACCAATGTGATGAGCCATAAAACTGGCTCTTGGAGAGAAAATGGTTAAGTCACTGCCCCTTTCCTTCATCTTCGACAACTGATTATTAACAATAGATTCCCTCAACTCATCATCTGAAATTCTAAGATCTGTGACCTTAGGACCTAAATGAGGGGTGTTGAGGTTGGCGATTTGCTGATTCCGCCAATCCTCTAAAGCTTTGGGGGCTGTTGTGTAGTGCCCATGACAATCAATAATCATTTCATTCCTGATATTTTGTTTTAGTTTGGAGCAACACCACGTAAGCCAGAACGTTTTACAGCAGAATCAATTTGCCCATTTGATTTTGCTTCTTTAATAAATTCATTCAAAAGTGTTAAACCAGATTCACGCCCCTTCGGGATACCAATCGCAAAGTTCTCATAACCCCACGCCCCTTGCAAAACTTTAGATCCCGGCACCTGATCTGATAATTCATTCAAGATGGCTTTATTGGTTGCAAAAGCATCAATTTCCTTAGACTTAAGCATCGCCTCTGCTTGCTTTAATGAGTTAGCCTTAAGTAACTTGGCATTTTTAAACTGCTTACCAAGCACAGACTCAGAAGTACTACCGGCACTCACACCTACTTTGATCCCTGGCTTATCAACATCCTCCATTGCTTTAATTCGGCTATTTGGTCCCACTAAATATCCCTGCTCAACTCTTAAAAAAGTAGCGGAGAAATCCATGTCCTTCTTTCTGGATTCGGTCGCATTAGTAAAAGTTACATCTACTTGCCCCGCTTTAACCGCAGCTAACACATCAGCATTTTTTTGAAAAACGACTGGCTCAAATTCAACCTTCATTTTTTTGGCTAGATGCTGTCCTAAGTCGTATCCAACCCCACGATTATCTGCAGGAGAGGCTCCCGGAATAATCGACGTAGGGCTTCCTGGATACATACCCACCCTTAATTTCCCACTTGGAGCTAATGTTTGTGAGGATGTGGCACAGCCAACTAATGAGATAGCAGCAACGAAACTTATTAAATAATTTGTAATTTTTTTCATTTAAATCACCAATCAGATATATTTAATTAATCAGGTTTGATATTGGCTTCACGCACCAACTTTTCATATCGCTGACGCTCAGATTTCAATAAATTCTTAAATAAAGCTTGTGATCCAGGTCGCACCTCACCACCAACTGCAGTTAAACGCTCTTTCACCTCTTTAGTCGCTAGAGATTTTTGTACCTCACTATGCAACTGATCAATAATTTTTTGAGGTGTTCCAGCAGGTGCCACTAAGCCATACCAAACAGAAGCTTCAAATCCAGCATAGCCACTTTCAGCAATCGTTGGGACCTCAGGGAATATTGGCGAGCGATTAGCACTCATCACTGCTAAAACTTTTAAGCGCCCACTCTTAACATGCGTTGATACCTCTAAGGCATTCAAAGCAACGAGGTCTAACTGTCCACCAATCAAATCAGTGATCGCAGGTGAGCCACCTTTGTATGGAATATGTTTTAAAGAAATTTTTGCGGCTTGCTCAAAAAACTTTAGAGCCATATGTGGCGTAGCCCCATTACCAGGTGAGCCGTATGTAATAGTGTCAGGATTAGCCTTTGCCGCTTTAAGCAAGTCCCCCAAATTATTGAATGGGCTTTCAGCTCTGGTAGCAATGACAACAGGCACACTACCAATCAAAGAAATCGTTGATAGTTGCTTTTCAGCATCAAAAGGCGCTGGCTTAAATAGCGCCATATTGGCAGCCAATGCATTAGCAGCCAACATCAATGTATAGCCATCAGGGGGACTATCAATCACTTGCTTGACTGCAATATTAGTAGCGCCGCCAGGTTTATTTTCAACAATAATGGGCTGCCCCATACTTGTTGACATACTTTGACCAATTGTCCTAGCCACTAAATCAACCGCTCCGCCAGGGGCATAACCAACAACGATTTTAATCGGCTTATTAGGGTAATTTTGAGCATGAACACCTGTACTGAATAGTGCTGCCAAAATAATCGCAACTGCTTTAGTTTTTAATTTCATTTGAATCCTCTTTTTTAATTAATTGACTTTAGTTAACTAAACAAATCACTTACATCTAACTTCTTCTTAATCAGTCCCTGCTCGTAGGAATACATCAGCAATTTCTGCAAACTAGGCATTAATTCAGACTGCCCAAAAGGCAATGTTATTGATGGATCAGCGGAAATAGCATGGTCATAAGAACTTCTAAATATGTTGACTATGCTGTGAGTCAGCATGGGATTACTCAAGAAGAGATCCTGCTTAATCACCAACATATGATTCACTTGTGAAATACCTTCTGAGGATTCCCACAATCTTGCTTTTTCCTTTGAATCTTGAATAACTGCTCTTAATTCAGGATGTTGAATATCTGTAGGATTGAGTAATGCCGCATCAATCCGCCCCTCTAACAGATCATTCAATAGATGTTGACCCTGTGGCGCCGCTGAAAAATTAATGGGGGTTAAATCTTCAACGATATGTGCCTCTTCATAGCTCACCCAGGACGCATCTTGATACAAGTGATGACATTCGTCTTTTAAATACCCCCTTAACCAAACCACAGAGGTTTGAGTGGGAGAACGAACACCAATTCTTGCGCCACGCAAGCCATCAATATCTACAATCGTTGAATCCTTGCGAGTCATTAGCAACCCCTGCTGAGAGCGCCCCATCACTGGGATGGGCAACAAAGTCAGAGGTCGACCAAGAGCTTTTGCCTGAAAAAAAGTCACGATTGCCAACTCAGCCAAATCAAATTCAACAGCATTAACAACTCTTTTAAAAGCTTTATTCGGTACTTGTACATCGGCAAAATTAAATGCCACCTCAGGATGTACAAAATCCCCCCTCTTCACTTGATTTGTTAGAGGATGATTCCCTAAAAGGGTATAAAGAGCTGTCACAGCAGAATGCTTAATCAGGTTTCACATTAGCTGTTTTAATCACCTTAGCCCAGCGAACTGTTTCAGATTGAATAAACTTTGCAAACTCTTCAGGTGTATCGGTTTGAACAATCGCGCCTTCACCTTTTAAGCGCTCACGAGCAGCAGCATTATCAAAAGTTTCTTTAACCCCAAGATTTAATTTATTCACAATTTCTTTGCTGGTGCCTGTTTTAACTACTAAGCCATACCATTGAGTGGCATCAAAACCATTAAGACCAGCAACACCAGACTCAGCAATCGTCGGAATACTAGATAGCGCCTCAATCCTCTTAGAACTTGAAACGCCCAAAGCTCGTAACTTATTCACTTGAATATGTTGCATAAGAGGAGGTGCTCCTGTCATTGTCATATTGACCTGACCACCTAATAAATCTGTCACTGATGGCACAGTTCCCTTATATGGAATATGTAATATGTCAACGCCAGCAGCCATCTTGAAGTATTCCATTGCAATATGTGCAGCACCACCATTGCCACCAGAACTGTAATTCAATTTACCTGGGTTCTTCTTTGCATAACTCACCAACTCCGCCGTTGTTTTAAAGGGTAAAGATGGGTTAACAACTAGAACATTAGGAACCATTGCAATTCTTGAAACTGGAATTAAATCTTTTTGCGGACTATATGAAAGTGTTTTAAAAAGACTCGGATTCACGGCTAAAGTGCCTATGTGCCCCATAAAAATGGTATAGCCATCTGCCGGAGCTTTTAAAAGAGCATCGACTGCAATCTGCCCGCTAGCACCTGGTTTGTTTTCAACGATGATGGGTTGTTTCCAACTTTGACTTAGCTTATCCCCCAACATCCTAGCGAAGATATCTGTAGAGCCCCCAGGAGGAAAAGGAACAATCAATCTAATTGGCTTGCTGGGATAAACCTCTTGAGCGATTGCAGAACTCAAGGAAAAACCCATGACCATCGCCAGCATTACTTTTGCAAATCGTCTTTTAGTATTCATCTCATCTCCTTCGATCATTGAATTTTCTTTTTAAAGATCATAGAAATGGATTTAAGATTTATCTACAGTAATAAGTAAAATAGATGGATACTTAGGCAGTTATCATAGATACACAACCAAAAAACCATTTAGATAAAGGAATTTTAGGGATAACCCTTACTTCTCATTATCAACTTTAAAAATATTGATAACTAAATAGCATGGATAAAAACAAATATCATCTATTACCCTCTCTCGAAAAACTCTATTACTCAGTTCGGGTGGCAGAGGTTGGAAGCATTAGCCAAGCCGCAAAAATACTTCACAAAAGCCAATCATCAATCTCACGATCTATTTCTCTTTTGGAATTAGATTTAGGGATTAGGATTTTTGAAAGAAAAAAGTCAGGTGTCCTCCTACGTAAAGAAGCAGAACCTGTAATTTTTAGAACACAACGAGCACTGAAATTGATGGTAGAGCAACTTAAAAATATGGCTCACGTACCCACTCAGATCTTAAATGAGAAAAGATTAGAAGTATTTTTAGAGCTAGAGAAACTTCACCATATGCCTTCGGTGGCGAATTTACTAAACATTAGTCAACCTGCTATCTCGCAAACAATTCGCTTACTGGAACAAGGGTTAAAACAAAAGCTATTTATTAGAAATCAGGAAGGTCTAAGCCCCTCAAAATTCGCTCAAGAATTTGCCCTTCAAGTCAGAATGGCAATGAATGAGTTAAGAAACATTAGACCCGAAATTGCTCACTTGGATGATCGAGTCATTGGCACCGTTCATATCGGAGCACTCCCACTGAGTCGAGGGAAAATATTACCTAGCGCCATCATTCAACTTCATAAGCGATATCCAGATATCAATTTCGTCACCATCGAAAGTCCATTTGAGGATCTTGCTAAAGACTTGCGTTCAGGTGATTTAGATTTCATCATTGGCGCATTAAGAGAGCCAGAATACGCGAGTGACTTTAACCAGCAACCCCTTATTAGCGAGAGCTTATCTATTGTTGCAAGGAAAGGACATCCATACGCCAACAAAAAAGATATCCGCGAAATAATTAATTTGGCATCTTGGATTTTCCCTAGAAAAAAGTCTCCATCCAGAGTTCTCATAGATCAGCTTTTTTCAAAAATTAATATGACTATTCCACAAGCCTCAATAGAAACTGGCGATTTAGCAATTATCAGAGGCATTCTGTTAGAAACCGACATGCTCGCAATCGTGTCGTCTAATCAATTAATTTACGAGATCAATCGAGGCGAGATTATTCGGCTTGACATCAATCTACCAAAAACAGATAGACTGATTGGAATCACAACCAGAAAAAATAGCTTTTTATCACCGGCAGCTCAACTTCTCATCAAAGAATTAGAGGCTCAAAAAATAAAAAGCCCTAAAGAAATTTAGGGCTTTTGTTTTTCTTCTACCAGGTAAGAATTATTTTTCTACGAAAGCTCTTTCGTAGACATAGTCACCCTGCACCCCAAGACTTGGAGACACTTTGAAACCTCTTGCATCTAACATCTCGCAAATCTCTTTGAGCATCGCAGGGCTTCCACAAATCATGCCTCTGTCCGTCTCAGGATTTAATGGTGGCAAGCCAATGTCTTTGAATAACTGACCATTTTCAATTGCCGTTGTTAAGCGTCCAGTGTGCTTGAAAGCTTCACGCGTGACGGTTGGGTAATAAATCAGTTTTTCACGCACCATCTCACCCAAGAACTCATCATTCGGTAACTCATGGCGAATATAGTCTTCATAAGCCAACTCACTCACCAAACGCACACCGTGAATTAAAACAACCTTCTCAAATTTCTCATAAGTCTCAGGATCACGAATAATGCTCATAAATGGCGCCAGACCAGTTCCTGTACTGAATAAGTAAAGATGTTTACCTGGATTGAGGTCATCAATCACCAAGGTACCTACTGACTTTTCACTGACCAAGATAGGATCACCCACTTGAATCTTTTGCAATCGTGATGTCAGCGGACCATTCTCAACTTTGATACTGAAGAATTCCAAATGCTCTTCGTAATTAGGGCTAGCAACGCTATAAGCACGAACCAAAGGTTTTCCCTCAACTTCGAGACCAATCATCAAAAAGTGACCGTTACGAAAGCGCAAGCTTTTATTTCTAGTAGTCGTAAAGCTAAAAAGTGTGTCGTTCCAATGCTTAACGCTTAAAACTGTTTCCGTCTGATAAGTTGCCATGATTCCTGCTTATTTTCAAAATGAATCCCGAAAGATACCTAATAACTAGATGTTTGGGAACTATGCATAACTTATATCGTTATATGAATAAGTCATTAACCGTCAACATCAGCCATGAAGCTGGTCATTTTACCCTCAGCAAGCTCAGCACCCTGCTTAACAGCCCAAAAACCACCTCAATCATTGCGCCAAATCAAAACCCGCACAATCAGCCCAAAATTGAATTTAAGTTATTGATAATTAATGGTTTTAATTAAGTGTCTTCTAGGTAGAAACACGGCATAGGCACACGCTCTATATTTTTATATACTACCCACCGGTAATTACCTTTTTAATGATTTAACCGGAGAGAACTCATGAAATTAATCAGCGCATTGGTAGCATCAGCATTGATGGTATCTGCACCTGCATTCGCTTCAAAAGAAATCGCTACTAAAAACGCTTGTATGGGTTGCCATGCAGTTGATAAAAAAGTAGTTGGTCCTGCTTACAAAGATATCGCAGCTAAATACAAGGGTCAGGCTGACGCAGTGGACAAACTTGCTAAGAAAGTTAAAGCTGGTGGTTCAGGCGTTTGGGGTCCAGTTCCAATGCCAGCCAATGCTGGTATCAGCGAAGCTGACGCTAAGACAGTTGTTAAATGGATTTTGGATGGTGCTAAGTAATTAGCTTTCATCTAAACAAAAAGCCGGTCACTTCAAGTTGACCGGCTTTTTTATTTGCCTTGCTTCTGAATATGCTTCGGTCTTAGCTCTGCTCAAGGTAATCCAAGGCAAGAGCTTCAGCGACTTTAATGCCATCCACCCCAGCAGACAAAATGCCGCCTGCATAACCTGCTCCTTCCCCTGCCGGGTACAAGCCTTTGACATTCAGACTCTGAAAGTTACTGCCTCTGGTAATCCGTATAGGAGAAGATGTTCTAGTTTCAACACCAGTTAAAACTGCGTCATGCATCGAGAAGCCTTTAATTTGCTTTTCAAAAGCAGGTAGAGCCTCTCTCATAGCCTCAATGGCATAGCTAGGCAATGCGCTTGCTAGATCAGTGAGATGAACACCCGGTTTATATGAGGGGATCACACTACCAAATTCTTTGGAGGGACGACCCGCAATAAAGTCCCCCACCAACTGTCCAGGCGCCTCATAGTTACGCCCACCCAACTCAAAGGCATGAGACTCCAGTTTTCTTTGAAAATCAATACCCGCTAATGGATTGCTGGCTGAGCCACCATAATCTTTGGGATCAACATTCACCACAATGCCAGCATTTGCATTTCTTTCATTGCGTGAATATTGGCTCATACCATTCGTGACCACTCGATTCTCTTCTGA
>JACCDL010645866.1_pt1 | contig 14356 bp, 14 predicted proteins | sample 7441931 | NCBI WGS metagenome assembly JACCDL01 (sample SAMN15323437, study PRJNA562643) | freshwater metagenome | isolation source: river surface water | place: USA:Blue River Watershed | collected 2017-08-16 | reverse complement strand
CCAACAAAAACTCTTTGGTCAATGATTCAAGCAACTGGCAAATTTCAGCCTGTTTGACCATTTCGCCATAAGTGATCTGTCCTATTGCTGATATGGCGTTATAAGAACAGTTCACCAAAAACTTAAGCCACAACTCTCTTTTGATAGAACTTGATACCTCACAAGGCACTCCAGCACCCTGAAATAATTCTGCAATAGCCCTTAAAGACTCATTAGCTTGAGGTTTGGCATCCATGTCACCAATTAGCAACTCGCCACGCCCAAAGTGTTTTAACTGACCATCCCCAAGCATACTTGTTGCAACATAAACCACGGCAGGATAAATTGTGTTGGGTAATAGATTAGATAAGCGCTCTGCGTTATCAACCCCATTTTGCAAACTTAAAACAATGGCATCTTTTGTAATAAACGGTGCAAGCTCTTTAGCAGCGATATCTGTGTCGGGGGATTTAACGCAACACAATATGAGATCAGCTGTTGATATGTCTTCTTTATGACTGGTAGCCTTAATTGCAACAGTTTCTTTGAAACTTAAACAATCCATCTGCAAACCATTTTCTTTAATGGCTTTTACTTGGCGCTCTCTTGCTAGCAAGGTAACATCTTTACCAGCTCTAGCTAACATTCCACCAAAAAAGCAGCCAACCGCACCAGCACCAATCACGGCAACTTTATTAATTTTTGTATTCATGGCGGCAAATAAATTAATTAAGGTAAAAATGATTATAGGAGTGCGCTCATTAAATTTCTTGCGCCCAAAACAAAACCACCCGAAGGTGGTTTGTTGTGATTAACGATAAACAATATCTGCTCGTCGATTTTCTTTCCAGGCTTCCTCATTGCTGCCCTGTGCTTTTGGCTTCTCTTTGCCAAAGCTCACAGCCTCTAGTTGACCTTGATTAACACCCAATAAGCTTAGCGCTTTCTTAACAGCTTCTGAACGTTTTTGACCTAAGGCTAAGTTGTACTCTGTTGTGCCACGCTCATCGGTATTACCTTGAATCACGATATTAGCTTTCTTATCTTGATTTTCACGCAAGTACTTAGCATGAGCCTCAATCACTGATTGGTATTCAGGCTTAACTTTATAACTGTCAAAATCAAAGTAAATGCTACGCTTGCCATAAACAATTGTCTTAGGATCGTTAATTGGGTCGTAACCCATACCTTGACCCGTCACATCTACTGATGCCACTTTATTTGAATCAGAAGTTGTGCTGCAAGCACCTACTAAAGCAACAAGAGAAACTGCTAATAAAACTTTTGCAAACTTAAACATTTGTATTCCTTTTAAAAAATTAATTAAAGATGACGAAAATACTTATGCAAGTCTGGGGGGTTTAAAAATTCTTTCTGTAACAACTTCACCAATTAATACACGAACTACTGGTCTCATGATTTGAGAGGATTGTTTAACAAATAAAACAATCCCCACACTAATCACTATCGCCACCATATGAATGGGGATCACAAGGGATGATTCATTTTTAATATCAGATAAGGAGGTTTGATTAACCTGCTTTTGTTCAGCAATAAACGCCGAGTAATCAGAATAAATTTCAGCCCGCTTAAGGGCATTTTCAACAAAACGATTCGCCGACACAGCCTTAAACAATAGAAGGCTGAGACACAACACTAATAAGAGAAATTTATGTTTGCGAATCATTTCAATAGATTCTACTAAAGTTCTCAAATTGAAACATTTAACCCAAGACCAATCAACTTGGTCTTGGGGAATATAGCTATTAATGATGGTAGGTTAATGTTTCTGATGCTGTGTATGAGGCATCATTTTCTTCATCATTTCTTCATGCATTTTTTGATGGTCGCCAGACATTTGCTGATGTTGACTTGGATCGCAATATTCTTGGGTTGTAGCGCCTCCCATTTGATGAGTGCTAGAGCCCTTATATCCAAGTATGGAGGGGTCTAACATTCCGGCAATCATGGCAATGTGCCCAAATACCAAGAACAGAGCAACACAAGTTGCATGAACCTTAAGCTTGGCCATTTGATCGAGCGCTTTATTAACGATACCAAACTCTTGTAAAGCAATCCATATCAGTGGCAAGCCGGCAATGAGGTAAGTTGCTACAGCAATTACATCAATGATGGTTCGCCATTCACCAGCCTTTGTAATTGGAATGACAGCATTAGTCATGATGTAGATAATGATGCCGACAAAGTAAACTCCCACGGCAATACCGGCAAAGCGATTGAGATAGTAAATCGCACCCTCAAACTTGCGAGTAAAGAGTAAATAGAGCTCTGTAATTGCCAGCGTCTCAGCCAAAATAACTGGGATAGCCATAAAAATAATTAAGTTCCAAGGCTGATTCACAGCCAATAACTCCATGTAATGGGTCATGTTCATAAAATTTCTCCAATAAGTAGACGTGGCGATCAGCCACAAAATCAGTTAACAAATAATTAACTGATTTGTCTTGGAGGTTTAAATATATGACTTGGAACTGCCTCAACAATCAGTTGTGGCACTAAAGGAATATAGTGATTTGAGAAATCAGGCTGGATATATTGAGTCGAAGTTAAATTGGCTAAAACACCTAGACAGCATTGATGATGCGCTTGATGATTTGTTGAATGAGACTTCTCAATATCGACATTAATTTTTGAATGGCAATCATGCTCAAGCAAATGACTAGCATGAGACTGCCCAACCACATCAAACAATACAGGCATTGATGCGGCATGAATGATGCTGGCAAACAGGCTTAAACACAAAATGACACAAATCCGACGCATGGATTAATTCTATGCTTATTTTCTGAATTTGTCGTTCAACAACATCCAAAATGGAAAACCATCCGAAGGTGGATTAAAGAGCTCTGATAGCCTGGGGTTGAATCGAACAAAGTGAGAGACCATATTCTAGGCTTAGACTGTCGTTTTCTAAGAAATTACATCTAAAAATGGATAGCTACTGAACTAAGGAGTGACTGAAAATTAAAATTTATGTTGAAGTAAATCAAACTGCTTGCTTGTTATGTAGACATAACAGCGTTAGTATTAAACATGGCAAATAACCCAATCCCACAAGAATTAAATCTTCGCTATAGACGCTTATTTGAAACAGCCCGTGACGGAATATTGATATTAGACTTTGATAAAGGTTTGATACAAGATATAAATCCCTATCTCATCGATTTACTCGGTTATTCAAAAGAAGACCTCGTTGGCAAAGAATTATGGGAAATTGGCGCGATGATCGATAAAGCCGCATCTATTAAAGCATTTGCCATATTGAAAAAGGACGGCTACATTAAATATAATGATTTACCTTTACGCACTAAAGCTGGAAATATCATTAGCGTTGAGTTTGTGAGTAACGTTTATAGCGTAAATGGTGACAGAGTTATCCAGTGTAATGTTAGAGATATTACGGATAGGAAAATAGCTGAGAGTTCTTTGATACATTATCAACAAGCATTAGCAGTCAATATGTATCAAGTTATAGATGCCCTTACAAAAGTTATTGTGGCAAAAGATGCCTACACATATCAACATCAACTACGTGTAGCTCATTTATCTGTGGCTATTGGCATTGAAATGAATATGCCACTCCATGTTGTTGAAGGATTGAAGTTAAGTGCTTTAATACACGACATTGGAAAAATTGCCGTTCCCGCTGAGATTCTAACCAAACCAATTGCCCTAGAAACATATGAAATTGAAGCTTTACAGCGCCACGCTCAAACGGGCTTTGATATTGTTAAAGAAATTAATTTTGATTGGCCGCTGGCTCAAACCATCTTCCAACATCACGAACGACTTGATGGAAGCGGATATCCAAATCAGCTAAGAGGTGACAGCATTATTAAAGAGGCTAGGATATTAGCTGTTGCTGATACTGTTGAGGCAATGTCACACAACCGCCCTTATCGTCCATCCCTTGGATTAGATGCGGCTCTAAAAGAAATAGAGAACGGAAAAGATAAACTATTTGATGGTCAAGTGGTTGATGCCTGTTTAAAGTTATTTAGAGAAGATAACTACGATTTCCCTGCCGTCTAAACCAACAAAAAAACCACCCGAAGGTGGTTTTAAGAGTCTTGGTGGCCCGGGGCGGAATCGAACCACCGACACAAGGATTTTCAATCCTCTGCTCTACCGACTGAGCTACCAGGCCAAGATCCGAGATTGTACTATATACAGGCCCACTCAAGCAAATTTAAGGTTACCAATCAATCTGATTTTGTTCTCAAAATAAAGTTTGCTGCTTCCGAAATAAATTGCGCTTCAATTTTATAAAAACCGTGATAACTAAGAGATTGGCACTCATCTCCATCGTTACTGCCCCCCTCCAAGACTACCAATTTTTTTCTAATTGAGCTATCTCGACTATTAATTAGTCGCTCAGAATTACTCAACGGGTCGTGCTTACAGCTGTCATAACGATGATGGATTGCTAAAGTAGGAAACAAAACATCTTCGTCTAATTTAGCTGTGGCATTTGTTCCTGCAACAATAATTCCATCAACAATAGCTTTTTGAGTTTTGTGCCTATTGGAAAAGTTAGTCACGGTTGCCGAACCCATACTGTGCCCAAAAATCCAAAGCGGTAAATCATATTTCTGCTTATAAAAGGTAACCACCTGAGCAACCCTGTCCATGTGATCTGATGTTCCTCTTAAGCTATTTCTAGTTATTCCAAGATCATATGGAGAATCAACCAATACCGCATGAATACCATATTGGCTCCACATGTCTTTTGATCTAACAAAAGTATGGGGATTTTTTGTGGTGCCCTCATCAGTTAAGCGCAACATTCCCCCACCACCCGGAAAAAGCAAAACGATCGCTTTAGGAGCCTTAGCAGGAATAAATAAAGTTTTTGTTGGTGTCTCGTCTTTATTCGGCACACTAAAAACTTGTGCATGAACTAAGGTGCCAAAACCAAAGAAAATTAAAAAGCAGAAAATGATTCTTTGGGTAGATTTCAGCAAAATTGACATTAATCCCCCTTATAAGACCCCACATCAATGCCCAGAGCCTTAAGCTTTCTGTACAGGTGGGTACGCTCAAGCCCAGTTTTTTCTGAGACGCGTGTCATGCTACCTCCAGCCTGAGCTAAGTGATATTCAAAATAAGCTTTTTCAAATAGGTCTCTAGCTTCGCGTAGCGGTAAATCTATGTATGAAAAATTAAAAGATGGGTTGGGCTGCGTAGCGGCTTTAGCCTCTTCCAATTTAGGAGCAGGTGTTACAGGCGATGGCTCTACCTTAGGTTCCACAAACAACTCTTTAGGCGGTGCTTTCTCAAGCGCTTGCTCAACTGTTTTCAGAAGTTTCTGTAATGCAATTGGTTTTTCTAGAAAGTTAACGGCGCCAATGCGAGTCGCCTCAACTGCAGTATCAATCGTTGCGTGACCGGACATCATGACAACTGGCATGGTTAGTTGGCCTGAGCTTGACCACTCTTTTAATAATGTGACACCATCAACCTCTGGCATCCAAATGTCTAAAAGAACTAAATCAGGTTCAAGATTATTTCTAGCATTTCTTGCTTCTTGAGCATTTTGAGCAGCAACAACAGAGTGTCCTTCATCCGTTAGGATTTCATTGAGCAACTCACGAATGCCCATTTCATCATCTACTACTAAGATACTTGCCATAACTAAACTTGCTTCGCTAATTGATTGAAATAAATAGATACCTCAGCACCTACTACCTGATTTTGCTCCATCCGATTACGTAACTCAATTCTGGCGCCATGCTCATCAACAATTTTCTTGACCGTCGCCAAACCTAAACCCGTTCCTTTTGCTTTTGTTGTGACATAAGGCTCAAATGCACGATTCAAGATTCTTGGGGCGAAGCCTGTGCCCGCATCCAAAATGCTTAATTTCACAATCCCTAAACCAGATGCACTCTCAGTTGTATATGGCAAAAATTCTGTTTTCACCAAAATAGAAAATGCGTCGTTCTGGTGGGCTTCTAGGCTAGCATCTAGTCCGTTTTGGATTAAATTATGGATCACCTGTCGTATCTGTGTTGCATCTGCCATGATGTCTGGGCACGCTGAGTCTAGATCACCCTTGACCGGACTTCCTTCATACAAGCCCAGAACATCAAGCACAAGATTGTTAATTGATAACTGCTGCAAACTAGCTTCTGGTGTTTTAGCAAAATCTCTAAAGTCATTCACCATTTGTTTCATTGCCTCAACTTGAGTAATGATGGTGGCAGTACTTCTGGTTAAAAAATCTTGTTGAGTTGGATCTAAATGCTCTTTGAGCTTTTGTTGGATTCTTTCAGCAGATAGCTGAATTGGCGTTAAGGGGTTTTTAATTTCATGAGCCAAACGGCGAGCCACCTCTCCCCATGCAATCGAACGCTGAGCAGTAATCACCTCAGAAATATCATCAAAGACAATAATAGATAACTGATTAGGTAAGCGGGTTCCACGCACTAATAGAGTAACGCCATGTTCGTGCTGATGATCCTTAGATTCCTCGCCCAAGATAATTTGTTTTTGCCAGTGCGATGACGGATCACTATTGGAAATCTGATGCGCCTGAAAAGCCTCTTTAACGGCAAGATCAAACTCTTTAAGTTTAGGTATTTCGCCCAGGCTAATACCAACGGACTGATCTAAAGAAGTTTCAAAAATACGAGCAGCGCCCGCATTAGCCAAAACAAGACGATAGTTTGCATCCAACACACAAACACCCGCAGTCAAATTAGAAAGCACACTCTCAGAAAAAGCTTTGGAGTCCTCTAAAGAATTTCTGGCATCTAGAAGCTGCTTGGTCATGACATTAAATTGGCGTGTTAACAAGCCCAACTCATCACCCGTATTAATCTCAGGGCGCGGTGAAAGATCTCCCTCTGCCACCGCTTTCGTGCCTTTTAACAACATAATTAATGGGTATGCCAACTGTTTACCCAAGAACAAAGCTAGAGCCATGGCAATAAATAAGGCAAGAAATAATGTAATCGTTAATGTGCCGATATACATTTTTCGAAGCCCAGATCTTCCAAGTGCTTTTTCTTGATATTCGATATACGCTTCTTGAACGGCTAGTGCATTGTTACTCAAAGTTTCAGGCATATCTTTCACCAACAAAAGATAACGATCTTCAGATTGATTTTTTAAATTAAAGCCCAAAGCTGCGTTGTTAGGCACAAACTGCAAAGGAAGAATTAATTTAATTCGATAAGTGGCTAACTCACTAGACCTGCTGGGCTCCTCAATCTCAACAAACTGCCCCAGAGAACGAACTTGTTGCAACTTATCTGCCTGCGCCATTTGATTAACATAAGAGTTCAGCTGCAAGCTAGCACTGGCAACTACTTTAGCGTTGGAAGTAAAGACTGTTAGCTCTTGAACATCTAACTGCTGACGCTGTCTTGAGAGTAATAGCGTTAAGCCACCTTCGCCCGCATTTCTAGAATTAGCTTGAATAGAGCTAGCGAGCTCTCGCCCCTTACTTAATAAATCCGACTTAGAGATTTCAATACTGGTTCTGCCTAAATTTAAACCAGCCTCAAGCGCACCCTCAACTTTGACATCAAACCAAGACTCAATACTCCGCGAAACGAATTGCAATGAGACGCCATACAAAATGGCGCCAGGCAAAACACCCACCAATGCAAAGAACATCGCCAGCTTGGCAATTAATCGAGCGCCGAAATATTTTTGTCGCCAACGAATTGAAATGGTGACAACCAGAACAACAATAACAATTAAAAATAAAACGCCGATCAAAACATTGGCAGCAAATAACCAAGCGAAATATTGATCAAAGAAGGTGGTATTGGCTGAGGCGACTGCTAGCAATACCAAAAGAATGAGCGCCAAAAAAACAATCACGCCCACTAACAAAGGCTTGGCCAAAATCTTGATCATGGATGTACACCATTAATGGCTGATTTTGGAGAAAACTCGAAGCGCTGCCACTCACTTTGCAAATTCCAAGAGCGCGAATTAATCGCATTCACTTGGAATGGTTTGGCTAACTGATTAGTGTCCAGCCGCATGCGCACTGCAGCTTGATAGGTCTGATTGGGGTCGATTGCCGAGGCTTCTATCACCGTCCAGTCTTCTATAGTTCTAACAGCAGCCAAGGCTTGCTTTAAATTAGCCGCCGTTAAACTGAAATTCCCCAACGTCACACGATATTGATTGGTAAGGGCTTGATAAGAAATTTTTGAGACTCGCTGAACCTCAACTGTTTTTGCGTCAAACCAATACCAGCGACTTTTAGTTAACTGGAATTCTGTAACAAACTGAAGCGTCACACCTTTAACTACCAACTGCTCCAAAGCTGGGCTTAACTCTAACGCCAAAGTGGCATCTAAAACCCAGGCTTTATCAACGGGACGTAGATTTATTTTTTGAAAAGTAATTTCATCAGCGCGCGCCACCCCGACCAATAGGGTCATTGAATATATGACAACTGCCATCCAGTTCAATATTCGGCGCATAGTGCTTTAGAAAATCAATCTTTCGCTTTCTCAAATAGGGCATAAAAGAAACCATCATGATGCTGATTGGGTAACAATTGTCCCGGTGCCCCTAATCGTACCGCATTCGGCATCGCATTTAACCACCACTTAGCCTGTGACTCACCCTCATCAGGAAATACAGAGCAGGTGACATAAAGCAAACGACCGCCTGGCTTTAACAAGCCCCACAAGGCAGTTAATATTTTTCTTTGAGTGATTTGAAGCGCCTGAATATCTGCTTCTTGCCTCAAATAGGGTATATCTGGGTGACGTCGAACAATGCCAGAGGCTGAACAGGGCACATCTGCCAAGATGAAGTCATATGCCTCTCCCTTAAACCAGCCTTGAGGATTGGCAGCATCACCTACCAATACTTGTCCGCCGCTTAACTTTAAGCGCGCAAAGTTTTCCTCGATTCTGGTGGCTCTAGCAGGATCTATTTCTAGGGCATCCAACTGAATATCAAATTGCTCCAACAGCTGGGCTGATTTTCCACCGGGGGCAGCGCAGGCATCTAAAACACGCGAGCCCTTGCTTGGGTTCAATAAGTAGGCTGCTAATTGCGCGCCAGCATCTTGAACAGAACACACCCCATCAAAGAACCCTGGGATTTGATGAACTGGGACCGGATTAATCAATTCAAGCGCATTAGGCAATGCTTGATTAGAAACGGGTGCCACAGATTGAATTGATAAACCCGCCTCCTGAAGTTGCTTGATATAAGGTTGTTTGGATGCGTCACCTCCCAACTGCCTCTCATTAAGTCTCAACGTTAAGGGCGGTTTCTCTTTTGATGAAGCAATAATCTTCGCGTATTGCTCGGGATATGCATATCGAAGTTTTCTGATCCACCACTCTGGATAAGAAGGATTCTTCTCCTCAGAAATTTCTTGATAGAGATGTTCATTTCTAAGAACGCGCCTAAGCACAGCGTTGATTAAGCCTTTGGCAAAACCCAATTTGGCATCAAGGTGAGTTGCGTTAACAGCCTCATTCACCAAAGTATGCATGGGATACATCGGCTCACGATCTTTTTCAGGAACTAATGAAATTGCAGCCCATAACAAATAAAGCGTTAAACCTGGCGGGGTCTTTTGAACATATTGGTTCAGAATTTCATGAACCCAATAGCCACGACGCAAGGCTTGAAATGTAATGCTTTGAACAGCAGGGCGCAGAGCGGGCGGGGCTGATTGAATAGCAACCGTTAAAGAAGCTCCGCCTTGAACTTGTTCTAATACTTTTGCAGTGGCAAAAAGTGCTTTTGATAGGCTTGCGCCCTGTTGTTTAGTTTCAGACAGGATAAGTTCCAGTTCTTGCCATTTCCATCAGACGTGATACACGATCATCTGTTGGAGGGTGTGTTGAAAACAACCCAGAAATGCCTCCGCCAGATAAAGGATTCATGATCATCATCTGAGCTGTTTCTGGGTGATGCTCGACAGCGTTAAAGTGTTGACCCGCTGCATAACGCTGTATCTTATCAAGAGCGCTAGCCAAAGCTTCTGGATCGCCACAAATTTCTGCACCACCCCTATCTGCCTCATATTCACGAGCACGAGAAATCGCCATTTGAATTAAGCTCGCCGCCAATGGTGCCAATACAGCCACCAAGATAGTAGCAATCGGATTAGTTGGGCGCCCCTCAGAATCTCTCCCACCAAAAAACATAGCGAAGTTGGCTAATGCTGACAATGCACCAGCCATCGTTGCTGAAATGGTCGAAATCAAAATGTCGCGATGCTTGACGTGAGCTAACTCGTGAGCCATCACGCCACGAATTTCTCTTTCAGAGAGAATTCGCAAAATACCTGTTGTTGCAGCAACTGCTGCATGCTGAGGATTTCGACCGGTTGCAAAGGCGTTGGGTGCAGCCTCATCAATTAAATAAACTCTTGGCATAGGTAGCTGAGCTTTTTGAGACAGCTCTTGAATCATGCGATAAAAGTGTGGCGCTGTAACTTCATCCACCTCTCTTGCATTCATCATGCGCAAGACCATGCTGTCAGAGAACCAATAGCTGAAAAAGTTCATGCCGAAGGCTAAAAGCAAAGCCATCAACATCCCTTGCTCACCCCCCATCATGCCACCGACCACGACAAATAATGCCGTAATGCCTGCCATTAGGATGCCGGTTTTAAACCAATTAAACATGTATGTTGCCCTCAGAAATATATTGCTACAAATTCTAGATTTAACTTAATTAACAAGCATTATGTGGGTGTAATTGTTGACACTTTCAAGGGGGTGTTAATCCTTTACTAACTATTAAGCCAACAAAGAACCTTCTACCCAAGACAAATTTTGAGCTAACTGACTAGCTGAAATACGTTTACCACCAGGCTTTTGAAGCTCTGTTAAAACTAGACTACCGGCACCCGTCGCAACATGAACTCCCTGGCGATCAATTCTCAGGATGGTGCCCGGCTGTGTAGAAGGGCACGCCATGTTCCCCAAGCTAACTCCCCAAGCTTTGAAAAGAATCCCTTCTCTTTCAAAACTAGCGCCTGGAAAAGGATTAAAAGCTCGGATTTTTCTATCAAGCGAAACTGCCGATAAAGACCAATCTATTCGAGCCTCATCCTTAAGAATCTTTTGCGCATAAGTAGCGCCCGATGCATCCTGAGCTTGACTAGGCAAATGCCGATCTTTTTCAAAAAGAGACAATGCTTGCACAATCATCTGACCACCTAAGATAGCTAATTGATCATGCAAAGTAGCCGTTGTTTCTTGATCTGTAATGGCTAGCTCTTTCATTGAAATCACCGCGCCAGTATCCAAACCCAAATCCATCTGCATAATGGATATACCCGTGACCGAATCCCCAGCCTCAATCGCTCGATGAATCGGAGCGGCGCCACGCCAACGAGGAAGTAAAGACGCATGAATATTCAAGCATCCTGCACGACCATCTCGTTCTGCGATATCAAAAACTTCTTGGGGCAAGATCAATCCATAAGCCGCCACCACCATCACATCGAAATCTATTTGATCTAAAGCTTTTAGGGCCGCTTGTGCTTCTTCAGCATAAGCGCCATTAATCTTTAAAGAGTGTGGTTGATAAACCGGAATTTGATGTGTCAGGGCCAGCGTTTTGACTGGGCTGGCTTGTAAGTTCATGCCCCTGCCAGCCGGTCGATCAGGCTGCGTGAAGACCGCCACCACCTGATGACCCGCATCAAGAATAGCCTCAAGAGCTGTTTTTGCAAACTCAGGGGTGCCAGCAAAAACAACTTTCAACATTAGATTGAACCTGTCTTGGCTTTTTTCTTTAACTTGCCAGCGATACGCATGCGTTTTAAAGACGATAAATATTCAACAAAAACCTTCCCCTTGAGATGGTCCATTTCATGCTGAATACAAACCGCCATCAAACCATCTGCATGGATTTCAAATGGTTGACCATTCACATCTAAAGCTTTAACTTTAACTTCGGAGGGGCGCAAGACCTCATCAAAAAAATCTGGCACAGATAAACAACCTTCTTGCCAAACTTTCTTCTCTTCGCTCGCCCAAACTAGCTCTGGATTAATAAAGACCTGCAATTGATCTCTTTCGTCTGATAAATCAATCACTATGATTTGCTGGTGGATATTGACCTGAGTCGCAGCCAAACCTATCCCTGGCGCCTCATACATCGTTTGCGCCATGTCTTTAACTATTTGGCGCACCTTCTCATTAACCTCAAGAACAGGTTTAGCCACCGTGTGTAAACGCGGGTCTGGATAGTGAAGAATAGGTAGTACAGCCATTTCAGAAGTTTCTTACAAAAAGATCAATCGGGTCTGATTATTCTTAATTAGATATATCAAGACAATTTATGCATGACATCTATTATCTCAATCAATCAAACAAGCCCCTATTATCCAAGGAGATTGCTTGATTTGCAGGATGCTCCTGCAGAAATCTTTTGTTTAGGAAACCTTCAAGCTCTAAAGCTTCCTTGCTTTGCCATTGTGGGCTCAAGAAAAGCGACTCTTCAGGGAATCAAGCATGCCCACCATTTTGCTAAATCCATTGCCAACATGGGGGCTTGCATCATTTCTGGGTTAGCCGAGGGAATCGATGCGGCAGCCCACCGAGGGGCGCTAGCCTCTCGCCTCAGCCCCAGCACCATTGCCGTTTGCGGCACCAGCTTAGATCGCTGTTATCCATTTAAAAATAAGGAACTATTTAAACTGATTGCCGAGAATGGGCTCCTCATTTCTGAATATCCCCCCGGAACAATCACCAAACCCTATCACTTTCCCCAAAGAAATCGCTTAATTGCAGCACTTTCAACAGGTACCTTAGTTGTTGAGGCAAGCCCTAAATCTGGCTCTTTGATTACAGCTAAGATGGCTAACGAGCTCGGTAGGGATGTATTTGCGATCCCCAACGCTATTGGGAGGATGTGCTCAGCAGGCTGCCACCAATTAATCAGGGAGGGCGCCAAATTGACGGAAAAACCCTCTGATATTGCCGAAGAGCTCCTGTTTCGCCTATAAATAAGGGGGTTTTTAATTAAATTTCTAGGCTAAAGACTTGGGAAATTTTTAATTTTTTCCTACTTTTTCATTTATCGGTTAATAATGAAAAAAGGAAATAAATTAAATTCGACCCATTGGGAAAGCTGTATCGTGGCAAAAACAAGTGCACAACCTGGGCATTACAAAGCCCTCATCATTGCTGAAAAACCATCAGTAGCGGCTGATATTGCCCGAGCTATTGGCGGCTTTACAAAGCATGAAGACTATTTTGAGAGCGATGATTTTGTTGTGTCATCGGCTGTGGGACATCTATTAGAAATTGCTGCGCCTGACGCTTATGAAGTCAAACGTGGCAAATGGTCTTTTGCTAACTTACCTGTTATTCCGCCACATTTTGATTTAAGACCGATTGCAAAAACAGAAGCTCGATTAAAGGTTTTACAAAAGCTTATTAAGCGCAAAGACATTAACCGCTTAATTAATGCTTGTGACGCGGGACGAGAAGGTGAGTTAATTTTCAGATTAATCGCTCAGCATACCAAAGCACCGCACAAGATTGAGCGCTTGTGGTTGCAATCAATGACCCCTCAAGCAATTAGAGATGGCTTTGCCAATTTGCGCAGCGATGAAGATTTACAAAACTTAGCCAATGCTGCGCGTTGCCGCTCTGAATCAGACTGGTTAGTTGGTATTAATGGCACACGTGCCATGACCGCTTTTAATAGTAAAAGTGGTGGCTTCTTCTTAACAACGGTTGGACGCGTACAAACACCCACGCTTTCTATCGTTGTGGAAAGAGAAGAGTTAATCCGCAAATTTATTTCTAAAGACTACTGGGAAGTTAGCGCTGAATTTATCTGTGCTGCAGGTGTTTACCAAGGTAAGTGGTTTGATCCTAAATTCAAAAAGGATTCGAAAGAAACTGCTGATCCCGAGAAAAAAGAAAGCCGTCTTTGGAGTGAAGCCGCTGCCGCAAGTATCGTTGCAGCATGTCACGACAAGCCAGGTAAAGTCACTGAAGAATCCAAGCCCAGCACGCAAGCAGCGCCACAATTATTTGATTTAACAAGTTTGCAACGTGAAGCCAACGCACGCTTTGGATTTTCAGCCAAGAACACATTGGGCTTAGCTCAGGCGCTTTACGAAAAACATAAAGTACTGACCTATCCTAGAACTGACTCTAGAGCGCTTCCAGAAGATTATTTGCCAACGGTTACTAGCACGCTAGAAATGCTGGCTGATAGCTCTGACAATTACTATCCATTCGCATCACAAATTCTGAATAACTCATGGGTCAAACCCAATAAAAAGATTTTTGACAACAGCAAAATCTCTGATCACTTTGCGATTATTCCAACTTTGCAAGCTCCTAAGAACTTATCGGAGCCTGAACAAAAACTATATGACTTAGTGGTGCGT
>JACCDL010302328.1_pt1 | contig 14363 bp, 15 predicted proteins | sample 7441931 | NCBI WGS metagenome assembly JACCDL01 (sample SAMN15323437, study PRJNA562643) | freshwater metagenome | isolation source: river surface water | place: USA:Blue River Watershed | collected 2017-08-16 | reverse complement strand
GCCATTGATTCTGAACTAGAAAAGGATTCAACGCCAACTGGCGTGACTGTTGTTGTTCCACCTTGGAATTTCCCGTATGCCATTCCATGTGGTGGAATTTGCGCAGCGCTTGCAGCTGGAAATACAGTCATTTTTAAATCAGCGCCAGAGACTGTCGCTACATCCTGGCATTTAGTAAATCAGTTGTGGGCAGCAGGAGTGCCTAAAGATGTACTTCAATTTGTTTCAACCCCAGATGATGAAGTTGGTCAGTCATTAGTAATTCACGAAGATGTTCGAGCAGTTATTCTCACTGGTGCATACTCAACAGCAGAGTTGTTCTCTAGTTGGAAAGATGAGTTAAATCTGCTTGCAGAAACGAGTGGTAAAAATGCGATGGTCTTAACTGCTTGTTGTGACATTGATGTAGCAGTCAAAGATTTAGTTCAATCTGCCTTTGGACATGCCGGACAAAAATGTTCAGCTGCCTCCTTAGGAATAGTAGAAAAAAGTGTTTTCAATAATCCGGCATTTAAGAAGCAGTTAATAGATGCAGTTGAATCATTAAATGTTGGCGCTGGTTATGATTACGCAACAACGGTTGGTCCGGTAATTAGACCACCAGAGGCATCCCTATTACGCGCTTTGACTCAATTGGACGAGGGTGAAGAGTGGTGGATTAAGCCTAAACAATTAGATCAGTCAGGTTATATGTGGTCACCAGGTGTAAAAATCGGAGTTAAACCAAACTCGTGGTCTCATTTAAATGAGTGGTTCGGACCTGTGTTAGCAATTATGTGTGCACCAGATCTAACCACTGCAATTAAATGGCAAAATCAAACTCCGTACGGGTTAACCGCCGGTATTCAATCTTTAGATGCACAAGAGTGTGAGCAATGGATTGATCAGGTGCAGGCAGGAAATCTCTATGTAAATCGGGGAGTCACGGGTGCAATTGTTAATCGCCAGCCTTTTGGCGGCTGGAAGCGCAGCAGTGTTGGCGCTACTGCAAAGGCGGGTGGCTTAAATTATGTTGCAACATTACGCAATTGGAACCGCTTACAGCACTTTTTGCCAATGAAAGAACAAGCGGTTAGATGGTTTAAAAATACTGGAAGCAAGGCAATTGATCGCAGCGGATTATTGGTTGAACAAAATTCACAGCGTTATCGCCACTATCAAAAAGGAATTTTGGTCAGAATAGATAGTGGTACAACAAAAGATGAGTTGGATTTTCTACATTGGATTAAAAAGGAGCTAGGAGTGCGCCTTCGCCTTAGCGCTGAAACCTTGATTCCAGGATTGAGTAATTTAGTAGTTGAAAAATGGGAGGAGTTTGTCCACCACGCAACTGAGTTTGATCGAGTGCGCTGGTTATCAGCTGAAATTGCACCAACCAACGCTTTAATGGAGGTTGGAATTGGTTGTGATCGCAGATCAATTACCCAACGGGGTGATATTGAATTAACCCGCTGGTTCCTGGAGCAAAGTGTTTCAATCACCCAGCATCGTTACGGAAATACCAATGCTGGTCCGAAGCCAAGGTGTACTGGCTTACTTAATTAGTGGTGTCCGCTCTCTAACTGCTTGACCTCATCAGCTGTTGGTTTTGCAACAGCCTCTGCATTTGCTGCGCTAAATCTTGCCTGTAACTTGGCTCGAATTCCCTTTGGATTTAAAACGCCGCGCTTGTCCGCTTCGACTAATTGGATTGCTGGAAGTTGCTCATGTTGAGTGAGCGTCCACTTCTTCTCTGCGGAAAGTGGCTCATGAACCTCAACAAACTCACCGTGTGGCAGCATTACTAAACGGCCCGTCTCGCGGCCATGAAGAACTAACTCACGATCGGCACGCTGTAGAGATAAACAGATGCGCTTAGTAATAACGAAAGCTAGTGGTGGTAAAACGATAATTCCAATACGAGTACCCCACATAATTTGATTGATTGTTAAATCAAAATGGGTAGCAATAATGTCATTACCACCATTTATTAATGCCACAACCATAAATGTTAAGGACATCGCACCAAGGGCAGTGCGGTTAGGAACATTTCTTGGTCGATCTAATAGGTGATGTTCACGCTTATCGCCAGTTATCCAACTTTCAATAAATGGGTAGAGCGCCATACCAGTAAATAAAATTCCAGGAATAATCAAGCCTGGAATTAAAATGTTCCATGAAATTGTGTGACCAAAGGCGTGCGTCTCCAATGGTGGCGCCATTCTTACTAAACCATCAAGCCAACCCATGTACCAGTCAGGTTGAGAACCGGCAGATACCTGCCCAGGTGTATATGGACCGTATAGCCAGATTGGGTTAATCGAAGCAACCGCTCCTAAAAATGCGGTTACACCAAAGACAATGAAGAAAAATCCGCCGGCTTTTGCCATGTAAACAGGCATTAATGGGTAGCCAACAACATTTTTCTCAGTGCGGCCAGGGCCTGGATACTGAGTGTGTTTCTGGTACCAAACCAACATGAGGTGCACGGTAATTAAAGCCAAAAATATTCCAGGCAATATCAAAATATGCACAACATAAATTCTTGGGATAAATGCTTCACCAGGGAATGCTCCGCCAAAGGCAAAGTAGGAGAGATATGAGCCAACTACTGGTAAGGCTTGAATAATCGCCTCTGCAATACGAATACCTGTACCAGATAGCAAATCATCTGGAAGTGAGTAGCCCAAGAATCCCTCAACAATTCCTAGAGTCAGTAGACCAATTCCAAGCAGCCAGTTAAATTCACGAGGTTTACGGAAAGCGCCGGTGAAGAAAACTCGGAGCAGGTGAACAACAATTGCCGCCATGAAAATCAATGCAGCCCAGTGGTGAATTTGACGCATTAATAAACCACCACGAACATCAAAGGAGATGTGCAATGTTGAAGCGTAAGCAGCAGACATCTTCACATCTTTAAGTGGCAGATATGAACCTTCGTACTCAACCTCTTTCATAGAGGGGTCAAACCAAAATGTTAAGAAGGTTCCAGAAAGCAGCAGAATTACAAATGAGTAAAGAGCAATCTCGCCCAACATAAAGGACCAGTGATCTGGGAACACCTTGGTTAGATTCTTCTTCAGCCACTTCGCAGCGCCGGTACGCTCATCTACATAATTTGCGACATTTCCAGCAACTCTTTCGCGTGCGGTCATGATGATCTCTCCCAATAGCTAGGTCCAACGGATTCAGTAAATGGTTGTTTTGCAATTAGATAACCCTCAGCATCAACAGTGATTGCTAATTGAGGAAGCGGTCTGGCTGCTGGGCCAAAAATAACCTTTGCTGCTCTGGTGACATCAAAGGTCGATTGATGACATGGGCAAAGCAAATGTTTAGTTTGTTGTTCATATAGGGCAACTGCGCATCCCATGTGTGAACAAATTTTAGAGAACGCAATAATTCCTTGGTAGGTCCAAGATTTACGTTCTGCATCGAGTTGGAACTCCTCCGGGCGCAATCTGATTAAAAGAAGTGCATCCTTGGCAATATCGTTCAGCGTTCTCTTTTGACCAGGGCGAAGCTCTGGGAGAACTTGTGCAACCGCACCAACCTCCAGATCTGAAGCCTTAATTGGGCGGTCACCAGGATCAGTTACTAAACGAGTTCCAGTTCTCCAAGAGGTTGCTCTTAGCTCCTCCTTAGGTAGAGGACCAAGATCCCTTAGAAGCAAAAGTGGAGATAATCCAACCAAACCGAGAGATAGTCCAAGTGTGCGCTTTATTAATGATCGACGACCCAAACCTGCCTCTGCCGATCTCTCCTTTACCGTCTTTACAAAATCTGCGCGATCTTCATCTGATGATCTAAATTCATGTCGCTCTGCAACTACCTCTGTGTCTGACATCAAAGTCTTGGCCCAGTGCACCGCACCAAATCCAATTCCAAGTAGAGCGATGGTTAGTCCCATGCCTAGCCCTAATTGATGGGCATTTGTACTTCCTAAAATTGGTAAGAAAATAAACAAATCTGTCTTAACAAAAATATATGAGTAGATAAACAAAATTGTGCCGAGTGCTGAAATTCCAAAGAGAATTGAAACCTGCTGTTCTGCTCTTTTCTCTGCTACCGGATCAAAATCAGCCTTGCGATGTACATGCTTTGGTAAGCCCGGGTCAGATAATGGAGTTAATTCATTGGCCATGGTGATTCCTAACGAGCCTTAGCTGCAAGCCATACAGCGATTCCAATTAAAAGACCGAGTCCAAAGGTCCAAACCAATAACCCTTCAGTTACCGGACCAAGACGACCCAAAGGAGCACCACCTAGATTTGGCTCAGCCTCTGCAGCTTTAATCCATTTAATAATAGAAAGTTTCTCTTCTGGTGTAATTGTTTTATCGGAGAAAACTGGCATCGATTGTGGACCAGTAATCATCGCTTCATAAATATGTTTTGCTTCAACACCCATCACTGTAGGCGCGTACTTTCCTTGAGTTAATGCGCCACCCTGACCAGCAAAGTTATGACACATAGCGCAATTGTTTCTAAATAACTCACCGCCCTCTGCGGTATTTCCATCTCGCTCCCACTCAATCTCCTCATTGGTTAGAGAGGCAGGGCCAGGTGCAAGAGATGCAACATATGCAGCCAAAGCTGCTGTTTGTTCCTCTGTATACAAAGGTTCCTTACGCATTGCCTGTTGACTCATATCAGCCATTGGCATGCGCCCAGTTCCAACTTGAAAATCTACAGAGGCGGCACCAACACCAATTAATGATGGAGCAATACTTGCACCTTCAGCATTTAATCCATGACATGAAGAGCAACCCTTTAAAAATAATTCCTTACCCTCTGCGATCAAGGTAGTTTTTGCACTCGCCGCCAATGTTGATTTAGCGGGCGCAGCTGTTGCAGCTGAGAATGTGAAGCCCAATGATGAAAGTGCGACCAAAATTAAAAGGGGAGTAGCCAACTTGTGTCGGCGGAACTTAGAAAGTCTCTTCATCATCACCTCTATTTAATTAAGTAAATCGCAGAGAATAATGCGATCCAAACGATGTCAACAAAGTGCCAGTAGTAGGAAACCACAATCGCCGTAGTTGCTTGCGAATGGCCAAATTTTTGCGCTTTAAATACCCGGATCAGCACGATTAGGAATGCAATCAAGCCACCGGTTACGTGCAGACCGTGAAAGCCCGTAGTCATATAAAAGACAGATCCATATGGATTTGATGACAGGGTTAAACCTTCATGAACTAATTCTGCATATTCATAAATCTGACCACCGATAAAAATAGCGCCCATTAAGAATGTAAGTGAGAACCACTCACGCATGCCCCATTTAGAGATTTGCAGAAGAGTTCCACTCCGGCGGGCTTGAAATCTCTCCGCAGCAAATACACCGTACTGACATGTCACAGAAGATAAAACTAAAATTGTTGTGTTTGTTGCAGCAAATGGAATGTTTAAAAGTTCAGTTGATTCCAGCCAAACCTTTGGGCCTTGCACAGCACGGGTTGTGAAGTACATTGCAAATAAGGCAGCGAAAAACATTAATTCAGATGCGAGCCAAACGATGGTTCCAACGGCAACAAGATTTGGCCGATTGGCCTTACTTATAGTCCCGGCATAGCTCGTCATGGGGGAGATTATTCCCGAAATAGAGAGGAATGCCTTAATCGAAGCCATGCGGTGAGCCACAGCCTTTGGGTGAAACTGATCACCAGGAAAGGGATATTTCCATAGGTAGGATTGCCATCATGGAAGCAAGCCGGAAATTAGTAATTGCCCTCTACTCCGATGACTCAACAGTTAGAGCAAGCGTTAAATCTGCACTCGGAAAGAGAATCTCAAAGGATTTGCCTGAGAATGAAATTAAAGAGTTTGCTACCGCCGCCGCTTTGAGATTGTTTGTTGATTCCAAGAAGTTAATTGATCTATTTATTTTAGATGGCGAAGCAGTTCCAGAAGGTGGCATGGGAGTTGCTCGTCAGTTAAAGGATGAGGTATTCAACTGCCCTCCAGTTTTGTTGATTACTGGCAGGGCTCAGGACAATTGGCTTGCTACATGGTCTCGCGCTGAAGCGACTGTTACCCATCCAATAGATCCATTTACCTTAGCGAGAAAATGCGCTGAAATTTTAAAAAGTAATATTGATCTGAATTTATCTAGCTCGAAGTAAACCCATGAACTGGGAGAGCATCTTTAAATCACTTTCCAGCAAGGAAGATTTATCTGCCGCAAGTATTTCTTGGGCGATGTCACAGATATTGCAAGGTGTTGCAACTATTGATGAAACCAAGCACTTCTTATTGGGTTTAAAAGATAAGGGTGAAACCGCTGAAGAGGTTAAGGCATTAGTTGATCAAATGCTTGAGCTCAGTTCACCAATAAAAATAACCGAACGCGCAGTAGATACCGTAGGTACTGGTGGCGATGGTGCAAACACAATAAATATCTCTACCACCGCAGCAATAATTACAAATGCCGCAGGTGCGCGAGTTGTTAAACATGGCAATCGCGCCGCATCCTCAAAATCTGGTTCGGCAGATCTTTTGGAAGCATTGGGCGTGCGGATAGATTTAACTGGGCCAGAGGTCGAAAAGTGTGTAACCAAAATCGGAATTGGTTTTTGTTTTGCCCCGATGTTTCACTCATCAATGAAGCATGCAGCGGCGGCACGTAAAGAGTTAGGCGTTCCTACTGTATTTAATATTTTGGGCCCATTATCTAATCCAGCTAAACCAAAGGCGGCTGCAATTGGTGTGGCAAGAAGTCAGTTACTGCCGTTGATTTCTGAGGTTATTGCAACGCAAGACAAAGAGGGCTTTGTATTTTGTGGCAATGATGGCTTAGATGAGGTTTCTCTTTCGACAACCACAACTGTTTATCAAGTTTCCAATGGTGAAATTGTAGAAAGCATTTTTGATCCGCTTGATATTGGCATCGCCCGATCAGGTATCGATGAATTACTTGGCGGAGATGCTGCGTTTAATGCGGGGATTACAAAGGCAATTTTTCGAGGTGAGTCTGGTGCGCCAAGAGATGCCGTAACTCTAAATGCCGCTTTTGCAATTGCTGCTTTCAAGGCGGATTTTCATCTGCCGCTTGAAACACAGATTGCAAATGGATTTGTACTAGCAAATCAAGCGATTGATTCTGGTGCTGCCGAATCTGTTCTTAAAAAGTGGGTTGAATTGAGCAATGAGATAGCTACAGCTAGGTAGAAGATAGCCCGTAGTAATTTTTGCGTTGAATATGGGCAGCGGTTTTTGCAAAATTTAGCAATGAATCAATTGTCGTTATATCCATTGAACCCAATCGTTCAATTAACCCATGTAGGACCTCGGTTGTTGCTTTAGCATCATCTAGTGCCCGGTGATTTGGTTCGACTTTGGTACCAAAAAATTCTGCCAATGTTCCTAATTTACAATTTGGTACATCCTCTTTACTCAACACCTGTCTGGCGATAGTCACCGTATCTAAGGTGCGGTATTTCGGCCAAGGTAGATCTAATTCGTGCGCTGCGCTTTTAAGAAAACTTAGATCAAATGGTGCGTTATGCGCGACCAATACTGAATCATCATGATGTCCTACAAACTCTAAAAACTTTGGAAATATCTCATCAATAATTGGGGCATTTTTTAACATCTCATTTGTAATACCGGTTAAATCGGTTATGTACTCTGGAATTGGTGCAAGAGGATTGACAAAGGATTCAAATTGATCGATTACGGCGCCGGTTTTAACCTTGATTGCACCAATTTCAGTTATGGAACTGCCCTTTTTTGGAGAGGCACCAGTTGTTTCTAAATCAACAATTACAAATGTAGTTTGACTTAAATCGATGCTCACTTGGTAAAGATACTTGCTGCATGTGACAAAATGCCGAAATTACAGGAAGTAGGCCTTAATAGAGGCAACAATCATCTCAACCGCAATTGCGGCCAGCAAAAGACCAGCGATCTTGGCAACTAAATCAACTCCAGCATCCTTTATAAGTGCCAAAATTTTGGTAGAGAACATAAGTGTTAAACCAATAACAATATGTACGGCAACAATTGCGATAAAGAGAGCACTTATTTGCCCCCAATCATTAGCATCTTGAACATATAGCATCGTTGCAACAATTGCTCCTGGTCCAGCTAGCAACGGAGTACCTAGTGGCACCAATGCGACGTTTTTGCTCGTTCCCGCCTTCTCCTCCGGTGCATATCCGGTTAACAATCCAAGTGCAGTGATGAGCAAAAGAAGTCCGCCTGCACCTTGCAATGAAGCGAATGAAATATTCAGATAGCCAAGAAGTGCGTTACCAAAGATTGCAAAGGAAACAATTACTGCAAAGGAGATGAATGCTCCTTGCCAAGCCATCCGACGCTTGCGACGTTCATTTTCTCCAGCAACTAACCCTAAAAATATTGGAGTAGCACCGGGCGGATCAAGAATTACAAATAAGGTTACAAATGCTTGTGCACCAAAGGTGAGGGCAGATACGGTAGCAATCTCATTCATGACGCAATTCTAACCTATTAAATTTTTTGGATTAACCGATCTTTAATCTCAGGCCATTGATTTTCTAAAATCGAAAAGTATGCGGTATCTCGCCAACTTCCATCAGGTCGTTGCATATTTTCACGAAGCACTCCTTCATTAGTTGCACCAATACGTAAAATCGCGGATTTAGATCGCTCATTATTTGCATCGGTTTTTAGAGTAACTCGATGCAATCCTCGTACTTCAAATGCTTCTTTAAGCAAAAGATATTTGCACTCGGAATTTACAAAACTTCGCCAGAAATTTTTGGCATAAAAGGTGGTTCCAATCTCAACAGATTTATTCCGCTCTTGGAATTCCATAAATGAGGTATGACCAATAACCTCATTAGAATTTTTCAAAACAACTGCAAAGGATTCTCTGACGCCTTTAGAACTTTCTTCAATTAATCTGGCTGTTAACTTCTCATAATCAGAGAGTGATTCTGGAGCGGAAAAGAGCATCCACTTGAATATCTCTGGATCAGATCCCACATTGGTATATAACGATTGTGCATCTTTTTGCTCCAGCGGTCGAAGGAGAACCTGCCTGCTTTCCATTACTCGATCTTAACCATTGAAATTTGTAGAAAATGCCTTCCTAAATTAAATCCAACTGGTTAATATCTCTTCATATCAGCAATCCATTGGAGAGGGCAGTTATGTCACTAAATAAAGATCCCAAGAGCTTTACCAAAATAACTCTTGATGAAAGTGAAATGCCGACCCAGTGGTACAACATCATTCCTGATCTGCCATCACCACCACCACCGCCATTGCACCCAGGTACACATCAACCGGTTGGTCCAGCAGATTTAGCGCCACTATTTCCAATGGATTTGATCTTGCAAGAGGTTTCAACTGATTCCTATATTGATATTCCAGGTGAAGTGTAGATGTGTATCGCACATGGCGTCCATCACCATTGTTTCGTGCTCGTAGATTAGAAAAATTACTTGATACACCAGCACGTATTTATTACAAGTACGAAGGCGTATCACCAGCTGGATCACATAAAACAAATACCTCAGTACCTCAGGCTTACTACAACAAGAAAGCTGGCATTAAAAAATTAACAACTGAAACTGGTGCCGGTCAATGGGGAACTGCACTGTCATTTGCATGTGCTCTTTTTGATTTGGAGTGCGAGGTTTGGCAGGTAGGTGGCTCATATGACATGAAGCCATATCGCAGATTAATGATGGAGGTATTTGGTGCAAAGGTTCACCGTTCACCATCACAATTAACCGAGGCAGGACGCAGACTTTCTCAAGATCCAAAAAATATGTCTGGCTCATTAGGTATTGCGATCTCTGAAGCTGTAGAGGCAGCGGTACAAGATCCATCGATTGCTTATGCATTAGGTTCGGTGTTAAACCATGTTCTATTGCACCAAACAATTATTGGCGAAGAGGCGCTTAAGCAATTAGCAAAGGTAGGAGAGACACCGGATCTATTGGTTGGTTGCACAGGTGGCGGTTCAAACTTTGCTGGACTTTCCTTCCCATTTATTAGGGAGAAGATAAAAGGAAAGATGAACCCGGAAATCCGCGCTGTTGAACCTGCATCTTGTCCATCACTTACTCGTGGAACATATGCATACGATTTCGGTGACACAGCTGGAATGACACCATTGATGAAGATGCACACTTTGGGACATGATTTCATTCCAGATCCAATTCACGCAGGTGGATTGCGCTATCACGGCATGGCACCACTTGTTTCACATATCTACGAACTTGGCATGATGACTGCAACAACTGTTGGTCAGAAAGAGTGCTTTGCTGCAGCGGTTCAATTTGCAAGAACTGAGGGAATTGTTCCAGCACCAGAGCCAACACATGCAATTGCAGTTGCTATTCAAGAGGCATTACTTGCCAAGGAAACTGGTGAGGAGAAAGTAATTCTTACCGCTCTTTGCGGACATGGCCACTTTGATCTTGCTGCATATGATCAGTATCTAAATGGAGAGATGGTTGATTCAGTACTGACAGATGCTGATTTCGAAAAGGCGTTAGCGGCAATACCTGCGCTTTAAGCCTTTTGTTTTTTAGCCTTGATTAATATCTCTGAGGCGCTGATTCGGTTTGCCTGAAAAGAGTTGACTTTGTCATTGCTTGGATAGCCGATTGCCAAACCACAAAGCAGTCGATAATCCTTGGGAACTTCAAACTCTTTACGAATTACATCATCCCAAATATTTACTGCACCTTGTGCGCAAGTTCCTAACCCATGAGCATGAGCGGAGAGCATTAAATTCTCCATCATTAATCCGGCATCACTGGCTGCATATATGTGAAGGCTTTTATGAATATAAATAAACATTTCAACTGGGGCACCAAAGAATGAGTAATTCTTTCCCCATTGAGCATCACGAGCAGATCGATCGCCGCGCTTCACACCAAATAGTTCGTAAAGCTCTTTACCAACACGTTGAGCGCGTGGTCTTAACTCCGCCACATAAGGCTTAACGATTGAGCGATTGCTAGTGGGAAGCCCATATCTTGAATAAACCAATCGCAGTTTATTCTTAATTCCTTTACGCATAATTTGAGATAAAACACTCCAGCGGGAGAGAAACTCGCCACTTATTCGATCTCTAACCTCATCTGTTGCTACAGCAACTTTAAATGGGCGGGTATTTGACCAACTTGGCGCTGTTAATGCATCTGTTAACAGCTGATCGATTAATTCCTGAGGAACTGGCGTAGGCAAGAAATCTCGAGTCGATCTACGAGAAGCGATAAATTGGGAAACCCATTGGCCGTCATGTTGTGAGGCGTGATTGCTCATGCAAATATCCTACTGTTTCAATTATTGAAGTTGACGGTACCTCGATCTAAACACTGAACCCTACTCGGCGCAGATGGGATAATTGGGTATGAGCATTACGGAATCACCATTGAGCAGCCTGGCGATCCATGCCCTTAATTTCTATCCCCTAAAAGTTAAAGAGATCAGGTTGATCAACAATGAGTACAACGCAACCTTCAAAGTAGTCACAAATGACAATCAGCAATTTGCACTTCGAATAAACATAAATTCGCCTCGTACGATTGAAAATCTAAAGGCTGAAGTTTTTTGGGTCAACCATCTCTACCTAGATGGGAGAGTCAATGTTGCCAAGCCAATACAGACCAATGAAGGAGATTTGTTCATCTCCATTCAGAGTGAATTCGCGGGGAGAGAAGTTAACTGCGTTCTCTACAGCTGGTTGCCAGGAATTGAGCTAGATGATGAACCCGATCTAATCCAAGTAAAGGCTTTGGGCGAGGCAATGGCTCTGATGCATCAAGTCGCAAAGGATTTTCATTTACCCGCTGATTCAAAACTGCCCGTACTGGATGATGTCATGTGGTGGACCGAAGATTTTCTGTTAAGCGATAAAAGTGTTCTCGACCAAGAATCTAAAGATCTGATTTCTCAAGCCTTACAAATAATAGATGCTCATATAAAAGCTCTGTACATTGAAGCAACTCCTATTGTTATACATGCCGATCTTCATGGGGGCAATGTTTTATGGAATTCAAACTCATTATCAGTCCTTGATTTCGATGACTCTGGGATAGGACTACCCGTACAGGATCTGGCAACAGCTATTTATTATTTGGACACACCTGAACAAGATGCAGCACTTCGTGAAGGATACTCAGCGGTAGCGCCGCTTCCTGAAATGTCGGATAGAGATCTTGAAGTTTTCACAATTCAACGCCGAATCATTTTGCTCAATTATCTTTACGAAACAAAAAATGAAGAACACCGAGCGTTGATTCCTGATTATCTAGAAGAGTCTTTGCGACGAATAAAGAATTTTCTTAAAATCTAATTTCACTGTGGACGATACTGGGATCGAACCAGTGACCCCTTCCATGTCAAGGAAGTACGCTACCGCTGCGCTAATCGTCCGTAGATGTTTTTAATAATACACTCCGTATATGAATGCCGTAAATCCTGCTTACTCGGACAGCCAATTAAAGCGTGCCAAGAGAGCAACTGTGGTTGCTTTCATTCTAAATGGGTTTGCACTTGGTTCCATTATCGCTCGAATCCCAGATTTGAAGATCGACTTAAAACTCAGTAACTCTCAAGTTGGGTTTTCTCTCTTATTTGTTGCGATTGGTGTTTTTTTAGCCCTTAAACCTGCCGGCTTTTTATGTGCCAAATTTGGAAGTCGTTCAATTATTCTTTTAGGTACATTTTTAATTGCGATTGCTACCGCAACGTTGGCTTTTGCAGACACAGGTTTCACTCTACGTTTAGCATTGTTTTTACTTGGATACTGCAGTGCTACTCATGATATTGCAATGAATGCTCATGCCGTATCGCTTGAGCGCTACAGTAAAAGTCGAATGATGGGTTTTCTGCACGCCAATTTCTCTATTGGTACTTTTTTGGGAGCAATAATTGGCGGAGTATTTTCTCAATATAAAATCACGGTTTTTACTCAAGAGTTAATGCTTTCCATCATGAGTTTATTTTTGTTGATTTATTTACGGAAGAAGTATTTACCAGCTGAGGCCGACATTCACCGTATGCAAAAAAACGAAAACCTTAAACAAAAGAGTCCAATGATTTTCTGGATCCTAGGCTTTTTTGGCTTGTGTGCTGCGATGGGCGAAGGTGCTGCGGGGGATTGGGGAGGCGTGTTGGCCAGAGATGCATTTGGCGCAACTCCATTCGTTTCCACACTTCCTTACATTGCATACACCGCAACAATGGTTTTGGGTCGATTATCTTGTGATTATTTAGCAAACAAGTTTGGTGCTGCAAATGTAATTCGTGGTGGTGGCTTAATAAGTGGAATTGGTTTGCTTATTGGATTACTGATTGGCCAAATAGGCGGAATTATTTTTGGCTGGTTTTGTGTTGGACTTGGTTTATCCATTGTAATGCCGCTAATTTTCAGCGCAGCAGGTCAAATGGCTCATGACAAATACCCGGGCAGAATTGCTCCATCTGTTGCTGTTGCCCGAGTTTCTGGAACCGCCTACTTTGGATTCATGATTGGACCGCCAGTAATTGGGTTTTTATCTGAATTGGTCACATTACGTTGGGCAATGTTGTTAGTTGTGATTTTATCTAGCGTGTTGCTATTTGGTGGAAAATACGCAAAAACCAATTAATTATCTTCCGAAATCATCCTCTACACGTTCAATATCATCCTCACCAAAATAAGTTCCGGTTTGAACTTCTATAAATATCAACTCCACACTTCCGGTATTGGAGATTCGGTGTAATTGATTTATTGCAATATCAACTGTTGAGCCTGGACCAACTTGGATGATCTTGCCTTCAAGATTTACTTCACCATTTCCCTGTGCAATGAACCAATGCTCAGCACGCTTTTGATGACGTTGATATGAAAGACGTTTTCCAGGATTTACATGAATTGATTTCACCTTATAGGTAGGTGTCTCTTGCAGAACTTCGTAGCGACCCCAGGGGCGCTCTGATTTTTCTAGCATGAACCAACTTTAACCTTTAAACTATAAAGATGAATAATCCAAGCGCCATTCCTTCAAAGTTACCCTCAAACCAATTTGATCATTTTTATCGAGGTGGCAATCGAATCGGTAAGTTGCGAAATGGCCCAGGTGGTCCAATGCGCCCAGAGGAGTGGATAGGTTCAACCACTACAAGATTTGGTGAATCTGTAAATGGCTTATCAAAGCTGGCCAATGGCAAGTTGCTTAGAGATGAAATAAATAATGATCCAGTTTCATGGCTTGGCGAAAAACACATAGCTAAATTTGGTAACTCAGTTGAGATTTTGGTTAAGTTGCTAGATCCAGATCAAAGACTTCCAGTGCATTACCATCCAAACCGCAAGTTTGCGGCGGATAAATTGCATTTAAATCATGGCAAAACTGAGGCGTGGATTATCTTGGATGCACCAGCAGGAGCAAAGGT
>JACCDL010215206.1_pt1 | contig 14366 bp, 9 predicted proteins | sample 7441931 | NCBI WGS metagenome assembly JACCDL01 (sample SAMN15323437, study PRJNA562643) | freshwater metagenome | isolation source: river surface water | place: USA:Blue River Watershed | collected 2017-08-16 | reverse complement strand
TGTAGTCACCGTCATCGGTGCCCGGGCGGAACTTGACTTCCTTGATCTCGATGACCGTCTGCTTGGCTTTCGCTTCGGCTGCCTTCTTCTGTTCCTGGTACTTGAACTTGCCGTAATCCATCAACCGGCACACGGGCGGGATGGCAGTTGCGGCAATTTCGACCAGGTCCACGTCCAGCTCGCCCGCCATGCGCAGGGCATCTTGCAGGCTCACGATGCCCAGGGGCTCGTTCTCGGGGCCGGAGAGTCGGACTTCCGGGGCCATGATTTCCCGGTTCAGGCGGTGCTTGCGTTCCTCGCGCTGGCGGCGATCGCGAAATTCAGTAGCGATGGTTGCTTCCTTTGGGTATCAATGTTTGTTGGCGATGTCGTCTCGCAGGCGCGCGATGAACGCTTGAACCGACATCACGCCGAGGTCCTGGTTGCCCCGGGCTCGTACGGCAGCCCCGCCTGCGGCCTTTTCCTTGTCGCCGACGACGAGGATGTAGGGCAGCTTCTGGAGCGAGTGCTCTCGTATTTTATACGTAATTTTCTCGTTGCGCAGGTCCAACTCGACCCTAAGCCCTTGATTTTGCAGCGTTTTGGCCACTTCCCGGGCGTAATCGGCCTGGGAATCGGTGATGTTGAGCACCGCCACCTGCACCGGCGCCAGCCAGGCGGGCAGCGCCCCGGCGTGCTGCTCGATCAGGATGCCGATGAAACGCTCCATGCTGCCCACGATGGCCCGGTGCAGCATGACCGGTCGATGCCGCGCCCCGTCCTCGCCCACGAACTCGGCGTCCAGCCGCTCGGGCATGGAGAAATCGACCTGGATGGTGCCGCACTGCCACTGGCGCCCGATGGCGTCCTTCAGGGTGTATTCGACCTTGGGGCCGTAGAACGCGCCATCCCCGGGGGCGATGACGAACTCGCAGCCCGAGGCCCGCAGGCTCTCCATCAGGGCATGCTCGGCGCGGTCCCAGCTCTCGTCGGAGCCGATGCGCTTTTCGGGCCGGGTGGCGATCTTGTAGATGATGTCCGTGAAGCCGAAGTCCTTGTAGACCTTTTGGAGTAGTGACGTGTAGGCCGTGCATTCGGCCAGGATCTGGTCCTCGGTGCAGAAGATGTGGCCGTCGTCCTGGGTGAAGCCGCGCACCCGCATGATCCCGTGCAGGCCGCCGGTCGGCTCGTTGCGGTGGCACTGGCCGAACTCGCCATAGCGCAGGGGCAGGTCGCGGTAGCTCTTGACGCCCTGCTTGAAGATCAGGATGTGGCCGGGGCAGTTCATCGGCTTGAGCGCGTAGTCGCGCTTTTCCGATTCGGTGGTGAACATGTTCTCGCGGTACTTGTCCCAGTGGCCGGTCTTCTCCCACAGGGTCTTGTCCAGGAGCTGCGGGCCCTTGACCTCCTGGTAGCCGTTGTCCCGGTAGACGCGGCGCATGTACTGTTCCACTTCCTGCCACACCGTCCATCCCTTGGGGTGCCAGAACACCACACCCGGCGCGTGGTCGTCGATGTGGAACAGGTCGAGCTCGCGACCGAGCTTGCGGTGGTCCCGCTTCTCGGCCTCTTCCAGCTGGGTGAGGTACTGCTGCAGGTCCTCCTTCGAGGCCCAGGCGGTGCCGTACACGCGCTGGAGCATCTCGTTGCGGTGGTCACCACGCCAGTAGGCACCGGCCACCTTCATCAACTTGAAGTGCTTCAACTTGCCGGTGGACGGTACGTGCGGGCCGCGGCACAGGTCCTCGAAGCCACCTTCGCGATACAGCGAGACGTCCTCGCCGGCGGGGATGCTGCCGATGATCTCGGCCTTGTAGTGCTCGCCCATGGCCTTGAAGTGGGCCACGGCCTCGTCGCGCGGGAGCACGCGGCGCACCACCGGTTCGTCCTTGGCGGCGAGTTCGGCCATGCGCTTCTCGATGGTGGCCAGGTCCTCGGGGGTGAAGGGGCGCTTGTAGGCGAAGTCGTAATAGAAGCCGTGTTCGATCACCGGGCCGATGGTGACCTGCGCCTCGGGAAACAGCTCCTTCACTGCATACGCCAGCAGGTGGGCGGTGGAATGACGTATGACCTCCAGACCCTCGGGGTCCCTGGCGGTGACGATGGCCACCGGGGCGTCACGCTCGATGCGGTAGGCGGTGTCGACCACCTGGCCGTCGACCTTGCCGGCCAGGGCCGCCTTGGCCAGGCCCGTGCCGATGGACGCGGCCACATCGGCCACGGTGACCGGGCCGGGGTATTCACGCTTGGAACCGTCGGGGAGAGTGACTTGGATCATGGTCGGAATTCGGTGATGAAAGCGAAGGGCAGGACAACGAAAAAGCGCGGACTCAAGCCGCGCTTTTGAAGGACCCGAAAGAGATCAGGACACGCGACGGCGCAGCCCGTTCAAAGGCCGCAGGATCCTTTCGAAGGAGTTCGCGGTGTCATAACCAGGATGCCTTTCTCGCTCTTGCTAGCCGCCAATGCAGCGGGGTCGGGCGGGATTTTACCCCGTGCCGACCCCACTTCTCCCTGCTAAGCGCCGGCTGCCCCCCGAGGGAAGGCAGTGGCGCACCAGGGACAGACGCCCGTGACGGTCAGGCCGCCTTCTTGTGGTCGAAGAACTGTTCGTCCTCGGTCGAGCCCTTGAGGGCGGCGGTCGAGGCCTGGGCTTCGATGGTGGTGGTCACGGCGTCGAAGTAGCCGGTACCGACCTCGCGCTGGTGCTTCACCGCGGTGAAGCCCCGTTCGGCGGCGGCGAACTCGGCCTGCTGCAGTTCGACGAAGGCCGTCATGTTGTTGCGGGCGTAGCCGTAGGCCAGGTTGAACATCGAGTAGTTCAGGCTGTGGAAGCCCGCCAGCGTGATGAACTGGAACTTGTAGCCCATGGCGCCCAGCTCCTTCTGGAACTTGGCGATGGTGGCGTCGTCCAGGTTCTTCTTCCAGTTGAAGGACGGCGAGCAGTTGTACGCCAGCAGCTTGCCCGGGAACTTGGCGTGGATCGCGTCGGCGAACTGCTTGGCGAAGGCGAGATCCGGCGTGCCGGTCTCGCACCAGATCAGGTCTGCGTACTCGGCGTAGGCCAGGCCGCGGCTGATCGCCTGCTCGATGCCGTTCTTGCTGCGGAAGAAGCCCTCGACGGTGCGTTCGCCGGTGAAGAAGGGCTGGTCGTTGCTGTCGATGTCGGAGGTGACCAGGTCGGCCGCCTCGGCGTCGGTGCGCGCCAGCAGCACGGTGGGCGTCCCCATGACGTCGGCAGCCAGGCGCGCCGCCACCAGCTTGGAGACGGCTTCACGCGTGGGCACCAGCACCTTGCCGCCCATGTGGCCACACTTCTTGGCGGCGGCCAGCTGGTCTTCGAAGTGCACGCCGGCGGCACCGGCTTCGATCATGGCCTTCATCAGCTCGAAGGCGTTGAGCACGCCGCCGAAACCGGCCTCGGCGTCGGCCACGATGGGCGCGAAGTAGTCGACGTAGCCGTCGTCACCGGGGCCCTTGCCCTCGCTCCACTGGATCTGGTCAGCGCGGGCGAAGGTGGCATTGATCTTCTTGACCACCTTCGGCACCGAGTCCACCGAATACAGCGACTGGTCGGGGTACATCTCGCCGTTGCTGTTGGCATCACCGGCCACCTGCCAGCCCGAGAGGTAGATGGCCTTCAGACCGGCCTTGACCTGCTGCATGGCCTGGTTGCCCGTGAGCGCGCCCAGGGAGTTGACGAACGGCTCGGTGTGAATGAGGTTCCACAGCTTCTCGGCGCCGCGCTTGGCCAGGGTGTGTTCCACCTGCAGCGAGCCGCGCAGGCGCACCACGTCGGCGGCGGTGTAGCCGCGCTTGATGCCTTTCCAGCGCGGGTTCTCGGCCCAGTCCTTTTCAAGTTGGGCGATTTGCTGTTCGCGGGTGAGATGGGTCCAGTTCGTCATGAGGGGCTCCGGTTCGAGAGTTGAGGAAACTTGTAACGGTGGCGTGACTTTAAGTCTTCTAGAAGACCCATCCATGCTCTTATGTCTTATACAAGAGATAAATTTTCTTTATGAAAATCAATGAGTTGCAATGGTTATGCCGTAATGCAAAATTTAACTTCTTATATTGAGAAATTCTGCGGCGGCGCACCATGCCAATTTACCGCCATATGAAACGCATGCCGATATCTGAAATGCCCTGCCGTGATGGGGCATCATCCGACGCACGCCTGCGCGCCTCGCGCTCGCGCCACGCCGACCCAACTGCCTCGCCTGCCTGCCGCCTGTGGTCCCGACCCGCCTCTCTGCCTACGCCTGCCTGGCCCTGAGCATGTCGCTCGTGGGGGCCTATGTGGCCTTGTCCAAGCCCCTGGTGGCGGCCTTTCCCGTGATGCTGCTCGCATGGCTGCGTTTCGGCATCGGCGCGGTGGCGATGGCCCGCTGGCTGCCGCGCCCCCCGGACGAGGCGCCCCTGGACACACGCACTCGCGCGCTGCTTTTCCTGGAATCCTTCCTGGGCAACTTCCTGTTCTCGGTGTGCATGCTCTATGGCATGCGCCTGACCAGCGCGGTGTCGGCCGGCGTCATCATGGCCTCCATTCCCGCCGTGGTCGCCCTCATGGGCCGCCTCTTTCTGGGCGAGCGCATCACCCGCCGCACGGGCCTGGCCATCGCCTGTGCCGTCGCCGGCATCGCCCTGCTGGCGTGGGGCCGCAGCGCACCCGCTGTGACAGGCGAGGCGCCCTCCGGTGGTCCGCCGCCCGCTGTTGGCGCGGACGAGGCATGGCTTGGCAACCTCCTGGTCTTCGCGGCGGTCCTGTGTGAGGCAGCCTATGCCGTGATCGGCAAGACACTCACCCGGTCCTTGGGGCCGCGGCGCATCTCGGCCCTGATCAACCTCTGGGGCCTGGCGCTGGCGACGCCTCTTGGCGCCTATGCGGCCTGGCACTTCGACTTCACGGGTGTCACGCCGGGCCTGTGGGGGCTCCTCGTGTTCTACGGCCTGGCCGCCAGCGTCTGGACGGTGTGGCTCTGGATGACGGGCCTGCGCCATGTGCCCGCCGGCCAGGCGGGCGTCTTCACCGTGATGCTGCCGGTCTCGGCGGCCCTGGTGGGCATGGCGGCCCTGGGTGAAGCCATGGGACCGATCCAACTGGCGGCACTGGGGATTTCATTGGCCGGCGTGGTGCTTGCCACGGCGCCGGCACGGGCATCCGCAGGGCGCTGACGTTGCGCCGCCCTGGCGCACGAGAGCGGCCGGGAGAGCCGTCGAGAGAGCCCCCAGGGGTGATCCCGAGGTGTGCCGCAGGGCGCTGCGGCGTCGGAAAACCGGGCCCGTACCCCTGCCGCCCCCAGCGAAAACGCCCCCGCGACCGATGAAAAAAAAACGACATCTCCCAATGAAAAAAGCGATTTTTCGCTTGGAAACGCGTTTTTTCTCCATTAGCATCCGCAGTGCCGTTGGGAACGCAGGTTCTCTCTGGCTTCCAACCAACTTCTAGAAGGAAATCGAATCATGGCAACTGCGAAGAAAGCTGCGGCGAAGAAAGCCCCCGCGAAGAAGGCTCCGGCGAAGAAAGTCGCCGCCAAGAAGCCGGCCGCGAAGAAGGCCGCCCCGGCCAAGAAGGCACCGGCGAAGAAGGCCGCTGCCAAGAAGGCGCCGGCGAAGAAGGCTCCGGCCAAGAAGCCCGCTGCCAAGAAGGCCCCCGCCAAGAAGCGCACCCCGAACCCCGCGTTCATGAAGCCCCTGACCCCGAGCGCCGCCCTGGCCGCCGTGGTCGGCAGCGCTCCCCTGCCCCGCACCGAGATCGTCTCGAAGCTGTGGACGTACATCAAGAAGCACAAGCTGCAGGACAGCGCCAACAAGCGCATGGTCAACTCCGACGACAAGCTCAAGGGCATCTTCGGCAAGTCGCAGGTCTCGATGTTCGAGATGGCCGGCCTGATCGGCAAGCACGTCAAGTAAGCCGCGCGCTTCACTGACAAGAAAGGGCCGCTCATGCGGCCCTTTTCTCTTGGCGCACCGTCTGGCGCCTCGGCACGGTCCCAGCACGCATGCAAGGCGCGACAGCCCGCCGGGCAGACGTCACCGCTTCATGGCGTTGTCGCGAATCGCACTCAGCGTCATGCGCGTGCTGATCACCTCCGGGTCCAGCATCACCTCGATCACAGTACCCGTGTCGCGGGCGAGCGCGGCGCGCAAGGCGGGCTCGAAGGCTTCGGTGCGCTCGACGCGCTCACCGGCCCACCCATAGGCACGCGCCAGCGTCACGAAATCCGGATTGACCAGGGCGGTGGCTTGTACATGCTGCGGGTACTCGCGCTCCTGGTGCATGCGGATGGTGCCCAGCATCCCGTTATTGAGCAGGACGATGATGGACTTGCCCGCGAACTGCGTGGCCGTCGCCAGTTCCTGCCCGTTCATCAGGAAGTCGCCGTCGCCGGCGATGGTGAAGACGGTGCGACCGGTCAGGAGGCTGGCGGCAATGCCTGCGGGCACCCCGTAGCCCATCGCCCCACTGGTCGGCGCCAGCTGGGTCTTGAAGCCCTTGGCCAGGCCGTGGTGGCGGAAGAACCGGTGCATCCAGGTCGCGAAATTGCCCGCCCCATTGGTGACCACGGCATCGGCCGGCAAGTGCTTTTGCACCAGCGCGATGATCGCTGCCATGTCCACCGGCCCTGGCAGCGGCTGCGGCACGAGGTTGGAGAGGTAGTCGGCGTGGGCCGCGGCCGTCCACTCGGCCCAGGGCAGTTGCGGGGGAGCCGTCAGCACCTCCAGTGAGCGCGCGGCGGCCCCCATGCCCGCGTGGATCGCGAGGTCAGCCTGGTAGACACGATGCAGCTCCTCGGCGCTGGCATGGACATGCACCAGCTTCTGCGCCGGACGGGGCGCCTGCAGCAGGGTGTAGCCGCCCGTCGTCATCTCCCCCAGGCGGGGGCCCAGGGCGATCACCAGGTCGCTCTCGCGGATTCGGGCGGCCAGCTTCGGGTTGATGGCGATGCCCACGTCGCCCGCGTACTGCGGGTGATGGTTGTCAAAACAGTCCTGGAACCGGAAGGCGTTGCCCACGGGGAGCTTCCAGTTCTCGGCGAAGCGTTGCAGGGCCTGCGCCGCCTGTGGCGTCCAGCCGCCTCCGCCGGCAATGAGGAAGGGCTTGCGCGCGGCCAGCAGCATCTCGCGCAGGCGTCGCAGGGCACCGGGGTCGCTCCAGGCGTCCACCGGCTCCACACGGGGCAGCGGTCGGGCCTGCACGGGCTGCGTGAGCATGTCCTCCGGCAAGACCACCACCACCGGCCCGGGCCGCCCGTTCATCGCGGTGGCAAAGGCGCGGGCCACGTACTCCGGGATGCGCTCGGCGCTGTCGATGCGCTCGACCCGCTTGGCCATGCCCTTGGTGCTGGGCCCGAAGAAGCTCTGGTACTCCAGTTCCTGGAAGGCCTCGCGGTCACGCTGGTCGCTGGCGACGTCGCCGACGAAGACGACCATCGGCGAGGAGTCCTGGAAGGCGGTATGGATGCCGATGGCGGCGTTGGTGGCGCCCGGACCGCGGGTGACGAAGCACACGCCAGGGCGCCCGGTGAGCTTGCCCGCAGCCTCGGCCATGAAGGCGGCGCCGCCCTCCTGGCGGTTCACGATGAAGCGGATGCGGTCCCGGTGGGCATGAAAGCCATCGAGAACCGCGAGGAAACTCTCGCCCGGCACCCCAAAGGCATGCGTCACGCCCTGGGCGACCAGACATTCGACCAGCAGGTGGCCAGCAAGATGAGGGGATGACGCCGTCACCCGCTCATCTTAGCCGCCCCCTTCAACCGGGGTCGCCCTTGCCCTCCGGGTGGGCCCGCAGTTCCATGAGCGCTGCTTGCAGCGCCTGCGCCCCCTGCGGAAATGCATCCACGGTGCTCCGAAGCTTCGCATGCACGTTGCTTTCCGCATGGGACAACGCAAGCGACAGCAGCTCGCCCACCTTCGCGAGCAATGAAGGTGTGCCGGGCAGCGCCTGGACCGCGCGGCGCTCCTGCGCCAGAAACGCCAAGACAGGCCGCACCCGTTGGAACTGCAGCATCGCCTGGGGCAGGCTGGCGGGAGCAGGGTTCCACCCGGGCTGCAAGTCCAGGGACAAGCCCGCCTGGTAGAGGGACGCCACATGCTGCACCCATCGGGACGCGACGGCGTCAGGGCTGTGTTCGAGCTCTGAAAACGCCACCAGGACGGATGGCACCGGCGCCGGAGTGGGCGGCGGTGCCAAAGGTACGGACTGCGCCCAGTCCAGCAGGGCCTGACGCTGGTCACGCAGCAGATCGAAGACGGAGTCCTTGCCAGCCGACTGCAGCAAGACATCCTTGAGTGCCAGCTTCCGGGCCCGATCCATGGGGACCGATAACACCGCTGAGGGATTGGTCGCCAGCCGCAAGCCCTGCTGAGCGCTGGCCGACCGAGCTGCCTCGCCCTCCTCGCCCTCGAATGCCTGCCGCAGCACCGCTTCCGCATCCCTACTGTCCCCAGGAATTCCGCGAGCCAGTGCAGTGGCGCAGGCCATCAGGGTCACCTCCACATCGGTGAAGTCTTCCTTGCTCGCATGGAGAATGGCGCGCGGCAGGACCGCAGGGTCGGCGAAGGGATGATCGGGCGTATCGACGACTGCGAGCGCGGCCGTCATCTCCGCCAGGGGGCGCCGGTCCAGATCCTTTCCGAGCGCCAGCACCCGTGCGGGGTAGTCCGGATGTCCCGGAAGGATGTCGTCATCGAAGCCAAGGTCCTGGGTCTGGGCGAGCCGGCACACCACCTGTCGTCGGTCCTCTTGGGTCAGGCGCCGATCCAACAGCACGTGTTCCAGGACGCTGCGGCATTGCCCGCTCAATTCAGGCCACCCCTCCGGGTAGGGCCCTGCGAGCATATCCACCAGGCCGGAGACCGAGTCGCGATAGTCCTGCGGGTGCGCCAGGCCCTGCAGGAAAGCCAGGTACCTGGAGGCCTCGAAATCTGGCGCTGGCGAGGCATCGTCCATCGACAGGTCATCGCGGACCCGCCGCATGGACGCCGCGCAGCACACGGGCACGTTCCGGTGGATCCACGATTCAAGAAAGCGAGAAGAGCCCAGCTTCGCGTTGACCTGTTGTCCCGCCTCGCTTCGGACCCAGGCGTGTAGAAGCTGGTGCACGTGCTGCATCTGGGCATTGATGCTCAGTTCCGGATGAAACACCAGCTCCAACATCCGGTTGAGCGGACGCATCAGCTCCAGCCTGGCTGAGGAAGGGAGGGCCTGCGGGCTTGCCGGAAGCATGGAGCGATCCAGGGCCGCTGCGAAAGCGGCCCTCATGTCGTCGATCATGTTCTCGGCGAATGACTTCCAGACATCCAGGTCCTTCTCATAGAGATCGAGAAAGACGGGCAGGATGCCGGGATCTTCGCCACCCGGATCCGGTGCATGGACCCACCAGCTCGCCATGCACTGTCTCACCTGGAGATCCGTGAGTTCGCCTTGCGCGTCTTGCAGCCACTCGAACAGTTTTTGTGCGGCTGCACCCTTTTCAGCCGGGCTGGCCCCGCTGCGCTCGATGGCGCGAATGGCCAGATCGATGGCGCGCGGATCTTCCTTGTCGACCTTGCCATGCTGCGTGAACAAGCGCTTGAAGCAATCGACCCAGACAGCATCCTGCGCCCGCGCGATGGCGATGCTGCTGGAGCCCTCTTTCTGCCCGATCAGGACCGCGATATCCTGCACTGCCGCTTCCTGCGCCGGTGTCACCGCAGCGGCCCCGGGAAGCTCCCGAAGCTTGAACGGCCACATCGCGGCATGCGCCTCGCGCTGCGCGTCAGGAGCCGCCTGGGCTGGACCGTCCAGCGGCGCTGGCTGCGCCTGGCTGGCGGGTCCGGATTTCACGTCGTCACGGCGGTCCGTATCGCACTGTGTGCGCAGCCGTTTGGGTGATGAGGGCTGAACCGGCAACGGAGTTTCGGCACGGCGCTTGAGCCCGCGAGCTTTGCCATCCTGCTCCCCTGCAGGTCCGGACTTGCTCTCGGGTTCTCCCGCGGCGGCGCCCGAGGGCTCGGCGCCCGGGGAGGGAGCCGGTCGCACGGAGCGATCACCCAGGGTGGCGGCCGACGCAAAGCATGGGGCGCTCCTGTCCGCCACGTCATCGACGTCACCAGCCCCCACACCGCCAGCCCCCCACCGCAGCCGCTCGGGAGAGCGCGCATGTCGGGGCAGGCCAGGCGCAGCCGCCGGTTCCCGCACACGGGGCAGAACGGGGGGCCGGGGGTGACCGCTATGGGCCGGGGTCTTGTCCATCCAATCCTCCTGAGAAGTCCAAAAAATCGCCGAACAGGCGATCCTGAACCTGGAGACCTTGCGAAGACCTATCAATTCAAGACGGCAGTACCGTCGTCGTGAACGCCTCAGGCGCTGCGGATCCAGCCCCTACCTCGACCTCACCGGCAAGTTGCCCACCCTCCTGGATCACGATCCGCCCGTAACGCACGCAGCCGGCGACGCGCGCTGTCGAATGAATCACCAGGGTCTCGCGCACCCGCAGCACGCCATCGAACTGCCCGCGGATTTCCGCTGTATCCACCTCGGCGGTACCGGTGTAGGAGCCGCGCTCGTTGATCTGCAGCACCCGCAGGTTCATCGTGGCCTCGACCGCGCCATCGACCAGCAGCATGTCGCAATCGGTGATCTCGACGCTCTTGAGCTTGATGTGCGGCCCAACGGTCAGCCGGCTCTCGCTCTCGTGGAGCGTGGGTACCGTGACGGCACTGGAGGGCGTCTGCCGGCCCAGCGTGCTGGTGCCAGCGAGCGTTCGCCGCAGCGGCCCGGTCTCGGGCGGCGGTTCGCGGCGGTGGGGGTAAGCGGGCAACTGCAAGGCCATGACACATCCTTCTGGAAAAGAAGGGGCGATGCTAGTCAGGCCCAGCCGTTTTGCTCATGGCTGATGAGCAAAAGGCGTAACAGAGTTCAGGACGCCGCGGGCACCCGCGCGGTGCGGCGCACCTTGCGCACATTGACGGCGCTGAAGATCAGCAAGCCCTGGAAGATCACCAGCCCCAGCCAGACCCCCTGGTACTCGTGGCGGTCAAGCAAGCCACCAAAGAGCGGCGCGGCCAGGGCCTGCCCGATGTCCAACCCGGCGTACACCACCCCGTACACCCGCCCGGTGGCATGGTCCGGCGTCGAGCGCTTGACGATCAGGTCGCGCGAGGGACCGGCCAAGCCGGCGGCAAATCCCATCGCACCGAACAGTGCCGGCACGGCCAGGGCTGGCAATGGCGCGAAACCAATCGTCAACGCCACCAGTGCCGCCACCCCCATGCCCGACGCCATGATGCGCTCGCAACGCTGCGGATCGGCCACCAGGAACCCGCCCAGGGCGATCCCCCCCGCGCTGGCCACCATGTAGACCGTCACGCAGGCTGCCGCCAGCCCGACGGGTACCCCGTGGATCTGGCGGGCCGCCTCGGGCGCGAAGGCCTGTACCACGCTCAAGACGACGGCGTACAGCAGGAAGAAAACGAAGCACATCCAGACGGAGGGGATGCGCAGGAAGCCGAAACTGCTCTCGCCGGCGCCGGCAACCGGGGTCTGCGCCCCTTCGGCGGGCCGCTCGGGCAAGGCCAGCCGCTCACGGCAGAACCACATCAGGACCAGCACGGCGACCACCAGCGCGCCCGCAACCGCGAGCGCCACGCGCCAGGAGAAGGCCAGAGTGAGGGGCACCAGCAAGGCCGGCGCCAGGGCCCAGCCCAGGTTCCCCGTCAGGCCATGCACGCTGTAGGCATGCCCCAGGCGCGAGGGGCTGATCTTGCGATTGAGGAGGGTGAAGTCCACGGGATGGAACACCGCGTTGCCCGCGCCTGCCACCACCGCCCAGACCGCCAGCAGCTCGTAGGAGGTGGCCAAGGCCATGCCAAAGGCCGCAAGGCTGATCAGGGCCAGACCGCCGAACAGGATGTTGCGCGGGCCGTAGCGATCCACCAGGAAGCCCGAGGCGGCCTGCATGGCGCAGGACACCACGAAAAACAGGGTCATGAGAAAGCCCAGCTGGGCATAACTCACGGCGAAGGCCTCCTTCAGCCAGGGAAACAGCGGGGCCAGCAGCAGCTGGCTGAAATGGCTGACCAGGTGCCCCAGGCCCACCAGTCCGATGACGCCCGCATCGACCCGCAGGCTCGGCGGCAAGGTTGCGGATGAACTGCTCATGGCCGAGATGCTAGCCGCAATCCCGGCTGCGCCCCTGCGGCGACGCCGCTGTCGCGGGCGTGCCTGCCTGCGGCGGTGGCACAGGCCATACTGCGCGCCCCGACACGAGGAGCAGCGCATGGAACCCGCAGGAAAGATTGCCATCGTCACCGGTGGCGCCAACGGCATCGGTGAGGGCCTCGCGAGGCGGCTGGCCGCGGAGGGCGCCCGAGGCCTCGTGCTGGCTGACCTTGACCTGGACCGCGCGAAAGCGGTCGCCGCCGACCTCGGCCCCCAGGCCCTGGCCCTGCGATGCGACGTGAGCCGCGAGGCCGACATCCAGGCCGTGGTCGCCGCGACCTGCGAGCGCTTCGGCCAAGTCGACATCTTCTGCTCCAACGCCGGCATCCTGGGGCGACCCGGCGGCTTCGAGCTGGAGGACCCGCTGTGGGACTCGATGTGGCAGATCCACCTCATGGCCCATGTCTGGGCGGCACGGGCGGTGGTGCCGGGCATGGTGACGCGCGGCGAGGGCTACTTCCTGGTCACGGCGTCGGCGGCGGGCCTGCTGAACATCGTCGAGAGCGCGCCCTACGCCACCACCAAGCACGCGGCGGTCGGTTTCGCCGAATGGCTGCGCATTGCCTACGGCCGGCGCGGTGTGCGGGTGTCCTGCCTGTGCCCGCAGGGTGTGACCACCGAGATGACCCGGTCGGGCGCGGGTTCGGCGGGGCATGACGGCTTGCTCACCCCGGAGCAGGTGGCCGAGGTCGTGATCGAGACGATGCGCGAGGAACGCTTCCTCGCCCTGCCTCACCCCTCGGTGGCCCTGTACATGCAGGCCAAGGTGCAGGACTACGACCGGTGGCTGGGGGGGATGCAGAAGCTGTATGCCCAGCATATGGACGGGGCGCGCTGACCATCTCGATGCGCGGGACAGCCCTCCCGGTTCCAGAAGCATTTTTAACGATACAAAGGTTTTCTATTTTCTGACACAAAACGACATTAAGGCCTCTTTGAAACTGATTTTTAACCTGTTCAGAGGAGTTCTTGATGCGTTCCATGACTTTTCGGGTGGATGACCAGTCGACCGACGGCCTCCAACCCGCCATCTGGGTCACCCTGGAAGAACTGGCCGACGGCACCGTGCGCATGTCCGTACGCGTGGATGGCCCGGTGGTCGGTGACCTGCGCGGCGTGTTCTTCGATCTCGCCCAGGAAAGCCTGATCGGCTCGATTTCCACCTCGACACCCATTTTCACGTTCCAGGACGGTTCGACCGGGAGCGGAGCCAGCGTCCCGTACAGCCTGGTCCAGGGAGACGACACCGTTCGTGACGCAGGCAAGGACGCGACCATGAGCGGGCTGCTGGGCAGCAGCGGCGGATACGACGTCGGACTTTCCTTGGGCAGCTCCGGCATCGGCAAGGACGACATCATGGGCGTGACCACGGTCCTCTCGAGCAGCACCCGCGCCTTGACCTTGGCCGACTTCGCCAACGTGGACTTCGGGGTGCGCACCACCTCCGTCGGGATCGCGGGTCAACGCGACGGCTCGAGCAAGCTGATGGAGACCACCTTCACGGCGATCGACGCACTGGACGACGCAGACGCCGTCGAAGAGGACCACAGCGTCTCCGGAGACCTGTTGGCCAATGATCGTGCCGGGCTCGCGGCGGGGGACTCGGTCAGCGTCACTCAATGGAGCGGCGGCAATCTGGGAGAGACCCTCACGCTGGCCGATACCGCCGGCGCCACCTTGCGCGTGAACGCAGACGGCACGTACGTCCTGGATGCCCAGGCGAGCGACGCATTGTCCGAAGGGGAGTCGTTCACCTTCACCTTCGATTACAGCGCTCGCAACGTCCACGAAACCACCGCTTGGGCCAGCGACAGCGCTCGCTTCACCGTGACGGTCACTGGCGTGAACGACGGCCCGGACGCCGTCGACGACGATGCGGGCTCGATCGTCGAGGGGGGTAGTGTCAGCGGCAATGTGCTGGTCAATGACACGGACATCGACCGCCTGGACGTCCTCACGGTCAGTGGTGTGCTCGACGCCAGCGGCCAACCGGTGCGGGGCTCCACCGTGACCTTGGCCTCCGGCGCCACCGTGCAGATCGAAGCCGACGGAACCTACACCTACAGTGCCGGCCACGCCTTCGATGGTCTGCTGACCGGCCAGACCGCCACGGACACCTTCACCTACCAGATTGCCGATGGCCACGGTGGCTATGACACGGCCATGGTGACGGTTCGTATCGACG
>JACCDL011028020.1_pt1 | contig 14370 bp, 13 predicted proteins | sample 7441931 | NCBI WGS metagenome assembly JACCDL01 (sample SAMN15323437, study PRJNA562643) | freshwater metagenome | isolation source: river surface water | place: USA:Blue River Watershed | collected 2017-08-16 | reverse complement strand
GTTCAGCATCACCGGTTCGCTAATCGTGGTGATCATCTTCCTGGTCACCCTGCTCATCAAAGACATTCGTCTAATCGCGACCTTCGTGTCTGGATTCACGCTGCTGATTCTGGGAGTTTCGACCTCGGTGTTCTATGTCGAGGTGCGCTCACTGATGCCTGCACTGCAGTCGTACTGGCTCGTAATCCACGTGCTAGTGGCGGTGTTGGCGACCGCGTTCTTCAACATTGGTGCCGCAATGTCGATTGTCTACCTGAGCAAGTCGGCGAAGCGTGTTCAAGAGGCTAAGACCAAGTCGATGGCCTTCTTGAAGCGAGTTTTCGACCTGTTCCCGAGTCTCGAGAAAATCGAGAAGCGCGCATACCGTTTCAACATCGTCGGCTTCATCCTCTGGTCATTCACCCTGATTGCCGGTGCAATTTGGGCCGAGCGAGCTTGGCACCGCTACTGGGGCTGGGACACCAAAGAAGTCTGGACCTTCATCATCTGGGTTCTTTATGCGGGATACCTGCACGCAAACGCCACCCGAGGCTGGACCGGTCGTCGCTCGGCCTGGCTCTCACTGGTCGGTTTCCTGGCGGTCATCTTCAACTTCACTGTCGTGAACCTGTTCTTCAAGGGCCTTCACGTTTACAGTGGCCTGAACTAGAAGCAGAAGGGGCGCAAACCCGAAGCTAGACAGCCTCGACCTACGCGAGCGACCGATCGGTCAGGTGCAGTTTGACGAAGTTATGCTCACCGATTGACGCTTCACCAACGAGTTCGAGCTTCAGTTTCTCGATCAACAGTGCGATTGGCCTCGTGGTCGGAAAATAGACCGCAATCGGTTTGTCGTGGCCGAAGGAACGAAACCGGGCCAGCGTCTGCGTTGCGATTTCGCGCCCGAGGTTCCAAGCCCAAACATGCAGCACTACGGCAAGCTCATCCTCGTGTTCGCCATCTGGTTGCACTCCTGACCAACCTGCGAATCGCCCGCCCACGTAAACCGCCCAGGGTCCGTGTTCGGGCGAAGGCCACTGCTGCGACTTGGCTTCTTTCCAGTTGTCGATCCAGGCATGATCAACGGGTTCGGCGAGCGGCATGTGCCGCGTGACGCGAGTGTCATTCAGCAGTTCGTGAAGGTCTTCGGTTGCCGCTTCGCGCAGCGGCCGAAAATCAATCGGGTGCACGTCTTTGACTTCGTTAGACAAGTTGGTAGCACCGCTCCAATCTCTCAATCCACCAGTCGTATCGGTGATCTTCGGCTGCGAAAACTTCTAGTCGGGATGCGTCGGCGAACGCGCGCTGCACTGGCAGCTGTCCGTTTTTCGGGGCGAGCGGGGTCGAGCTGACATCGCCGGCAAACAGATTCACCGTTGCCAAACCGGAGTCAAAGTCGTTTGGGTTTAAGGCTGCGAGATGTGCTCCCATGGCGATGCCCACCGATGACTCGAGCGCGCTGCTGACCACCCAGGGCAGACCGGCCTGCTCGGCCACTTTTAGTGCGCGACGGATGCCTCCGAGCGGCGCAGCTTTCAGCACCAGCAAGTCGGCGGCTCCGGCGGCTGCCACCGCAAGCGGATCCTCGGCCTTGCGAACCGACTCGTCTGCAGCAACTCTGATGCCCATCGGGTTGAGTTTCAACCTGAGCTGATAGAGCTCATCCACCGAAGCCGCGGGCTGCTCGAAGTACTCGAGTTCGATGTCGGCATCCTGCAGCAGTTGACTCAGGTTCAACGCCTCATCAATCGAGAAACCGCCATTGGCATCCAGGCGAATCCTGGCCTCGGGGTAAAGCTCGCCAACGGCCTTGACTCGAGCCAAATCCTGTTCCAGCGACTGCCCCGGTTCGGCAACCTTGATTTTCACCGTCTTGAACTCGCCAAATCGCGCCAGCTGCTGCTCGACCGCTTCGGCGGCGACGGCGGCCAAGGTGGCATTTACCCCGATTGAGCTGCGCTGCGATTGCGGTGGTTCGCTCCAACCGAAGTCGATTGCCGCGGCAAGCCAGTGCGCCGCTTCGGCATCCTCGTATTCGGTGAATGGCGACCATTCGGTCCAGCCGAACGGACCCTCGAACAGCATGGTTTCGCGTTCTAGCAGGCCGCGAAAACGGGTTCGCATCGGCAGGCTAACCACGCGAGCCGAGTCGATGATCTGGGCTAGCGCGGGTTTTGGGGTTTGGGTCACGTTGTTAGTCTAGAAGCATGACAAAGCCAGTTTCCGAGCTTTTCGATTCGTCCATCTGGAGCGAAGTGCCGGGTTTTGGCGACCTCGAAGACATCACCTACCACCGACACAACTCGCTCGGTGTGGTTCGCATCGCATTGAATCGCCCCGAGGTTCGAAACGCGGTTAGACCGAAGACCGTGGATGAGCTTTATCGAGCTCTCGAAGACGCGCGCCTCAACTCTCGCGTCGGGGTGGTTCTGCTGACCGGAAACGGACCGTCGGCCAAGGACGGCGGCTGGGCCTTCTGCTCTGGCGGAGACCAACGTGTGCGCGGCAAAGACGGCTACAAGTATGCCGATGGCGAGACCGCCGACACGATTGACCAGGCTCGCAGTGGTCGTCTGCACATTCTCGAAGTTCAGCGCCTGATTCGGTTTATGCCGAAGGTGGTCATTGCGCTGGTGCCGGGTTGGGCAGCGGGCGGAGGGCACTCTCTCAACGTAATCGCCGACCTGTCGATTGCGAGCCGTGAGCACGCACGCTTCAAGCAGACCGATGCCGATGTCGCATCCTTCGATGGAGGTTTTGGCAGTGCCTATCTCGCTCGCCAAACCGGGCAAAAGTTCGCCCGCGAAATCTTCTTCCTCGGGCAGGAATACTCTGCTCAGCGCGCCTACGAGATGGGCGTGGTAAACGCGGTGGTGCCGCACGAAGATCTCGAGCGCGTTGGCGTCGAGTGGGCCGAGCAGATTCTCGGCAAATCACCGCAGGCAATCAGAATGCTGAAGTATGCCTTCAACGCGGTAGATGACGGACTCGTCGGTCAGCAGCTGTTCGCTGGCGAGGCAACCAGGCTCGCATACGGAACCGCAGAGGCTGCCGAGGGCCGCGACTCGTTCCTCGAAAAGCGCGCGCCCGACTGGTCACCTTTCCCCTGGCAGTACTAAACCCGAACTCGCCTAAATGCCAAAACCGCTCAAGCTGGTAGCCGCGAACGACACCTTTGGTGCGCTCGTTGCGCTCGCCGACGTTCTGGCTGGCAAGACCGCGCTATTCGTGACGCCACCTGAGGTCAACGGCCTGATGCCCGAGGTGCACGGGCTTCACGATGAGGTCGCCGACGACATCGCGCTGATCGTTGAGTCAAGCGGCTCGACCGGCGTGCCGAAGCGCATCTCGATCACTTTGAAGCAGCTGGACGCGAGCGCGAAAGCCTCGGCGGCTCGGCTATATGTTGACCCCGCCCCTGGCGTCAACCAATGGCTCTTGGCCCTGCCGACCAACTACATCGCAGGCCTAAACGTGCTGGTGCGGTCGCTGTTCGCCGAGACCCAACCGGTGATGATGAACAGCGCGCTGCCGTTTTAGGCCGAAGGGTTTGCCCGCGCGGCTTCGCTAATGACCGGCAAGCACCGGTTCACTTCGGTGGTGCCTGCCCAACTCAACAAATTGGCCGCGGCAGCGCCGTTCGACGAATTTGTGCTAGAGCAGCTGCGCAGCTTTGACGCGATTCTTGTGGGCGGTCAGGCGGTTCCGACCTCGGCGGTAGCAACTCTGACCGACCTCGGAGTGAACCTCATCGAGACCTACGGTTCGACCGAAACGGTGGGTGGATGCGTCTACGCGGGCCAACCGCTCGACGGCGTTACCGTCGAGCTGGTCGAGGGGCGCATCCGGTTGCTCGGTGAGGTTGTTCACGGTGGCGAGTTGCTCACCAACGACCTCGGCGAATTCGATGCCGATGGGCGACTGCGCGTTCTCGGACGTGTCGATCGAGTCGTAATCTCGGGTGGCCTGAAGGTTTCGCTCGAGCGCGTCGAGGCCCTGACCTCGATGGTCACCGGCGTGCAAGACTGCGCTGCGACCGCGATCGATGATCAGCAGTGGGGCGAACGGGTTGCCGTCGTTTACCAGGGCAGCCCCGAGGTGGCCGACAGCATCGCGGCCGAACTCGCCGATACCCTCGGCCCAGCCGGCAGGCCCGTGCGAGTGGTTAGAGTAGACCGCATCCCCAAGCTTTCGAGTGGAAAAACCGATCTGTTGAGCGTAGCTGCGCTCTTCAAGGAGATCTAAAGAATGGCCAAACCAAGTCGCAAGCCGGCATCCCAGAATCGCAAGACCCCAACTCCGAAGACGCCAGCGAAGAAGTCGAAAGCCATAAAGCTTTGGCTGTCGGGGGCCAGGCTCAGAACCCTGCCGCTAGCGGTTGCCCCGGTGGCGCTCGGTGCCGGCTCGGCGGCCAGTCTGCAGGTTTTCTCGTGGCAGCTGTCTCTGTTAGCTCTTGCCGTGGCGCTGTTCTTACAAATCGGCGTCAACTACGCCAATGACTATTCCGATGGAATCCGCGGCACCGATGACAATCGCGTCGGCCCGCTAAGACTCACCGGCTCGAAGGCCGTTCGCGCTGCGCGGGTTAAGCAAGCCGCCTTCATCTGCTTCTCAATTGCGGCTTTGGCGGGCCTAGCCATCGTGCTGATGACTCAACTTTGGTGGCTTCTCGCCGTCGGAGCCGTCGCCATCGTTGCTGCCTGGTATTACACCGGCGGCAAGCACCCATACGGTTATGCGGGGCTCGGCGAGGTCGTGGTTTTCGTCTTCTTCGGTCCGGTTGCGGCAATCGGCACTGCGTTCATCCAGATCGGTTATGTCGATGAGATTTCGGTGATGACCGGAATCGCGGCTGGTTCATTCGCGGCGGCAGTGCTGATGGTTAACAACATCCGAGACATCAAGCAGGATGCGATTTCGCAAAAGCGCACGCTCGCGGTAAAGGTGGGTCAGCGCTGGGCGAAGATTCTGTTCGCGATTTTTATCTTGGTGCCTTACCCGATTTTGTTCTTCGTGAACCTGCTCTACCCAGCAGTTCTGCCCGCCTGGTTCACTCTGCTCATGGTTTTGCCAGTCGTGCTAATCGTGAGCACAGCTCGCGAGGCGAAAGAGTTGATTTTGGCGCTCAAGCTAACCAGTTACGCGGCACTCGCGTTCGCGCTGTGCGTCGGTTGGGGTCTCTACAGAATCAGCTCGCCGTTCTAGGCGCGGGATTTCGGCAAGCCAGGAATAAGGTGGCCCGACGGTTCGGCGGCAGGGTTGTTAGGCGTTCGGCTTCGAGTCTTCGCTAGAGTCGCGGTCTTCGGCCACGTCGCCATCTTCGGCAAACTCATCCTTGGTGCGCTTGCGGTTTACCCAACGCTCGATGGCCTCAGACATTGCAGCTCGCTGGTTATTGAAGAACAGTAGCGAGAGCGAGAGTCCGACCACTGCGGCAATCATGGCGCTGAAGAACGGGTCAAAACCGAGCGCCAGCATGATGGCGAGGATTCCGGCAAACAGGCCGAGGCGGATCATGACAAACATCAGCACGGGGTTTCTTTTCACACAACAAGTCTATGTTTGACGTCAGCGCTCGAGGTTAGAGTTAAACCATGCGCTACTTCTTACTGTTTCTTGTCGTGGTCGGAATCTTCACCGTTTTCGTGACTGTTTTCGCCGCATCTGCAAACAAGAACGAGGTTCGCACCATGCCGAAGTGGGCTTGGGTGCTGGTTTGCCTGCTGTTTCCGCTGATTGGTGGCGTGCTTTATCTGTTGGTCGGTCGCCCTGTCAGTTCGGGCAAGGGTCAGACTCGAATCATCGCGCCAGACGACGACCCAGATTTTCTGCGCAATCTGAACGAGAAGATCCGCAAGCAAAAAGAGCAGGAACAGCGCGCGAAAGAGCAGCACGAGAAAGAGCAAAAAGACAAAGACCAGAACGGCGAAGATTCCAAGGATGCCTGAATCGCCGGCGCAGCAGTTTGCCGCGCATCTTCTTGCGGCGCTGGCTAAAGCCGGGGTCAGAAACTTCTTCCTCGCTCCGGGTGCTCGATCGCAGTCGCTCGCCATCGCCGCGGGTCAGTTGGCCGAAGCCGGCAAAATCGATCTTGTTATTCGCATCGACGAGCGCTCGCTCGGCTTCTTGGCCCTAGGTTCTGCGCTCGCATCCGGCGAACCATCGGTGCTCATCACCACCTCGGGCACAGCGGTGGCAAATCTTCATCCTGCGGTTTTAGAGGCCAATCACGCTGGCGTTCCACTGATTCTGCTGACTGCAGACCGACCCCACGAGCTTCGAGGCGTTGGCGCGAATCAAACCACCAATCAGGTGGGCATTTTTGCGGATGCGGTTCGCGAGTGCGTTGACGTAGCTGCTCCGAGCGGCGCAGACGGAGAAGCAGAGTACGCCGCCGAGTTGGCCATGCACGCAATCGCTAGCTCACTCGGATTCGATGGTGGGCAGGTGGGTCCAGTGCAGTTGAATCTTGCCTTCCGTGAGCCACTCAGCGCGGTAACCCCCAATGCCGCGCAGTTGGATCCGGTCATCGCTCTGCCAATGCGCAACGAGCCTCAGGTCGAGTTCGCAGTGGTCGACGGTGCGGTTCCCACGGTCGTTATCGCCGGCGCTGGGGCGGGTGAGGATGCCGTTGAGTTGGCCGAGTCATTCGGTTGGCCGCTGTTTGCCGAGCCTTCGTCGGGGTCTCGATTCGGAGCTAACGTGATCGTTGGCTACCGAGCGCTGCTCGAATCAGAGCTGGCCGAGCACATCGGTCGAGCGGTAGTTTTCGGCAAGCCAACCCTCAGCCGTGCGATAGTCGGCCTGCTCAAGAATCCGGATGTCGAAGTTGTTGTGATGAAGAACCGCAACTACGGGTTCTTCGATGTTTCTCGCCGCGCGGCTCACTTCTGCGACGAGCTTTCGGTCAGCGGCGAGCCGGACTTCGAGTGGCTTGAGCACTGGCGCGAGGCAGATCGAAACCTGGCCACCGAGGTCGATGCGCTCACATCATCCGACTCGGTCGCATATCGAGATTCCTCTGCCGGCGAAGAGAGCCTCACTAGGCGCGAAATTGTCGAGGCCGTTTGGCGGGCCACCAACGAGAGCGATCAGCTTTTGCTCGGCGCATCCCGAATGATTCGCGAAGCCGACCGTTGGGCGCCAGCCAAGCCGATTCGCGTGTTCAGCAATCGCGGCCTGGCCGGCATCGACGGAACCGTCGCGACCGCAACCGGCCTTGCCTTGGCCGAGCATCGGATCGAAGGTGAGTCCACGGGATTCACTCGAGCCCTGATCGGCGACCTAACCCTGCTTCACGATGCCGGTTCGCTGGCTTTTGACCGGGTCGGTGAGCCTCGGCTCAACCTGCAGTTGATTGTGATCAACGACAACGGCGGCACGATTTTTGAGGCTCTCGAGCCCGCGCAAACTTTAGAACCGCAGGTGTTCGAGCGCCTGTTCAAGACTCCGCAGAATGTCGATCTCTGGTCGCTCGCGCAGGCCTACGGTTGGGAATACGTGCAGGTCGAAAACGTGGGCGGGCTAGAGACTGTCATGGGTGCGTCGGGGCGCATCCTGATTGAAATCAAACTCTAGGCAAACGCGCTTCGAATCGGCGAGAACTTAAGTTCGGTTTCGGCCAACTCGGCTGCCGCATCGGATTCGGCGACGATGCCGCATCCCGCGAAGGCGCGCACGGAGGTCTGGCCATCGGCCTCGGTCAACTGCGCACCACGAAGCGCAATCGCCCACTCGCCATCGCCGTTGGCATCAATCCAACCCACCGGGCCGGCATAGCGCCCGCGATCGAAAGGCTCGAGTTCTTCGATTAGCTCGAGTGCCGTCTCGGTTGGGGTTCCGGCAACCGCCGCGGTCGGGTGCAGTACCGCCGCGATATCGAGCGAGGATGCGTCTTCGCGCAAAACTCCCTGCACGTCCGAGGCCAGGTGCCACAGGTTAGGCAGCGCGAGGCTGAAAGGTTTCTCGTCGGCACGCAGTTCGCTGCAGTACGGGCGAAGCGCATTCACGAGCGACTCAACCGCAAAAGCGTGCTCGCTGAGGTTCTTTGCCGAGCTTGCGAGAGCAGCACTGATGGCGCTGTCAATGCTCGGATCCGTGCCGCGTCCAGCGGTTCCGGCCAACACTCGCGCCGAGACTTCGCCGCGGTGCGCACGAACCAAGAGTTCGGGGGATGCGCCGAACATGCCATCCACCTGGTAGGTCCAGCAGTTGGGGAAGCGCGCGGCTAGTTTGGCGAGGGTCGGGTTCAAGTCGATTGAGCCGTGAGTCTCGGCGACGATGTCGCGAGCCAAGACAACCTTGCCCAGTTCGCCCGATTTGATTCGCGCAACTGCAGCCGTTACTGAATCGCAGAAGCCCTGCTCGGTTTGGAGTCCTTCGGCGAACCGAAGCTTGGTTGCGGATGCCTCCGAGCCCACCGCCGATGGTTTTGCAGGCTGGCTCCAAAAGTCGAGTTGCGAACTTGCTGACTCTTCTGCCGATTGGATGCGGGTAAGCCAGCTTCGGCTCGCGGTTCGAAACACCAGCACCTCGGGCACGATCAGCGTGCTCTCGAACGAGCTGTGGTCTGAGAATGCAATCGTGCCGAATGCCACTGGTCCTGAACCGGCAGCCTTGACCGCGTCGCTTACCTCGCAGTCTTCTAGCCAGGCCTGCCAGCCAGCCTTGAGTTCTTGCATGCGGTTGGCTCCGCGTGCGGTGATTCGCGCGGCTTCGCCGAAGCCAATCAACCCTTCACCGTTTCGCACAAAGATGAGTGCTTCGGCAGGCAAGTGCTGCGACCAATTCCAGTCGGCTGGCAGCGCAAGTTCGATGGTTTTCGCAGTGAACCTAGTCACACCGAAACACCTCTGCTCTGCTCTTTTTTGGCTCGAAAAACTAGTGGAATCAGCCTGAGTCTTTGCTGTGAAAACAACTTGCTGGCTGTTTGCCCAAAAAACCTAGACGCTAACCTGAACTTGCGTCCAGACAAATCCTACGTTGTCAACCAGATAGTAGATGAATCGATTCCAGAAAACCTCGAACCCAGTGGGTCGAGCGCTAATCGCATCCGCTCTATTCGGATTTCTCTTCGCCGCGTTCGCAATCGTGCTGCCTGTGCAGCCGGCTCAAGCGGCCACTCCGACACCTGGTGGTCAAGCGCCAATTAGTTTTCAGCCGGTGAAGCCGCACGATGAGCGCGATCACGGTGAAGAAGAAGATGGCGACGACGATGGCGATGAGCATGACGGCGAAGACCTGCATGACCACCCTGAACGTGACGGTTCGCTTCAGATTCCTCCGCTAGTAATCAAGCCCAAGCACGACGACCGAGACGGCGACGACGACTCACAGGGTTTTGTGGCTCCAGGCGTCGACCCCGCTAACCCGGGTGCGTCAGGTCTTGGTGGCCGCTACGAAGTCGGCCCGGTTGCCGGTGGCCCTGGTTATCCGCTCGGAGCAGCGGCGGGCACCCTGCCAGAAGACTTCGTCGAGTTTGCTCCAGACGGCGGGGCACCTGTGGGGCAGAATCCAATCGACATTCGCAACGTCAACTTCGATCAACCAACCCCGGCAGATGTCTTCATGCAGTCGGCGACTGTTGCTCTCGGAGCGATGGGTATCGGTGCTCTAGCTTTGGTCGGTGTGACAGCCTCACGCGGCAAGTTGGTTCGCCGACCCAAGACTGCCCGCCCGAGGAACTACGACTACACCTCGGCCGACTAGACCCGCCTGTTTCGAAGCAAGCAGCCACGGTTAGACTTGAACGGTGAGTAAAGCAGATCTGGCCAAGAAACCCGCTGAAGTAGCGGCGATGTTCGACGAGGTTGCTCCGACTTACGACCTCACCAACGATTTGCTCTCATTCGGACAAACCAAGCGCTGGCGCAAAATCGTTGCCCGGGCGGTTGACCCGCGTCGCGGGCAGCGCATCCTCGATCTGGCTGCCGGAACCGGTTCGTCATCCATCGCTTTTCTCAAGAATGGTGCGCACGTAGTCGCCAGCGATTTCTCTGAGGGGATGCTGGCCGTCGGCCGCAAGCGTCACCCAGAACTGGAGTTCGTCTTCGCCGATGCCACGAAGCTGCCCTTCAAGGCCGCTGAATTCAACGCCGTGACTATCTCATTCGGACTCCGCAACGTGGTTGATGTCGACAAAGCGCTCGCCGAAATGTACCGAGTCGTCAAGCCGGGTGGCCGCGTCGTAATCTGCGAGTTCAGCAAGGTCAAATTGCCTGTTCTGAAGCAGTTCTACGAGTTCTACCTAACGAAGCTGCTGCCTGCGTTCTCTCGCCTGGCCAGCAAAACTCCTGAGGCCTACAGCTACCTTGCCGAATCAATCGTGGCCTGGCCCGATCAGAAGCAGCTTGCCAAGCAGATTTCCAAGGCGGGCTTCAAGCGCATCGAGTATCGCAACCTGGTCTTCGGCGTTGTTGCCATTCACCGCGGTTTCAAGGATGCCGCCAAGTGAGCTCACGTCTTCCTAAGCAACTGCAGAAGCTTCAAGACCAGACGCTAGTCAAGGCACTAGAGGCCGGTCTCGATTTGGTCGAGGCCGAGCTCGAGGTGGCCGTAGCGAGCCATAATGCCCTGATTGACAGCGCGGCCCGCCACCTGCTCGAGGCCGGCGGCAAGCGCGTCCGACCAGTACTGGTTCTGCTAACGGCACAGCTTGGTGACCCAAAGCGTCCAGAGGTTATCGATGCTGCGGTCATTGCCGAACTGACCCACCTCGCCACCCTGTACCACGACGATGTCATGGATGATGCCCCAACCCGCAGGGGAGTGCCGACCACTCAGAAGGTCTATGGCAACTCGGTAGCAATCCTCACTGGAGACCTGCTACTAGCCCGTGCTTCGCAGATTGGCGTTGGCCTAGGCTCTGACTCGCTGCGCATGCAGGCCGAGACCTTCGAGCGCCTGTGCCTCGGCCAGCTTCACGAGACCATCGGCCCGCAAGACGGCGAAGACCCTATTCAGCACTACCTACAGGTGCTCGCAGACAAGACCGGTTCGCTCATCGCATCCAGCGCTGCTATGGGAGCCATTCACTCTGGCGCTCGCGTCGAGTACCACCAAGCTCTTATCAACTACGGAGAACGAGTCGGTGTTGCCTTCCAGCTGATTGATGACGTAATCGACATCAGCGAGAAGGGTCCGAGCGGCAAGACTCCGGGCACCGATTTGCGCGCCGGCGTTGACACCCTGCCCACCCTGCTGCTGCGCAAGGCCGCGGCAGATGGCGACCAGTCGGCCGTCGAGTTGGTGGCGCTAATTGACTCGGATTTGTCGGATGACGCAGTGCTCGCCGAAGCCGTAAGCAGACTTCGCAGCCACCCAGTGGCGGCCGAGGCTCAGCGCCAGGCCGAAAGTTGGGCTCAAGCGGCAATCGACGCGCTCGACCCGCTGCCCGAGGGTTCGGTCAAGCGTGCACTTATTCAGTTTGCGGATGCTGTAGTTAACCGCGACAATTAGGAACTTCGACAACATCGAGAGGCGTTCGGATGCGTGAATCAATCCACCTCAAGTCAGACGGAGTCTCGGTCATCTTTGACCTGAGCGCGAATACCCCGAACATCGTGCACTGGGGTCGAGCCGTCTCAGACTCAGATCTCGACGTAACCGCGATCCTCGAGCCTTCACCGCACTGCGACTTTGACGCCCCGCAGCTGATCGGCATTTGGCGCGAAAACGCTCGAGGCTACTTGGGCGAGCCAGCGCTGAAGGGGTCTCGTCCTGGTCGCGACTGGTCGCACAAGTTCGATTTGCGCGACGTGGCAGTAAGCGAAAACCGAGCTGTCTTCACCTCGATTGACCCTGAGGCCGAACTCGAGGTGACCGCCACCTTCGAACTCGATGCGCACGGCGTGCTCACCGCCCAGTACTCGGTTACGAATCTCGGACTAACCGACTTCAACGTCGAGGCGTTGACCGTGTTCTTGCCGATTCCCGACTACACCAGCGAGATTCTCGACTTCCACGGTCGCTGGATGAACGAGCGACAGCCGCAACGCCAGCCGATTCACGTTGGCCAGTGGGTGCGCGAGGGCCGCGAGGGCCGCACCGGTCACGACTACACGCTCGCCCAATTTGCACTGACTGCCACCAGCGGTTTCGAATCCGGCGAGGTCTGGGGTCTGAGCCTGGCCTGGTCTGGAAACAATCGCCACCTCGTCGAGCGCACTGCAATCGGTCGCACTTCTATGGCTGCGGCCGAATTGCTTCTGCCTAACGAGATGGTTCTGGCCAGCGGCGAAACCTACTCTGCGCCGGCAGTGGTTGCGGTTTACTCGAACGAGGGTGTTGATGGTGCGAGTGACCGACTTCACCGCAGGCAGCGCGCTCGTGCAACGCATCCCACCAACATTCGCCCACGCCCAATCACCCTGAATGTTTGGGAAGCCGTCTATTTCGACCACAACTACGACAAGTTGGCTGCGCTGGCCGAAGCCGCCGCAGAAATCGGAATTGAACGTTTCGTGCTCGATGATGGCTGGTTTGGCTCACGTCGTAACGACCAAGCCGGCCTCGGTGACTGGACCGTAAGCCCAGAGGTTTGGCCAGAGGGGCTCGGCAAGTTGATCGACAAGGTCAAGAGCTGCGGCATGGAATTCGGCCTCTGGTTCGAGGGTGAAATGGTCAACCCTAACAGCGACCTATACCGAGCCCACCCCGAATGGATCCTGCAGTCTGGCGGCCGTATCCCGCCCGAGGGGCGCTTCCAGCAAGTGCTGGATCTGGCGCATCCCGGTGCCTACGAGCATGTCTTCAATCAGGTGGATGCGATTCTCACCGAGTACGACATCGCCTACATCAAGTGGGATCACAACCGCGTGCTCACCGAGGCCTCTCACTTTGGCAAGGCCGCCGTGCGGTTGCAAGTTGAGGCGATTTATCGCATGTTTGACGAGCTCAAGGCGGCGCATCCCGGACTCGAAATCGAGAGCTGCTCTTCGGGTGGCGGCCGAATCGACCTGGGCATGATCGAGCACGCCGATCGTTTCTGGACCTCGGACAACAACGATGCCCTCGAACGCCAGAGCATTAACCGATACACCTCGATCGTGATTGCTCCCGAGCTGCTCGGAACCCACATAGGCCCGACCAAGGCGCACTCGACAGGGCGCACCCACAGCCACACCTTCAGGGCAACAACCGCGCTCTGGGGTCACGCCGGCATCGAGTGGGATCTGACCGAGGCAAGTGCCGAAGAGCGCGAACTGCTTCGCGGCTGGGCCGACTACTACAAGAGCAAGCGAGCGCTGTTGCACTCGGGCAAGACCGTTCGCGGTGACCAGACCGAGGCAAACTCGCTGGTGCACGGCGTCGTCGCGCACGACAGGTCCGAGGCGGTTTACATGTATGCCGCGCTGCGCCCGAGTGAGTTCAGTCGTCCGGCCAATATTCGACTGACCGGCCTCGAGCCTGACGCTATGTACGAGGTCAAACTTGTCGAACCCGTGGGCTCGGCCAATGCCATGCAGTTGCTGCCGCCCAAGTGGTATTCGGGAGTTCGCATGTCTGGCGCACTTTTGGCATCGATGGGTCTGCGCGCGCCGGTGCTGCGACCAGAGCAGGCCATGCTGCTCGAAGCCAAGCGCGTCTAGTTGATGTCAGCAGCCCCAGCGCCAACCCCGGCCGCGAGAATCCGTCGCGCCGAGCGATCGCTCGTGGTGATGTTCTTCACTCACGGGTTCATTCTCGCCACGATGATTCCGCGCATCCCTGAATTCATCGAACGCATCGGCGTCAACTTCGCGACCTGGGGTCTGATCATGGGTTTCGCGGGCCTTGGGTCGCTGCTCGGGCTAACCCAGACCACTCGGCTCGTGAACCGTTTCGGAACTAGAAACGTACTGCGATTCTCGAGTCTGGCTTTCCCGCTGGTAGCAGCGACTTTTCCTTGGATTCCGAGCGGTTGGGCCTGGTTTGCCGCCAACGTGCTGTTCATGTTCGTGGGCTCCTGTTTCAATATCGCGGTGAATGCCCAAGCGGTGTCGCTTCAAAAGCTGGTCGGCAAGGTCATCATCGGCCGCTACCACGCAAGCTGGAGCATCGGCGCAACCTCATCGGCGGCGCTCAGCGGCATCCTCGCTGGATTTATGCCACTCGAATTGCACTACAGCTTGATTCCGGCTCTGGTGCTGGCCAGCTTCTGGCTGGCCGGCCGTGACCTACTCACCCGCCAAGAAGAGCCCGCGAGCGAAACTAAGGCGAACCTGAAGCGCATCCCGTTCTTCAAGACGCCCAAGTATGTTTGGCTGCTGACCGCCGGCCTTTTCGCTGGCGTGTTCCCCGAGATCGTGATGGCAGACTGGAGCGCTGTCTTCGCCAAGACCACACTCAATTTGGATGCGACCCTAGGCGCGATTCCGTATGCCGTTTTCACGGGCGCGATGATTGTCGGAC
>JACCDL010728340.1_pt1 | contig 14381 bp, 10 predicted proteins | sample 7441931 | NCBI WGS metagenome assembly JACCDL01 (sample SAMN15323437, study PRJNA562643) | freshwater metagenome | isolation source: river surface water | place: USA:Blue River Watershed | collected 2017-08-16 | reverse complement strand
CGTCCTTGCCGACGAAGCTCGACTTGGTGAGATCCACGAAGCGATCGAGTGATGCATCGAACGGTGAGAAGCCGATCTCCAAGTCACCCTTCCAGCCGCGGTAGTTCTTGTCGAGGCGCAGGCTGTCAACGGCGTAGATGCCCATGTCGCGGATGCCGTGCGGTTCACCGGCGGCCCAAATCGACTTGTACAACTCGACCATCTGGTCGTTCGAAGCGTGGAGCTCCCAGCCGAGTTCACCGACGTAGTTGACGCGCAGTGCGAGCACCTTGCCGACTTTGGTGTCGATCAACTGATGGGTGAGCCACGGGAACGACGCATTGTCGAGGGACGTGGTCGTCACCTTCGAGAGCACTTCGCGCGACTTCGGACCGACGACGATGATCGAGCCGTAGTCCTTGGTGATGTTGCGGAGCGTGACCGAGCCATCGGTTGGCAACGCCATCTCGAGCACGTCGAGGTCGTGCCATTCCGAGCTCGCCGCACCGACGAGGTAGTACTCGTTGTCCGACATGTGGGCGACCGTGAACTCGCTCAGCACCTTGCCGTCGAGCAAGAGTGCGTAGACGAGGCCGAGGCGACCGACCTTCGGAAGCTTGGTGCACAACAGGTTGTCGAGATACGCGGTCGCACCAGGACCAGAGACCTGGATCTTGGTGAAGCCCGGCAGGTCGAGGACGGCGACGCCGTTTCGTGCGGCATGGCACTCTTCGGCGACGAGCTTGCGCCAACCCTGCTTGCGGAAGAACGACAACGTGTGATCGGTGACTTCGCCCTTCGGATCGAAGTAGGTGGGGCGCTCCCAACCACCGCGCGCACCGAACTGTGCGCCCTTGGACTTCAAGAGGTCGTAGAGCGGTGACATGTAGGACGGGCGACCGGCGGGACGCTCTTCGAAGGGGAATCCCATCGCGTATTCGTTCTGGTACACCTCGAGTGCCTTGTCGACGGTGTACTGCGTCGTTGCATATTCCTTGTAGCGACGACGATCGATCGACCACAGGTCGAACTCCGGTCGACCGTTCAAGATCCACTCGGCAATCGCCTTGCCGGCGCCACCACCCTGGGCGATGCCGAAGCTGAACGTGTTGCAATGCCAGAAGTTGCGCATGCCGCGCTCTGGTCCGAGGTACGGGTTGCCGTCTGGTGCGTAGGGGATCGGTCCGTTGACGACCTTGGCGATGCCGACGTCGCCGATCACCGGAACGCGCTCACCTGCATCGAGGATCTGCTTCTCGAGTCGCTCGATGTCGGCTGGCCACAACATGTTGGCGAACTGGTCGGGGATGCCGTCCAGCCACATCGCCGTCGACTGCCACTCGTATGGTCCGAGGATGAACGCCGAGCGTTCCTGACGCAGGTAGTAGCTCGTGTCGGGATCGCGCAGCAGCGGAAGTTTGTGCTCGCCGCGTGCTTCGAGTTCCGGGATCTCCTCGGTGATCAGGTACTGGTGCGACATCGTCATGATCGGCAGGTGGCGACCGATGAGCGCCATCACTTCGCCTGCGCGATAACCGGCCGCGTTGAGCACGATCTCGCACTCGATCTCGGCCTTGTCGGTCGTCACCGTCCACTCGTGGTTGGCGTGCTGCTTGAGTGCGGTGACGCGCTCGTTGCGTCGCACGCGCGAGCCCATCTTGCGCGCGGCTGCGGCCATCGCCGCGGTGATCTGCGACGGGTCGATGTCGCCGTCGAGCGGATCCCACAGTGCGCCGACGAGATCGTGCGTTTCGAGGAGCGGATAGCGGTCCTTCAATTCCTTGGGTGTCAGCACGTCGTATTCCATGCCATTCGCGCGCGCCATCGACGTCACGTGCTTGAACTCGGCCATGCGCTCGTTCGAGTGCGCGAGGCGAACCGAACCGGTGACGTGGTAGTTGATCGGATTTTCTGTGTCCTTGGCGAGTTCGCGATACAGCTCGGCCGAGTACTTCTGGACCTTCATGATGCTCCAGCTACCCGAGTACGTCGGCACGTTGCCGGCCGCATGCCAGGTGGAACCGGAGGAGAGCTCGTCGCGCTCGAGGAGCAGCACGTCCGTGCAGCCCATCTTGGCCAGGTGATAGAGGGCGCTCACGCCCGCGATGCCGCCACCAATGATCACGATTCGTGCGCGCTCGGCCATGACTTCCCCCGCTGTCTCAGCGACGCAGTCGTCGCTGGGTTGGAATTTTTGAGTGTGTGACATACTAAATCCCTGCTGAAAACGTGCCAAACCTGGGAAGAGGAAAACCATGGCCAACCTGCCAAGTAGCGCTCGCGTCGTCATCGTGGGCGGTGGGATCGTGGGTTGCAGCGTGGCCTACCACCTCGCCAAGCGCGGGGTGACCGATGTCGTCCTTCTCGAGCGCAAGCAGCTGACGTCGGGCACCACCTGGCACGCCGCGGGTCTCGTCGGACAGCTTCGCGCCACGAACAACCTCACCCGACTCGCGCAGTACACGACGAATCTGTTCGCAACCCTCGAGCAGGAGACGGGGCAGGCGACCGGATTCCAGCAGCGCGGCTCAGTATCGATCGCGCCGAACGAAGAGCGCTTCGAGGAACTGAAGCGCGGAGCCTCCACGGCGCGCGTGTTCGGACTCGAGGTCAACATCATCACCCCGCAGGACGTGAAGGATCTCGTCCCGCTCGCGAGAGTCGATGACCTCGTTGGTGGCGTGCATCTGCCGAACGACGGTGTGGTCAACCCGATTGACGTCACACAAGCACTGGCCAAAGGTGCGCGCTCGGCAGGCGTGAAGATTTTCGAAAACGTCAAGGTCGAGCGCATCCTCACGAAGGATGGCCGCGCGACGGGTGTGCAGACGGAGTTCGGAACGATCACTGCAGACGCGGTCGTCAACGCAGCGGGAATGTGGGCACGCGAACTCGGTGACCAAGTCGGTGCGACGGTTCCGCTGCACGCGGCCGAGCACTTCTACATCGTCACCGAAGGCGTCGAGGGCATCTCGCCATCGATGCCGGTGCTGCGCGATCCTGAGGGCTGCGGTTACTTCAAGGAAGATGCCGGCAAGTTGCTCGTTGGTTGGTTCGAGCCCGTTGCCAAGCCGTGGGGAATGAAGGGCATCTCGGAAGAGTTCTCCTTCACGTCGTTGCCGGAAGACTTCGAACACATCGCGCCGCTCGTCGAGAACGCGACGCACCGCATGCCGATCCTCGCCGAAACTGGCATTCGACTGTTCTTCAACGGACCCGAGTCGTTCACTCCAGACGATCGCTATCTGCTCGGTGAGCAGCCCGAAGTGAAGGGTCTGTACGTTGCCGCGGGCTTCAACTCGATCGGCATCCAATCGAGCGGTGGAGCCGGCAAGGTGCTCGCCGACTGGATCGTGGACGGCCGGCCACCGATGGACTTGTGGGACGTCGACGTGCGCCGCGTGATGCCGTTCCAGCGCAATCGCTCCTACTTGCACGACCGCACGGTCGAATCGCTCGGCTTGTTGTACGCAATGCACTGGCCGTTCCGTCAGCCAGAGACCGCTCGTGGCGTGCGTCGCTCGCCATTCCACGATCGACTCGCCGCCCGTGGGGCGTGCTTCGGTGAAGTTGCTGGTTGGGAGCGCACCAACTGGTTCGCACCCGAGGGCAAGAAGGCCGAGTACGAGTACACCTACGGGCGCCAGAACTGGTTCGAGTACTCCGCGGCCGAGCATCGTGCGACACGCGAGGGCGTGACGATGTTCGACCAGTCGTCGTTCGGCAAGTTCATGCTCGAGGGGCCGGATGCCGAGCGCATCATCAACCAGGTCTCGGCGAACGACATGTCGGTGGCCAATGGCAAGATCGTCTACACCCAGTGGTTGAACGAGCGGGGTGGCATCGAAGCCGACCTCACCGTGCTGCGGGTCGCGAGCGACAAGTACCTCGTCGTCACGGCTGCCGCCACGCAGGTGCGTGACTACATGTGGCTGAAGGATCACATCGGCGAAAACGATCGTGCAGTGTTGACCGACGTCTCGTCAGGACACGCGGTGCTGTCGATCATGGGACCGAAGTCGCGCGACCTCTTGCAGTCGCTCACGTGGAACGATCTGTCCAACGAGGCATTCCCGTTCGGCACGTCGCAAACGATCGACCTTGGTTATGCACGTGTTCGCGCGAACCGCATCACCTTCGTCGGTGAACTCGGTTGGGAGCTCTACATCCCGACGGAGTTCGCCACGGGTGTGTTCGACGTGATCGTCGAGGCGGGCAAGAAGTTCGGTCTCAAGCACGCCGGTTATCACGCACTCAATTCACTGCGCATGGAGAAGGGTTACCGCCACTGGGGTCACGACGTGTCCCCGGACGACACGCCGATCGAGGCCGGACTGGGCTTCGTCGTCGCCTTCGACAAGCCGGGCGGGTTCATCGGGCGCGAGGCACTGCTCGAGCAGAAGAAGAACGGCGTCAAGAAGCGACTCGTGCAGTTCGCACTCACCGACTCGAGCAAGTTGCTGTATCACAACGAGCCGATCTATCGAAACGGTGAGATCGTCGGTCACATCACGTCGGGGATGTACGGACACGCGATCGACAAGTCGATCGGTATGGGCTATGTCGAGAACCACCACGGGCTCGTCGACAAGGCGTTCGTGGATTCCGGCACCTACGAAATCGAGGTGGCGGGTGAGCGGGTCGGGGCCACGGCCCAACTCCAGCCGTTCTACGACCCGAAATCCGAGCGCGTCAAGGCATAAGCCCGGCGTCGCACCTACAGTTACAGCCGACAGGAACCAATCCCGAGGGGGATCAATGAGCTCAGAACAGCAGAATGCACGTCGTGGAGGCCGCGCCGCCCGCAACGCGTTGCGCGCCGCACCGTTGTCGGACGACATCAAGCCAGTTCGCCCGGGAATGCCGAGCGGTCGCTACAAGGTGCTCACCGATGCCGAAGTGCTGAAGATCCACGAAGCGGCGCTCAACGTTCTCGAAAACATCGGCCTTGCCGATCCGATCCAGTCCACACTGGACTACTTGCTCCCCAAGGGTTGCAAGCTCGACTCGAACGGGCGTCTGTTGTTCCCGCGTTCGTTGATCGAAGACACGATCGCGATGGCCGGTCGTAATTTCCCGCTGTACGCACAGGACCCGAAGTACGACATGGAGCCTTGGGGCACCAACACGTACTTCGGCACTGCCGGTGCGGCCGTGTACATCGCCGATCCAGAGACCGGCGATTACCGCGAGTCGACCGCCCAAGATGCATACGACATCGCGCGCCTCGTCGACCGCATGGAGCATTTGCACTTCTACCAGCGCGCAGTCGTTCCGCGCGACATTCCCGAAGCAGCAGCGATGGACATCAACACGTGCTACCTGAGCGTGAGTGGAACCACCAAGCACGTCGGCACCTCGTGGGTGCATCCCGACCATCTCGTCGCATCATTGAAGATGTTGCATGAGATCGCTGGTGGCGAGGACAAGTGGCGCGCACGACCCTTCGTGTCGCAGTCGAATTGCTTCGTCGTGCCACCGCTCAAGTTCGCAAGCGATGCGTGCAAGTGTCTCGAGGTTGCAGTGCTTGCGGGTATGCCCGTGCTGCTCCTCTCGGCTGGCCAGGCCGGCGCAACCGCACCTGCGGCAATCGCCGGTGCGCTAGTCCAGCAGGTCGCAGAATGCCTCGCCGGACTCGCATACGTGAATGCGATCGTCCCTGGCGCTCCTGCAATCTTCGGTCTGTGGTGCTTCGTGTCCGACCTGCGCTCTGGCGCAATGTCGGGTGGTAGCCCCGAGCAGGTGCTCCTGTCGGCGGCAAGCGCGCAGATGGCGCACTTCTACAACCTGACCGGCGGAACTTCGTCGGGCATCAGCGACGCGAAGTTCCCCGATGCGCAGTCCGGATCCGAAAAGGGCATCAACCATGCACTCGTCGGTAACGCCGGCATGAACCTCATCTACGAGGCAGCCGGCATGCACGGCAGTCTCCTCGGCTACTCACTCGAAGGTGTGGTGCTCGACAACGACACCATCGGTTCGGTGCAGCGCACGATTCGTGGCATCCAGGTGACCGACGAATCGCTCTCCATCGAGACGATGCGCGCGCAGTGCATCGACGGACCTGGCCACTACCTCGGGGCCGAACAGACGCTGCGCATCATGCAGAGCGAATACCTGTACCCGGCCGTCGGCGACCGACTGAGCTCCAAGGAATGGAAGGAAGTCGGTAGTCCAAAGATCAACGACGTCGCCCGCAAGAAGGTGAAGGAAATCTTGGACAGCCACTACCCGGATCACATCCCAGAGAGCGTGGACGCCAACATCCGTACCTACCTCGACATCCGTCTCGCACGCGAGAACATGGTGCATCCGAACAAGATGGTGAGTGCGTAGGTTCACGTCATGTCGCGCGTACAACTTGCCCTCAACGTCTCGAATCTCGAACAAGCAATCGACTTCTATTCCAAGTTGTTCGGTGTCGGTCCAGCCAAGGTGCGCGAGGGCTACGCGAATTTCGCCATCGCCGAGCCACCGCTCAAGTTGGTGTTGATCGAAGGTAGTGGTGCGCCGGGAACGATGAATCACCTCGGTGTCGAAGTCGAGTCGACCGATGCCGTCGCCCAAGCGACTCAGCGACTTTCGAATGAGGGACTCGAGACGAAACTCGAAGAAGAGACCACCTGTTGCTTCGCTGTGCAGGACAAGGTGTGGGTGAACGGACCCGACGGTGAACCGTGGGAGGTCTACACCGTCTTGTCGGACGCCAACGTGATGAAGCTCATTCCCGTTGCCGGCTCCGACTCTGGTTCGGTCTGCTGCCAGTAGCCTGATTTTTCGTTCGGCGAAAGGTTTCGGGGAATGGCAAACGCGTGGTTCGAGACGGTGGCGGAGGCCCAGCGCCGCGCCCAGCGCCGACTGCCTGCATCTGTCTACGGGGCCTTGATCGCCGGTAGCGAAAAAGGTCTGTCGATGCGCGACAACCTCGACTCGTTCGACCAGCTCGGCTTTGCCCCACACGTCGCGGGCAACAAGGCATCACGCGGCATGGACACCACGGTGATGGGGCAACAGTTGTCGATGCCCGTCATCATTTCGCCCACCGGTGTGCAGGCCGTGCACCCACAGGGGGAACTCGCCGTCGCACGCGCGGCTGCCAACCGCGGGATTCCGATGGGACTGAGCTCGTTCGCGAGCAAGTCGGTCGAGGAGGTTGCTCAGGCCAACGCATCGACGTTCTTCCAGATCTATTGGTCTGGCGATCGCGACACGCTCGCACAGCGAGTCGAGCGGGCTCGCAACGCTGGAGCCAAGGGCATCATCGTCACGCTCGACTGGTCGTTCTCGAACGGTCGCGACTGGGGCTCGCCGTGGATCCCCGAGAAGATCAACCTGAAGGCAGCATTCAAACTTGCACCCGAGGTGCTGGCGCGACCGGCATGGTTGTGGTCGTTCGCCAAGACCGGCCGACTCCCAGATCTGACGGCGCCGAACATGGCCAAGCCGGGCGAGAAAGCACCGACGTTCTTCGGTGCGTACTTCGAGTGGATGCAGACGCCATTGCCCTCGTGGGAGGACATTGCGTGGTTGCGCAGCCAGTGGAACGGTCCGTTCATGGTCAAGGGCGTGAGCCGCATCGATGATGCAAAGCGCGTCGTCGATCTCGGCGCAACCGCGCTCTCGGTTTCGAACCACGGTGGCAACAACTTGGATGGCACACCCGCTCCGATCCGCGCACTCCCCGCAATCGTCGATGCGGTTGGATCCCAGATCGAAGTCGTCCTCGATGGAGGAGTGCGTCGAGGAAGTGACGTGGTCAAGGCACTCGCGCTCGGTGCACGTGCCGTGATGATCGGGCGCGCCTACTTGTGGGGACTTGCCGCCAACGGTCAAGCAGGCGTAGAGAACGTCCTCGACATCTTGCGCGGTGGCATCGACTCCGCGTTGCTCGGTCTCGGCAAGGGCCACGTGAACGAACTCACCCGTGATGACGTCGTTGCCCCCGAGGGCTTCTACCGTCGCCTCGGTGCCTGATGCCCACGCCGTCGTTCGCTGATCAATCTCCAGCCCGAAGGCGAGTGCTCCACGCAAATTGGGAGATACTGCGCGATGCGATACCAACTGCGGCGGTTGGAAGGAAGTACGACATCGATTGCCTCCATGTCGATGGAGTGGTGGTAGCCGGCCTGAAGGGATTCGCCAAACACAACTCGTACTTTCCGTTCAGCGGGGGTGTGTTGCAGCACGTCAAGGGTTTGCCAAAGGGCTACTCGACGACACAGGGTGCTCTGCGGTTCCCGTCCGATGGCATTCTCGATGTTTCTCTCGTGAAGCGTCTTGTGCGTCTTCGCCTCGCCGAGATGGCGAAGGTCAAGAGTGGAAAGCGAGTCGTCACGTTTCCAGACGGTTCGCTGAAAGCCGTCGGTGCGATGAGGAAGGGTCAGCTCCACGGACCGTGGAAGTGGTTTCGGCAGGACGGCTCGCTCATGCGGATCGGCTCGTTTCGCGACGGTGTACAAAGTGGAACTTGGGTCACGTATGACCGGTCGGGTCGGGTTGTGACAACGAAGGTCGTCAAGCGCCAAGTTTCTCGTTGATCAGCCTCACCAGCCCTTGAGGATCTCCCTCTGCCGCTTCGATCTCGCTTGGTGAGAGGAGTGGGCTGACGATTCCCTGCCTGCGTACGACGACCGTGGGAAGTGAACCTTGCGCAACGCGGCGGACGTCCTCTGGCATGTCATTTCGGTGGTAAGTGACGAAGGGGAGAGGAAGTTCGGCTTTGCAGTCCCGCCATGAAGCCTTTTCGCTGACCAAGCCATGGGTGACGTCACAAAGCGAACAGTGCCGGCGCCCGAGGCGGGCACCGATCCAGTAGGACACTTCTCCTACCAGAGTGCCATCGGCGTCGTAGACCCCGATGAGTTCATCGCTGTTCGTGATCACGTGTTGAGTGTTACCGAGAATTCACCGAACTTCAACTTGAACGCCAACCACGGGTCAATTCCATGTCACCTCGTTGGTTTATCTTTCGCTCACCATCACAAGGAGACACCAATGGAAATGGACGATACGTTCAGCAATCACTCGGATAACCGCACGTTTGAAGACGTGCTCTCGGCCCACATGTCGCGTCGCAGCGTCATTGTCGGTGGCCTCGCCACTGCAGCCCTCACCTTCTTCGGCGGGTCTGCGGTCCGCGCCGCAACCCCGAAGGGTCAGATCGAGGCAGCGACTCGCCGCGTAGCGAAGAACCCAAAGATTGCCTTCACCTCGATTCCTCTGCAGTCAAGCCCAATGCCGACAATTGCTCCCGAGTACACCTACACGGTGCTCGCCCCCTGGCGGGAGAAGTTGGATGGCAGTGGCAAGTCGTATCCAATCGCTGGATTCACTGCAGAACAGCAAGAGAACTCGGTCGGCATCGGGCATGACGGCATGTGGTACTTCGGTGACGAAAAGTCCGGTCTCTTGTGCGTGAACCATGAGTACGGCACCACGCAGCACATCATGGGCAAATCCGTTCCGCAGTCCCTCGAAGAAGTTCGCCTCTCGCAGGCTGCACACGGAATGTCAGTCATCAAGATTGAGAAGGCCGCCAAGGGTTGGAAGATTGCCAAGAGCGACAAGAATCGTCGCATCCACGTCAACACCCCGATGGTGTTCACCGGACCAGCCGCTAAGAGTGACCTGCTGAAGAATGCCGCAGGCAACCCGGTCCAGGGAACCTTGAACAACTGCGCTAACGGCTACACCCCGTGGGGAACGTACTTGACCTGCGAGGAAAACTTCAATGGCTATTTCGGTTCGACGAGCTCGACCTGGAAGGCGTCAGCTGATCAGGCGCGCTACGGATTCTCGGCAAACGGATTCGGTTACGACTGGCACAAGTTCGACGCGCGATTCGATCTCTCCAACGCCAACTATGCCAACGAGATGAACCGCTTCGGCTGGGTCGTTGAAGTAGATCCAAACGATCCAAAGTCCAAGCCGGCAAAGCGGACTGCGCTCGGTCGCGTCAAGCACGAAGGCGCAGAGGTCATCGAGGGCAAGAACGGTCGTGCCGTGGTCTACATGGGCGATGATGAGCGCTTTGACTACGTCTACAAGTTCGTCTCCAAGCTGCCGTGGAAGAAGGCAGTTGCTGCAGGCAAGAGCCCACTCGATGAGGGAACCCTCTACGTCGCTAAGTTCAACGAGGACGGAACCGGCAATTGGTTGGAACTCAGCACGGCAAATCCCGCACTCGCTGGTTGGACGTTGGACAAGATCCTCGTCAACACCCGTCTTGCTGCGGATCTCGCAGGTGCGACCAAGATGGACCGCCCGGAGTGGATCACCACTGCCGCAGACGGCTATCAGTACGTCACTCTGACGAACAACACCCAGCGCGGCACTACTGGCCGTGCGGGAGTCGACAAGGCAAATCCGACAGCCGTCAATACATACGGTCACATCGTTCGATGGTTGGACAGTGACAAGAACGTCGGCACCACCTTCACGTGGGAGATCTTCGCGCTTGCCAAGGACGTCGCAGATGCAGGTGGCCAGATGTTCGGCTCGCCGGACGGCATCTGGGCCGACAAAGACGGTCGAATTTTCGTTCAGACGGATGGTGAGCAGCCGGGTAAGCACAATGACCAGCTGCTCGTCGCCAATGCAGCAACGCGTCAGTTCTCGCGCCTCTTCACCGGAGTGAAGGGTTGCGAAGTGACTGGAGTTGCGGTGACACCAAGCCAGAAGACGATGTTCGTCAACTTGCAGCACCCTGGCGACGGCGATCCCCGTCTCTCGAACTTCCCGGCACCGTACACGGGTGTCGGTGGTCCAGTTCCGCGCGACTGCACCATCGTCATCACCCGCAAGAACGGCGGAGTTGTTGGCACCTGATAGGTAGGTATTGCTTCAGGGCGGACCCCTCTCTGCCCTGGAACGGTGTCAATGAAAGGGTCCCAGCTCAGGCTGGGGCCCTTTCGTATTTCCACCTATTTGGCTCGACAAATTTGTCTCAGTAATTATTGAGACAACTAGACTGTGATCGTGAGTACTTCGCAGGAGTCCGCTGCCAGGTTCGCTGCGCTCGGAGACGTCGTGCGTCTCGAGCTCGTCAAGTTCATCCAGACCTCTGATCGCACGGTGAACGAACTGCGTGAGTACCTAGAAGTCGGGTCATCGCTCTTGGCCCATCATCTTCAAGTTCTCGAGGACGTCGGTCTCATCGAGCGGAGAAAGTCAGCTGCAGATGGTCGAAAGCGTTTTGTCTCACTTCGCCATGAGAACCTGCCACATTTGGATCGCGTCAATGTCGGGCGGGACATTATTTTTGTTTGCACTGAGAACATTGCTCGCTCTCAGCTTGCCCGAGAAATTTGGCGACAGAAAACGGGTCTTCGCGCACGAAGCGCTGGCACCAAACCCGGCAAGGCCGTTCACCCACTTGCAATCCGTGCTGCGAAGCGCCACGGTCTTGCTATCGAAGACTCTTCACCACGCATGGTTCCGGCGAATCTCAGTTACTCGACGGTAGTCATCACTGTCTGTGACGCTGCATTCGAGGAACTCGGACGAGATCGTGTGCAGACACATTGGTCGATACCTGACCCTGTGTCCATTGGAACAGATCGGGCATTCGATCAAGTGATTGAAGAACTTCGAGACCGAATTTCACACCTGAAAGGAAACACACAATGAACCAATCACCGAACTACGTATTGAATGCGGCAGCCAACGAGATCATCGAGGAGTCCGTTCGAGAACTCGCTCGAAAGTTTGCGGGCATTTTCGACGAGGGCGACATTAGGCCCATCGTCGTTGAGTCGTATGCGAGCTTTGAAGATGCGAAGGTCCGAACGTTTGTTCCCGTCTTCACCACTCGGTATGCGGGAGACCGACTTACCGCTATGGCAAAGATCCAGGGCAAGATGCGCTCGACTTTGCCGTCAGTGTTGTTCGTCTGCGTCCACAACGCTGGTCGGTCTCAGATGGCTGCGGGGTTCGTACGCCACATGGCGAAGGGCCGAGTCGAGGTGTATTCGGGTGGCTCTGACCCGGGCAAGGAAGTGAATATGGCGGCGATCGAGGCGATGCGTGAGGTTGGCGTCGACATTTCGAACGAGTTTCCGAAGCCGTTTGCAACGGAAATTGTTCAAGCCGCCGACGTCGTCATCACCATGGGTTGCGGCGACACGTGTCCGATCTTCCCCGGTAAGCGCTATGAGGATTGGGTGCTCAACGATCCCGCCGGCCTCGGAGTTGAGGCGGTGCGCCCGATCCGCGACGAGATCCGTCGACGTGTGGTCGAATTGTTGAACGACCTCGGAGTGGAGACCAAGTGAGCCTGACGCGACGACTCGGTGCGGAAGCACTCGGAACCTGTCTGCTCATCATTTCCGTCGTCGGCTCGGGGATCATGGCCACCAAGCTCACCGACGACGTTGCGGTTCAGCTGCTCGCGAATGCTGGCGCCACAGTCGGTGCATTGATCGCTCTCATCTTGATGTTCGGACCAATCTCAGGTGCTCACTTCAATCCAGTGGTGACTGCCGCAACGTGCTACTTCGATGCCCGACCGTGGCGCGAACTCGCGCCATATGCGGTTGCTCAGACGATCGGCGGCATCATCGGCGCGGCAATCGCCAACATGATGTTCGATCTCGACGTTCTCGGGCCATCGACGAAAATCCGAGAGGGCGGTGGAATCTGGTTGGGTGAAGTCGTTGCCACCGTTGGTCTCCTTCTCGTCATCTTCCTGATCGCCCGAGGACCACGACCGGATGCGGTGCCGATGGCAGTGGGCGTGTGGATCGGTGGTGCCTACTGGTTCACCTCGTCGACGTCACTTGCGAACCCCGCGGTGTCGATTGCCCGAAGCTTCAGCGAGTCTTTCGCAGGAATTGCTCCTGAGTCGGTACCCATGTTCATCGTGATGCAGGTGATCGGGCTCGTCGTCGGCGCGGCGATCCTGCTGGTGTTCATCCCGCGGGAGCGCTAGCCGAACCGTCGCGGACGACACCTTCGGTACATCACAGAAAATCTTCCTGCATGGCATCTACACGGCGTTTGTGCCGTGCCTAATGTAAGTGAAATGTCTTGGCTCTCTGAACCCACCGCATGGACCGCACTTGCGGCATTGCTCACACTCGAGATCGTTCTCGGCGTCGACAACGTGATCTTCATCTCGATCCTTGCGTCCAAACTTCCCGCCGAGCAACAGGCCCGTGCGAGGAGGGTTGGATTGCTCGCTGCGGGCGGCATGCGATTGGTGTTGTTGCTCGCAGTTGGCTGGATTATCACCCTGAAGCGTGAACTCTTCGCAATCGGAGATCTTGGATTCAGCGGCAAGGAACTGATTTTGCTCGCAGGGGGGTTGTTTCTCATCTTCAAGGCGACGAAGGAGATTCACCACAAACTTGAAGGAGAATCCGAGCACGCGTCAACGCGTAGCGCGCCAACTTTTGCTGCCGTGGTCGCTCAGGTGCTGATTCTTGACATCGTGTTCTCAATTGACTCGGTCATCACGGCAGTGGGGATGACCACGTACGTGCCGGTGATGGTGATCGCGATCGTGGCGGCAGTCATCGTGATGCTGGTTGCCTCGGGCCCGATTTACCGATTCGTCAATAGGCATCCGTCGGTCAAGGTGCTTGCACTCGCGTTCTTGCTCCTGATCGGAATGACATTGATCGCCGAGGGATTCGGTCAGAAGATCCCGAAGGGTTACGTGTACGCGAGCATGGCGTTCTCGGTGTTCGTGGAACTGTTGAATATCGGAGCTCGTCGAAAGTCCAAGAACCAACCGGTGAAATTGCACGAGAAGATCAAGGAAGTCCAGTAGCCTGTCAGGTCGAAGGGGAGTATCCCCGCAGGTTCGCCTGCGAATCGAGGTCGTCAGTACGGCACACGCCCGGCCCGATGTAAAGGGAGAGAGCTTCGGAAGAAAATAGGTAATTCCGAAGGAGCCCCCATGTCCAAAGTTGTCTCTCTGTCCGTCGCCGAAGAGATTCGCGCACATGCACACGCACGTCCATTCTCGGAGGTTGCCGAAGAGCTCCAAGTTGATGTGAGCACGGGACTTTCCTCGAATGACGCTTCAGTAAGGCTCGAGAGCTACGGATTGAATCAACTTGCGGAGGCGAAGCGTCGCCCCGCATTGTTGCGTTTTCTCGACCAATGCCGTGACGTGCTGATCCTCATCCTCCTCGGTGCCGCCGTCGTCAGCTTTGTCGTCTCGCGAGAGCTGAAGACTCCGCTCGTCGTGCTGGTGGTGGTGCTCTTGAACTCGTTCATCGGGTTCATCCAAGAGCAGCGAGCTGATGCCTCATTGAATGCCTTGAAGAAGATGCTTGCTTCGAACACGAGGGTCCGTCGCGATGGGAAGACGCTGTCGGTTCCTTCTGGGGAGGTCGTGCCAGGTGATGTCGTCCTCGTCGAGGCCGGGGATCGCGTACCGGCTGACGGCAGGATCG
>JACCDL011123756.1_pt1 | contig 14390 bp, 10 predicted proteins | sample 7441931 | NCBI WGS metagenome assembly JACCDL01 (sample SAMN15323437, study PRJNA562643) | freshwater metagenome | isolation source: river surface water | place: USA:Blue River Watershed | collected 2017-08-16 | reverse complement strand
CGGCTGGTATGAGGATTCCGGACTCACTCGAAAGAGTGCGGATGGAGGGGCATCACATCAACCCCACGCATCTCGCACAATGTATGCCAAGTGGACTCAGAACTCACTAGTTGGCATTAATCCTGCACACCTAAACACGCTCTCTACAACGACGGTGACTGGCGCACACACTTGGTCAGGTGACCACGCGCTTTCTGGAACGGGTGCCGCGCTGAATATCCCGAGCGGGGCCCTGGATGCTGGCACAGTCGTTAATGTCTCATTTGTTGATGACTTAACTCGTCCTAAGAGTTTGATCGATAACGACTTTGCCTATTACACGTCAGTGGTCGTCCACTGGCTCAAGGGCTCTGGTGACAGTGCAACAGTTCCAAACACCGCAGCTGGAAAAGAAATCACCCTGACTCTTACCAACCCAAACATCAAAGTTGGTTCGAAGGTGTTCATGATTGTTAACGGTGTCGCCACTGAAGTTGCAACTGCAACACAAGATGGTCAAGTAACTGTCAGCATGAGTGAAGACCCAGAATTTGTTATCGCTGCAACCAAACCTGATGCTCCAACCAACGTTTCGGCCATGGGAGGAAACACGCAGGCAACTGTCAGTTGGACCGCAGCTGGTTCTGGTGGATCAGCAATAACTGGTTACACGGTTACAGCATCTGGCGGAGGCGGCACCTGCACGACCACCGGAGCGACTTCATGTGTTGTGACCGGTCTGACAAATGGCGTTGCCTACACATTCACTGTCACCGCAACCAACGCTATAGGCACATCGGTTGCAAGTTCGGCCTCAGCCTCAGTCACGCCTGCTCTGGTTACCTACACAGTCACTTTTGATTCCAACGGCGGCACTTCGGTAAGCACTGGAACCTTTGCATCAGGTGGAACGGTTTCGGCACCAACAGCTCCAACCAAGCAGAACTTCAATTTCGCTGGCTGGAGCACAATCTTGAATGATGCAACAACCGCTGTGAATTTCCCCTACGCGCCCGGCGTGACTCAAAACATCACTCTCTATGCCCTATGGACTGCCGTAACAAGTGGAAATTCAGGCGGTTCCTCTAGTGGCGGAGGCTCCTCCGGAGGTAACTCTTCGGGAAGTGGCCCAACTGCGCCTGAACCAGTTGAGAAGCCCCAGATTGCGACAGTTTCCGAGGTGGTGCTCCCGGCAAATACCGTTCGCCAAATAGCGCTCCCCGGCGAGAATCTTGATCTTGTCAAGTGGGTGAAGGTAGACGGGAAATTGGTATCGCTTCTTCGGAAGAAGGATAAGCAACTGGTGATGAAACTCCCGAGGCTCGCAGCTGGCAAATACTCGCTAGAGATTAACTACGGTGGATCAATCACCACCAAGAGCTTCCTTAACATTCAGCCCGAACCTTTGGAGAAGGTAAATGCGGGATCTTTCAATGGGTATGTGGCGATATTTGCCAGAGGTTACGAAGGACAGCGCTTGTCAGCGAAGATCGGTGATGAGTGGCTCACACTCGACAAGATTCCCGCAGATTTTTCTCGAATTACAAGCAAGACGGGAATTGGCGTTGAATTAAATATAAAGATTTATGTAAACAGAAAACTCGTAGAAACCGTTTATCTACTTACGCACTAGCTTTCGGCTCTGAAGAACAGCCATGGCGGCATTATGCCCTGCTATTCCACTAACCGCCCCACCTCTTCTCGCGGTAGAGCCACAGTAGAAAATATTTTGAAAACCAGAATCAACACCCCATTGTTCTTCAATAGTCTCCGCTGTAGCGTTTTCAAGAAATGGCCACGATAGAGATGCGTGAAAAATGTTTCCGCCGGGAAGACCTAACGCGTCTTCCAAGTCCTGGGTAGTTTTAGTCTCAATGCAAGGCTTTCCATTTCCATCCAAGACCAGCAATTCTTGAATGGGTTCGGCGAGGACTGAGTTGAGTGAATCAATAACCGCTCTTTCTAGCGCGCCTCGCATCTCATTGTTGTCACGTCCCTCAAGCAGTGAGTGCGGAGTATGGAGCGCAAATACTGTTAGGGTCTGCACCCCTGCGTTTTTCAGTTCTTGAGACAAAATGCTTGGATCCGTGAGTGAGTGGCAATAGATCTCGCAGGGTAGTGGCGAAGGAATCTCTCCTGCTGAAGCTTGCGCAAATGCGGCCTCGAGTTGCGAGTAGTTCTCGTTGATGTGGAATGTTCCGCCAAAGGCAGCTAGAGAGTCCTCTCCTGACTTAAGTTTCGGGAGGCGTTTGAGAAGCATGTTCACCTTCACCTGTGCACCTTGGATTTTCTGCTTAAAGGTTTGACCCAAAAGATCATGCAATTTTGGGGCAGCGAGGTTGGCGAGGATGAAACTGCCTTTCACAGTTTTTAGGTTTCCCCCCTGGCGATAGGTGACAACTCGGTCCTGCGATATTTCAAGGACTTCGGCCTCGGTTTGGAGCTCTGCACCAAAGCGTTGAGCCGCCTCTCGCATAGAGCTTGTGACACTTCCCATGCCACCAACCGGGATGTTCCAATCCCCGGTCTCATTCCCAATTACGTGATACAAGAAGCACTTGTTGCTCGCGAGGGTCACGTCGTCGTTAGGGGCGAAGGTGCCAATCAAGGCATCCGTCATCACAACACCACGGACTAAGTCTGATTCAAAATACTTCTCTATGGTTTTGCCAATTGGTTGGGCGAAGAATTCTTGCCACAACTCTTCCCCAAGTAACTCCCTTACCTCCTCTTGACTCTTGAGCGGCTGCATGACTGTTGGAAACAGTTTTTTAGCAATGACCTCGGTCTTGGGGTAAAAGTCATTCCAACTATCGAAGTCAGCCTCAGCACCTAAGTCGGCAAATGAACGCCTGGTGGCCTGTTGGTCGAGCTTGTCGATGAGCAATCCCTTATCACCGAAAGGATCTGGGGTGAAAGATGAGTAACGCCTTGGAGCTAATTCAACCTCAAGACCGAGGTCCTCGATGATTTGCTTTGGCAGAAGGCTCACTAGGTACGAATAGCGAGAGAGTTTGGCATCAATGCCTTCGAAGGCTCTTGTTGAAATTGCAGCCCCACCGAGAACATCAAGTTTCTCGAGAAGTTTGACCCTAAGGCCGGCCTTGGCAAGATAAGCGGCTGAAACCAAACCGTTGTGGCCACCGCCAACGATGACGACATCTACTTCTTCGGAGTGCATGCACTCAGTTTAGAAGTGAACTAGTTGGAACCCGAATCGTTCCATTCACCAGTGGTGAGGTAGCTGACCTTGGAAGAAATGTCCACTACGTGGTCTGCGAATCTTTCGTGGTAACGAGAAGCGAGGGTCACGTCCACGGTGTACATCGCATTTTCCTTCCAGGAAGGTGCGAGTACTACATCAAAGACGTGTCTGTGCAGCTCGTCCACTCGCTGATCTTCGGCCTGGATTGCTCGGGCCTGATCAACGTTGGTGTTTTTCAGCACATCTGCAAGTTTCTTCCCAAGCTGGACATCGAGTCGACCCATCTCTTCAAAGGTTGACCGAAGCGCTGCTGGGACAGCGGCGTCTGGGTAACGGTAGCGAGCAATTGCCGCGATGTGGCCGGCCAGTGCAGCCATGCGCTCCAGCGCAGCTGACATTCGAAGGGCCGAGACCAAGACTCTAAGGTCTCTCGCGACAGGCGACTGGGTTGAGAGCACGCGGATTACCAGCTCATCAAGGGCCAGTGCCTTTTCGTGCACGGTATCTGCCAGGGCAAGTGCCTGGTCCGCCAGGTCAGTCTTGGATTCCAAAAATGCTTTAGAGGCATCCGACATGATCTGAGTCGCCGATTCGGCCATCTCGACCAGTCTCTCCTGAACCTCAGTCAGCTCTTGCTGGAATATATCGCGCATGCCAAGACCTCTCTCGCTATCACCCGAGGGTTCCAGCGCTAGGTAAACAAATTTGAAACAAGCGCTGAAATTCGCGGGAATACTTGAATTTTAGGTGTCTTACCACCCAATTCGGTCGTGGCCATTCACCTAGTCTTTAGACGTGGATTTAGCTGAGTCAATCGCGCTTGGGCTGGTCGCCCTGCTGGCCTTCGGGCTTGGCGCCGCGCTGACCGCGGTATTGCTTCAGCAGAAACGCTCTCGGGAGTTTGAGAACCTAATCCCCTCGGCTATCGCTTTGGCACTCCCTGGGCTGGGTCACGCTGCTTTGATTGTGGATTCTGCCGATCGCTTCCTGCAGTACAACGACCAGGCCAAGGCATTGGGACTAATTCCAAACGGAAAGCTCACAAATAAGAAGCTTCGGTCTTTGGGTATGAAGGCTAGGGCGGAAAAGCCAGGCACCAAACCCAAGACTCGGCATATGACCTGGCAGCACGGCAAAAACGAGTACGAGATTCAAATTCAGGCCCTTCACCTTGGCAGAGGACAAGTGCTGATTCTCGCTGAGGACATGACTGCTGCAATCAAGCTTGATCAAACCAGGCGCGACTTTGTCGCAAACATTTCCCACGAACTTAAGACCCCAATCGGTTCTATTTCACTCCTGGTCGAAGCTATCCAGGCGGCCATTGATGAACCAGCACAGTTGAAGAAATTCCTTGCGAACTTGGGTTCTGAGGCTGAGCGACTTGCGCTATTGGTTCAAGACATTATTCAACTCTCACGAGTTCAATCCACCGAACTACTAACTGAACCAGAAGATCTTTCTCTCGCAGTGCTTTTAGCAGAGGCTATTGATCAAACCTCGACTATCGCAAAGCGTCAGGGTGTAGATGTAAAGATCAGTGGCAAGACCAACGCGACAATCCCTGGAAACTCAGAAATGCTAACGGCGTTGTTCAAGAATCTGTTAGAGAACGCAATCAATTACTCCAAAGAAGATTCCAAAGTCAACATCAAGGTAAAGGCCCGAGACCACAGCGTTCAGATTGCTTTTTCAGACAATGGAATTGGAATTCCGGCAGAGGATCAAGAAAGAATCTTCGAACGTTTCTATCGCGTGGATCCAAGTCGTTCTCGCGAAACCGGTGGCACCGGTCTTGGTTTGAGCATCGCTAAGCACATAGTCAATCAACACGGTGGCGAAATTTCAGTGAAGTCAAAACTAGGAAAAGGATCAACTTTCCTGGTTGTGCTACCAACTAAAGAAGTAGGTAAAGAATGACCTCGGTAATGATTGTTGAAGACGAAAACACATTACGTGAAGCCCTTGCATACCTGCTCAAAAAAGAGGGCTACAGCATCACCGAAGCCTCCGACGGCGAGCAGGCACTCACCAAGTTTGAAAAGGGGAATATTGACCTGATCATCTTGGATCTAATGCTCCCGGGTATTTCAGGGAGCGAAGTTTGCAAGCGAATCAGAAAATCTTCGAATGTCCCAATCATCATGCTTACCGCCAAAGATGCCGAGATTGACAAAGTGGTTGGACTAGAAATTGGCGCCGACGACTATGTCACTAAGCCCTACTCAACCAGCGAATTGTTGGCGCGCATGAAGGCTGTATTGCGGCGCCAGAGCTCTGCCTTGACCACTGGAATCGCGGAAGGGGTTATTGCGGCTGGGCCCGTAGAGATTGACCACGACAAGCACCAGGTCAGCGTTCGCGGCCAGAAAGTACCGATGCCCCTCAAGGAATACGAGCTACTGGAGTTACTGATTGAAAACAAGAACCGGGTACTAACCAGAGCACAGATAATCGATGCCGTTTGGGGCTCAAACTACTTCGGAGACACCAAAACCCTCGATGTTCACATTAAGCGTTTGAGAACAAAGATTGAAGTTGACCCAGCCGAACCCAAGCACCTGCTCACGGTTCGCGGTGTGGGATATAAGTTCGAAGAGTAAATTCTCAGCGAAGACCAATAGCCTTTATATAGAGGCGGTTTATAAATGCTTTTTGCAAAGAAAAACTCAGTTGCGCTCTCGCTCGGGGGCGGGGGTGCGCGTGGCTATGCCCACATCGGCGTTCTAAAGGAATTAGAAAAACGAAATCTTGAAGTTGTGGCGCTTGCCGGAACTTCTATGGGTGCCGTTATTGGTGCCTTATATGCGGCAGGCAAATTAGCAGAGTTTGAAAAGTGGGCGAGGAAGCTAACAAAGCTAGATGTCGTTGGCTTAATGGATTTCAGCATCGGAAAAGCCGGAGCTATCCGCGCAGAGAGAATCATGAACGTGGTAGATGAGATGCTCGAGGGCATCAACATAGAGGACCTGCCAATTCCTTTCACTGCAGTCGCAACAGATTTGCTGGAGAACAAAGAGGTTCACTTCACGTCAGGGCCCGCAACCCTTGCTCTCAGAGCATCTGTTGCAATTCCCGGAATGATTACTCCGGTGGTGATTGACAAGAAACTTTTGGCAGATGGCGGGATGGTAAACCCCGTGCCACTGGCTCCGCTCAAGAATGCGAGAGCGCGTCACGTAATCGCCGTAGATCTCGCGCAGGGAAGAAAAGCCAACCCTTTCGAAAAAGAACTAAGTGAGCATTTTTTGAAGCGCGCTGTCACCGTAACCATTGAAAGTTCAAAGACAAAAGTTGTTCAAATAGCCAAGAGTGATAAGGCGCGCAAGTTAGCTAAGCAACTCGGGGTTGACACCAGGATCCAAGAAATTGTGAAACCTGTAGAAGAGACTCCGCTGCAACGGATCATCAATGACGTGCCAAAGGTCATTAAGTCTGCGGATGTGCTCTCGCTGTCGGTTCAAACCATGCAGCAACAGCTAACCCAGGTGGAGTTCAAAAACTTCCGTCCAGATGTGGTTATTGGGATACCGATGGATGCTTGTGGAACCCTGGAGTTTTACATGGCCAATCAGATGATTGAACTCGGGGAGCTGATGGCCGCCAAAGAGCTCAATCTGCGCGGTCTTTAGACTAGGACTGTAATTTCTAGGAGCCCTGATGACCGATCGTCCCCAAGTCCGCCCTAAGGCGGAGGGCTGGCAGCAGCAAAAGGATGCCTCGGGAAAACCCCTCCTGCAATTCACCGAAGTAAAGAAGTCCAAGCCACCTGTGCACCTGGCGGACCTATCGGTAGCCGAGCGAGCAGAATGGGCAAAAGAACTGGGCCTACCAGGCTTTAGGGCAAAGCAGATTTCCACGCACTACTTCACTCATTACACCTCGGATCCCGAGCAGATGACCGATCTACCTCAAGCGGGAAGAGCAGAACTTGTTCAAAAGGCTCTTCCGAAACTCTTGACCGAAGTGAGAAGACTTACCACCGATAACGGGGACACCATTAAGTTTCTTTGGAAGCTTCACGACGGCGCACTCGTCGAGTCAGTCTTGATGAGATACCCAGGCAGAATCACACTTTGCGTTTCGTCCCAAGCGGGTTGCGGTATGAATTGTCCTTTTTGCGCTACCGGACAGGCCGGACTGACACGAAACATGTCGGCTGCAGAGATTGTCGATCAAATTGTTCAGGCCAATAAGGCAATTGCAAACGGTGAACTTGGCGGAAAACGAAAAGAGAATTCCGAGGGCCCTGAGCGAGTCTCAAACATTGTCTTCATGGGCATGGGAGAGCCTCTTGCCAACTACAACAAATTGATGACTGCAATTCGCACCATGCTCGAGCCTCAACCAGATGGACTAGGCATGTCCGCGAGGAACATCACTGTTTCAACGGTCGGCCTGGTTCCGGCAATCAAGAAGTTGAGCGAAGAAAAACTTCCGGTTACTTTCGCGCTTTCACTGCACGCACCAGACGATGAACTTAGAGACGAACTTATTCCAGTCAACTCTCGCTGGAAGGTAGATGAGGCCCTCGATGCAGCTAGGTCTTACTTCGATGCGACTGGTAGGCGAGTTTCTATTGAGTACGCGCTAATAAAAGATATGAATGATCACCCCTGGCGCGCAGAGCTTCTTGCAAAAAAACTAAACGAACGCGGTAAGGGTTGGGTTCACGTAAACCCAATTCCTCTAAACCCAACACCCGGTTCAATCTGGACCGCTTCAACCAAGCAGGCGACGAACGAATTCATTTATCGCCTGGAAGCAGCGGGGATCCCCACAACTCTCAGAGATACGCGCGGTAAAGAAATCGATGGCGCTTGCGGTCAGCTAGCTGCCGCAACCGACTAAATATCGAAGCGTTCTCCGGCGGCTGGGACAAGCGCATTAAGCTTCAGCTCGGCGCGAATTCGGTCTGCAAGGACCTCCGCTGAACCTGACTCACCGTGCACCACAAACACCTGTTTTGGCTTGGGATCCGCATGGCGGAGCCAGTCCAGCAGCTCCTCTGAATCGGCATGAACCGAGAACTCGTCTATCTGCTCAATCCTTGACTTCACCTTGATCAAAGCACCGTGAATCTTTATGAATTCAGCGCCGTCCAACATTGATCGTCCTCTGGTTCCAAGTGCTTGGTAGCCAACCAGGACAACTGTGTGCTTAGGGTTAGGGAGCATTTGTTTCAGGTGGTGCAGCACCCTACCTCCGGTGGCCATTCCGGAAGCGGAAATAATGATGCAGGGAACTTGTGGGTTATTGATTGTCATGGAATCTTCCACGGTAGGAAGTTCCACAAGAGTCCCGGCATCGAATGGGTCCGAGTCTCTCCACCTGGAGACTATGTCGTCTCTAATCTCACTGGAGTTTTCATCTATTGCTTGCCGATAGAAGTGCAGAGCCTTTAGAGCCATTGGTGAATCAGCGTAAACAGGAACCTTTGGGATTACTCCAGTTTCCATTAGTTCTCGCAGACGAATGAGAATAACTTCGGTGCGGTCGACGGCGAACGCCGGAATCAATACAGAACCGCCACCAGAGAGTGTTTGATTGATTACTTCTTCAAACTTGGATGATGGTTTGAGATGTTCGCGATCTCCGTAGGTTGATTCGATAACAATTGCATCCAAGCCAGCAACATTTACAAATTCCGGACTCTCTAGTACCGGGTGTTCGTTTCTCCCCAGATCACCACTGAAAACTAATTTCTTGTCGTTTGCAGTCAGTGCAACTACAGCTCCACCGAGAATGTGTCCGGAAGGGGAGAAGGTGAAACTAAATTCAGAATTTATTTTTTGTTCTTGGTGAAACTCCACAATTTCAAATTTCTCCAACGCATTCCAAACGTCTGAGACTTCGTAGAGTGCCTTTGGCGGGTTGTGCTTAGAAAAACCTTTTTTGGCAGCGTACTTTGCATCTTCGGTTTGGATTTGTGCCGAGTCCAGCAGGATGACCTTTGCGAGTTCTGCAGTGAATGGGGTTAGGTAGATCTTCCCCTTGAAGCCATCTTTGACAAGTCGAGGTAAGTAGCCGCAGTGGTCTAAATGAGCGTGAGTGAGAATTACGGCACCAATGTCCCTGGGTTCGACTTCGAGTTTCTCCCAGTTCTTCAAACGAAGCTCTTTTAGACCCTGGAACATCCCACAGTCGATCAGAACCTTGGAATCGCTCCCGTGAACTACGAATTTGGACCCAGTAACTGTTCCCGCCGCCCCCAAGAATTGGATGCTTGGCGCCCCCGATGATTGCTGCACCCCTAAAGCCTAGGCGGTAACGAAAACTGCCTCGTAACCGCGCAGCACAAACGTGGGTCTTCTGATGGGCTCTTGCGCTATTTGTAGGTTGGGGAACATTTCAAACAGGGCCGGCAGGGATGTTGTCATTTCCATTCGGGCAAGGGGAGCCCCAATACAGAAGTGAATTCCAGCACCAAACCCGATGTGCGGGTTGGGGTCACGTGTGAGATCCATATCTTGAGGTTTTTCGAAAACCTCTTCGTCTCGATTTGCCGAACCAAGCATTGCGGCTATTTTCTGTCCAGGCTTGATTTCAACCCCATTAATCTCAGTGACTTCGGTGGCCGTTCTTTCAAACATGTGAAGCGGTGCATCGAACCTTAGAAACTCATCAACTGCTGTAGCGGCAATATCCCGTGGGCTTTCGCGAAGTAGTTTGGCTTGCTCTGGCCTTTCAAGCGCCGCAACCGCTCCGTTTCCAAAGCCATTCACACTTGCCTCGTGGCCCGCATTGAGTAGCAAAACGCAAGTCGCAATTAGTTCGTGGGTGTTCAGCTTTTCGCCGTCCTCTTCGACTGCAGCAAGTTCTGATATCAAATCAGTTCCGGGATCTGTTTTTCTTTGCAGCATCAATTCATGAACATATGATGCAAATTCTTCGGACGCTTTCTTTGCCTCGATTTTGTCCTGCTCAGTTGGACTGACCTCATACATCTTTACTATCGCTTGCGACCAGGGCCTTAGCAAGTGCTCATCTTCATCGGGAAAGCCAAGCATTGAAGCAATTACTTTTACAGGCAGTGGCTCAGCAAAATCTGCAATTAGGTCGAACTTTCCCTCTTGATTTAGTTTTGCTTCGGCCCCATCTAGTAGTTGCTTCGTAAGTCTCTCGACGTCTGGTCGAAGGCTTTCAATCTTCTTTGGATTGAATGCTGCGGTAACCAGTCTTCTTAGGCGAGTATGTTTCGGGGGCTCGGAATCCAGAATGGAATCAGCATGCAGATAGTTGAAGGTTGACCATTCGGATTCTGGCTCTTTGGGTTCGAAAATTCTTCCCAAAGCTCGATTTCTCAAAACTGCATTCGCATCCACGTGTTTGGCGGCCAAGAACATTCCCAACCCTTCGTGGAAAAAAGGCTTACCGATTTTTCGCATTTCAGCTAATGCTGGGTAAGGATCCAAGACAAAGTCTTTGGATTGAAAGTCCAAGGTTGCAACATCGCGCACCACCCCAGTCTAGATTCAGCCTTGGCTAGGCTTGTGGGTAATTGGAGGCAATGTGCGGCTGACTTGGAAGTTAGGTATTCCCCAAGCCATTGCCTGGGCCTCTTCTTTCTATTTGCCAGGTGTCTTGGCGGTTCCTATGAGCAGGGACCTTGGAGTTTCAACTGAAATTTACTTCTGGGCCTTCACTCTCTCGCTTCTATTGGGAGGGGTTCTTGGACCTCGTGTGGGCCGGTGGATTGACGAAAAAGGCGGCAGTGGCGTTCTCCCGCTCTCGAATGTCTTTTTCATTCTGGGATTGGTGACGCTTTCGCTATCGCAGGACTGGGTTTTGCTTTTTGCCGGATGGCTCATTCTGGGGCTAGCTGGAGCCTTGGGTTTTTATGACGCAACCTTTGCCGCGGTAGTAAGGCTCTTGGGAGACAAGTCGAAAAAGACCATTGCCGCAATCACCATATTCTCAGGCTTCTCATCCACTGCGGCTTGGCCTCTTACCACTTGGATTGAGCAGACTTTTGATTGGAGAATCGCACTACTTTTTTGGGCGGGGGTTCAGCTCACAATTGCCTTGCCGCTGAACCTAACAGTTCCTAAAGTTTCCCGCAGAGAAATTCCTGTGGTCACAGGTCCTATTCGAAAGCTAATCAAAAACCGGTTTCGTCCCGACAAGTTGTTATTGATGTTTGCCGTGATTTTCACGCTTGAGCACTTCATCATTAATGGAGTTTCAACGACGCTACCGATTGTCTTTACTGAACTTGGATTTTCCGCCGGGGCAGCCCTGCTCGCGGCAACTATTCTCGGACCTTCCCAAGCTTTCGCGCGCATGGGCATACTTGCCTTCAGTAAGAAACTTTCGACAATGCAGTTGGGGCTGATCTCAACAATTGTTCACCCGCTAGGAGTTTTTATCCTGCTCGCTTTTGGTGATTTGGGATTGGTTCCATTCGTAATTCTTCACGGAATCGGTGTCGGTCTAAATCCATTCATAAGAGGCGCCTTACCGCTGGAGTTCTACGGTGCCGATAATTACGGCCAGCGACTGGGGAACATAATGCTCACTGTTCGAATAGTCGGAGCATTTTCACCCATTTTGTTTACCGCTTTGGTTTTGTATGACGCCAGACTCTCACTGGTGGTTTCTGCGTGTGCGGGATTTTTAGCAACGCTTCTACTCATTGCACTCCCCAGATACAAACCTAAGAAGAGTGTTACTCCAGAAGAAGCTATCGCTGCATCAGATCTGCAGGATTAGCACTCAACACCCAGTCCGCAATCCCACGCCATGGCCCAAAACCATCTTCGAGAGAAAAGTGCTGTCCACCTTTGAGAATGTGAGCTTTTACTTCAAGGGGTTTCTCATAGGTTTCTTCGATGCCCCTGGGGAGCCAGCGGTCTTCGTCGCTGGAGAGGATTAGAAACTCTTTGGCATATCTGTTTATTGCTGGGATGACGTCCTCGTCATAAAGATTGGTCGCTCCGGCTTCAGGGGTGCTGGCTTGAAGTAGTTGTGGGTCTGGGGGAGCGACAAAGAGCACTCGATCAAATGGGCTCTGGAATGCCATTGTTCTCGCGGCCACTAGCCAGTTACTGCAGCCCAGGGAGTGGGCAATCGCGATCTTCTCGCCACCCTCAACCTCGTTGATTAGGGCCTCTTCCGCCAAAAGCAGCTCCTGCCAATCCTTGGCCTTCGGGGCATCGGGCTCTGGGAACTGCGGATACCAGACCTGCTGGCCTCGATTTCTAAGGTCTGTGGCGTTGTGCCTCATCCAGTGACCCTCCGGGCGCTGGTTTTTCCACCCGTGTAGCAGTAGGACCTTTTTCACTCCTTTAATCTAGCCACCACACGCTGGCTTTCAGTTATCGCCCGGGGTTCGGTTTACCGAAGGTTTAGATTTCTTGATTATTTGGGTCGGCTACATTTATGTGAGGTTTAGGGGAGCGTGGTTGTCAAGAGCAATTAGGTCAAAGTCGTGGAGCGCGGTAGCTCGATGGCTGGTTATCGCCCTGGCAGGGTCTTTGCTCTCAGTCGTTAGCTTGTCAAGCGACAGTGACAATGCAAATGCTGCTCCGACAGATCCCTGTCCCGCCGGCCTCGTAAAGCCTCTACACGGCCCTAAGGTCTATTACGACTCCAAGAATCCTCGAGACTTCCGGGGGAAGTATCTCGGGTACGAGCTTGACGTCACAGTTGCAGGTGCGACTTCGGGAACTTACAGCATTGAGATAGCAAACCTCACTACAAATCCAAACAACAACAATTTTCACCTCAAAATGCACTCTGCGCAGCCAACGAAGCAGAGTTTGGGAAATGTAACGACCAGAGCATCCACCTATTTCTTGACTGAACTGAATGTCCCGTCAAATAAAAATGCGAATAGCCAATTCGGCAATTTCAGCGTCGCCGTATTCAAAGACAACACTCAAATTTGTGTTTATACCGACGCACTGGACATGAAGAGATCGACTCTGGCCGCAAACGCCAACAAAATCTTTTCCGCGAGAGTTTCACAGGCCTCTACCACAACTATCGGTCCGGGCTCCATGGTCGTTGTCACGGTTACTGGAAATACAGGGACTGTCGGCTCTGGTCCATATGCCACCAATGAAATTAACCTGGTCCCTGTAGCTTTGACAACAGCTTTCGACCCGGGAGCTTGGGAACTAAGAAAAGTTGAATACAAGGGGATTGGTTCGAGCTGTACAAGGGTAGACAATCGTCTCTATCTGACAAAAGCGACTTCCCCCACAAGCCTCAACTGTGCGGGTGTTTACGCAGCTAACTATTTGTTTGTTGCCCGCTCTGGTTATACAGATGCCGCAAACTCAAAAATTCAAGCCTTCTCCTTCATTGCGTCTGGAAATCTGATCAAGCACACCACTCCGTATTCGACAGATATTTCGTTACCGAGATTGAGTTCAACAAGTTCAACGATTCCAACGCTCGATCCAAATAACTTGCCTGATCTTTCAAATGAGCTAGCAACTGCACCGATTCCATTCACGGTGAATGACCTTGAGTTTGTAACAGCTAAGAACACGGCGGGAAATGGGCCGGCATTTGTTTATGCCGGGGGCTCAGGAACACCTAACTGGACACCAACGTGTTTGATTAATGCGTCTTCGCAATGTGTATCGAGTGTTTCACAGACCAATGGAACCTGGTCTATTGTCGATCCGGGCGACGGAACCAGAAGAATTCGATTCACTCCGTCCAATAACTATGTGACTGCAACTTGGGACTCGACCGATCCAGATGCAACTGATCCGAGACCGTCAATAACTTTCCGTCTTACAGATACAAACGGCGCAACATCTGAGGCCGTAGCGCTCGTATCGGTTGAGGACCGTCTAGTCACAAACGATCTTTCGTTCAAGACTGGAGCTGGCGTAACTACAGTCAGTGCCGTGCCTTCATATGGGGGCGCTACCTCTGGCATCAACTGGGCGCAGACTTCAATCTGGGATGGATCCGCTTGGACAACCGGCTCAGTTACAAATTCAACTGGAACTTGGTCAATTGCGAACTCCGGTTCAGAAAAAGTTTTCCAATTTGCCCCGGCGAATGGGTTCACCGGAAACACATTTGTAGAGTTTCGCTTGACCGACAACGCGAGCCCAACTGCCAAAACGGCTTCAGCAGTTGTTTATGTGACCGTTGATTCCGCCCCATCGGTTGGCGATCGCAACGAAACCACAACCATGGGTGCGACTGTAACGATTTCGCCAGTCATAACTCCATCCGGACT